>Ga0210244_100874_pt1 | contig 26793 bp, 13 predicted proteins | sample ChrtobMetaP3_0mM_FD_155473 | JGI IMG/M metagenome (GOLD analysis project Ga0210244, IMG submission 155473) | Chrysochromulina tobin associated microbial communities from unialgal haptophyte culture, Seattle, Washington, United States - P3_0mM | ecosystem: Host-associated > Algae > Haptophytes >...
CGGGTAGTTGCATGAAACTACCTCGCCCTGGTGATTTGGGCGCGTCGTCCTGGTGTATCGCTTCGAGTGACTCGAAGCGAGGGTAGGAGTCCCGGGGGTGTAGTGTGGGGAGGGTGGAGACGTATCAAAGGGTGTCGGATCGCGGATGGGACTAACGTCCAGCTGCTCTTGGAGTGGCGTTCCCGGAAGACATCCGTAAGTACCATAGACACATCCGGTACGGTCGCTGCCGTTGCGCGGCGCTGCGCGGCGGGCAGGCCCGAGTCTGCTTTTGGCGCCTGCCGAGTGCCGACAATCAAACGATGCGATTTGAGATCAAGTACGACGTCCTTGAGCTGCAAGGTGAGTGAGGCGAGTAGGAAGCACCAGTCCGAGACGTATCCGAGACGGATCAGGGCAGAACAATCAAACCAAGCCGCATGAGCACAAGCGCGAGAGTCGAGCACGAGGATGCTGAGACAGCAGACATCAGACACGATGCGGTCTTCAAAAGCCATGACGCTGCCGTGTCACGGCTCACGCTAAGGTGAGGGTTTGCCTCGATTCGATCCCACACCGCTTGCACACAGTTGTCGTGCGCTGACGTACGCGGGTGCGCTCATAGGTCGCGCACAGGGTGCGCAGCTGTTCAAGCGGTGGCCATGGAGGTGGCGACAGCGACGACAGAGTGCGCGTGTGGAGAGGTGGTACTGTAGTTTCAAAGCGACGGAATTTTCCCCCGGGTTTGTTCGTCACTTAGAGTTTGTGTTTGACGAAGAAGTTTGCGTTCGTCGGGCCGATCGCCAAACGTCACAGCTGTCAGTTTGTCGACCTATTAACACCTACTTAACACCTGGCGCAAAGCATTCAAAGCACTCTTTTCTTGAATGCTCTGCACCCGTGAAGCACTCAGCATTTGATGCACTAAAAATTCAGAGCACTTGAGTGCATTCAGCACTGAGTGCAGTCATACTCTCAAAGCACTTGGCACTCAGTGCTGGTATGACTCCGGACACTCAGTGCTGAGAACAAGCATTGTGTGTGGTATGGAGTACTTCCATCTTGTCAAGTTCTCTGTGCAAAACTGTGGGAGAGGGGATGCTTCGGTCAAACTGTTCATTCTCTAGATACTCGGTGTGTAACCTCCTTTATTCGAAATCACACGAAATCACACGCCACGAGTTACTAATACGCCAGTCAAGTCTATACATAAACAACAGACAACCATACGGAAGCCTATCGAATGTGCTCCGGAAGCCAGCAGGGGAGCTTGACTTGACTTGACTTAACTTGACTTGACTTGACTTGACTTGACTTGACTTGACTATCTCCACAATCTTCACACGACATGCGTAGTGGATTACGCCGCGCCGCGAGAGCTCCTTGCCCGTGGCCGCTCCGCCAGCAGGTGCCACAGCAGAAGCGTCGATGGCTGCACTCGCCTCTACGTCAGTGTGTTCCGGGACGCGGGTGGCAGATGGTCGCCGTCGACAAAGAGAGCAAGCTTGCTGCCGTCTCGACGCCACCCGCACTGCCCGAGCGCGCCTGGGATTACATCGCAGTCAGCATGCTTCCGAGCGGCTACCCGGCCTCAGTCACGCCGAGCTACCCGCGGTACGTCGCCTGGACCTGCGTCGGGCTACTATCGGGACGCATCCAGTCTGTGCTCGCGACGCAGGCAGCACTCTTCACCATTGGGCTAGGAGCAGGTGCCATCCCGATGGCCGCCGCGGTGCAGTGGATCCTCAAGGACGGCGTCGGCCACGTTGGTGCAATAATCTATGCGGCGGGTGTCAACACGCGCTTCGATGCCGACGCGAAGCGCTACCGCTTCCAGTCGACCCTCGCTCTGACGCTTGCCGACCTGATAGCGGTGCTGATGCCGCTGGTGCCACAGCACTTTTTCGTGATGGCCTCGCTCTCGAGCGCAACGTCTTCGATCGCCAATTTAGCGCAAGTATCTGCGCGCGCCCGCGTCATGTCGTCCTTTGCCAAACGCGGCAACCTCGCCGACTGCGTGCGAGCGGGCCAGACGCAGGGCAAGCTCATGTCGCTGTTCGGTACGGCGGCTGGCGCGGCGGTGGCGTGGGTTGTAGGGCCCGAGCCACTGCACGTCATTGGCGTGATGCTGCCGCTGTCGGCAATCTCATGCTGCTCGATGCATGCGTCGACCCAGCTCGTCGTGCTGAGCACGCTGAACGTGCAACGGTGCGAGCGTGTGTATGCCGCGCTCCTGTCCCAAGTGGACGCTTCACATTCAGAGCCAGCGCCGCCACCGGCGGCCAAGGCAGCCGCAGCTGCATCAGGCCCCGCAACGCGGCCCTTGCCCGTGCTCGAACTCGTGGCACCATCGCCCGAGGCGGTGGGTGCAGAGGAGAGTTTCACACTGCCGTACCGCTCCATACTGCCGGGCACACTACTGCTGCAGCCTCTCTTCACAGGGAGCGTTGTGACGACCGACACTAGCAGCCACCTGCACGCCGCATGGCCTCTGGTACAAGCGGCGCGGGCAGCAGCGGCCGGCTCCGATGCAGCGGGCGCTGCCGCGGCGGCACTGCCTGCGGGCAACGCCGCTCGCATGGCGAGGGAGCCCCTTGAACCATCGCGGACACTGTGGCACGCCTCGTGGTACCGCGGCTACGCGTTGGCCACTCTCGCTCGCGGGGTGGATCCGGGCGGCAAAGGCGGCTTCATTGTGGCGCTCTGGTACACACGCGACGCCCCAATTGCGGACCACCTTCGTGCGTTTTGGCACGCGAGTTTGGTCCGCCGGCGCCTGGCGATGGCACCAAATGTGCTCCCGTTGGTCGTCGAGGCTGGCGGCCAAGGCGCGAGTTTGCACCAACGGATTCTGTATGAGTGCGCGCTCGAGGCACAGCGGACGTGGCCCAGCGTCGAAGCAGCCCTTGGCGGAGCAGGATGGGATATGTGCACGACGTTTCTCGAGGGCGATGGAGGGGCCCTCGATTGGCATGCAGAGGAGTGGCAGCCTCAGGGTGAAACAATGCGTCACGAGACCACCACCACGAAATGTAACTGAAATTCACCTCGCAGTCGCCAACCTTGCAGCCAGTGAGTCGACAGTGCGCACCGCATTTTGATTTTCGTAAGATTTTCGCTTGAATTTTCGCAACATTATACATTTTCGGCCTTGTTCCCAGCGGTCGTGTGTCCGCACTCAGCTAACTCACAGCTTGAAATCAGGGTAGGAATCCTAGAATCCTACATTTGTGTGGTGTGTGCAAATGCCAACTCGAAATCCATCAAGCATCATGCATGGGCCATGGCAAAGGGAAGTCCAAAGATATTTCATATTAACGCCACCTCCCCTAACCCCTGCACCTAACCCCTAGGGATAAACCCGCACGCTGCATGTCGCGTCCATGTGCGCTGCAGGCACACGGACCGACTTATGGGCGAAAGCGTTCTGTGGAACCGATTTGGGCCGCGGGGGTCACCAAGGGACCGAGAAGATTGACATGTACAGCGCGTTGTGTTGTACAACAGCATGTCGGCGAGGCCGGCAGCTACGAGAGGCCTGCGGCTGTTCTCGCTGCTGCAAGCATGGACGCTCGTATCGGCACAGGTTATATTCAACTCGCCACCGCCTCCTAGCCCACCACCTCCAGAGGCTACCATGATGTGCACATTCACCCCGGATGCAAGTCAGCCTGAGATCTACTATGATCTTCGTTTGGCCGATGAAGCTCTAACGGGCAATCTGCGTGTGGCCGTCAAGAATCAGGCCGGCGCCATCACCGGCGACATTTACACGCGCATCTGCAGGCCGCCCACCGTGATGTGCGGTCAAGGCAGCTATGCCTGCGACTCAGCAAGCCCACCTTGCATATCGAATCCAGCCGCGATCGACGTATACCAGAACGGTGCAAAGTGCGTCGCCCCGGGCCATCTGAGCAACCACGTCTGGAGTCTGCAGAATCCAAACGACATCAAAGGCGGTGCGCAGATCACATTCAGTGGTGGCGACCCTGCGCGTGGCGGCTCTAACGGCCTGCAGCGGCAATATGTCATGCAGTTCGAGTGCGATTGGTCCGTGAACTATCCGCAGGCTGTCAGCGGGACAGAGTCCACTTCCGCCTCAGTGATCACGTACACGGTGGTGGTCCGCACGAGCGGCGCGTGTGTCCTCCAGCCGCTGCCCCTCAGCGCGGGCTGGATCAGTATCATCTTGATGGGCGTCTCGTGTTTCGTCTACTTCGTCGGAGGCTCAGTGTACAACTACAAGGTGCGTGTGAGGGGCCCATATACCCGCTCGGCAATAGCCATCAGGGCCGCTAGCTATCCTCCCTTCCCAATCCCAGCTTCGCTCCCCCCACTCCCCGTCCCCCACTATGCCTCGCGTACCTCGTGTGGCCTATGCGACCCTCAATGACAACGTGTGCCGCTCCGTACAGGTCCGCGGCGAGGAGGGCCTCAAGATCATCCCACAGTGGGCGTATTGGAAGCAGCTGCCTGGCCACGTGTATGAAGGCTGCATCTTCTCGTACAAGCACGGCAGCCGCGCGCTGAAGAATGCGCCACGCGACATTCAGGACTGGTACAAGGGACGGAACACCAAGGAGCTGCGGGAGCCAATCGCGTACACGCCCGCTGCCGAGTGATCCACGAATCGTGCGCGGGCCGCGCTGCCAGCAGAACCCGCGACTCGTAGCGTACTTTTCGCGAGATGGCGCATGCGGGCCCCGAACACGAGATGCAGTCGAGATGCTGCTTGTCGTACAAGATGTGGCTGTGTGGTACCGCTTCCAACGTAGGGACTCGTGCACGCGCGAGAAAGTCAGCATCCACGGATCACGCATCCCTGTGAGCTTCGATTGCATGCGTCATCACATGTGTGTTTGTGTTCCTTATTCCTGAGTGCCGATCGCGCCACGACCCGATCCGATAGTCTGGTCCGGGGTGGCGGTGTGCGAGTCGAGCTGGGTTTCCATGAAAACGACGCTTCAATATCGGCCGACATCATCCGCTGCAGTCGCTGCGGCCATCAGCACGCCCGGAGTTTCCTCAGGCGGACCATCGGAGAATGACCAGCCAATCTCCACCTACAAGCATCCGGAGCCACGGCACCGGGCGGACTACCCACGAGAGTACGCCGTTCTCACGCAGCAGCAGCGCAAGGCGCTCGAGGCACGCACCCTCCTGGCCTTTGAGGAGGAGAGTTTCAGTCTCGCGTCCAAGATTCGCGCGGATGCGCTTCGGCGCGCGGCGAACTCGCGCGTGCACTCACCTGCAGTTACCGCACCGACTGGCGCGAGCACCTCCACGGCCACTGCTGCACAACCTGCTGCGATGACCGAGGCTACGGCGGCATCGAGAGGCTCGAAAATATCCGACGCCAAGACCTCCGCCACCATTCAGTCCTCAACCGGCCATGCCGATGAGGCCATCGACCGCGCTCAATCCACGACCAACGCAGACGGCGGTTACGAGGGCGAGAGCGTGTACGAAGGCGACGATGGCGTCAGCATCGCCATCTCGCGCGGCGCTTCGTACCAACGTGGGCGGGGCTTCACTGGCAAATCGATCTCGGCTCGCTCGCAGCCTGCCACTGCCGTCAACATGAGGGCGAATGCAGCGCAGGCATCTCTGGCACGCGCGGCCGCAGGACGCACGGCGACGGCACAGGCAGCCTGGACACAGCCAGCCCTTGCGCAGCCAGCCGTGCCGCAGGCGCTTCTTCTTCTCGAGAGTCCGCCGCATGCTCCTGCTCCGCAATCACCACGCAACGACGTCGACGACGGCCGCGGCCTCTCGTGTAACGGTCGCGTGAGGGCGGGGGTGTACGTGCCAACGCGGCGCGCGGATGGGAGCTTCGACTGGGTGCGGCGCAAATCGGACCCGCCGCCGCCCGCCCGCCCTCTGGTACGCGAACTGCTGCTTGATGGGCGCGTGGCGCGGACCACGATGCTCGAGGGGACCACGATGCTCGAGGAGGCGATCGCATCGGCGGCAGGCGCTCGTTGCGCTGCGGCCGTGGTGGAGGAGGTGCTCGGTAGTCTGCGCGCCGAGGAGGCGAGTTCCCGCCAAAAGAGCGAGTACCCCGCCTCTCAGCTCAAATGGAGTACTTCTCAGCTCAGGTGCGAGGCGGCGGAGGCAGCGACCCGCGCGGTTGCGAACGCGGCCGCCGTGGCCGCTTCAGCTGGCATCCCCGCGTGCACGACAACTCCCGCGCCCACCTGCAGTGTGTGGGATAGCCCGCAGCCATGGACGGAACTCCATCAGAGCTCCCCATTGCTGCGCATGGAGCGCGGCGGCTCGGCGGCCGACTCCAAGCGCTGGAAAAAGGTGCATGCACAGACGGCGCTGGTGCGCATCGCCCCACAGGAGCTGCCCCTGTGGCCTAGCCCGCTCGCTGAGCCGAGCGCGCGCGTGATGGAATGGTTCATTAACCTCCCACGCATCCTCGAACTCACGCTGCAGCAGCTTCCACGGCCGCCGACGGCGGCCGTTGCCGTCAAGGAGCCGACGACGCGCCAAGCCTTTCAAAGCCCATTCAATGGGCGCCAGTTTCGTCAGAGCCCACCCGATGGGCGCCAATTTCGTCGGCGCATGGAGAGCGTTGCAGACGACCTTCAAGCGGCGGAGGTAGGTCCTTTGCACGAAAAGGACGACGAGACCGAAGAGGTGGATGCCAAAAACGGGTTGACGACTGCGGAGCTCATGCTGCGTGGCCATCAGTCCAACGAGCGCGGCGAATATGCGGCCGCGCGTGTCCACTTTCAATGTGCTTATGAGCGCTCCCACTCAGTCGCCGCACAGCTATCGGCCGCCAACATGGCGCTCAAGGCGCACGAGCCGCGGCTCGCTGCTTACGAGTACGAGCAGGTGCTGCTGCGTGCCGATCTACCCGAGGTGCTGCGCGCGCAGGCGGCGGAGAAGCTGATCCAGTCGGAGGCGGCAGTTGAGAACGAGCTGCCCGCCACGGCGCCGTGGGACAGCCGGATGACGTGGCAAGAGCGGCTTCTCGCGCCAGCGGATGCGGTGCTCAAGACGTACGCGCCGCCGCGCCGCTCGACCGTCGCTGCCGCGTACCTACCGGATGATGCGCCGAGCTCGCGCTTTGGATGGAGCGCCATCCGCACGCCGGTCCAGCTGACCTCGATGCGTGAGCCGTCGCAGCCGCCGCACGCGCTCGAGCAGTGGCAGAGGAGTTCGCTGCCGCCTACGACGGGTTCGGCCGCTGAGCACGGTCGCCAGATAGTTAGCTACCCGTATCGCGGAGTACGCCTTCCGGCGCACCTCAGTGCCTGGCAAGCACACGCGCTAGCGCATGCCGCCAATGTTTGAGCGAAAGGCACTGTGTACACACTGCATGATTAGTTTCGATGATAGTTCAGTTTTGGTTGCAGATTACTTCCATTCACAGCCAATGTTTAGAATTCGACACCCAAGACACCGGATTCACACGCCCCGGTGTAGAAAAACGCGCGATTTTTTAGTATTTTTTCCTTAAGGCGACATGCACACGGCCATCGGTGATCGGAGGCAAGCGCTAAGCGGAGCGCGACGCGGGAGATACAGATAGGCACCGCACAGGGGCGGGCGCGGCCCAAACCATGGTTCGAGACATCGAGTCGCGAGCCTGTCGCACTCATCGGGCGACACGCGCGTGCCAAAGCAAGAGAGTGTTCGCGCAAAGTTAACACTTGGTTTTTAGCGGGCCGGCCAAGTTCACAGCCAGTTCACACTTTCTGGAGACCCTCTGTCGCTCTGTGTGTATGAGCAACCTGGAGCGCGCCCGCCGCCGCCGCCTTGAGCTGGAGTCGGCTGCAGCGGTGGCAGCAGTGACCTCCACCATTAACCCCTCGCCGCCGCAGAGCCCACGAATAAAGGAGTGGCAGCTGCCACCGTCGCCGCCAGCACCACCTGCGTCTCTGCTCGAGCTGTCGCCACGCAAGTTGCCACCACATGCAGCAGCTGCTTTCGCATCTGCACTCGCAGCTGCCACGACCCAGGCTAGGTCCGCGGCTGCGGACGCCGAAGCGCGCGCTGCTAAAGATGTGGCGTTCGAAGAAGCGATCACAAGGGCGGTGGCCGCGGAGAAGGAGGTGGCTGAGCTGAAGCGCGCAGCCACACATGCTGGTGCAGTCGCTGCAAGCGAGGCGGAGGCACGCAGACAGGCAGATACCAGGCTGCAGGCGGCGGTCGAGCGCGCCAACGCGATAGAAGCCAATGCGCAGGTCGCGGCCAGCCAGATGGAGGCGGACGCGTCCTCGGAACGACGTGCAGCCGCCAAGCTCCGGCGCGAGCTCGAGGCTGGCCAGCGAGTGCTGGGCGATGCGGTCAGCCGCGCCGAGGCCGAGCTGAAAGACGCACTCGCACGTGCCGTGACAGCCGAGCGCGCAGCCGCATCGGCCGCTGCGGCCGCCGTCGAGGCGGTGCACCTCGCTCAAGAGGAGGGGGCGACGGCGCTCCTCGAGCAGCGCGCCGAGCTTGAGGAGCGGTGCATGGCTGCGGAGGCAGAGGTGGACACCCTCCGTGCCGAAGTCGAGGCGCTTATCGTGGCGCAGCGGCAGCAGGCGGAGCGCACGCATGCGGCCAAGGCGGCATTGCGCGACGCGGCGACCGAACCAATCGAGTCGCTACTCCTCGAGCAGCAGGCTGAGGCGGCTCGCATCCAGAACCTGCTGCACGAGCTGCGCAACCTGAGCGCGAGCCTCGATGAGAGCGAGCGCAAGTACGAGGAGCTCGTGCGGCGCACCGGGCGCGTGCTGGGGCGCGCTGCCGATCCGAGGAGCGACGCCGACGAGGCCGATTCCGATGACGGCGCAACCGAGGGCAGTGCTGGTGAGGGTGGCGATGGGAGGGTCGGCTTGAGGGGCAGACGTGCAGGGCGAAAGCCTGAGCGCCAACACGCCGTCGCCGCCGCGATGCTCACGTGGTACGTGCACACCTTGGGTCAGGGCAGGCGCCGCCGTGCGGCTGCTTACAACAGGCACGCTGCGGCAACGCGGCCAGCGGGGGCGGGGCCGCCAGTTGCTCCTTACCTCTCCACCCTGCCTGCATTCGCCTCTTCCAAGCTACGGCGGTGATGCTCGTGTGTGTGCCCCACGACATTATCGCAAACAGAAGAATCCCTATAGCGCAAGTGCATTCAGAGCTTCCAAGCGAACAACCCTGTGCAGTCCTCCCCGGCGCGATCCCGCCCGCTGCCGCGCACACGGCCGCACGCGCGGCACGCGCGCGGACCCGGCGGGGGGCGGCGGCGTTCCCGGCAAGCGTCCGATCGCAAACCGAACGCGATCCGAAACTCGATCCGAAACGGCCATTTTACGGCCATTTTCCCAAAATTGCCACTATAATACATACTAAACCGGATGTAGGTAAACCTCCGGACGACATAGCGTTAGCCGCGATCCATTCACGTGCCGCGATTACGGGTAATGCCGATCGGATAATGCCATTACCGATTACGCGTTGACGATTCTCCCTATCGCGTATCGGCCGGATATCGCGTTAAGCGATGATTCCCGACGAAGAATACAACGTCACGTAATGGTAGTGACGGTTGACTCTCGTCTCCTCTCCGAGCCAGACACGCGACTGCCTGGCTGCAGCCGCTCGGCCGCGTGAACCGCCGGTGGGGCATACCGTTCACAGTACACCCCGCTGGCTAGCGGTTGAGTACGACGTGCACGGTGAGCGCACGCGCGAGAGGAAATCGACGTTTGGGCGGCGAGAGCGGGAGCGCGTGGCGGCCCCGATGCAGCCAAAGATTGATAACAAGTGGATCATCTTTACGTGAGCATCATCTTTACGTGAGCAATCGAAAGGTGACCTGCAGGTGGATCATCGCCGGCTCCTGTCTGCCAGCAAGGGGCAGCGGCACTGCGTGCAATGCCGGCACGTTGACGCGAAGCGCGGCGAGCGCGAGCTCGGCACTCCCAAGCTCCTTGAGCTCGACGGCAATCTCCTTGATGCTCAGACGCATGCGCAGCTTCTGCGTGAGCGAGTCGTGCACGCAGAGCCGAAAGCATGACTCCGATTGGTTGACTACGAAGTGGCCCTCCGCCTCCGCTGCGGAGATGGCGTCGGCATCGGCACCGCGACTGGGCGTCGTGCCGCTCGTACCGCCGCTGGCGGCGGCATGCACCGCACTGGCGCTGAGCAGCTTGCCCCGCTGCTCGGCACCATCGCCGACGGCAAGGTGCACGTAGAGACTCGCGGCGAGAAAGGGTCCCAGCGAAGAGGCGAGGCGACTCGGCCTGTCAAGCACGAGCCCCGCCACGTGCGTCAGGTGCACGATGAGCTCGCCAACGGCACCCCGCGCCATCTCTTCGGCCCTCGCCGCGCGCAGCAACTGAGGGTCCAGGATCCACTCCGGACGGTCGTCGTGCCACGCCATCTGGTAGCCGGCCGCCGCTGCCGCCGCTGCGGCTGCGCTGGCAAAGGCGGAGCCAATGCCCGCGCTCCAAGTGGCCGAGTCGGGCGTGGCGACTGTCGCCGTCCGCGGTAACGGCTGCCTGGGCGTCATCGCCTGGGCGGCGGCAGCAGCGGCGGCGATGTCCCCAGGCGAGGCACGCGCGAGGTCCCTCGCATTGTTTAAGGGGGACACCTTAAGGTTCGTCGGAGAGGGCGGCGGTTGCACCCCCAAAAGGCTACATAAGCTGCCGCCGCATATGCCAGTGCTGCCGATGCCCCGGTAAGGCTCGGGTGTCTCAGGGGGGCGCTCGCTCGCCCACGTGGCCAGCACGTCGCCCGTTTGCTCATCGTTCAGATACGTGGCGATCGGTGTGCGTTCGACTCCGATGCTGTCGCGGCTCCAGAGGCCCGGTACCCCAACCGTCGTTGCCTCACTAGCGCCGTCGAGGCCATCACTCCCGAAGAAGGCTGATTCAGACATCACCTCGACAGCCGCTGGGCCGGCGCCACACCCATTGGCAGCATGCTTCTTGGTGGCGGCCGAGCGGCGCTGTGGACTGGCACCAACGGTTGGTGGCGAGCCCGAGCCGCCCGTGCGATGCCGTCGTCGCTCGCCGTCAGCCACCTCGGCTTGCCCTGCAGCCCAGCGTTGTGAAGACGATGCGTTGGCGACGCCAGTGTGCCCGAGTGCGGCCGCGTGGGCGGAGCGCGCCGCCTCGGGTCGAAGCACTCCAGTGCCGCCACTGCTCCCATAATGTCCAGCCTGGGCTGCCACGTTCGCAGCGTGCGTCGGAGGCATGGGTGAGGGGCCCTCTGGTCGCAAGGGAGGGGCGCGCTCGCGCTCGCGGCCGCGCGGAGCACTGCGCGCGCGGATGCCAGCAGCGCCGGCGGCGCTCGGCCCGTTAGGGTGCGAAGCCGAGGGGCGGCTGGCCTGTCGCTCGGGCGACTCTTTATCTTGATCCTCTCCGTACCACTCGAAGAGCGGGATGGTGTACTTGTTGTCACCGACCATCGTCTCTGTGAGCGTGCTCTCGATGAGATCGTCCAGCCAGCTGCGCAGCTTGGGCATCAGGTCCAGCGCATTGAGCGAGGCGCCCAGAGAGAGCTTGAAGTGGACGGAAGGCGGCTGTACAAAGGAGAACGCCACGTGGCAGAGCCATGGGTACGAGCGCATGAAGACGAACTCAATTTCGAGAGTACCCTCGAGCATCAGATCGCTCACTTCTACGTCGACGGTGTCAAAGGGCACGAGGCGATGCTTGATGGCGAGCTCGAGTAGCTTGCTCGACGGGCCCGTCTGCCAGCGCACGTCCGAGCGAAACAGGTACCGAATCTTCTCCTTGAGTGGGTCACGCGACGGCTCAACGCGCTTGTCGACCATGTACACGTTCTCAAGGATGACTGGCGCAATTCGGAATCGACCATCGGATCTGCGTGCCTCGACAGCTCCAAAGGAGAAGGATTTGAGCGTCACCGCCGTCACGCCGATGCGTTTCGGGATGTTCTGGTTCACCTTGGTTTGTAGGATGGCCAGCGCATACCTTCCTATCGGCCGCTCGTACATCTGCCAAACGGCGCGGAAGATCTGGTTGAGCCACGTGACGCTCTCAGATGTGTTGACCGATGCGACGGCAGCGCTTGCAGTCGCGTACAGCCGGTTCCAGAGCCTTCGCCGTCGCTGATCCTCGGCGCACTTGAGCAGCCACAGCACTGGCAGGATGTACAGCCAATGCCATTCGGCTCGGCCGAGCAGGTAAATTGCGATGGCTGCGAGGATCACGTGCCACGGCAGCCCGGCCTCGTCATCTGGTGGGCTGGACGAGTCACGCGCCCGGACTGTCCCAAGGACGGCCGGCGGCATTGGGCGTGAAGAGACCCGTGAAAAGTGCTGCGTCGAAAGAGCAGATTTTCGTGCGCAAATAACCGCAAAGCCCGTCCGTGTCCCGATTCCTCCCCGGGTGTTTTTTTCCCGTGGTTGGTTGCGGAATTCTACAGGTTGTCATGGCCTGCCTCCCTACAGAAGAAGTCTTGCCACTCGTGATGTTCCCAAATTGGCCCAGCCTCGGGCCGAAGCACCTAGTTGCCATAGGCAGCCTCAAGCCCGCTTCTAACCGCAGCGCCGAGCACTATTGCAAGTTGTTATGCTTAGCTGAGCCACGCTGCCAGAGCTATGTCATCGCACCAGCGCGCAGTCGGCAGAGCAATCACACACTAATGCCATCTTGCAAGCTGCAGCACGTCTGCAGCGGCGCTCCGAGGCCTCCCGCTGCCAGACTGGTCCATACGACCCCGCATAGCGTGCATCTCGTGCCACCTTGGGAAGTGCACGTCTACGCTGCTGAGCAACCCATCGACCACTCACCAGCGTGCCGGACGCAGGCCGTGGACGCCGCTGCATATGTGCAAATCATGGCGAATACATACGTGCTCTCGACGAATGTATTCGTCATGATATGCCCGACGGCGGCAGTGCCAACGGATCATGTGGCCACACATGAGTTTAATCGTGCTCCTCTTCACACAGGCAGCCCGAGCAGCCCGAGCAGCCCGAGCAGCCCGAGCAGCCTGAGTGGATCGAGAAGCAGCGTTCATGGCAGCATTGCGCTGTGCGTCGCCCCTCTTTACAATGAGGTGAGTGCATTCGCTGTCTGGGACCTGCTCGACTATCACGCTGCGCGTGGCGTCTCGCATGCCTTCATCTACCTGACGAGGTGCGGCGGGGGCTCACCCGCCCGCACACTGGCCGTAGGCGTGCACCCGCACGTGACGCTGCTCTGTATGGAATGGGTGAACGCTCTACGCATTCATCAGCGTGGCCAAAATTGGGCGAACAACGACTGCGTGCATCGGGCTGCACATGAGAAGTTTGCGTGGGCCCTCACTCTCGACTTGGACGAGCATCTCATCTTCGCACGGCCGACAATCGTGGCCCGTGCTCGTGGTTCGTGGTCGGCCGCGGCGCGACCCGGTCCGCATGAAGACCTGTTTGACCTCCTGCACTCGGCCCCGATGGCGGAGGTGCACACGTTCGGGAGCATGCACTGGAGGTCGGCGCAGAATGCGTACAAGGTGACGTGCTTCAACTCCTGGATGCCGCGCGAGCAGTGTGTGCGCGATAACGGATGGCGCAAGCACCTCGTGAACACTCGCGCCGTCTTCATGGTCAACATCCACTGGGCGGACAAGTGCAAGGATGCGCCGCCCGGTTTTGCGTCGAGACGGCCCCTCGTGGTGCGTCCGAGGCTATGCAAGATTCACGACGTCAACATCAGCGAGGGCGTCTTCATCGCGCACGATCGGATGGGCGCCTTGGGCAAAGGATTCGATGGCTTGCCTGGGTCTGGTTGAGCAAGCACCTAGTGAACACTCGCGCCGTCTTGCGGCCATCATCCACAGGGCGGACAAGTGCAAGGATGCGTCGCCCTGGCTTGCGTCGAGATGGCCCCTCGTGGTGCGTCCGAGGCTATGCACAATTCACGACGTCAACGTCAGCGCGTCAACGTCAAAGGGCCACGCGGGCACTCTCCTTCCCCGTCGGCATCGGGGAAGGAGAATGGTGAGAGGAGAAGGCGCTCCCGGGAGGGGATCTCCATCGTGTCCATTTGCCAGATGGCACACTCCAAATTTGGCTCGCTCTCCATTTGGCAGATTGGCACCCGGGCCGCATCAGCGGTGAGGCCCCAGGCCCCAGCAAACCCAGGCGGCAGGCGTGTGAGTGAAATTCAGAAGCTAGGTCATTCCCTATCGACCTGCATTCTCCAGCAGCCTTCCTGTACTGTAGTTGGTGGGATTGCGCACTTGCTACCCCCGCCTCGCGGTTTACTAAATTAGTGCACAGAGGTCGTTCTCAAATCTCAATAGCGAAACGCGGCGAGCGGAGCAAGTTCCGCCACACCGCAGCGTATACTTGTAGCGGCGGGCATCATCAGACATGTTCGGCCTCCTTGGAGGAGAGTCTAACGCAACCAACATCCTGTTCAATATTGCGCGCCGCGGCGATGTGATGGAGATGGTCGTGCTACTGCGCCGCTTCCCGACCTGCTGGGAGACGCGCGACTCCGAAGGCTGCACCGCGTTGCACGCTGCCGCCTCGGCGGGCGCGATGGACATGGGCCAGCTGCTCATGCGCGCGGGCGCGGGTGCTCGCGACGCGGACAAGGACGGCTGGGAGGCGCTGCACTACGCGTGCGCCAACGGGCACTACGGCATGGCGGCGTGGCTGCTCCAGTCCGGCGCGGATCTCAGTGCTCGCACCAACGAGGGGTGGCAGCCGCTGCACGTAGCAGCCCACACCGGACAGACCCAGCTGGCGCGCTACCTGTCGTCACATGGCGCGGATCTGCGAGCAAAGACCAAGTCGGGGCAGGAGGCGGTGCACCTCGCGACCGACGCCGCGGCGAGAGACATGCGCGCAGTCGACTTCGTACAGTGGCTTCTACGCGTGAGCGAGGGTGCGGTGGCTTTTGCGCAGGACAACGACGGGTGGCGGCCAGTGCACAATGCGGCGCACAGCGGCGCGCTGACGCTGCTCAAGCTCCTGCTGAACCCGCCCGCGCCCGCGCCGCCCTCCGATCTGCATGCCGTCACCGCAGATGGCTGCACGCCTTTGCATCTCGCCGCCATCGGCGGCCACTTGGAGGCTGTCCAGTGGCTCGTGTCTAAGGGTGTCGACGTGAATGCTCTCACCGCTGACGGTCTGAGTGCGTGCGCGCTGGCGTGCCTGTCGGGGCGCCAGGCGGTCGTGGAATATCTCGCGACGCTCGATTCGGTCGCGCCGCTTACGTATCTTGAGACGCTCACTGCCGCAGACGTCGCCGCCGCAAACGGAGGCGCTGCACTGCCCAGCTCGGCACTCCGCCATCGGCCGGTAGATCCCTCTGTCTCGTCGCGCGCCGCTCTGCTTGATCAACGAAGCAATTCATCCGCCTCCGCCTCCGCCTCCGCTTGCCCGCCGCCGCCCGGCGCGGCGGCCACATCGAGCGCCACCTCCGAGTCTGCCGCCGACTCGCAGTTCTATCTCGGGCTGTCGACGGTGTTGCGTCGGACGGAGCACAAGGCGGCGCAGACGATCCAGCGGCACTACCGCTTCCAGCGCCGGCTCTTGGCGACGCATGCGAGCATGGTGGGCGGCGCCGTCGGCCAGGCGCAGGCGAGCGCTCGGCTCGCGCGCGCGGTGCTTGCGCAGGCGGCCCGCTGTGTCGACACGACCCTCTCCCGCGCGCTCCTCATCAAGCACCTCAAGCTAGATCTGGCGACGCTTATGGAGAAGGGGCGGGTGTACACGCCGCCGGGCATGTCCGTGCAGCTAGTCGCGTGGCGGCTGCGCTTCTTCTTCTGCAACGACTTCGGGCTGTGCTACCAGAAGGTCGCGAACAACCTTCGCCCTTGTGGTGTCAAGCGGCTGATTCCTTGGGCGGCGCTTCGGCGTGTCGAGGCGCTGCAGGACGATTCGATCTTCATCGAGACAACTACGCTCAAAAAGTACTACCTGAAGCCCAAGGGGGCGCCCAACCCGGCGCTTTTTGCCTGGACGTGGGCCATGCGGCTCTGCCAGCTAGCCCATCTGTACGGCAGGACAATCACCGGCTACGTAGCTTCAGCCTCACTCTCGCACACCATGAGCCCAGTGGTGCTGCCAGCTAGGTACGACACCGCCATGGTCTACCAGCAGCCCGAGGGCCTGCGGCAGAGGGGGCGCGGGACGGGCTTTTCAGGAGCGTATTCGGGCTTGGGCGACGATCAGAGCGTAACCACCCGATCAGACTCGCATGCGGCCGGGATGGGCATCGGGCTTGGCGGCTCGTGGCGTGGCGGAGACGGGACGCCCTTCAGCGCTGGGGGCGCGCGCCTGCCGCAGTCGACTGCTTTCTTGCCCGCAGGGCAGTCGGGCGATGATGAAGACAATGACGAAGGGATGATGTCCGCCGATGGGGAGGACGAGGACGAGGGTGAGGAGACTGCGGAGGAGGCCTACCGTCGCCGCCAGTGGATCCTGTACTACATCTCAGTGGGGATGTACACAGATGCCGAGGACATTGGCTGGGACGGGCGAAACCCTCCAGACCCGCGCTTGGAAAGCTCAATGGCTGCCATACAGGGCTCGACAGCGCCACTCTTCGTGGAGACGGGTCAAACACCATCTCCACCAGAGGAGACAGTCTCCTCTGGTGTCCCCGTCTCCGCAACCGGCGCGGTTGGCTCGTTTGAGGACAGACTTCCCGAGTCCTCCCCTGCGGGAGGCTCACTCGAGGACTCGGCCACCTCGTACTCTGCCCTCTCGCCAGCCTCGGGCTCCGAGAGCGCGCACGTGGATCTCCTGGGATCACCCAAGAGCCTCTTCCCCAGAGCCGAGGCGGCGGGCGCTGCGTCATCGGCGGCCGCCGCTGCCGTGCCGGGCTCGGGGGTGCAGACGCCCGGCGCCGAACCAGTTCTGACGGATACGCTGCCTTTGCCGCCGGGCTGGAAGCAGGCCAAGGGGCCCGACGGGCGCCTGTACTACTACATCAAGGGGAATCCAAGGGTGGACGGGACGACGCGGTCGACGCGCCCGACCGAGCCCGCGCCGCGTGTCAAGTCCCTCGGATGGCGTGCCGTGTCCCTCGGATGGCTCCACCAGCGAGTGTCGCAGATATCCCTGAGTTCTTCGCCCTCCGCCTCAGGGACAATGACGCCCATCAGCGGCGTTGCTTCGGCTGCTGCTCAATCTATTGTTGCTTTGGCTGTCGCTGCATCTAGTGTTGCTTCGGTTCTTGCTGCATCTAGTTCTGCTTTGGCTGTCGCTGCATGAAGACGAAAAGTCAAGACTCATCCGTCAGGGAGCCGAGTCCCGAGAGGCCGTCCGTGAATCAGTCCGTGAAGTCTAAACGGAAGACACCCCGGAAACCCCGCCCGCCACAGCTCGAGTCAGCCGCGCATGAGCTCTAAACGGCCAGTAGGGCAGCGAGGCCGGCCGCACGCGTCTGTGTCGTGTGTATGCACCACGAGCATCGCATGCCCCTGTGAGAGACGTTGCGGCGCGTGTTAGACGCTGCCGTCGGCCCGCCGGGCGGCGTCCGCCCGGCCGCCGCCGGCGCACGGCACGCCGGGGCCTGCGTCCGCATGCGCGTGTTCCGCATGGTTTTATCATATTTGGAACCCCAATTTTTCAATCCACCCCTGCAACCCCGGTCCCTGCGACGCCCGCCGCGTAGCGCCTCCTGGTGCTCGCTCAGGCTTCCCACCGCACCGTAGCACCGACGCGAGACCGAGACGCCGGCGCGCGTCCCCCTCGAGATACAACACCGAAAGGAGGGAGTCGGAGATACACGCTCGGCCTGCACCGTCGGCTTTCAAAACGCGCGCGCCTCACCTCGCACACACGTGCACCAGGTCACACTTGTGAGGTATCAATTGGCAATCGGGACCAAGGGAGCGATCAGGGAGCGATTGAGAGGAGAGGCAGCCACGTCGCATCCATCCATGAGCTTAAAGACTCCCCACCGAGTCGTATGAGGGCCGCCCCTTACTTTTGATGGTGTCGATGCTGAAAACGACTCCGTCTCGCACAAGGGCCGGCAGCTCCTTCCACATCTCAACGTGCGGGATGGCTTCGAGCGAATTGAGCTTGGCGCCCTCTCGCCTCACCTTGTATGCAATGCCCAGGCCAAGGTATAGACCGCCGACCATAAACACGAACGCGATGAACTGCCAGCCAAGAGCCGGGCCGCGTGGCGCGGACACAGCCGCATCTGGAGACTCGTCGCCACCGCACTTGAGCTGCGCCATGAGCCACCTCCTCGAGCTGTCTGCGTGTGTGCAGCTCGGAGTTCCACCAAAGAGATCGGCGGTCACTGTGAACATGCATGTGCTCTGCCCCAAGCAGCGATCCTCGATTGTCGCGACGGTGTTCGCCGCGTCACAGCCAGGCACTGTTGTTGCGCCGCTGATCATGCCGCTAGCCGCGATGCAAGTGCCACCCGGCGTGCCAAATGAGGCAAACTCGACTTGCGAGATCAGCCGTCCGCCGCACTCGAAGACAGCCTCCTGCCCGGCGTCCTGCTTCGCGCACGTGTGTTCACGGCTGCTGGTGGCGCCGGCGACATGGTTCACGGCCGATGAAGAACACAGCAACGCAGTCGCCACAGCGCGTGCCGACGTCAGGCACATGGGTGCCTGTGTGGGTGACGAAATGTAAACACGCGGAGCCGTATCTGAATCTTTGGGGGGGAGGGGAGGGGGCTCATTTTCCGTGATCTCAGAAGCGAAGCGCATCGGCCTTCGCAATGAAAGAATCTGCAACTATCGCGTCCTACCGGTGAGTGTCCCGGCTGTGTCTTTTTACCGGTAGCGCGCCGCTGATGAACTCGTCTCCCTCTCTCTTTCAGTCTTTTTGCGCGAGCATTCGTCGTCGCACGATCGAGCGCGCGGCGCGCGCCTGACTCGGCGATCGGTCAGCATGCAAGCGGAGGACGCGCTGCGTCAGCATGCAGGCACGCCTCAGTACGTGCTGAGCCAGCTCATTAAACAGGGTATAGACGCAGTGCCACATCCACGCTTGCAACTGGCGATGGTGCAAGCGTTCACTGAGATGCAGCAGGGCTCGAGCCCTGGCTTCCAGCTGCTGAGAGGTGACACCGGGCGTTGAGCGATCTCCCGCCATTTTGCTCTGCGGCCTGCACTGCCGCTTGTCTCGCGCTGCTGCCACCACTCGGCCGTCTCGTTGCACCGCGCCTGTTCGTTGCTCATCGTCTCGTCCCCCCTCTGTCTGTGCATCCACCAGGCTCTGTGTATGAGCCTCTTGCTGAGCTGCAGGTGCAGGGTGACGCCATCCTGCTTCCCGGGCATGCGTGGTCGGAGCAGCTGCTTCCGTTGTTGATGGACGTGGCGGCCAGCAGCAGCTACGGCGATGAGCTCCCGATGGTCGAGACCGATGGTGAGCTCCAGAGCTTCCCGAACACTGTTGCAGGCAGCAGCGACGCCGTGCGTCGCCGCGCGTCGCCGTCGCTGGCGATGCCTCTTGGCTCGCTTAATGTCCACGCACGCTGACGCATGCTTGGTTCGGCTCCCGTCGGCGTACTTGCCGCAGTGCTGCTCGAAGAGATGATGCAAGAGATGCTGCCCGCCAATCTGCACCAAACCCTTGAGGCGCTGCACGCGTACGGCGAGTCGCCGCTGCCGGTCGCCAGCGTGGGTCGGGTGCTCGTGCAGCTCGCACACCTCGACGGGCCGCTCAAGCTCACAGCGCAGCCGACGCCATGCGACCCGCAGACCTTTTCGCAGCACCTGCTGGCGCTCACGTCACAGCTCAACATGCTACACGATCAGCAGAACCGCGCGTACCTGAACTCGCCTCACTTCAAGCGCTCCAAGTTCGAGCTCTTTGCGTTGCAGCACATGCAATTGCTCACATGGCTGCAGCGCGTGCACACAGCGCTAATGCACTCGGTGGGCCTGCAAGGCCCTGATCTGCAGCAGTACATGGTGAAGCTGGGCTTCGCCGCACGCGTGCTCGTCTTCCAGCCGACGCTCCTGCACACGCTCCACGTGGTGCAGACGTGCATGTCGCTGCCATCCGAGCCGGTGCCCGGCTCGATGCGTGAGGCGATGCCCCACCCCGTTGAGAGCGCCACCGATTTCGACCGCGTCGAGTGGCTGCAGCTGAACCTGCTGCTCCAGTTCCAGTCGATCTACAAGATGGCGCTCTGCCAGCCCGAAATCTACCAACACCCGCAGGCCTTTTCGCAGGGTGAGGTGAAACTCGTGCAGGGCTTCCTGCGCCTCGAGGAGATCTACACGCACTTGATTAACCGTTTCCCACAGTGCTGCCGCCTCTCCGCTCAGGAGCAGGCGGTGCTCTCAAATCTGTGCCAGCAGCTCAACAAGTACTTCACCGATGGCCATCGAATCCGGCAGCTGATCGAACAACAGTCGATGATGCCGCAGTCGATGGGCAAGCATGCGGTGGCGCAATTGGTGATGCTCAGCAGCTCCTCATCGCAGTTCGCCGTCCGGGACTGGATCCTGCCCTTCATGGTCACCTTCTGCGAGTTGCTCAAGATCATCTGGCAATTGTGGACCAACCTGCTGCGGAAGCAGCATGCATTAGATGCGCAGCGGCGTTCGATCGAAATGCTCGCGCGTGTCGCCGGCTCAGCCATCGTCAAGCAGCTTACCGACCAGGCACATCGCCTTGCGCACACGGCGCCGTCCATGCCGGTTGGCCCTGACCGCTCGCGCTTCTTCGACCTCGAGGACGACCCACCTGCCTTGCCGACGATGCACAGCCAGGCGTCGGTCTTCCAGAAACCCGCCCCGGGGCCTCCAGCAACACAGGAGCAGCAGCTCTCATCCTCGCTCCCCGGCATGGGCACTATGACCACGTCCCAGTCGCAACCTCTCTTCGACGCCTCGCACCTGCCGCCGCCGCCTCAGCAGCAGCAGCACATCGCCACCTCTACCGCCACGATGATCGATCAGCCGTCGTCACAGCAGCCGTTGCCGGTGGCGTCGCAGGCTGTCACCGCGCCCGGGACTGCGCCAGCTCCATCGACCACGCTGCTGCCTGACGTGGTGAGGGTCGGCCTGCTCGAGCCGGCAGACACGAGCCTCTCGGCCGCCATCAATGGGCTTCTTGAGGGCACTGATGGCGCTGCCGTGGGCAGTGGCTGGGCATCGGTGGTGCGCCGACCAGCGAGCGACGCACCTCCGCCCGCGGCTATAGGGCCGCCTATAGGGCCGCCGTCCACGGCACCACCGGCCTCGCCCAAGCCTGCTCGGCTCAACGTGCCCGCGAGCGCGCCCACCGCAGCCGACGGCGACGAGCAAATCCCCTTGCTCGTGGCGAAGCGGGAGCACGCACGCGCGGCGCGTGACTTCGAGAGCGCCGACAAGCTACGTGAGCAGCTGGCGCGGCTCGGGGTGACGCTCGACGACCAGAGCAAGGTGTGGCGCTGCTCCGACGGTCGGTCGGGCGCCATTACCGCCGTCAATATCTCGGAGCTGCACGCGCAGAAGGCGGCCAAAGCGGGTGCCGCCAGTCTCACCGACGACGAAATCGACCGACTCGTGCGTGAGCGCGAGCAGGCACGCTTCACCTCGGACTACAAGACGGCTGACGTGCTGCGCGAGACGCTCGAGAAGCACGGCGTCCACCTGGACACCAAGGAGAACAAGTGGCAGGCCGCCGACGGGCGCTCGGGACCCATCGGGCCCGTCAACATCTCGGCGGCGCACGCGCAGAAGGCGGCGCGCTCGGGCGCGCCCAAGATGGCGCTAGACGAGATCGAAAAGCTTTTGGTGCTGCGGGAACAGGCACGTGCGCGGCGCGACTACAAGACGGCCGACGTAATGCGCGACACGCTCGAGAAGCACGGCGTGTACCTCGATGCCAAGGAGAAAAAGTGGCATGCCGCCGACGGGCGAAGCGGCGCCATTGTTGTATCGACGCTTTCCAACGAGGAGGTCGGCCGCGTGCTCGCCAACCGGCAGGCGGCGCGCCTCCGTCACGACTTCAAGTCGGCGGACCGGCTGCGCGACCAGCTCAACGAGCAGGGCCTCTCGGTAGATGATAAGCGCAATCGGTGGGAGTCGTCGGACGGCCGCAGCGGCTCTATCGACCCGTTCACGTCCGAGGTGGGGCCGATTATCAACGCCGACGGCACCGTGCAAGAGAACACGGCAGCGACGGCCTTCGTGAGCGTCGTCAGTGCGGCGCCGCCGCCCGCGAGCCCAATGAAGGAGGGCAAGGCAGCGCCTGCAACGCCAGGAGCCGCCACTTCGCCAACCTCAGGCGCCTCTGCGGCCGCTCTAACGGCCGCTCCAGCACCCCAGCCTGCCACGCCCACGTCCACAAGGGTCGCGATGGCCGCTGCGGTAGCGGCGAGCAATGGCAGCGGCGACCTCAGCATGGTCAATGCGGGCGCAGGGGGCGGTGGCGGCAAGGCAGCAGCGAGCGAGTGGCAGTCTAGCGCGACGCCCAAATCGGAGCGCAAGAAGAGCCTCACCGAAAAGGAACGCCGCGAGCTCGCCAAGCAGCTGCGCGCCGTCACGGGCGCCTCGGCGCGCTTGTGCGAGAAGGCGCTGCAGTCACACGCGGACGACATGGAGCGCGCTGCGAACTGGCTGCTCGAGCAGGGCGAGCAAAAGGGCGACGGTGGCAAAGACGGCGTCTCCGACACCTCGAGCGTGCTCGACGGCTCCGAGCGTGAGGAGAAGATGGTCGATGGTGCAACGGACGAGGACGAGGTGGAGCGTGTGCTCTCGGCCATGGTGCAGAACCTGCAGTCGAAAGGGCACGCGTACGCGCTCGTGCTCTGCAACGCCGCCTCACTGCCACCGCCCACCGCCACTCAGTACCTGCAGATGTGGGCCAACACTGAGCAAGCCGAGATGCCCAACACTGGCCGTATCTTCTACACCCCCTTCGAGTCGCTCGATGAACGCACGGCGGCGGAGGCTGCTATTCGGCAGGTGGCGACCGTTCTCAAAGCGGTTGCTGAGCTGCCGCGAGGGCCGGCTACCCTGGGAACCAAGTCGCGGTTGCTGCTTCTGGAGCTCGCCTCGTTCGACGACACTCGCATCCAGATGGCCGTGGAGCACCTGGTTTTGCTGCAGCGCAGCGGGCGGGTGGCGCAGGTGCAGCAAGAGGTCGAGGCAGCCGCCAAGGTCGGCGTGACGATCGACCTCGCCGCCGGCCGCTGGCGAAGCGGCGATGGCCGCTCGGGAACCACGGAGCCTTTTGCCGTCACCGATCGGCCGGCCTCTTTGTCATCGACGATGGCAGCAGCAGGCACGCCAACAAAACAGCAGGGGCAGCAGCAGCAGCAGCAGGGGCAGCAGCAGCAGCAGCAGCAGCAGGGGCAGCAGCATCAAGGGCAGCAACAAGAGGACGGCGCGGCGGTCGTCCAGGAGCTGAGCACCGAGCAGATCAAGTTGGTTATGGCGGCTCTGCACTCAAAGCTCGCCGATGGTAGCAAGGAGGCGGTCGCGCAGGTGCAGCAGACGGTGGAGGATGCCAAGAATAACTTTGGGCTGCAGATCAACCTTCAGGGACGTCGCTGGCGGACGCTCGACGGTCGGCAAGGTATCACTGAGCCATTTAGCCTGCTTGCCGACGATGCGCTCGCCGCTGGCTCTGGTACGAGGGCTGGCGCTGTTGACGCGGCCTCAACCGCTCGAAACGGCGCTGCGCCCGCGGCGACACTCAACAAGGAGCAGTTGCAGCAGGCGGTCGCGCATCTGGTACAGCTGCAGCGCACGGGACAGACGCAGAAGGTGGTGAGCATGCTCGAGGCGGCAGCGAGGGTCGGCGTGACGATCGACCTTGCCGCCGGCCGCTGGCGCGCGGTGGACGGCCGCGCGGGCACGACCGAGCCCTTCGCCGTCGACGCGACGCCGACGGATGCAGCACTGAGCACCGAGCAGATCAAGTTGGTTATGGCGGCTCTGCACTCAAAGCTCGCCGATGGTAGCAAGGAGGCGGTCGCGCAGGTGCAGCAGACGGTGGAGGATGCCAAGAATAACTTTGGGCTGCAGATCAACCTTCAGGGACGTCGCTGGCGGACGCTCGACGGTCGGCAAGGTATCACTGAGCCATTTAGCCTGCTTGCCGACGATGCGCTCGCCGCTGGCTCTGGTACGAGGGCTGGCGCTGTTGACGCGGTCTCAACCGCTCGAAACGGCGCTGCGCCCGCGGCGACACTCAACAAGGAGCAGTTGCAGCAGGCGGTCGCGCATCTGGTACGGCTACAGCGCACGGGACAGATGCAGGAGGTGGTGAGCATGCTCGAGGCGGCAGCGAGGGTCGGCGTGACGATCGACCTTGCCGCCGGCCGCTGGCGCGCGGTGGACGGCCGCGCGGGCACGACCGAGCCCTTCGCCGTCGACGACGAGGACGATTCGTTAGGGCTGCCGCCGCCCAAAGCGACCCTCGCGCCTGTCTCGCTTGCGAGTGTCATGCGTGAGCAAGCAAGTGGCAAGGAAGGCACGAGCACGACGCCTTCGACGGGGATCCTCAACCCGCGGGGCGAGTACAACTGCTTCCTGAACGTGATCGTACAGGCACTCTGGCACGTAGAGGCGTTTCGCAAGGCGCTCATGGGCGCTTCCTCAGCCGATCCGCTCGTCCGTGCGCTCCAGGGCGTGATGAGCGAGCTCACGGCTTCGCACGAGGCTAGCGAAGGAGACTCTCGAGCGCCAGTCTCGGCCGAGTCGCTGCGCATCGCGCTCTCGGATGAGCACGGTGTGCTCTTCAAGCTGGGCGACATGGCGGACGCGGCCGAGGCCTTCGAGACGCTGCTCGGCCGGCTCAAGACGAGCGGTGCCGAGGCTGCCGCCGCCGTCTTCGAGGCGACGCTCGTCGACCCTCAGGGGCCCGAGGGGTCGCAACAGCCGTACCAGACGTTTGTCCTCTACGCCTCCGTCGCTGCGCTGCGCGAGGTGGCAGGGCGATCGAAGCCCTTCGACGAGGTGCTGCGCTTGGTCACGGGGGGTCCTGTGCCGCTCACGCCCTCGGCCCAAGAGCGGCGTAAGGTGAGCGTGGGGCCGCTGCCATCCGTCTTCACGCTTGGGCTCGCCTGGGACTCGCCGCGCCCGCCGCGCGAGGCGCTCGACGCCGTGCTCGAGCGCATCGACGAGTGCATCGACGTCTCCAAGGTGCTTGCGGGACTCGACTCGCCACGGCCATACACGCTCTGCGGCATCGTGTGCTACTACGCGGCGCACTACATCGCCATCGTGCAACAGCCCATCTCGGGCCAGTGGCTCCACTTTGATGACGTCAACGTGAGCGTCGTCGGCGCCACCTGGGTTGACGTGCGTCACAAGTGTCTCTCGTGCCGCTACCTGCCCGCGCTCATCCTCTACCGGCAGCTGGCGCCCGGTGAGCGGGGATCGCCTGGGGAGCAGCCGCCGTCGGCGGGCTCTTCGTGGGCGACAATGGCGGTGCGGTGCGCCGCGGGTGGAGGCATCTCGTCGAGCCCTGCGACGACCAAGGTCGGCGGCGCGGCCGTGAGTGCCGCCGGCGCGCTCGCCCGCGGGGCGACCGCCGCCACGCGCGCTGTCTCCGTCGCCAAGACACCCGATGCCGCTGCCGTTCTTGCGCGCGTGGCCATCGGCGGTAAGCCCGCCGCGGTGCCCACAGTCACTGCTGGGCCTGCCGGCATCGTCGCGGCAGCGCGGCAGCCGACGGCGATCGAGGCGGCGCTGGTCAAGCGGGGCCCCGGCGCGTGCCATAACTGCGATGATCCGAACCACGAGAGCCGCGACTGCCCGAAGCCGTGCCGTGAGTGCGGCTCGGACAAGCATCGCATTGGCTTCCATTATCGCACCGGCATCAAGACGTCCAAGTGCTTCAATTGCGAAGCTATTGGCCACGAGAGCCGCGACTGCCCTGCACCGTGTGGCATCTGCGGGTCCGCGCAGCACAAGTCCGGATACCACCTCAATGATCACCTCTACGTAGCCAAGGCGGACGAAGTGGCCCCCCCGCCGGCCGCCGTCTGTGCCAAGCCCGCCGCCGCCAAGGCTGCGGCGCCTGCGCCCGCTGCAGCGCCCAAGCCGGGCGCTCGCGCTGCTGCTGCTGCTGCTGGGGGGGGGGTGGGCGGCGCCACCGCCACCGCCACCGCCACCGCCACCGCCACCGCCACTGGCACAGCCACTGGCACTGGCACTGGCACTGGCGGCGGCGGCAGCGGAGGCGGCGCTCCTCGAGCTGCGGGTAGCCGTAAGGGCGGCGCCTGAGCTCATGTCCATACTCAGCTGTGCGTGGTCGCGGCAGGGCTCGAAGGCGACGGCGCATTGGCACTGCCGGGGCGCGGCAATGCCGGGTGGTGGAGGGAAAGGCCCACAGCGAAGACGAAGACGCGTGCCAAAGCTGCGGGCGGCCCATGGACCTAGGGACGGCCAGCTGGGGCAGCGCCACCGTGCGGCGGTGGTTTTGAGCGACGTGGGACGTCGCGTCAGCTGCGATTGGAAAGATTGGGTGATCGAGGCGGCAGCAGCTGCTTAGCGACTGCTTAGCTTCGCGCGTGCGAAGACGCGCCGGTAGAACAGAGTTACATGCACACGAGGTGGCATGCGCATGGCACCTTCTCGGTCGTCCAGAGTGCGTAGTTGCAGTGCATCGTACTGTGCTGGGCGTCCGATCACTGGGCGAGACCGCGACCTGCGGGCCCAGGTGCGCGCACGCGGGCGCAGGCATCACTCGTTTTGTTTTTGTGTCGTGTTAAAAACGTGTCCCGCTCCCGCGGCGGGTGCGTGAGGTGCGTGCTCCTCCTGGACTCTGGACACGATATCGGAATCATGCCGCCGCGCGGGAGAAGCGAGATCAAGGGAGTGACTGTGAATTTGTCCATTCCCTGTCCATTTTTTCGATCCAAGATAAATGCTCGACGAAAGCGTTCGTACAGTACGTGTTGCGCCCTCGTCTCGGCCGATGCCGCCTTCGAGGACGCA
>Ga0210244_100891_pt1 | contig 26535 bp, 29 predicted proteins | sample ChrtobMetaP3_0mM_FD_155473 | JGI IMG/M metagenome (GOLD analysis project Ga0210244, IMG submission 155473) | Chrysochromulina tobin associated microbial communities from unialgal haptophyte culture, Seattle, Washington, United States - P3_0mM | ecosystem: Host-associated > Algae > Haptophytes >...
CTCTCACAGTCTCAACCCCACAACTTCAGCATCAGCATGGCTGCTCTCGCCTTTCAGCGCACATTCTCGCGCGCCTGCGTCACGTCACCCAGGGCCAGGCGTGCATGCTTGGCCGGCACTGGTGTACCTCGGCCATCATCCTTCATCGCGGGGCTCATCAGCCAACTGTCCTCCGCATCGCCATCGGTCATCTCGGAAGAAACCTGGCCATCGAGCGCGGCTAGTCGCAGCTGCTTGCAAAGCCAACCCTGTGCCATCGTGACCGGCGATCGACTGTCCTTGGGCGACCGCAGCACCGGAGACCTCGAGGTGCGGTTGGGAGGACACGTGGCGGTGGGCGTCGTCGCGGCGCCCTGGGGGCTTCGTTGGGGAGGGAGCGCCTCTGCACCGCCCCCCAAGCGCCGGACGACGGGCCGCAGCGTCGCAAAGCGCTCCCATCGCCTACAAAGCGGGCTCTGCGGCGTGGGGGCGGCGTGGGTGCCTCCGCGCCTATGCAACCCCGCGGCCGCTGCGCGCTGCTCGAGAGGCGAGACCAATTGATCCCATGCGATCGCCTTCTGCATGGCGAGCTGCGCCGCCTCCAGTGCGACACTCGAGACTCCCGGCGCAGCTGGCTTTGGCGGAGCAGGGTCTTCTTGGCACAAGCGCTCGTGGGATGAGGCCGAGCGTGAGGCCGATGGCTTCTGGAGTGCTCGTCGCTCCGCCGATAGGGAGAGATTCTCGTCGAGTGAGTCCACGTCGAGGGACTCTGTTGGGTAGAGGAGCTCGTTGAGCCGCGTCGGAGAGGTCAAGTTGAGCACGGTTGGCACCTTGGGCGGCATCGACACCGTCCCCAAGGGCAGCAGCTCGGGCGGCAGCTCCTCCGCATCCCGCATGCCGCAGACCGTAATCTCGGGAAGGATCTCGCCTAAAATCTCGAGCGGCAGCTCCTCGACGTCACGCAGGCCGTAGACCATCATCTTCTCGAGCCACCGCAGCTGTGCGTCGCGGGTGGGCGATCGTCCGCCTCTGGTCGCGACGACGCTGCAGTCGCTGGCGTCGCTGCCAGACGAGAAGACGCCGCCGCGGGCAGCCCTGTGTGCAAGGCGCTCGTTCGTTTTGCACGCCCTCGAGTTGGGGCTCAGGGCTGCCCGCGGCGGCGTCTCCATGTCTGGCACCAACGGCAGCGAGGGCAGCGAGGGCAGCGAGGGCAGCGACGGCGCGAACACCGGCGGTCGGCTATGCTGCTCGCGACGCTTGCGCGGCGGCGGTGTCGGCACCACCACAGGCACGACCATCGTCTGGCGCCTCTGCCGCGGTGGCGGTGTCGGCTTGTGCACTGTTGCGCGGGGCACCACTTGCACTGCGGCCAGGGGCTCGTCTGCCATGGTGCCGAGCGCCGTGCCGAGCGGGAAGTCGTGGTGCAGCTCGGCCTCTCCGGAATGGCGCGAGAGCAGCTTGCGCCGTGTCGAGCGCCGTGCCATCTCCACGCGTGCCTTCACCCTTGTCATCGCCTCGGCGTCCTCTCGAGCGCCGTACTGGGCGTCGCCCTCGCCCGTCGAGAGCGCCGTACTGGGCGTCGCCCTCACCCGTCGGGACCGAGCGCCGTACTGGGCGTACCCCTCGTCCGTCGGGATCGAGCGCGGCAGCGTGTGCGCACCCGTGCCCGTCGCCGCCGCGACGGGGATGACCGCCCTCACCCGACCAGGCAGGGCGAGCGCCATCTTGACCGCTGCCGCGGAGGTCGCCCCATCCGCACCCAGCGTGTCGCCTGCACGGGCGGCGAGGGCTGCAGCATTTGCCGCGGGCATCGCAACGGCATGGGCCCAGTCACGGAGCCTCTGCAATGCCGGAGACAGCAGCGGCCCAGCTCCGGGGCTCTGGGTGCGAGCAGCAGGTGAGCTCTCGGCGCGAGAAGCAGGTGAGACGCATGCAGTGACGAAGCTCCAGTGTGACGAAGCTCCGGAGCCCTCGGCGCTAGAAGCAGGTGAGACGCAGGGCGAGGGCGTGGCGGCAGCATGGGCCCAGCTTCGAAGCCGTTGCAGCGCCGGAGTCTCTGCAGCTGCAGCTGCGGAGCTTTCGCATTCGAACGTGCTTCCACAGGCGAGCGAGCTTCCACAGGCGAGCGGGCTGCCCGAGGCCGATACGCCGCCGACGCCGAGGCCGACGTGGGCGCACGTCGGCCTCGCTGGAGAGCCAAAAGGCGTGGGCATCTCGTCGCACGGGAAGGTCGTGAGCCGATGCATGCGTCGCATGGAGGGAAGGTCGTTACACCCAAGGTCGCGCGGGACGGTCATGAGCGCTGTCCTGAGCATGGACGGGCGCGCGTGAATGGCAGAGTTCTGAGCGCTGTCCTGAGTAAGAGTGACGGCTGGCAGCGTCAGAGCCTGGGGAGGCCGACTCCACCTGCCCCCACTCTCGGCCGGTATCGGCTCGGCCGACTCCAGCTCCGACTCTGCCCCTGCGGCCCTTTTCGCCAGAGCGTAGCTGCGACGAAGCAAGCGCCAGCCGAGGGCGCTCAAAGCCAGTGCAGTGGCACTGAGGACCAGCCCGAACGTAAGGTTGGTCCTCCTGGTTAGGTTGTCCTCCTCTTGATCAGGCGCACCGACGCCGCTCAGAGCACCCTGCGTCTCCACAGAGCTACCATTCGAGCTCAGCGTGAGGAGAGTCGGCGGCGATAGAGTCTCGACCACGTAGCCGTCGCCGAGTGCCGCCGAGAAGGACGTCTCATTGTACGCGCTGAGCAGCGTGCCGAGGCGCTGCCCCTGGGCCATGCTGTCGGTGGCGATGTTCACACCGATGAGGACGCTGGCGGCGCGAATGTCGAGCGTGATCCTTGCAGGCGCGAGGCTCAGGCAGGCACCGAGCCGGTTGGTGAAGTTCGTGGCGTCGAATGTGTCAACGGTCCCTTGGAGCGTGAGGTCGAGGTGCACTGCGACGATTTGGTGCGGTGGCGCGGGAGGCTGAGGCTGAGGCTGATGCGGCCAGGGAGACTGAGGCGGCAAGGGAAGCAGAGTGACTGCGGGAGGCGTGGAGGGAACGGGGGCGAACGGCATCGGTGGTGACGGAAGCGGAGGCGGAGGCGTACGGGGGCGGAGACGGAGGTGGAGGGTAGGCATCGCAGGCGGCGGTGCGTTCGGGTGAGGATACCGGGGCGGAGGCTGTGCCGGTGGAGGCCGGGGTGGGAACTCCACGGGTCTTACAGCCGTGAGACTTGACAAGGGAAGCAAAATGGGTGCTGGGGATGCAAGTTGTGGTGGCGACGGCGATGGTGGGGGTGGCAACGGAGGTGGAGGCGGCCAGCCATGGAACGCTGCTGCCGCGCTGATGAACTTGATCCACATCACGTGTGATTCCCAGCGAGGCTCCAGACGAAGCAGCTGTGCGGCAAAGGACGGTGTGGGCACACGGCAGGTGAATGAAGCGCGCCGGTATCGGATAAGGGGACTAATTGCTTTGATTAAGAAGATGAAACTGCATGCAATTCGTGCATTTCGTGGGCCCATCGACAATTCTCCTCAACCGCCCACAAATGCGCAAGTCTCCGAGTCCGCGAAGAAAAACACGCGTGTGGCAGTGCGGGACTCAGTGCGCGCACACGCAACACGCGAGCGCGCATCGGAACAGTACACTTCAATATACGTTCACACTGACCTTCACCCCAAAAGGATCAAGCTATTTTGGGCGGCTGCAGCCACGACGGCAGCTCAGGTGGCTTGGCGGTGCCCTCGCCATACACTCGCTCGCTTCCATCGGCCGGCACGAAGACGAGCGCTGCGCCGTCGATGCAATAGCGCTTCCCGCTCAAGAATGCGGCGGTGCCCGGGAACAAGAAGCCATCTGCAAACACGTCGCCCAGATGGCCGCCACACGTGGCGCACCGAACCTCGGCGCCGGCGAGGCCCTGCACAAGCGGGTTTGTATTCGTGACCTCCACTCCAGCCAGTGGCGTTGCAAACGAGGGCCAACCGGTGCCCGACTCGAATTTGGCCTGGCTGCTGAACAGAGGAGTATCGCAGCCCGCGCAGTGGAAATCTCCCGCGCGCTTTTCCTTGAGGAGCGGCGAGCTATTGGGCGGCTCAGTTCCGCCCTCGCGGAGAACAAAGTACTGCTGGCCGCTCAGCACGTACTGCCACTCGCGTTCTGAGCGTCGGACCTCGTAGCCATCACTCCTCGACCGGGCTGCGTGGGCAGCGGGTGCACAAGAGAGGGAGCCAACGGTGCCGATAGCGACGGCGCGTCGGCTCACCGCCGTGGCCGCTGTGACGAGTGCGAAGACGACGCCCGCCATCGGAGAGAATCGCCGAGATTCGTATTTCGTCAGTTTTCCATACATTGTAGCTAAGAAAGTCGTGAACGGCATGGCGTTTCGGCCGCCGGTTTGAAAACATTGGGGGGAGCCGGGTTACACACGGTTGTCATCCGTACTAGCCTGTGGTGGCGGATTGAAACCTTACGTCCATGTTCTGCATGCATGTTCTATGTGTTTTAGTAAGGGGTTCGGTCTGACCTGCCCCCTTAGTTTTAGATAGGCGAACGTGGTAGGCACGACATTCGAAGCAATTTCGCCCACGAAGCACAACTGATGGACAAGCGATGGTGGATATTGTTATTTGGGCGTTCAGAGACACCATTAGTCGTGAACGACTAGGCGTGCGAAGCCCTCGAGGCTAACGGCCACGACCTCGAGACGGCGGTGGAAATGATCCTCCGCTCCTCGTTAACCTCGACCTCGCGTGCTGAAGCTCCGCGCGTGTGCACACGGCATCGCTGTTACAACTAACTGTGTGCAACCGAAAGCGATCTTGTGACGTCGCCGAGACAGCGCGGGGGTGCGAGTTCCGGAGTTGCGTACGCGGGTAGTTGCTATGTTGGGTTGTTTTGAACTTTCGTGGAGCTCTAGCCCCTTTAATTATCGGTACGGGTTTGATCTCGCAGAATACGAACACAAGACGAAGATCCTCCTCAGTCCTCACTGAGTCTCTGAGTCCGACTCACCGCCCTCCGCGCGCGCCTCGCGCAAATCCGCTGCAATGTGCTCGACCAGACGCTCGATCAAGGCGCCCCGTTTGCCCTGGCTGTCCAGGCCGTTGGCTTTGCAGATCACTCTCAGCTTGCTGACGGAGCAGACGAGAAGCTCCGCCAGAACGGCCTGGAGCACCGCCCCATCATCCTGCTCCTCATCGTCCTCATCACCGTCGACCGCGCTCAAGGCTTGGCGCCTTTTGATGGCCTCTCGCCTCGCCACCATCTCCTCGAGCGACTCGTGAGTGCGCAACGGCGAGATGCTGCCAGATGCTGGGAGCTTCGGCACGTACTCGGCCACCCTAACCTGCGGATTGAAAGTCAAGCGTGGGGTGCGTGCAAGTGCGGTGGATCGCACCTCCGCCGCCTCCGCCGCTGCCTCTCGTCGGAGTTCCTCAACCCGGCGCTTCCGTCCTCGCTGGAGCTCGAGCCATTCCGCCTCCGTCCGCCTCTCCTCTGGCTCCTCGTCTTGGGTCCGCCGATTGGCATTCACGTACGTGTAGCCTGTGAGATCCACGCCGCCGCTGCCTTTGGGACCCACGCATTCGACAGACATCTTAGTGCTCACGGTCAGCTGCAGCCTCAAATTCGGTACTCGCTGCGAGAGAGTGCAGATCACAACTCCATTGCAGAAGAGTCGCACTTCAGACGGTGCCGTCGACGGCTGCAGAGGTGCGGCCAGAGTGACCAGCGTAACAGCGAGCGTATCGCCCAATCTAAGGGATGATGCATCGAGCTCGCACGAAGTGTTCGCAGCGATGTGTTTACCAAAGAACCCGCGATGATGGACGCCGAGCCGGCCCGCGTGTCGCATCGGCCTTTCCCCGATGTGTGACGACGTCGCTCACACCGCGCTCACCTTCCCCTGTTTTGTTTTCACGGGAACGCGGACGACGAAACTCTCCCGGCGCGAGGCCGAGGCTGACTTACAGGAAGTAGGCGCGGCGGAGCTGCCCGAGCACGAGCCGCTCGCCTGTACACGGGTCCACCAGTGCGTCGCTCTCGGCGAGCGCCGTGAGCACCTTGCGAGAATACACGCGGCCGCTCGGAAGCACGAATGGCGGGTTGGTGTCATCCATACACTCACCCGAGAGCCGGCACACGAGCGACGAGTAGGGGCGCTCGACGTTTGGCACGTGCGCCGCGAGCGTCGCGTACGGCTCGCAGCACACCGGGCAGCTGCATGCGGCTGCTGCATCGAGAGGCGCTGGCGCGGGCGCTACGGACGCGCTGGTCGAGGGCAGGGCACCGCCACTGCCCTGTTTCGCATTGACGAAACCAGCCATCGACGCCTGTCGACTCGCGGTGCCCGAGGCGACGCGTGCCTCTACCACCCTGGCCGCCGCAGCGAGGTCGTGGACGCCTGCCGCCGCCGCCGCGGTGGCCTCCGCCTCCACCTCGGCCGCGGCGAGGCTCGCCAGGTGGCGCTGCACACGCTCCTCGAGATTGCCGCCGAGATTGCCCCCGAGATTGCCGCTGAGATTGCCGCCGAGATTGCCTCCGTGCCGAGCGTCGCGCAGCCTCGTGCCATCACGGCGCCTCATCGAGGGACCACCGCTCGCCTCGGCCGCCTCGTCGGCGCTCGATACGGCGCTCGATGCTCGAGTACGCTCAAGCAGGACGCGTGTGAGTGAGCGCGCTCGCTCCGAGAGCATCGTCAGTGGATCGGCACTCAGCACCGGCGGCAGCGCCGCCGCGGCCGCTGCCCCCGCCGTTGTCACCCGAGCATCGTCCCGAGCGCCGTACCGAGCATCTGCCAGAGCGCCGTCCCGAGCATCTTCCCGCGCGTCGTCCCGAGCGTCCCGAGCGCCGTCCCGAGCATCGTCGCGAGCGCCGTCGCGAGCGCCCGGCTCCCCCGGCTCCATCGCAAAGGGTTCGGCAGCTGCTGGGGCCGGCGCGCCCCAAAGCGCCTCCCGATCGGCCGTGGCGCTGTGTCGGTGCACAATTGGATCAGCCGTTACGGCTTTAGCGGCGGCCTTGGCGGCGGCTCTGGCGGCTGCCGTAGACGCACCGGCCGCCGTTTCGCCGGCCGTTGGCGAGGGCTCGAGCGGCGAGGGCACGACGCAGCTCGGGGTGCGCAAGCATGCCAGGGCGGCCCAGATCGTCTGGATCAGGAGAGGGTGCGATGGCGCGCTGGTGAGCGCCCGGTGTGCGGCGTCGAAGGCGGCGATGACCTCGGACCAGCGTGCCACGTCATCGTAGAGTGGGTGAGGCGGCGGCGGCACGACGCCCGGCACGACGCCCGGCGAGGCCGCGCCTGTGGGAATGGCGCCCGGCACGACGCCCGGCGAGGCCGCGCCTGTGGGAATGGCGCCCGGCACGACGCCCGGCGAGGCCGCGCCTGTGGGAATGGCGCCCGGCACGACGCCCGGCGAGGCCGCGCCTGTGGGAATGGGCTCGCCGTCGTCGGCAGCCGGCGGGCCGCCCGCGCCCGGCACGACGCCCGCGGCCGGCGCGCAGCAGCCCCCGGGCGTCGGGGAGGGTGTGGGGATTGGCAACGGGGATGGCGTACCCAAGGCTAGCGCGCCCATCGCGGCCTGCACGAGCGCCGTGTGCTCGGGGCAGAGGGGCGCGAGGTGCTGGCGCGCGTAGCTCACCGCTGCGACCACGTCGCCCTCGCGCGCGTGCCTCGCGAACACGCGCAGGTGGAGCAAGCTCTCGAGTGGCGATGACAGCTTCTTGAGCCGGGCGTGGTGCAGCGAGCACCACTCGAGTACGGGCTGCACGTCGCGGGCGGCGAGCGCGGCAAGCAACCGCCGCCGCTCCTCGAGCGAACGCGGCGTGCATGCCGCCGCTGCTGCCGCCACCGCCACCTCACCGCCGATGCCGTCCGCAGGCTCCTCTGCGACGAGCGCGTTGGCCGAGGCAATGAAACCCTGCCGCGGTAGGTAGTCGATGAGGAGCTCGTCGAGCGCCGGTGGGGTGTTCTGCGCAAGGCGGCGGCGGCATGCGTGCAGGTGGCCCTCCTCAGCGTCGTGCGCCTCCGAGAGCCGCCGCTTGAGCGCATGTAGGGCCGAGATGGTCTTCGCCACCGCTTCGGTCGCGCCCGCAGCGGTCGTCGGGGGTGCGGCGGTCTCTACGTGATAAAGGGCCGTGCTCAGGTCTCGTTCGGTGCGCTTCGCCTCGGCGCGGGCAAAGTAGAGCACCTCCGCGAGCTGCTGTTGAAACATGGCTTTGCGTGCGGACGGACGAGTTGACGGACGCACGCGCGAGCACGAGACCGCGCGACGAAATTATTGCGGACAATTTATGTCTATAAGGGAAGTTCGAGTAGGGAAGGTGGACTCGCGAGTTTGGGTGCCTTCCAGTGGAGACTGCGAGGGCGTTGAATGGGCGTTGATGCGCATTGACATGAAACCACCAGTCTCGGTGCCAACATGGGTTCTTTCTGGGCCCTCTTGCGCACAGCATTGAGTTGCGCGCTCTCTACGTGGTGCGCGCCTGACTGGCCCATTACAGGCGTCGCGGGCCTCCACTTGGAGCTCTCGGCACGCTCTCCCTGGCTGCCGTGACGGCGGCGTTTCCTCACGCTCTCACCCTCCGCCACCGCCCTGTGCACGTAGGCTTTGGAGGAGAGCGCTATTCTCTGCCCGTTGCGATGTCGATCACATCTGACGAGCTCAACTTCTTGGTGTATCGATACCTGCATGAGTCAGGTGCGCATCGCGCACCATGGTGCAACATCTGCGAGATGGCTTCAGCGCAGACAGCCAGTCACGAGCGGTCACGCACACGCAGATCACCCTCCGCCGCCGCGCTCTGTGCACCGCCACACAGCGCTGCTCACGCGCGCGCTGCGCTTGCAGGTTTCCGGCACGCCGCCTTCACTTTCGGCGCTGAGAGCTTGGTCGCCAAGAGCAACATCAACGGCGCCAAGATCCCGCCGGGCCAGCTGATCAGCTTCGTGCAGAAAGGCATCATGTATCAGGAATTGGAGCGCAGCGTGGCGGACGACGGGTCGGTCGCGGGCTCGAGCGAGCCCTTCTCGCTGCTGCGCGCCTCCGACGGCACCGCCGGCAAGGCGAGCCCGTCCGAAGGCCCTCCTCCCGCCAAGAAGCACAAGTCGGAGAACGACAGCAGCAGAGGCGCCGGCAGCTCGCGCGTTGTTGCGAGCGCCGATGACGGCAGCAGCAGCAGCGGCGGCGGCGCGCGCGAGCTCATCACCACGGAGGACGAGGTGACGACGCTCGCGGGCCACGAGGGCGAGGTCTTCATCTGTGCGTGGAACCCGTCGTCTCTGCTGCTCGCGAGCGGGTCAGGTGACGCGACGGCCCGGATCTGGCGCGTGCCAGAGGGACCGTCGGGCAAAGCGCAGAGGGCGCAGATGAGCGAGCCGTACGTGTTGCAGCACCTGTCGCAGGACAAAAGCGAGGGCAAGAGCAAGGACGTGACCACGCTCGACTGGAACCACAGCGGCTCCGCGCTCGCCACAGGCTCGTATGATGGGCAGGCGCGCATATGGTCAGCCAGCGGAAAGCTCACAGCGACGCTCACGAAGCACAAGGGTCCGATCTTTTCGCTCAAGTGGAACGCGAGCGGCAAGTACCTGCTCTCCGGCAGCGTCGACAAGACGGCCATCATCTGGGACGTGCAGAAAGCCGATGTGCTCCAGCAGTTCGCCTTTCACAAGGAGCCCACGCTGGACGTCGACTGGAGAGACGAAGACTCGTTCGCGAGCTGCTCGACCGACAAGATGATCTTCGTGTGCAAGCTCGGGCACGCGCAGTATCTCAAGTGCTTCCAGGGGCACAAGGACGAGGTGAACGCGATCAAGTGGGACCCGTCTGGCCAGTGGCTCGCCTCGTGCTCTGATGACCACACAGCCAAGGTCTGGAGTATGTCGCAGAGCTCCTGCAAAAGCGACCTGCAAGACCATACCAAGGAGATCTACACGATCAAGTGGAGCCCGACCGGACCGGGCAGCGCCAACCCGTCGGGCAAGCTTGTGCTCGCCTCCGCCTCCTTCGACTCCACTATCCGGATATGGGACGCCCTTTCCGGCGTGTGTTTACACGTCCTGTCCAAGCATCAGGACCCTGTCTACTCGGTCGCCTTCTCCGCCAACGGGCAGTACCTCGCTTCAGGCTCTTTCGACAAGTGCCTGCATATTTGGTCGGTGCGCGACGGCAGCCTCATGAAGACGTACCGAGGCCACGGTGGCATCTTCGAGGTCGCGTGGAATGCGGCGGGGACCAAGGTGGCCGCGTGCTTCAGCAACAACACCGTCGCTGTCATCGACGCGCGGGTGTGAGTGGCACAGCACGACCCACGCGCGCGTCGTACGTCTCTCGCGCGTTCGGTTGCACCTCGCGAGTCTTTTGGTTTGAGGAGAGTCGCGACGCCATGGTGCCATGCGCGCATCGCAGTGCCAAAACGGGGACTACCGGGGGGCTGTGTTCGAGCACACACGCTCTGCATGCCTACTAGTATATGTTCTGAAGATGTATTATATGCACTTTGTATGTACAGGCACACGGCCACAGACACCCCGGCGCTCAAATTCAGCGGGCGGGGGGGCGAGGCGCGTTAGAGGCGCGGGGGTGTCGGCTGTCGCGGGGTAGGCGCGAGGGGGCGTTTCCGGCATCAAGCATGCCGGTGCAATAGGTTTCATTATGGTGACCATACATTTGTTATGTAGACATTAGCATGCATTCGACACCGATCATGATGATGACGAAGTACTTACTTGTGTTCATAAGAGCGGCTCGTTCGAGACCGGCCGGTGAGGTCCCATGTCTCGCCCTCGCGGCGTCACGCTGTCAGTCTTCGCTGCGCTTAGTTTGTCTGGTGCCGATTTTCAGCATGGTGTGCAGCATGGTGTGCAGCAGCCTGTGCAGCACACGCATACTGGCGCCGATCCGCGGACTGGCGAAACGTACCAGCTGGATGTCCCGCAACTCGGCCCTTGCGAAACGTGCCGAATGGACGTCAACGCAGACCAAGCCAACCATCATGCATGTGTTCAAGAATGCGCACCATCGTCGCCGTCTCCGCCGCCGCCGTATCATGCTCCACGCCCTTTGCCCCCGCCAAACTTCACGCCGCACCCTCCAGCACCAAGGCCGTCGGACTGCCCAGACTTTTGCGACCTAACGTGTGATGTGGCCTCGTACACCGAATGTGTTGGCTGTGTGTCTGACGACTGCGCGCGCGCTGCCATGCGCACCGCGCAAAGCTCTCCACCTGCGGCGATCGAGGAGCCGCAGTGGATCGACTTTGGCGAAGAGACGCATGCAGCGTCGCCACCACCGCGACCGCCACGCCCAAGCCCACCACCACCGCGACCGCGGCCCTGGACGCTGCCCTCATCATCGACCACCACGACGATGAGCTTCACGGCTCTTGAAGAATACGAGTCGCCGCCGCCGCCGCCGCCGCCGCCAGACGATTGGAGCGATGAGGCCATGGATGAGACCGATCTCGTCGGCACTGCCGGCTTCGTGGACCACTTTGCGCAGCGCATCATCAACCCTGGGCGCTTCACGCCACCACATCGGCCGCCGCCGCCGCATCGGCAGGAATCCCCGACGGCATCCTCCCCCGCTGCTCCAGACCCCCCGCCGCCCGTCAGTTCATCGTCCGCCTCGGCGGTCGTCCACGGCATGGCGGCTCTGCTACTCATCGGCCTTGCAGCGGTTCTCACATTGACGGTGGGCCGGCCGCAGTTGCAACGCACTGCTGAGGCGGACACGGCGGTGGGGCAGGGTGCAAGGGTGCTCGTCGCGTGTGCGGACCGGCTACACGAGCGGTGGAGCGAGCTGCGGCCGGGGGCGCCCACGCGACATCTGGCATCGAGTGAAATGCACAAGGGCTTTCAAGTGCAGGGTTTCGAGGGGGGCGACGAGAGGGGGGGCGACGATGATGAGATGGACGAGGCGAGTCATCATCAAGAGGGATCGGACGAGACGGACGATGAGCTCGGTACGACGCGAGGCGCTCGGGACCACGCGAAGCGTGTGGGCGTGGACTTCGATGCGGACGAGGAGCTTGGACATCTGAATGGGGATCGCCGCATGGCTGCGGGATTTGGCACGCTTGACATGGCCAGATGTGATCTCGATTGATCCGCAGCCGGAGCCAGATGGGGGTCGATCAGATGATGTGTGGGTGGGTTGAGGTTCGGATCGTCGACATGGTTGTCACAGGGTCGTCACAGGGTCGTCAAGCAAAGTTGGCTGCCATGCCTGGACTCACGGCGGTTGTGAACTCACGGCGGTTGTGAATTGCGAATGACTTGGCGACTCTCAGGACGCCTTGTTCCGGTCTCCATTTCGCCGTTCAACTACGTCGGCCTGGTGGCTGTACACAGTGCACATCGAGACGTGGGTGAGATACCATGCGTTCGTGCTGGAAAGGGACTTAAAATTGGGCTTCTCTCTCGCTTGGCCGTTGGGTCCCCCGCGTTTTGAATCATGTTGCGACTCAGGTTGAGTGTTTTAACAGCCAATTTCACAGCGGAATCTGCGGAATGGAGCTTCCCCTGCTCCCTTTCTTTGCCTTGGTCCTTGGCGCATTGACGTTCGACCTTGCGAATTTTGCACCGTCCGCGCCTGCGAAACCCCTGCATGTGCCTGCTGTGTTTGAAGCCGCCCCTTCTGCTGCTCCTGCGAGGGCCGTGGTCATCGCCATAGCTATGGTTCTCGCCTCGCTGGTCTTATGGCTCCGCGCGCGTGTTCGTCAACCACCAGCTGGCCTGGCACGCCCACCAGTAGCTCCCGGCGCCGTGCCCATCCTCGGCCACGCGCTCGCGTACAAGGACGACCCGGCAGCGTTTCTCGTCGCGACGTGCGAGAGTGTCGGCCCGATATTCAGCATCAACCTGGCCGGGAAGCGGATGATAGTGGTTGGACCCTCGATCAACGCAACCAAGCAGGTCGCTCTCGCGCCCGAGTCGCAGCTCTCGGCTCGCCAGGCCGTCGCCGATATAGGCTTCAACGAGACTTTGGGCCCTCTCAACGTCTTCCGCGGCACCGACATGCACAAGCGGTGGATCAAGGATGCCTATGGTGGTCCGTCCGGGCTGGAGGAGGAGATTGAGCCGCTCTGGCACTCGCTCGGTCGGTCGCTCAAGGAAGAAATCTACTTCAACTTTGGCACGTGCTCAGAGAATCCGGGCGATACCAACACGGTCGTCGCTGACCTCTTCGGCTTGGTGAGGGCGAGTGTGCTGCGCTGCCAGATGGAACGGCTCCTCGGCGTACCCATTCTCATCGCCGCGGGCCATGAGCATGGGGCTCCCGCGAGAATGGGCTTCGTCAAGACCTTCATGGAGTTCCAGGATGCCATCGAGCACGCGACTGCCATGGCGGCCCTGCTCCCACGCGCGCTCGCGCTACCGCTCGTGCTCTGGCCGGTTGCACGTCGGCGGCGTCGGCTGGTGGCTCGACTCGCTCAGGCGATCGACGAGGCGGACAAGCTGACGGAGCTCGCGGCGCTTGGTAGCTGGTACCGCAGCATGCGCGGCCGCAGCCCTGCCCTCTCGAGCCTCGAGATCGCCGAGCTCGCGACCGGCCTCTTGTTTGCTTCCCACAAGAACCCTTCGATAGGGGCTGCGCAGACTGTGTGCGCGCTGCTCGAGCTACCGCGGCCTGGGAGCGATCTGCCTGGGAGCGAGGTGCGCGAGGCGGCCTTTGAGGAGGCCATGCGCATGGCCGCCAACCCGAGCGCGGCCACGCTCTCCGAGTGCCACGTCATCCGAACGGCGGTGCTTGAGACTCTGCGACTCAGCGCTCATGCCATAGGCGCAGTGCGGACCGTGGCAGCGGAGGGCGGCTTCATTCTCGACGACAAGTACTGGGCTGCTCCTGGCGAGACGATCGCGCTCACCCACATTGCTGTCCATCGATCGGAGGCGATCTGGGGTCCGAACTGCAAGAGGTTCAGCTTGGATCGCAACGAGTACGAGCCGCATGTCGCCGACGACCCCAAGAACGAGCATGTCATGGACGGCGATCCGGCCGGGGGGGTCGTCCTCGACGAGTACACGTACACGACCTTCTCACACGGGCTGCACAAGTGCCCGGGAGAGCGCCTCGCCCTACGCACCATGGAGTGCGTGGTTGCGGCGCTGCTCTCGTCCGGCGTGCATCTTGACACAGAGCTGCCCCCCGTTTCGTTTGAGCGCGCGACGCTTGCGCAGAGGCAGGGAAAGGTCCAGGTCTTGCTCTCGAATGGCAAACTCGTGCGCCTTGCGTCGGCCTACTAGACGATTGTGACACGTGTTGGTCTGACGTGGAGGTGCTCGCGCAGCGCATACTGAGATGAGTTTGCGAGTGAATAATCAGCAGCATGTCTGATTATCCGAATCTGTGTGCGCTGCGCGTACTACGTCAGAGTGACTTCGTTTGCAGTCTAGCCACATTCAAATTGGTGAAAATGATCAATAATGAGCCGCGATGAGATGCGACCGTGTCGTTCCGAGAGGGTGGTACGTCCACGGCACACCGGGCCCGCTGCGTCGCACATCGCACGTCGCATACCCGCCACCCGCCCGCCACCCGCGTCACAATTCATCCCGGTGCCGACGAGGGTCGGGATGATCGCTCGCTCCGGCCATGGTACTGTGTGGCGCGTCATACCTCGGCTCTTCATCATATTCATATACATCCCGCATCTTGTCGCGGATTCCATGCAGCAGCGAGCGCAGGCCATCCGCTCGCTCACTCTTGGCTATCTTGGCCTCGTCCGGATCGTCCTCGTCCAGAGACGGAAGCGGACGCTCCGGATACAGGACCATAACGGCTCTCCTCAACTCCTCGAGCGATGGGAACTCGGGCACCATCCGTGCGTCTTCGGGCACAGCCCTGGGGTCTGTGCCAAACTCCGCAGTGAGTTGCTTCCGGATATGGCTCGCGACATCGCCATACCGCTGGAGCTGACTGCGTCTTGCACCGTCAAGCAGCAGCCGGTACATGAGACGCACCGCAATCGGCTCGCCAGCAGCCGCACGCACGGTTGCCATGTGGAAGAAGATCTTCGGGCCCTCAGTGCTGAACTCGATGCCCATGTCTTGCGTGTTGTCTGGAAAGCTGATCAGCATGTACGAGAAGCCCGGGTTCTCTGCCAGCGTCTGGCGTTGGAGAGCAAGCGCTGCCGACTCGCGAGCTGCCACAACTACTTGTACGCTGATCAGCGCCAGCGCCGCCGCGAGAACTCGGTTCGTGGACATCGCGTTCACGCGCTCGGTCACCTCGCTAATCTCGTCAGATGTTTGAACGAACGCCAATCGAACGCCAATCAAGACCTCCCTCAAGCAATCGACGCGCTCGCGGCGGCTCTTCGTTCACACTGATTCGGTCCGTTCTCTCGAATTCCGCAAACACATGTCATCTTCGACTCTGCGGCTCTACTGCAAGGTGCTCGTCGTCGACCCACCAACCCTGGTCAAGCTGGACGTGGCTCCATCGGCCACGGTGCTCTCCGTGCTGCAGAGGATCGAATGCGGTGAGCCGGCAGCCAACCTCGCGCTGGTGCACGAAGGCGACGAGCTGCGGACTGATGCCACCCTCGAGGCCAAGGGCATCTCGAACAACGCGACGCTGCACGTCATCTGCACGAAGCGGACGCTGCGTCTCCGTGCGCCCTCCGACTCGCCAGCCGCTCATCCGCCAGCGGCGCTCGCACGGCGGCTGCGCCTCGACGCTGCTCGCAGCCGGCAGGAGTCGCTCGTTGACCTGCAGCGGGCTCGGACGGTAGAGACGATTGTGCCGTCGGCGACGCCCGGCGCCTTGCAGCAGCGCCTCAACGAGGCGGCGTTCTCCATGTCGGCAGCCGCGGCGGCCGCATCCGACTCGGACTCCGAGGAGGGGGCTGCCGATGACGGAGACGACGAGGACGAGGACGAGCCGGACGAGGAGTCGGGCGGCGCAGAGGCGGTGCTACCGCGCTGGGCGCGCGGCCGGCCGGACGCGCCACCCAAGCCATGCTTGGCTCCCGACTGGACACACGAGAGCGACGAACCTCCCGACGACTGCCTGCGCCTGCAGTGGGCCACCGGGTTCACACCTCATGCCGGCCTCGGGGCTGTGAACGGTAACGAGGTCGTGTATGCATGCGGCGCGCTCGGGATAGTACACTCGTCGGCCTCCTCCCTCCAGCAGCACCTGTGCGGCCACCGTGCCGCCGTGCGAGCGCTCAGCGTGCACCCAGCAGGCCGTCTCGTCGCCACGGCCGCCCCGGCCTCAGCGGACGGCGCGGCCGGTGACGAAGTGCTCATCTGGGACTCGAAGACGGGCGAGCTCAGTGCCGCCCTCCCCTGCGCAAGCTCGCTCAGCTGCCTCGCCTTCGATAGGTCCGGAGAGACCCTTGCTACCTTGGCCGCACCGCCGGCCGCACACCGGTCGTCGTCGTCGTCGTTGTCGTCGTCGTCGTCGGCGGCGGCGGTGGCGGCGGCGGCAAGACCAAAAGGAGCACCACCACCGCCGGCGCCCTCCGATGCGTATGAGGCCCCGCCGCAGGTGGTGACGCTCTGGCGCTGGCGTGATTCTGAGGTGCTGAGCGTTGTGAGCGTGCGGGATGGGCCGTACCGGTACGCGTTTTGGCATCGGCCCGTGAGCTCGACGATCTCCGAGCGGCTCGTGCTGATGGCGCCGCGCACGCTCGTACTGCTGACCGCGCCGCGTCTGGACGACGCGTGTGCATGCACGTACACTCGGCAGGTGAGATGGCCGATGGCCTCCCTGATGGCCTCCTTGATGGCCGCCCTGACGGCCGCCCTGATGACCTCCCTCAAATGCATGCATATGCGCCCTCTCGGCAGGGTCGCCCCGATGGCCGCCCTGATGACCTCCCTCAATTGCATGCATATGCGCCCTCTCGGCAGGGTCGCCCCGCCGGCCGGCTGCGCGCCGCCGCCGCGCTCAGCACCGGCCTCCTCGTGAGCGGCTGTCGTGCCGGTGAGCTCCAGTTATGGAGCGACTCCCAGCTGCTCCGTCGCACTCAAGCCCACGAGGGCGCGGTGCGCGCGCTCACGACGGCGCCCGACGGCCAACGGTTCGCCTCGGGCGGCGACGACGGCGCAGTGCTGCTTTGGCACAAGGACGCGACGCGACTCCGACGCATCGATCTTGCCGCGGCTCTCGGCACACTTCTCGACCCGCTCGGCCGCCCGTTGACGGCGGCGGGCGCCGCGCTGCCGGCGGTACGCGAGCTCGTGTATCTCGGACTGATCTCCCGCGTATCTCGGGCGATCTCCCCACTCTGAGATCGCCACCGATGGCCACGGATTGCCACCGATTCGCCACCGATTGCCACCCACGGATCGTCACGCATGGCCCACCGATTGCATCTCTCATCAGGTACGCCAGCTCGTGTGGCTCGGACTGAGCTCGCTGACGGAGGACGAAGGCGTCGTCGTGGGCACGATGCAGCGTGAGCTCCACTGCATCTCGCTCTCCCGCCCGCACCTGCCGCCAACTCCCCTGCAGCGCCCACACGCGCCCTCGGGACGGACGCCCGCCGCTCTGGCCGCGCACCCGACTTTGCTGCGCTTCGTCTCGATTGGCGCCGACGACTACGTGCGTCTGTGGCGCATCGAGGGTGCCGGCCACGACCACACGCAGCTCGTGAGAATGCAAGCACTGCCCCGCCCCGCCGGCTGCGTCTGCTTCGACGCGACGGGTGCGCTTGTGCTCGTGGGCGAGGCGGCGGCAGCGGGCCATAAGCCGAAACTCCATCTCTTCTCCTCTGACAGACTAATGCACTTGCGGGAGGTGAGTGTTCGAGTGCGCGTCGGCCCTCGCGGCCGTCCCAAATGCAATCGATTTGGGAGTCCGGGCCGCACCAACAGCAGCAGCAGCGGCGGCGGTGGCGGCGGTGGCAGTCGTGGCGGCGGTGCTGGCGGCGGCGGCGGTGCTGGCGGCGGTGCTGGCGGCGGCGGTGCTGGCGGCGGCGGCAGCGGCGGCAGCGGCGGCAGCGGCGGCAGCGGCGGCAGCGGCGGCAGCGGCGGCGTCGGGCTCTCCGCACTGCGCTACTCGCCGGATGGACGACTCTTAGCCGTTGGGTGCACGAATGGCGCCATCCATCTCTTCGACACGGCGCGCCACGCCGAGCTCCTCGAGCTGCGCACCCTGAGCGATGCAGCCTCTGCGGACTCGGGAGCCATCCTCAGCCTCGACTGGTCAGAAGATGCCTTATCTGGAACCCCTCGGATAGCCTCTCTCTCCTATTGGCCCTTGATTGCCTAATCTGGAACCCCTCGGATGGCCTCTCCTAATACGGCCTCTCTCTCTTGGTGGCCTCTCCTTATACGGCCTCTCTCTCTTGGTGGCCTCTCCTAATATGGAACGTCCGATGGCGTCCCTCATCAGGTCCGAAGATGGGACCCTGCTACGCTCCGGCAGCGCCCTGGGTGCATTGGGCATCTGGGTCGCCACCGCCAACAATCAGCGGCTTGCCCTCGATGACGAAACCCTGCTCGCTGTGGACAAGTGGGCGAGCGCGACAGTCGCGAGTGCGTGGGGCGCTCAGGGCGCGTGGCCGGATGCGGAGGAATTGCGCCGCATGCAGCGTGCCGGCCGCCGATCCCCCGCCAGCGCCGTGGTGGGCAGCGCCGGCGATGGCGGCGATGGCGGCGGCAGTGGCGGTGGCAGCGGCGTGTTCCTCGGCCTTCGTAGCTTGCGCCGCGGTGTGCCCGTGGTCGATCGCTCCCCGGAAGGCGACGCCATCGTCTGCGGCGACGTGCGGGGGCACGTGGCTGTGTACCGGTGGCCCGCGAGCTCGAGCGAAGGGGCAGGCCACCGGCGGTACGCAGGCCACGGCTGCCCGGTCGATGCGGTCGGCTTCAGCTGGGACGATCGGTTTGTACTCACCCTCGGGCGGGATGGTTCTGCACTGCTCTGGCGCCATTGGAATGAGCCGGGCGAGCGCGAGCACTCCGAAGACGACTGATGATGACCACTGATGACCGCTGACGACCTCTGATGACCTCTGATTGCCTCCCTCATCAGGCGAGCGCTTACTCTCTGATGACCTCTGATGATGACCACTGACAACCTCTGATGACCTCTGATTGCCTCCCTCATCAGGCGAGCGCTTACTCTGATGATGACCACTGATGACCTCTGATGACCTCTGATGACCTCTGATTGCCTCCCTCATCAGGCGAGCGCGAGCTCTCCGAAGACGACTCCGACGCAGAGGAGGAGCGCGCGTCGCGTCGACGCCATCTCGAGATCCGCTTGGACGCACGCGGCGCCGCCGTGGGCACCGATGAGATCTTCTCTCTCGCGCAGCAGAGAGCCGCGGACCGCGGTGCACGGCTGCGTGCGATGCCGCAGTGGCTCGCAGTGGCTGAGCTCTTTGGCGCGGCTGCAGGTGCCGCGACCGGTGCCCAGGACAACGACGCGCCTCCATTGGCGGTGCCCACTGCAGCGCCTCCATTGGCGGTGGCGCCAAAGACGGTGCCCACTGCAGCGGCGGCTTTGCCCGCTACGGCGCCGGCGCCGGTGCCGTCGGCGGCGCCCGCGGCGACGGTGCCTGATGAAGAGCCTCATTTGGCCTGGGTGCATGGGTATCGAGGACACGACTGCCGACACAATGTCGCCTTCTCCGCGGACGGCGACGCAGTCTACCCCGCCGCGTCGGTCGTGGTGCTTGCAGGGGTGCGGCCGGGAGGCAAGCGGCAGCAGCGCTTCTTCCGACGGCACACGGACGACGTGCTGTGCCTCGCCGCACATCCGTCGCGGCGAATCTTCGCGTCCGGACAGAAGGCGTTTGCGCGTGGAGGCCACGGTCGGTCCGCGCCGGTGCTCGTGTGGAGTATTGACAGCCTCGAGCTGGTGACGCCATCGTGCCGGCTACGCGGGGTGCACGAGAACGCCGTGACGAGCGTCGCCTTCTCACCCGACGGCGAGCGCTTACTCTCTGCTGGGCTGGACACGATGCACTCTGTGGCCGTATGGGATTGGCGACAGGGGACTCTCCTTCTCAGGCAAGCCTCCTCTCTAGACTTGACTTGACTTGACTTGACTTGATTTGACTTGAAATTGACTTGATTTGACTGGACGCTCCTTCTCAGGCAAGCTTCTTCGCCGCGCCCGTTGCTTGGTCTGGGCTTCTTGCATGGAGGCCATGGAAGCAAGCCGCCGCCGCGCGCGCCGCCGCCCGCCGACGCACCGACCGCCGCCGCCGCCGCCATCGCCACTGGTGCTACCGATGGTACCGGTAACAGTGCCTCCCGGACTGAAGGCGCTGCAGTGGGCGCCTTGCCGCTGGCTGAGGGCGCTGGCGGCGTGTTGGACGGCGACGGCGGCGGCGGCGGCGGCGATGGCGATGGCGACGGCGTCGATGGCGTCGGCGTCGGCGGGAGTGGCGAGCGCATCGTCGTGTGTGGCGAGCGTGAACTTCGGTTTGGGGAGGCGCCGTCACGGGCGCGGCGGGCGTCGGGGCGGCTGCGCTGGCGCAAGGCTGTCTTCGGACGCGACGCCGAGCTCCAGACACTTCCATGCGTGGCTGTGAATACAGACGGGCGCATCCTTACCGGTACGTTGATTGCGCTTGATTGCGCTTGAGTGCCGTCTGATTGCTGGGCGCATCCTCACCGGTACGTTGATTGCGCTTGATTGCGCTTGATTGCCGTCTGATTGCTGCATGAGTGCCCCCTGATGCGCACTGATGGCCTCCCTCATCAGGTACGCGCCGGGGCGACTTGTACGTGTGGGAAGCTCCCACAGTGATTGCATATGATTGCGTCCCTCCATCAGGTACGCGCCGGGGCGACTTGTACGTGTGGGAAGCTCCCACCGTGCTCCCCGACCGCCCATCGCGCCTCTGGAGGCCGCCGCTGCGTGCGCACGACGGCCCGCTCCAGAGCGTCAGTGTGTGTGCGGACCAAGTGGGTGGGGCGGGCTTTGCAACTGGCGGCGCCGACGGGTTGGTCCTATTATGGAGTGCTGGGTACGCCATGATGCCTCCCTCCTCAGCGTCGATGGCCAACGCCGATTGCCTCCCTCCTCAGCGTCGATGGCCAACGCCGATTGCCTCCCTCATCAGGTACGAGATTATGCGGCGCATCGACCTCAACAAGATCTGCAAGCGTGGGCCACTCGATGCCGCCGGTCGGCCGCAGCTGCAGCCGCCGGCGAGAGGGGTGCACGTGCGCGCCGTCTGCTGGGACGCCTCTGATGACCTCTGATTGCATCTGATGACCTCTGATTGCATCTGATTGCGTCCCTCATCAGGTGCGCGCCGTCTGCTGGGACGCCCGGCCCGAGTACCAGCGCGTCCTCGTGGGCACGGAGTCGAACGAGGTGGTGCGCATCGACCTGACGCTCGACGGCTCTGACGAAGCCAAGATGCTCACGCAGGTGCGATCTCCATCGATCTCCTCCAATCTCCCTCGATCTCCCTTGATTGCCCTTGATTGCCCTTGATGATCCCGCTGAGCATCTTGGCTTCCTCCATCTCCATCGATCTCCCTTGATTGCCCTTGATGATCCCGCTGAGCATCTTGGCTTCCTCACGCAGGGCCATCAAGGTGGAATGCTCCGCCCGCCGCCCACCGCCTTGCCGCTCGCTGCCGCTGCTACCGGCTCTGCCCACCTCGATGGCGTCGTACCGGGCGCGCTGCCATCCGCTGCCGCCGCGCATATGTCATTGGGCGCCGGCGGGCTGGCGGGCGAGGCGCGCTGTGATGGGCGGGACGAGGCGCGCTGGCGCTCCATCCCGTCCCTCGCAGAGCATCCACGGTTGCCTCGGTTCGCGTCCGCGGGCGACGACGGGGCAGTCAAGGTGTGGTCGCTCTCGCCGCATAAGCTCCATGCGGCGCGCCGGCTGCGATCGTCCCCTACGTGCCTGAGCTTCTCGCCCGACGGATGGCACCTCGCCGTTGGGTGCGTGGATGGCCTCTGATTGCCTCTGATAACCTCTGATGACCTCTGATTGCGTCCCTCATCACACCCGACGGATGGCACCTCGCCGTTAAGTGCGTGGATGGCCGGCTCGTTGTCCTCTGATTGCATCTGATGACCTCTGATGACCTCTGATTGCGTCCCTCATCAGGTGCGTGGATGGCCGGCTCGTTGTCCTCACGGCTGACCAGCTTGACCTGTGGCTCGAGCGCGTCGTGATGGGCGCCGAGGGCGCCGTACCGAGCGCCGCCGTCCTGAGCGCCGGTGGGCTTGGTGGTGGCGGCGGCGGCGAGAGCGGCGGCGCATACTCCGCTGCGGCGCGTGCGGCCGCGTACTCACCTGACGGCCGTTGGCTGGCCATCGGCGAGGCGAGTGGCGTCATCCGTCTCTATCTGGTAACGGCCACTGATTGCCTCTGATGGCCCTCTGATGACGTCATCCGTCTCTATCTGGTACGCCCTCGATTCGCCCTCCATTCGCTTCTGATGGCCTCTGATGGCTTCTGATCGCCTCTGATGACATCTGATGGCCTCTGATCGCCTCTGATGACCTCTAATTGCCTCCCTCATCAGGTCCCTTCGAGCGACGGGTCTCGCGAGCGCTCGTATCGGCTGGTCGAGCGCTGTCGTGGGCACAAGGCGCCGATCACGCACGTGGGCTGGGCGCTCGACTCAAGCTGCATGCGTTCCAATTGCGAGCTGCCGGAGCTCCGGTTTTGGGACCTATCGGGCAAGGAGCTGCGGCCAGCCGAGGAGGCTCGCGTGCTCGACCATTTGCGCGGGAAGGCGTGGGCTTCAAGCGACGGCGGCGTGCTGTACGCCACTGATGACCACTGATGACCTTTTTTTTGCCTCCGATGGCCTCTGATGACCTCTGATGGGCCTATAAATGGCCTGATTGCCTCTGATGACTTCAAATGGCCCCCCTCATCAGGTATGCACCAGAGACGATTGGAGTGCACCTACCGGTACCACCGGCAGAGGGGAGCGAGCCTCTGGAGCAAAAGGTCTGTGCCCTGGGCAGCAGCCACGGCACTGGCGATCGGCTACTGGCCGTCGGGGACCTGTTTCAGCAGCTGCGGCTGCATCGCTACCCGTGCCTGCAGCCGCCGAGCACCGCAGAGCGCAACGACGACGAAGGGCGAGGCCATGCCTCGGCGCTCTCCTCCGTGCGCTTATCGTACAAAACTCCAACGGTCCTGTGCCTGGCATGCAAGTGCTCATCACGGCGCCCTCCCCTTTTCCCCACAGGTGCGCTTCTCGTACAATGACCGTTACATTTTGAGTGCGGGCGGCGAGGACCTCGCGATCTTCGTGTGGAGGGTGCGCGTGCGCGGGGGGGGAAGCGCGGGGGCGGTCGCGGCGGCGAGGGCGGCGGCGGCGAGGACCTCGCGCATGGCCGTTACGGCGACGACGGCGCCGAGCGCCGAGACGGGCGCTACCGCGGAGGGCGCCGTTGCGGGCGTCGGCGTAGGCAGCGGCGTGAGCGTCGTGTCGGCGTCATGGGCGGCAGCGGCGGAGGACGATGTCTTCGAGGAGGAAGGGGAGGAGGACGACGAGGACGACAGTGACGTGGAGCCTGATGAACGTCTTGCGATGAAGCTCAAGATGAAGGGCGGCCAGATGGGGGGCGCCGTGACGGGCGCAGGCGAAGGCGGCGAAGGCGGTGGCGACGACGACGACGACGACGACGACGACGACGAGGTCTTTGTAGCTGCCGAGGCCATGGGTGGAGAACAGATCCTATCCATACAGCCATGGCGCGCCGCCGCGGTCGCGCCGTCCCGGGCGCCCTCGGAGCTCGAGCTCGCGGCGAGCTCGCAGCCGCCCGATGCGACGCTCGAACTAGAATGGGTCTACGGTAAGTGCCTCTGATTGCCGCTGATTACGGTAATTGCCGCTGATTGCCGCTGATTGCCGCTGATTACGGTAATTGCCTCTGATTGCCGCTGAGTGCCGCTGAGTGCCGCTGTGTGCCGCTGAGTGCCGCTGAGTGCCGCTGAGTGCCTCTGATTGCCTCCCTCATCATCAGGCTTCCGTGGCTTCGACACGCGGCGCGCGGCGCTCTGGATGCGCGATGAGGCCGCCCATCCCCTCATCGTCTACCCGGCGGCGGCGGTGGTCGTCGTGTACAATCTCGCGACGCACGAGCAGCGCCATTTTCGAGAGCATAAGGACGACGTACTGGGGATTGCCGTCCACAGGTCAACAGGGCCCTAGAGTGCATCTGATGACCTCTGATTGCTCTCTGATTGCTCTCTGATGACCTCTGATGACCTCTGATGACCTCTGATGACCTCTGATGACATCTGATTGCTCTCTGATGACCTCTGATTGCTCTCTGATGACCTCTGATGACCTCTGATGACCTCTGATTGCTCTCTGATGACCTCTGATGGCGCGCTTGGGGTCGCCGCCCACAGGGCCAAGGGGTACGTCGCATCAAGTCAGAAGGCGTACAGGGAGCGTGGGCGCGCGCGTAAGCCAACGGTTTGGGTGTGGCGCCTCACTGATGAGGGCGTCATCGAGGCGCTCACAAAAGGTCCGCTGGTCTTCACGGGCTGCAATCAACGATGGGTCTCGCTGCTCTGCTTCAACACGACGGGCGAGCTACTCTGCTCCGTTGGCGCCGACGACGACAACACTCTCGTTCTCTGGGATTGGCAGGTGCCCGATGGCACTGGATGGCACTGGATGGCACTGGATGGCCATTGAGTGCTTCTGATTGCCATGGATTGGCATCGAGCGCATCTGAGTGCCCGCCTGATGGCACTTGATTGAGCCTGATTGCTCGTGCCTCTCGGACTGGCAGAAGGGCGTCGCTCTGTGCCACGTGCCCACCCTTAAGGAGCGAATCTTTGGCGCGCGATGCGATCCGTACTTTGATCCGTACCGGTACCTTGGGGCCAACGGCGCACAGGCACCCGATACGGCGCCGGCGGCGGCTGGCGGCGGCGGCGGCGGCGGCGGCGGCGGCGGCGGCGGCGCGGCCGAGTTCGCGGGTCGCCTTGTGCTCGTTGGCAAGGGCTTCGCGCGCCTGTACGAGACCGAGGTGCTCGCGACGGCGCCCAGCAGCGGCGCCGAGCGGCGCGGCGATACACAACTGAAGCTGCCCGGGCGAGAGCGTTCCGTTGCGCAGCTCTCGATTGGCTTTTTTATGGGTGGTCTCGTGGCGATCGGGAGCGCGAGTGGCGCGATCATGGTCTTCAACATCAGCGATGAGGGCGGCGCCGGCGCCCATTACGGCGCCAAGGGGGAGTGTGTGCACACGCTGCGCGACGCTCACCACGGCGCGCCCATCCACGTGCTGTGCGAGGCGGAGGGGCTCGAGCCCGCTGCCGGTGCGCCCGCGACGGCGCGCACTCCGCCTCTCCTCTCGTGCGCCAAAGACGGGTGCGTGCGCGGCTGGACTTGGGACGCGGGCGCTCGGGTTCTCGTGCCCATGAGCTCGATCCCCGAGCTCGCGCTCGGGACGGCGCTGCCGATGCTGCGCGGCGCGGGCGGCGGTGCGAGGCTGCGTGCGCTCGACTGGTCGGCAGCCAATGGACTCCTCGTCGGCTCACATGCGTCTGAGCTGCTGCTCGTCAAGAAGGAGCCGTCCGAGTGCCGTGTGCTCGTCCACGGCCATGCCCAGCGCCCGCTCGTTGCCGCCGATGGTGCCGCGGCCGGCGGCGGCGGCGGCGGCGTCGGCGGCGGCGGCGGCGGCGGCGGTCGGGGCGCGAGTGAAGATTCGGACGAGATGGCGTCGATGGGAGCGCTGCGCTGCGTGGCGGTGCCGCTGCATCGCTCCCTGTGTGTCACGGGCGGCGATGACGCGATGCTTCGCTTGTGGAACCTGCACGAGCACGTGCTCATCTCGGCGCGCCGAATGAGCTCGCCCATCACGGCGCTCTGCTTCGACGAGTCGACCGTGGCGTTCGTGCGCCTGTGCGTGGGCTATGAGGATGGCCTCTGATGACCTCTGATTGCATGTGATGACCTCTGATTGCATCTGATTGCGTCCCTCATCAGGTGTGTGGGCTACGAGGATGGCAGCTGGGAGTGCCTCGGCCTCGATCTCCCACTCTCGAGCTCCGATCTCCCACTCTCGAGCTCGGGCGGCAGACCGTCCGACGAGGCGCTGTCCCGGGCGCACACGCTTCACGTACAGCCCGCGGGCGACGCGGCGACGCCCACGCGCAAGATCACCGACGTGCGCTTTGCGCCCGAGCGCTACCTGGCTCTTGCCTCTGCCGACGCGGTCGTGTACGCGTACTGGCCTCGAATCGCCTCTGATGACCACTGATGGCCTCTGATGATATCTTTGATTGCGTCCCTCCTCAGGTACGTGTACGATTGCCACTGATTGCCACTGATTGCCACTGATTGCCACTGATTGCGTCCCTCCTCAGGTACGTGTACGATGCGCTCTACGACTTCGCTCCAGTCGCGTGCAGCTACGGCCACTCGTCGGCGATCACTCATCTCGACTGGAGCGTTTCGTCGGATGTGCGCCGATGACGGATGAGCTCGGACCGCGAGATCTTGATGGCCACTGGATGGCCTCTTGATTGCGACTGATGACGGATGAGCTCGGACCGCGAGATCTTGATGGCCACTGGATGGCCTCTTGATTGCGACTGATGACGGATGAGCTCGGACCGCGAGATCTTGATGGCCACTGGATGGCCTCTTGATTGCGACTG
>Ga0210244_100903_pt1 | contig 26373 bp, 19 predicted proteins | sample ChrtobMetaP3_0mM_FD_155473 | JGI IMG/M metagenome (GOLD analysis project Ga0210244, IMG submission 155473) | Chrysochromulina tobin associated microbial communities from unialgal haptophyte culture, Seattle, Washington, United States - P3_0mM | ecosystem: Host-associated > Algae > Haptophytes >...
CAGTGAGGCGGTTTTCCGCCTCAGTGAGGCGGAAAAGCGCCTCAGTGTGGCGGTTTCGCGTCACACTGTGGCGGTTTTGCGTCACAGTGTGATGACTCTGACTTGGTCTGTCACTCTGGGTTGGTACATCCGACCTTCCTACTTCTATACTTGGGGACTAAAATTGACTGTCAGTGTTCAAGTTCAAGTTCAAGTTCAAGCTCATCATCTCCGTGTAGACTCCGTCGACTCTCACGTCTCTACACCTCCACTACTAGCCACCTAGCCTCGTGCCTCGAGACGTCGAGAGCAAGTATTCGATACTATGTAGGCTTCACTGACTGTCAGTGTTCTCCACACACTGCCATCGTCCACACACTGTTAACGACGGCACAAAGACCCTTGTTGCAGGCTACCGCATCTGAATCGCATCTCGATCTGGACGGACTCCCTTCTGAGGTCTTCTGTGTTTGTGGTGTGTCTGTCGGGCACCGACATGGTTCGCGTGAGTGTTTCGCCGCCGCCCGCCCCCCGTCACGCTCGACATCCCCGACGCTCGCCGCACGCGCTCACACGCGTGCCCCGCCGCCCGCCGCAGGAGGGGCAACGCCCTATGGGCCACCCAAACTTGGATGTGCGGCTCACCCGGTCGCAGTCGGGCAGCATCCTCGACATTGACTTTGTTGGCGGTGAAAGCCCAGCTCTCAAATAGCCACCTCGCTGCGCGTGCCTGCTGCTCACCGGTGCTCCAAATGTTCTCCGCACAGTCCTTGGCATCGACCCGTCGAGCGCATCCGCGGCGCAGATGAGCAGCAGCACCGGCCCGCTGGTGTCCGCATCGTTGTTGAGCAGCCATAGCATGGCGGTGGTGCCGACCGGGCGGCGGCTCAAGATCCTCGAGCACCGCGTCCACAAAGTGGAGATGCGCACCAAGGAGACGGGCGAGCAGGAGGAGGAGCTCGTCGTCTCCAACCTTCGCCCGTTTACGCTCAAGGTCGGCGTCCATGACCACCTCGACCAGCCGATTCTCGACTGCTCGTTGCCGCTGCGCGCCTCGCTGCTGTACGAGAACGGGCTGCCCGTGAAGCAGACGTCAACCTCGGAGCCGCTCCTCGTGGGCGAGACCGACGTGGTCGCTCTGCAGGGCGCCGCCACGTTCAAGCTACGGATCACGTCCCTCTCTTCGCACCGCGACAAACAGCGCTTCCGCATCCAAGTGGCGCCTCAGGATGTCGAGCTGCAGCTGAATGAGGGTGGGCTGTGCATCGTGACGGACCCGATGAAAAGCGTCACCAAGCTCGGGCGCGCCACGGGCAGCGCTCTCATGCCGCCCCCGCCGCCGCCGCCGCTCAACGACCCTTCGGATTATCGGCAGAATGACGCTCTCAAGCGAAAATACGCCGATATCCTCGAGTCGCAGGCAGAGCAGCTCCGCACACTGACGGAGACGCAGCAGCACATCCAGCGCGAGCTCCAGTCGCTGCTCGCCCTCGCGCACCAGCGCGCGCTCAACGGCGGCGCCAGCGTCGCCACACGTCGCACTGCTGGCGTCGGCATTTGAATAGACGGAGAACGGAACAGTAACGGCCGTTTGGGCCGCCGGCAGAGCGGCCGCAAGCGTCACTCCCGTTGGGCGACGGCCAGCAGCGGCCGCAGTGCCAGCGGACGTGGCACCAAGTTGTGAGCAGCCCCCGTGCGCAGCAGGCGCACGCGCCTGCATCCCGCCGGTTGGTGGAAGCTCCTTGACACTGGTCCTTGAATCTCCACTTGAATCTCCACCGACGCCCCCCTCCACGCAAGTGTGCACGCGGTCATTGACACTCGTGCAGCGCGCGTGGCGGATGGGGCAACAATGCGGATTCGTGTGATACGGAAACGCGTGTTGAACACTCTTGCAGAGTAGTGTAGTTATGTACAGTGGAAGCTGAGTGTCGGTCCTGTCTTCTGCGTTCTTGCATGTGTCGGTTGCCAACGTATTCGGTTCACACTCCGGTCGGCGTCTCTCAGAGATCACCGAGATGAAGATGCGCCTTATCAAGGACGCGCCTAAGGCGACCGGGCGGGGCTAAGCGCGTTATGCGTTAAGCGGCCCGGCGGCTGATCGAGTATGCCTGTGATAAGGGGGTCCAGGGGTCCCCGAGCCAGTTGTAACCGCACACGTATGTACGCCGGTCTGGTGTGGGTGTCGAGTTATAAACGTTGGCTGTGAACTTTGGCCTTCACAGCTCTCGATCCATTTTTGGGTCGGCCGTGCCCCTCATGCCTTGCCCCTGGGCATGAGCGTGCCGCCGCCTCCGCCACTCCCAAACCGGTGGCTGCTCAAGGACATCGACTACTTCGCTGGCTTTGCGCACGCAGTCCACACCTATCTTGGCGGCGTGGCCCTCGCGGGTGCGCATGGGCTCTCGCTGCTTCACCAGCCCTTCATGTCAGCCCACGGAATGGGCTACCATTTTGATGACTTTCTCATGGGCGACGAGCGCGGCCTCGTGGAGCCGCTCGCGGCGCCGGAGCTCGGTGTGAGCCTGCAGGCGCAGCTCGTCATTGGCGGACGGCCGATCACTATTGGCACCGTGCAGCGCACTGGCTCGGCCGCTCAGGTGACGGCGAAGCTATTGCAAGCACCTGCCGACTCACTCACACACGTGCGCAAGGGGCGCTTTGCTTTCGTGGACGAGAACAAGACACTCTGCGTCAACTGCACGATCACACCTGAGTCACGCTACGCGGCCCTGTGGCTGCGTGAGCGCTTCTGGCGCGCCACGCGTGCTCGCGAGCGGCGAGCAGCCAGCAACAGCCGCTCAAATGTGGGCGCGGGCGGTGTGGCGGACGCGAAGACGGTCACGATCGCGATCCATGTGCGCCGCGGCGACGTCACGTACCTCGACAAGTACTCGCGTCCCTCGTCGCGCTGGGTGGAGACGACTGCCATGCTCGAAGTGCTCCGTGGCGTTTGCAGTGTCCTCGGAGTGCCTCTCGCGCGCCCGGCGGTACGAATACACCTCGTCATCTGCGCGTCGCAGGCACGTGCTCATCACGACGCCAATATCCTGTTCACAGGTACGGGTACACCTCTTCTCAGAAGCGAAGGGCTGGCAGGCGAACGACACGGCCGCGCTGCGTGCGGTCGCGCCGCACGCGGAGTTACATCTCGACTCGAGCCCGTCTGCGACCATCGACGCCCTTATCCTCATGAGCCGTGCGGATGTGCTGCTGATGGGTGCCTCGGGCTTCTCCAATTGGGCGGTAGGCTAATGGCCACTGATTTGGCACTGATTGCCGCTGATTGCCGCTGATGGTCATTGATTGCCTCCGTCATCAGGCCATCTTCTCGTGTGGCGTCAAGATTGGCCCGGCACACCGCCCGATGTTGCCGATGCGCCACGTGCCTTACTCGAATACGCTGGTCGCCTACTCGGGGCCGTTTGAAACCGCCGCGCTCCCCGCGTTCCGAGCGACCTGGGATGAGTATGTGCACTGCAAGCAGGACGCGGCATGCCGGCGCACGCTGTGTGCACCCGAGCGCATCAACGACCCACGCTGGCAGATCAGCCCACTGGCGAAGTCGTACGCAACCCAGCCGCTCGCTGCCCAGTGGCATGTGCCGACAGCGCCGCCTCTAACGACGACTCTGGACGAGCAGACAGGCGTGCAGCCAGGCGTCGCCAGCCGTGCGCGCGCCGATGGGCGCTCCGTCAACATCGACGGCTGGCTTGCGGCACGCGACGAGTGCGTGCGTGCCCATGGTGCTGACCCTGCCAAGGTGACTGTCTGCACGCGGAGCAAGTGGACTCGAAAGCTCAAGGCAGCGTTCAGCCTGAAGGAGCGCCTCGCTTTAGCCGCGGCCGCGAACCGAAGCAGCGATGGCATCGCGGCTTCCGGTGGCGCCGTGACGGGCACGGGTGGCAGTGCTGCCCACACGAGGGGGACGATGGCTGCACGAACGAGTAAGTTGGGCCACGCTGGCGCCGGCGGAGGCGAAGGGCTGCTGCCTTGGCCGACGAAAAGTTTTGTCCGCGACGGCGTGACGCACGTGACCTGGGCCCGCGCATGAACCATGGTCGAATGCCATGGTCTCGTCCTTATCGCCTCTCCGAGAGCCGAGCCCGAGGCCGGGCGCACGACCGGGGCCACGGGGCCAGCCCGAGCGGAGAGTTCGTCGCGTGTAATAACCGCGGTCGGCTAAATGATTACCGATCGAACGGAATCGATATTTACAAAACACATGCATGAGCGCGTGACGCGCTTCACACACTCAGTCAGGCACTAAAGGGTTTCTCGATCGAATCGGAGCGTATGGGTTCCAGCGTACGGGTTCCAGAGAGTGGCTCTAAGACTTCGGGCAAATCCATGCGGGTTGCGGGCTTCGGCTGCGGCGGCGCGCGCGTGCGCGCGACGGCGGCGCGGCGGCGGCGCGGCGGCGGTCAACATCTCCCTAGTCATACCAAGCGTTCTGTATGCGGGCGATCGTGATGGGGGGCCAGAGGCAGAGCTCGGATGCTTCCCACGAACGCATGGCCTGTGCGGCCACTGCCATACGCGCCGGGCCAGGTAGGTAGTAGCGCACATCTCCAGAGGCGCCGAGCGCCCTGTCGCACCAGCGCACTGCATAGTGAGTGGCGAATGCTGCGGCCTCGCGAGCTGGTGCCTCAACCCATCGTGCATGCACCATCTGTAGTCCGCGGATGCCGTCCGCTGCAATCGTGTCTTTGTCGGCGCTTGGGAACATCTTGTCGAAGTCTTCATCGCGGAGACTCCGTGGCCACGTCGGAAGCTCAAGTTCTTGCATCTCAAGGGCCTTGCGCTCAAATGCGCACCCGCCGGCGACTGGCATGAGGCGCTGGAGATCGATGCCAAGTGCAGCGGCATAGCCAATCGTGTCCAAGCCGTCCAATGGGTTGGTTGCAAACGGATCGGCTCCACATGCAAGCATCGCCTCGATGCCTTCAAGGCAGCCCACTGAGGCTGCCCATTGCAGGGGGGTCGTGCCATAAGAGTCCCGGGCCTCGGGGTCTGCGCGGCAACTGACGAGTGACGTCGCTAGCCGCACGCATAGGCGCGCATCGCGCGGGAATTCAGGGTTATGAATGCCCGCGCCGAAATAGGGTTTGAGATCGTACCAGCACACGGGACACGGCTGTTCGCCGTCGCCGCCGCAAGCTACCAAGTGCAGCGGCGTCATCCCCCACTCGTCGCTGATGGTCGCAGACGCTCCCGTGGCGAGTAGGAGCTCGATGGCGAGGACCCGGCCTAAGGTTCCTAGCATTCCGAGCACAAAGTGCCAAACGTCATCATCCCATTCCTCTTCGCCGAGGAGCACTGACAGCCGTTGTGCAATGGGCCTCCTGCTGAGCGAGTGCTCAAGCTGGGATAATTTGCATCCAACACGCCAGTGCGCTTCAATGAGCATGCGCCTCTCCGCGCTTTCAATATCCCATGACTGGAAATCGCACGCGTCAACTGCTTCAAGAGTGGACACCTCGTCACTGGTCAGCAGCGACAATGCGAGGTGCTGCTCGAGCTCTTCCAATCTTGCCAGCACTCGAGAGCTCGCATTCTTCGTGCAGAATCTGCTTGAATCTGGCTGGATGAAGGTGCTGGGGCGCAAAAGGTCCAATACCATACGGCTCTTCTCGTGATCAGGAGTCTTTGCTACAAGAACCAAGGCAGCTTCCCGGCTGAGCTGGTCGCGGCGAAGCTCCTGCTCCCGCGGATATGCATATCCGTCCCATGATGCAAAGGGTTGGAAAAGCCTATACCTATCCAACAGTTGATATCCCACCCAGTGGAATTGCGGCGGCTCAACAGTGCTCATACTTGCGATCGGGTGGGCTGTCAGGCTCTCCTTGGGTGCACTCCCTGTTGTGGAACTGGTTGTGGTGTGGTGTCAAGTCAAGTCAAGTCAAGTCAAGTCAAGTCTAGTCGAGTTGACTTGACGTCTCAGTTGGACACTTTCGTCGCAGTCCCCCTGCGACACCACACCACGACTCGTTCTCCGGCCCCTGCTCAAGTAAAGAATTTCACACTTAGTTCATGGGGTCCCCGATTAGTGGGTACGCCGGTCCGGTGTTGGTGTCTTGAATTGATCACGGCTCTTGGTGTGTGAAACGAATCGACTTTGACGATGTCATTTTCAGCAGGCATGGTCTTGCCTCCGCCGTCGCTTCCGAGCGCCACGGACTCAATTTGGTTTGGCGGACTTTGGTTCGGTGGACCGCAGTTGCATCTGCACGACGAAGATGCACAGCTTGTCGCCCGCGAGATGGCCTACGAGCAGAAGGTGAGGCAACCACAAACCCATGCTGCCTCTCCGTGCGGATCGCCCACCCCCGCGGACACTTGTGCTCGCAGTTGCTGCTGATGCGCAACCAGGATTCGGATCTTCCAATCGTCGGCCGGGAAGGACGCTCCCATCCAGCGGCGCATACAGACGATGCCACTGTTGCTGACGATGAGGAGGAACCGGACGATGAGGTGAGCGCACCACCATGCCTGCCCCTCGTTGGGCCGAACCCATTCAAGCGGTGCCCTATCGCACCCACGTGCCCATGCACCCACGTCCTGCCTCTATGCGCTGTGCAGGACGAGGAGGGCGACGAGGAGGAGATGGACGATGAGCTGCACGACGAGACAGAGGAGGAGTTTGATGGCGGTGAAACGGAGCCTGAATATTAGGCTGGTGAGCTTGCGACGGTGTGCATGCCCGTCGGGGTCTGTTGGACAGACAGCCGACGGGAGCTTCACGCGCTAACGAGGCGAAATCGGTTCTCGTGAGCTCAGCCGCGCCGAGCGCCGTCTCTCTCTCACGCACGCGCGAACATATGCACCCGGTTTTAAGACACGGTGTCTGGGCCTTGCGGCCTAGTGCAAGTGTGCACGTATTAGCTTGGGCTTGAACGCACAGATCGCGAGCCATTTCGTTTTTCTCGCCGAACAGACCTGACAAAGGCCTGACAGTTTTCCAGTTAATTTCGCGTTCGAGGGTCACACGTTGCGCGGCAAGGGAAACTACCAACTAGCGGGGTAGCGGTGTACGTCATTCGTATTCGGTGTTATATTCGGTGTAGTGTGCACTCAGTCTGCGGCCCACAAACGAAAAGTCAGTCTGGCGACCTGCGTCTGGCTCACCATCTCGCCCTGCCAGCCATCAGCCGCGCCACCGTCTGATCGGTCGCCTCGAGCGCAAGCCTTAAGAACACCTGCTGCAGGTCCTCGCGCCGCTGCCACGCCTTCCGCAAGAGCGCCGTCGCGAGCAGCTGCTGATCCGGCGGCGTCACGCCGCTCGCACCGCCGCCCTCATCCGCAACGGCACCCAGTAGCTCGGGCGCCAATGCCGCGAGCCGCCGCGCCGCCTCGAGCGCGGCCTTGTCCCGCGCGTCGTTGGTGACGAGCGCAGAACCACGGAAGATACCAAGAGGGTCGACCAGAGCGCCGAGGCGCGAGCGCTGGCCGGCGACGGCGGGCATCGCGCCACTCTGCGCACGTAGCCCTGCCCAAGCGTCGCGACTGGCGGCGCCGAGGACGAGGATGAGCTGCTCGGTGATCAGGCGGGAGGCGGGAGTATCCTCCTTGAGCACAGCGAGGAGCGCGTCCGCTGCACGCTCGGCCGCCGCCACCTCTGCAGGTAAACTCTCGGTGCCCGGCGCAATCTCGGCGCCCGAGCTCACGGTTGCCGCTGTGACGTCATACCTCTTGGCCCCATCCAAGAGTGATCTCACACGGTCGGCATCAAGGACGCGCGTGGCCGGGTCCTTGGACGCTCCAAAGACAAAGGTGGCCAGAGCGCCCGCAGTCCGTGGGGACGGGTCATTCAGGATGCGCTGTGAGATGTATGGCAGGGTCTCGTTAATGATCGAGTAGCGTGCGTCCGCCTTGAGGCCGATGCCCTCGAGGGTGGCGAAGGCCTTGGCGATGTAAGCGAAATACGGGGGGATTTGGAAGATCGCACTGCCTGCGTCTGCCGAGAGCTGCTGTACCTCAGCTAGCAGCCCGGGCACGTCGAAATTGGCAAAGCCGCCGCCCTCGGAGCGCTTCGAGTACGCGCGCGTGAGCAGGTCCACCACGCCCGCCTCCTCAACCGCCGCCTCGCCGCCCTCGGGCACGAAGCCGAGGCGCACCAGATCGTTCGGAACTTTGTCATACTCACGCGAGGTGAGGTGTGCCACATGCTCGATGAGCGTGTACTGCAGGTCATCATCAAGCGCCGTGGTCAGCCCCCAGTCCAGGATGCACAGACGGCCGTCGGGCGTGCGCAGCAGATTGCCCGGGTGCGGGTCGCAGTGCAAGGTGCCGTGATCCAACATCATCGTCATGTAGCTGGCCATGGCCAAGCTCACCATTCGAGTTGAATCGCGGGCCCCCGAGGCGACGCGGTCCAGCCGCTCGCCCTCAACCCATTCGGTGGTGAGCACGCGCCGCGTCGAGACCGACCCGATCACATTTGGTGCGAAGACGCTGCCCGCGAGTGGCCCACGCGCCACGTCCTCATTGAACCGCATCGCGTTGCTCGCTTCCTTGCTGTAGTCGAGCTCATCGACCAGCCCAGCTCCCCACGCGTCCGCGATGCCCTGCAGGTCGCCGGGCGCGCCGAGCAGCCGAGCCAGCGGCGCCACGTACTCGCGCACCAGATGCATATCGAGTGCAACTCGCTCTTCGATGGCTGGCCGCTGCACCTTGACGGCGACGGGAGCGCCCTCGTATGTGGCGCGGTACACCTGGCCAAGGGACGCGGCGGCGATGGGCTCGCGGCTGAGCCCTGTGAGCCTCCGAGCCTCCGCACCCAGCTCCTGCTCCAGGATCTGAAGCGCCTCGACGGACGAGAAGGGGGGCACGTCCTCCTGCAGCGACGTGAGTGCGATCACAAACGGCGGTGGGAGCAGGTCGGCGCGCACGCTGGCCGACTGCCCGAGCTTGATGAACGCCGGGCCAAGATCCGTGAGTAGCTTGGTGAGTTGCCGGCCACGTTCGAGGGCGCGGTCTCCACCCTCGAAGCTCTCGCCCGACAGCTTGTCGCCGAGGAGCGCGATGCCGAAACTGGCGCCGCGCAAGCTAATCTCGACAGCGCGCGACGCCACGCGCAGGGGCTGGCGGGCAAAAAAGGCGCGAGCGGCCACCGCATCGTACGCACCCGTCGGGTACGGCCGGATCGTAGCCGCCGTCGCACAAAGGCTGACGAGACTGACAAAAAAGGTCGCCATTGCGAAGATTCTTTCACGGAAAACACCCGCACGCGCCGCGGAACCGACGCGAGATGGTTTCGTGCAAACCGACTTAGAAAGGAGGGTTCCTGTTTCCATTACATGTATTGTGAATCATGTGCCTAAAATAGAACGAACTTTGGGCCATCGGAGTTGTTTCGCCATGAAGCCCTTTAGCCCGCAGTATAAGCAGCAGGCGCTCTCGCCCCCGCGCAGCTCAGTGTCTCGCGCCTCGACGCGGAGTCCAACTTCACGTCCAGCCTCACGTGCGGAGACGTCTCCCCGCAGCGAGTGGGGAGGCTCATTCCTGTCCATCGACCCAGAGACGGGGCAGCGCCTCGGCACCGCGGTGAGCGTCACCTCGTACATGTCCGAGCTTGATAACGAGTCGTTGCACAGCCGCCGGATGCTCTGGAACGCTCGCTCGTCTTTGAATACTCCCTTCCAGCCTGCATGGTCGCAGTATGGACGCTTTGACAAACTGAATGTGAATCTGGAGGCGCACCCATTCTGGGTGGCCAAGGCGCCCGGCACGTTCGATCACACGCGCGAGCGCTGGACCGTCTACCAGAATCCGCCCGCGTCGACGCGCTCGCGCCGCCCCTCAACGGGCTGGGACGCGCGCTTTGTCTCTGCGCACGCACTCGACGGCAACCCTGTGCACAACGGGATGCGGGTCTTGTCGCCCGCGCGTCGCCGCCACAATGGTGGCGTCGGCGCTGAGGGCCTCATCTGACGCGCGATGGCCGAGAGAGCGCCGTCGAGGTGAGATGTGGGAGGGCACACGCCCCCCAGAGCGAGAGAGAGGCGTCGCCTGGCTGCCACATGGCATCATGAGGAGTTCTGACGATGGGGGGCGACGAAGCATTCTTATCGAGCATTCATATCTAAATGTTTCGGAGAGTGTGACAGCAGTGTACATTCCCTATATTGCAGCTCACGTGTTCCAGTTGAAGGTCCCCGGGTGCACCGGGGGAACACCGGGGGGGCGCCTCGCACCCCCGGCCGCAGTGTTCGTGTGCGTGCGCGAGCGCGGTCGCCCCCCCGCGCGGCCGCGGCGCGGGCCGCGCGCGCGGGGGCCGGGGCGTCCGAGCTTCATTCCTCCCGGCTGGCGCCGCGCGGGGCGGGCGGGCGCCTAGGCCCTAGCTTTATTACGTCTTATTTGCGCTCGCTCCCGCGGGCGGTGCCCGCCGCGCGCGCCCCCGGCGGCTCGGCCGCGGACACTTCCGCGGGGACCGTCTCTGTCTCTCCCCTCTCGCTCCGGTCGCCGGGGCGCGGCACGGACTTCACTCTGACTCTCTGAGAGACTGAAACAGTCAGAGCTCAGAGGCTCAGAGGACACATCCCATCCGGTTTCTTCGTCCTTCCGGACCTTCGCTTCTCTGTATTGATCGCACCCCCCGCGCTCTTGGGAGAACATCGCGCGAGGGCCTCGGCGGGATGCGCCGCGCGAAGGTGCGTGCCTCTGCACAATTTTACCCAAGGGGGTAAGGGATGCACCCATTCCTCATATCCTGATTTCAAACTGAGTGATTTACCCAAGGGGGTAGGGGAGGGATTTATATCTGGATTTGCACCCATTCCTCATACCAGGGATTTCAAACTGAGCGATATTTTACCCAAGGGGGTAGGGGAGGGATTTGCACCCATTCCTCATACATGTACCCTGATTTCAAACTGAGTGTGCTGTCTGCGTTGCTCCAGGCCTCCAGCTGCAGATGCAGCTGCAGCAGGTGCACACACCGCTGCGCACGCTGCACGTCGCACCCTGCGCAGCTCTCTGCAGTCTGCTCGCGGGCTCTGCAGTCAGTCGCGGGGACAGGCGGGACACACACACCGCTTGCGCTTCACGCTAAGTAGGCCCGCCGTCGAATCGTAACTCTAACAGTGGCCGCCTCTAGCGCGGGCGGGAACCGGGATCCTGCCGTCCCGGGTCGACGTCCTGCTGTATACGAAACGTCAGTCGTGTCGCGCACGGCCGGGTGGGCCCGACAGGGCGAGGGCAGGGGCCCAGCGGACGCGGCACGCGCGCAACGAGGACGGAGATGCACACCGACACAAGACCTCATTGTCATTCGTCATTGTTTTCATGATCTGTAGACATGCACCGATGTACGCTAGAAGAACGCCCTCATGGATATCTACGCTTTACAGGTATTGTGCGCGCTAAGAGCCGAGATGATACCGCTAGATAACTTCACCGCGGACTCACGGCTCTCACCTCTCAGCCGCTGAGCGAGGCTGCCAGCGCGACGCAGACGAGGGCGCCGCCCGCGATGAGAGCGGGCACGGTGGCCGAGGTATCCTGCTCCTCCGCGCGCCGCGACTGCTTCTTCTTCTCCGCCTCGAGCACGTACCACTCGAGTGAGTACTTCTCTGGTGGCGGATCCTCCTTCTTTTGCAGCGTGCGTCGCGCGCCCCAACTATCCACCTCCTGCAGCGAGGGGATGGTGACGAAGTTTTCGGCGCCGAGCTTGAGCTCGGGTGCCTGCATGACGTACAGCACCGAATCAGCGATCTTCCGCACGTCCCCGTCCGGGTGCGCCTCACACTTCTTCAGCAGCTTCACTGCCTCTGGCTTCCGGTCCGCTGCCTGCAATGCCTGCGCGAGGTAGATGGCGTACTGGCCGCCCTTTCGCCCGGCCATCCCGCCTGGCGCATTGACCGTGGCCTGCGTGAATGCCTTGACTGCCGCCTTATACTCGCCGCGCAGCATCAGCTCGTTACCCCGATCGAACATCTTCTCATATTCCTCCATCCTCCTGTTCTGTTGGCCAACCGGCAGGTTGTCACCGGCGACATCGTCGTCGAGTCGCGCACCAAAGGCGCTGACCTTCGTCTGCTGCACCGTGCGCGCTTTATCGGCGCGCAGCCGCTCCTCTTTTTCGCTGGCTGCGGCTGCGGCAACATCCTCCTCGAGCTGCCTCAGCGTCTGGAGGATATCAGCGTTGGCATTCATCAATGCCGGCATCGAACGCCGCACGGTTGCAGGTGCCATGGGCGCTGGTGGCGTGTATGCGAGCAGCGCGGCGGACATGAGAGCGGCGGGCGTCATGGCTGGCGAATTGCGCGGCGGCGCCACGCCGCGACGTCGTGCGGCGAGGCAGGGAGCTGTGCGCCCATCTGCGGATTCTCCCAGGTATCTTTTTTCAACGATGCGCCGCCGTGGGCGCTCGCTCGGTACGCATTCAATCTGATTGCTGAAAATGGATGTGGTACGCGTTCACAGAACGAAGAGTCCACGAAGAAACATTTCGTGAAGAGAAAACAAATGAAGCGCTCGCTCTACGACGCGCCTGCCGTGGCGCGCAACGAGACCGGCAAGGCACTTTTCGTGCGAGATGCGCAGGGCAACCTCGTCACGGTCCGCCCGGGCGAAGCCCTGCCCGAGAAGGCCAAAGCAGCGACCGAAGAGGCTAAGGAAGTCGTCTCCGCTGCAGAAGAGGCCCGCGAAGCTGCGCGGCTGGCGGCACGCAGCCAGGAGGACATCCAGTACGAGGCCTATATGAATGGCAAGGATATGAAGCGCGGCAACGTTTGGATGCAGAATGTGAACGTGGCATCAGCTGACCGGGCCGCCGCCGTCGACTCGATTGCGGCGGATGTGGCCGAAGAGCAGTTGGCATCGGGCAAGGAGCACGCGCCGTCGCGTGCGTACGACCGTAGCTCGAAGATCAAGCGTGGAGGAGGCGGAAGCAGCAGCGGTAGTGGCTCGTACGGCGGCGCACTCTCCGTGAGCGAGGCACGCGCCGGCGCCGAGGCGGCGAGCGCGGCGCTCGCACGGGCTCGCGAGGCGAGTGACGACGAGGAGAACGACGACCTGAATGCGAGCGCCGCGACGCTGCTCGAGCGCGCGATGCGCGTGTACAATATGCCCGTCTCCAACCTGCCGCAGCTCGACCCCTACGGCAACGACCTGCGCGTGCCGGCTCTCGAGCGAAAGATTCGAAAATTCCTTGCGTGCTTCGGTGAAGAGGTGCTCGTGAGGACGCTCGACGGGCAGGTAGTTCTGAGAGCCTCTGAGTGCCTTTTGAGTGCATGCGAGTGCTTCTGAGGCGCACGTGACGACGCTCGGCAGGTGGTGCTCAAGGATTTTGAGGCCCTGCGCAAGCGGTATGGTACGGTCTTCCGAGAGTCGGGTGCAGGGTTGCTCGGGCGTGTCATGAAGCGCTTTGTGTTTGAAGAGGCGAGCGACGGCGACGAGGACGAGGACGAGGACGAGGACGAGGACGACGAGGACGACGAGGACGATCAAGAGGATCAGGGCGACGGCAACTCGTATTGCCTTGCATTTGAGGAGCACGTCTCCCTCGTCACGCCGCGTGGTCCCCTCGACGGCTCTCTCGGCTGCAACCCGCCACGCACGCAGGCCCTCGTGGTGCTCTACCGCGCGCAGGGCGGTGAGCTCACTGGCATGTGGATTGCGCCCGACACGGATGGGCTTGGCGCCGACGCGGCGGCGGCGGAGGCCGTTGTGAGAAAGGCCGACGTGTTCGCGCGTTTCTCCAAGCTGCTCCGCCGTTTGAGTGGAGGGAGGCGCCTCACGTCGAGATGGGAAGTGATGCAGTCTCAGAACAACCCCCCTTGACCCTCTTCTCTTCTCATCGCCTTCTCAATCTCATCAGCGCGGGGGTGGAGGGGCAGCGGAGCGGGCAAGCTTGGTTGCTTGGAAAATGGAAATGGGCGTCGGAGGGTACCGGTAGCGGGTAGGCAATCCTGGCTATAGGGAGTTGTTTGAGCGAATCACTCGTGTCATGAGACATGACATTCGAGACATAGTGTAAGCAATCGGGCACAAGCGTCGTTAACGGCGTCAAGCGGGCACACGGATCACACAGACGAACCTTCACAACATTCCAAAAGTACCAAAACCAACAAGCTGCAACACCACAAGTGCCGTAGCACCGGTTGTCGCGTCTGTCGTGTTAACGTTCAAACACCCCCTTGCACATGAGCGCCGCTGTACTGTGTGGACCTGTTTTAAATTCACACACAAGGTCGTACCGGTACCGGTGTGTGTCCCGGCTCCCCCCGGTGTCTTTTTACCGGTACCGGACACAGGGGGGCGCCAGAAAACTCACGGGACGCACAAGGGTTTCACAGCAGCAGCACAAGGGGACTCGCGGCCACAGTCGCGGGCCAGGAGGGCGCAAGATGCGTACTAGACAATCATGTGAGATCGCCGTCCCCAACCCCCTCGACGCGCCGCCGATTCGTTCGCCACAAGCGGTCCACTCATACGTCGTGAAGCGTATCAAGGGCAAGGAGATTGTCGAGATTGGGACCCGGAATGGTGATGGCATGTCGTGCTTCACGTTGCACGCCAAGAAGGCGACAGCGATCGAGATGGCCCGCCGTTACTGTACGTCGCTCGAGAGCCGGTCGGCCACAATAGCCGCGGCGCATCCGGGACGCGGCTTTAAGGTCACGTGCTCAGACTATCGCCGAGGCGGCGTGGTGGACGCTGACATCATCACGTGGTGGGAGCAGGCCCCGCTCACCAACGTGCCAGCTCTCCAGCACCTGCTGCGCGAGCAGAAGGCCGGCCGGCTGCGTGCCGGCGCCTCGGCCATCATACTATTCGACCCGAAATGGGGACCCGACATGTGGGCGTGGAATCGCCTGTGCCCGCTCGCCACGTGGTCGGCGAGAATCCCGTTTGACGAACGACCGCGCTGCTTGCAGAATAACGGCGGCAAGTCGCCTCAAGGGTCCGAGACGTGCGATCGCGCCTTTGGCGTCTTCATTCTTGCGGGCGTCCCCGTAGATCACGTACCTATGCTAGACGAAAAGTCACTGGACAGCAAGGCGTGCATCGCGCGTCATGAGCAAGGCTGGGTCGCAGCGACTGGCCATTGGCAGGAATATGACGTGCCGGTTCAGGGCGGCCGGCGCCTCCACGCCTCACTAGACGTCGGGAGCCGCGCAGATGTTGACATGTCGACTGCGCCGTGGCCCTTGTCCGCGGCGTCGGTCGTCGTCGCCGCGCGGCCGGACGCGCCCTCTATCGGTGCTGGCGCGGCGGGACTGCTGGGCGCTGCAATGTGCGTGGTGGCGCTCATCGTGGGGTTGGCCGCGGCGATCACAAAGAGGCGCCGCTGCCCAGCGCAGCCGCTCGCGTGAGCTCTCGTAAGCTCGATGTGCGTCCCGAGGCTGATGCGGGCTCCTCGCTCCTGCTCTTTTACCTTGAGTGTAACCTCGATCTCGCGCTGACTGTTAAACAGTGCCCACGATGGTGATAAGCAGTCCAAGGCGCGCTCTTGCCTGCCTCGGCGGTGAAGACCCATGAAGCTAGTGTGAAAGTTGCCGAGGTGTGAACAAATGCAAATGGGCCAACTAAAGGGCCCTCTCCAGCCCAGGGCCGCGGTCGCTTCTCCGGGCGGCTTCTCGAAGAGGGCGATACAGGCTGCCATGCCTGCTGGCATGCGTACGCGTGAAACGGAGCGAGATCGTCCTGTCAAGGGCAAGGGCGAGCGCGTGCCGGACGCCGGAGCCAAGGCTGCCATCTTTGGACTGCCGGACAGCAAGGCGGAATCGCCGTCGGCCCAGGTGGTCTCTCCGCCTGCTCGGAGTAGTAGGCGGCACGTAGATCCACCGCCAATGCCATCATCGCCACGCGTGCAGTCCTCACCTTCGCAGGCGCCAGTTCTCGGAGTGCCGGTTCCACCCACGATAAATCGACTTCCTACCTGGGAAGGCACGCCTCCGCCTCCGATCCCGCCTTCGGGCGGCTTTGGGCCTGCGAGCACCAGCCGCTCGGCCCGATCAAACGTCGAGCGCACGCCAACTGCGCCGGCGTCGGGTGCGTCTGGAACTGCCTCTGAGGGAAGCCGCTCCGCTCGGGGCACCTCTGCATCCACTGCTGCCGCGGCCACCCACTCGCCCGCGCCACGCACGCCACCCACGCCAACCGTGTTCAGCTCACCCGTGCCGTCGAGCGCAGCGAGCACATCGGGCTACGCGCAGCAGCACGCGCGGCGCTGCAGCACCGGCGCCAGCAGTAGCGCCGGCGTCGGCGCGTCGCCGGCTGTGCTCTCAAACCACCTCGGAGGTCGGCTGCACGCGCAGGATTTGCACGTGATCCCGACGGCGGCGGCACGCGCGATGCTCGGGTACGGCGGCGCGCGTGGCATCACCGGCCTCGTGCCCGCGGGGCGGGATGTACCGATCGGCCTCGAGATCACTCGCTTCCTGGGAAGCTCCAACCCATTCGGGCACGACCCTTTTGTCAAGCCCAAGGCCAAGCAGGATGAGGAGGAAGTGATCCGTGCCCTCGTGGCGCCAGCAGATGCCATGTGCCAGGTGCTCCACGCACGCCTTTCCCACCTCAAGGTGCTCGCCGCCCTCTGGACTGGTGGCGGTGGCCCCGCGAAGGCGCTGCAGCGAGCACTCGATACTGACGACCCGGCCGTGCTAGTCGACCTGTTGGGCGTCACGCACGCACGGCTGCACGTACACGTGTCGCTCGAGCTCGCGACGGATCTCGCGTCCGCAGCCCAGCAGCTCCTCGACTCCGAGTACGAGGACTACCTACTTGTAGGCCTCTCCGCTGCCCAGGCCATCCTCAGGGGCGTGGGCCCCGTGCTGCGCAGCACGGCCGAGGCCGTGAGCTATCAGCAGAGCTTCTTCCGACAGGGCGGCGTTGACGTCCATCTGGAGGAGAAGCAGGAGCGCTGTGCCGCCGTCGCGGAGGCCCTCGCCGCGCTCCAGCCGCGCCTCGAGGCACTTGCGAGCGCTAGGGGTCGCAGCGCGCAGCTCGCGACGAGAGTCCACAGGTCGCTGCTGCGCGCATTGGGGACTGCTACAGAGGCGCCGTGATGGGCATATCCTTGAGGCGGCGCCGTGGATGAGCATTTTCGATGCGCCATGGTATGGAGCCCTCTCAGTGAGGTTTAGCGGTGAGCTGTTGGATGTTAAGTGACTTTGTAGGTGTACATACGGCTAAACGCGCGGGACCGCCCCGAGAATCGTGAAGTCAGAAGCGGCCGGTCAAGCGAAGCCAAGTGAACGCCCGGCTCCCGGCTGTACCTGTAAGTTCGCTAGACCCCCGCCCGCCCCCGGACGGTGCGGTGCGGTTGCGGAGGCCGGAGCCGAGCGGCCGCGAGCGGCTCGCGGCTGCGGGGAGGGGGCGAGGCGCAGGCGCGAGGCGGTTTCAATCGGTACCCGCGCACCGCCGGGGCCGCACACGCCGCCGCCCGCCCCCCCGGCCCCGGCGCGCCCCGCCGGGGCCGCGGCCGCGAGAGCCGGTTCGCGCACGCGCGGTTGAGGGTTGTCCACGGTCCACGCCGCCGCGCACTTAGCAGATAGCACTTACGAAAATAGTTTTCCGCGTTGTACTCGCTGTAAGGATAGTCCGCCTTGAAGCTTCATGTTAGCTGCAGAAACGCCTAAAGCCAAGAATCGAGAGCCCGGCGCGTCTCCAACTCAGGATCCGGTCCCCACCACCACGGTCGACGGTGTGAGCGGCCCCGCACAGCTTACAGTCAGTCAGTCACAAAGATACCAACGGTCCGAAGGGTCCCGGTTAAGGCCTTTGCATCGCCCCCCCTAGGTCTCACGTCCGGGCAACCGCGGCAGCGCGCTCGAATCCACTGCACATATGTCCATGTGGGCACCAAGCGGTGCCATCCTCGCTCCCTCCCTCTCACTAATCCCGCATTCATGTCGGGGCAACCAGCGAAAATCCATGCGGCGCACGCGCGTGCCGCCCCGCTCCCTGCGCGCCCTTGTTGCCGCCCTCCCGTGCAGCGTTGCAGCGTGCTTGCGGACCGATGCCCACGGGGCGGCCGACGACCTTGTGGCAAACAGGTCCCACAGCCAACCGCAGAGGAGAAGATGGCGCGTGGCTTAATCGACCCACTTCTTGAGGACCGCCTCCTTCTGCTCGGCGAGCTCTTTGGCGATCGCGGCGCCCGTCATCGACTTGTACTTGCTCAGGTCCTTAGCATTCTCCCAAGAGAAGAAAGTCATGCCATCCTTCTCGAATGGCTCGCGGCCAAAGTGGCAGTAGGCGGCGGTAACGTTGTACTTCGGCTGCCGGAGCTGGAGGTCGCGGGCAAGCGCGCCGGGGCGGCAGTCAAAGGCAATCTTCACGATATCGGTGATCGCCTGAGCGCTCAGAGCGCCCTGCTCAGAGCCGTACGTCTCAACAAAGAGCGAGAGGGGCTTGGCCACGCCAATGGCATACGAGAGCTGCACGAGGGCGCGCTTGCAAAGGCCACTCTTGACGACCGACTTGGCCATCCAGCGGCACGCGTAGGCAGCGGAGCGGTCGACCTTGGTCGGGTCCTTGCCCGAGAAAGCGCCACCACCGTGCGCGCCCCAGCCACCGTAGGTGTCGATGATGATCTTGCGGCCGGTGAGGCCAGCATCACCCTGCGGGCCGCCAATGATGAACTTGCCCGACGGGTTGATGTGCAGGTTGCACGTGTCGCGCGAATAGATCGAGAGCGCCGACTGGCCGTTCTTGAGTTTGATCGACTCGAGCGTCGCGACAATCACCTTGTCGTGGATCATCTCGTTCATCACCTCAAGCGTGGGTGCGAGCTCCTCCTTGTCCGCAGGCCACATGGGGCGCTCGTCCTTGCCGTCTTGCTCCTTGGAGCGCTTGGCCTTGCCCGGCTCAGCGTGCTGCGAGGAGATGACGACGGTGTGGATCATGAGCGGCTCCACTGAGCCGTCGCCGTTCTGCTTGTACTTGATGGTCACCTGGGTCTTGCCATCAGGGCGCAGCCACCACAACGAGCCATCCTTGCGCACCTCGGTAAGGGTCTTGCCAAGGCGGGTGGCCATCAGGTGCGTCAGGGGCATGCACGACTCGGTCTCGTCGGACGCATAGCCGAACATGATACCCTGGTCGCCCGCACCAATGTCGAGGTCGTCCACAACTTTGCCCTGCTCGCCAGCGCCCGTCACGCCGCCAGCAATGTCTGGCGACTGCTTGTTGATGCGCACAAGAACCTCCATTGTCTCGTGCGACAAGCCCTTGGAATCGACAGACGAAAGATCGTCGACGAAGGAGTCGAAGCCGATCTTCTTGATCTGCGCGCGCACAATCTTGTCGTAGTCAAGCTGCGCCCCGGTGGTGATCTCGCCGAAAACCATCACCATGTTGTCCTTGGAGGCCGACTCGCACGCGACGCGCGACTTCGGGTCAACTGCGAGGCATGCATCGAGGACGGCATCCGAAACCTGGTCGCAGAGCTTGTCGGGATGGCCCTCGTTCACCGACTCCGAAGAGAACATGAACTCGCGCTCCTCAGTAGTGGTGCCTCCAACCTTCTGCTTCTTTGCCGACATTTTGATTGACGATTTGGAGCTGCGCAGGCATTCGTTTCAACGACACAACAGTCAATTTCTCGTCGCAACCGAAGTTCCTCTCGCAGCATGGGGCCGATGGGCCGGGCGCTGTCGCGCCAATGTGAGCACACTCGGAGCGGGGAGGATGCGCAAGGATGCGAAAGCGCGCCTTGGGCCGCGGACCACGTTGCCTTGTGGATTCCGTGGATCGAATCTGCGGAAAAACCCCACAGTCCTCGACAGACTTCCCAGGTTCCCACCGAAAATGGACTTTCGCAGCGTCCTTTCCCTCAACCCCTCCTCTGAGTGAGTTCCCACATCAACAGGTTCCACGTTGCGTTCAAAGGCGGTTCTCTCGAAAGCGCTCAATGCGGCGCTTCGAAAAATGGTGCGATCTCTCGACGGTCTTGCCAGATTTGTAACTGAACAAGCTATTCTCCCATCGCTTTCCAGCCCTGCTCGGGTTGGCAGCAGCGCGGCGAGCCGCTTGGCATGAGAGGATGGCATGAGAGGATGAAATGTTCGGAGTAGCGCGGTCAGAGGACGATTCTCGATTGGTTAAGATGCAACATGGACGTCGCTCGGTCAAACTGGCGTCGGGTCTCGGGAATCTGAGAAGTTCGTCATTTATATCATAAACGTTTTTGAAATTCGTCATTGATAAACTCGAGTAGCGCGACAACTCTTTGTTCAAAGTAATCGATTGCTGGGTCCTAGAATACACTCCTAAATCCAAAGCCTATACTAGAGTAAAGCAACGGGCTAAACCGTAAACGTCGCACTCCGGCCGCGGGCAAACTACGGCTGTGCCTCTACATGCCTTCTCCGATTCTGCCCTGTAGTTACGCCTGAAATGTTGTGACAATTGAGCCCTATTCGACGAGTTGATCCTCTGCCGTGTCGGGCGCCACAGCGCTGCCGACGCTGCTGTAGCGCGCGCGCATCCTCCGTGCCCACAGGCCGCTGTGGGAGCGCGACCCTCTCAGAGTGGCTGCGGCGGTGGTGGCGGCGGCGCCAGCGCCCGGGGGCGGTGGCGTGCCCAGCGATCGCCAGACTGCGAGGGCATCGAGGGACGAGGCGAGGCTCTGCAGGCCGGAAGTGGGGCTGCCAGGAGCGATGCCGCCGGCTGAGCGCCCCACGCCACCCGGCGTTCTGTACTCGGACGCCACAGGCAGCTGCAGCGCGAGCAGGTCCTCGGCCGCCATGTCGGGCGGACCGTCCTGCGGCATGGCCGTCTGCACGGTGCCGACAGACGATCCAGCCGAGGTGTCGAGCGCCTCCCACTGCGACTCATCGGCGTCCACGCCCGCCGCACGTAACGCCCCAAGTAGCTCGTACTCGCGCCGCTTGTAGGACGCTCGAGCTCGGAGCTTTGCATCTTCGAGTGCCAGCGCCATCTCCGCATCCATCGCCGCCTTTCGGCGTCGACCCTCAAGCAGCAGCGACACGCGCTGTGCGGTCATCTCGGCGAAGGCCGCCTCGGCCGCCTTCTCCGCCACCTGCGCGGCCTTCGCCTCCGCGGCCGCCGTCGCTTCCGCGAACGCCGCCTGCGCCGCCGCGCGTGCCTGCGCCTTGGCCGACACCTCCGCCGCCGCCTTGACCGCATTGATCTCTCTCGCCGCCTGCGCCTGTGCTAGCTTCGCCTCGGCTAGCATCGTATCCCGCAGCTTCTCGAGCGCAACGGCGACCTCCACGGTGGTGTCGGTGCACTGCTGTACACCAGGCGCCTTGTTGGGCGCCGTGGCAGCTTGGATGCTCGCCTCAAGTGCCCTGACCGTGCGCTGCGCCTCTGCAACCTCCGCCCGTGCTGCAGCCAGCTCTGTCTCCGCACGTGCCGCGGCCAGCGTCGCCTCCGCCCGTGCTGTGGCCAGCGCTGCCTCCGTCTTGGCCTCATCGCGAGAGGACTTGTCCGCATTCCGGGCTTGCTCTTCGCGCAGTGCTCGGCGGAGCTGCTCCACCTCCGCCGCCGCGACTGCCTCCAGAAGCTGTAGCTTGGCCATCTCCGCCGCCGCCTCTGCCGCCGCCTGCGCCGTCGTCTGACGCAACGCCACGAGCTCCGATTGGGTCTGTTGGAGCTCTGCTTGCATCTCATTGCGACGGCGGCGCGCCTCTTGCATCGAGGCCAGACGCTGTGCATCGGCCTCCGTCGCGCTAGTCTCCGCCGTCCGCAGTGCGTTGTCCAACTGCGCCTTGAGTGCTGACGCCTCCGCCCTGGCTGCTGCCAGGTCCGCTGCCGCTTCATCTGCCGCGCTTGCACGCCCGGCATCAACCTGCTGCTGGGCCGCCACTAATGCCTCCCGCAGCGCCGCGCCGTCAGCCAGAGCGCGGCTCAACGCCTCTTCCACAGCCGCCAGCTGCTGACGGAGCGGCGCGTCTGCAGGCTGGGCCGACGACTCAGTCGCTCCTCCTGCCGGCGCCTCGGCAGTACTCATCACAGCCGCCTCAGCCCACGCGGCCTGGGCGGCCTGGGCGGCCTGGGCGGCTTCACGCTCGCTTGAGAGTTGCTCCCTGGACGCGCTCAGTTTGGCTTGCAATTTTGCGCCCGCAATCCCGAGCTTCTCGACTTTGGCCTGGAGCGCCTGCCGCTCGCTCATGGCCGCCTCGAGCTGTGAACGCAGCGAGGCCGCCTCCGCATCGGCAGTACTCGCTTTCTCCTCAGCAGAACGCGCTTTCTCCTCGGCGTCCTGCTGCTCGCGCTGGGCCGCTTGAGACTCGCGAAGGCTACGCGCTGCCGCCGCCCTGAGCACCTCGAGCTCGTCGAATCCATCCTCGTCCGTCAGCTTGTCCTTCTCGAGTTGTGACAGCGCCGCCTGCGCAGCCGCCAGTGCGACTCGCCTCTCCTGGAGGGCTGCCTCACTCTGCGCCAGTGCCGCCTCCTTGTCCGTCAACGCCACGTCCTTTTCAGCCAGAGCTGCATCTTTGCGGGCGATGACTTGATCGCGTTCGGCCAGCGCCGCCTCTGCCGCTTCCCTCGCGAGATCCGCCACCGCAAGTGTGAGGGTGGCGCTGCGTGCCTCCTTCTTTGCCTCCACCAGAGCAGCCTCGAGCTCAGCCGTGATGCGCGCCATGATGAGCGCATGGGTCGTCTGCGCGGCGGCTTCCATCGCCGACTCCGTCGCCCTCGCAACCTCTGCTTCCGCCTGCGCACTCCTTCGACCTGCCGCCTCCTGCGCGGCTCTCGCTAGGGCTTGCGCTTCCGCGGTCCGAGCTTCGTCAACAGCCGCCCATGCGGCCTCTACCGCCGCCCTCGACTCTTCGGCCTCAGCGCGCGCGGCTACCGCCTCGGCCATGGCCTCCAGCGCCTCCGCCCTCGCTGCCTCGTCCGGCACCTCGATGGGCACCTCCTTGATGACCTCCCTGATGACCTCGATCTCCTTGACAACTTCCACCTCCTTGATCACCTCCCTGATGACCTCGACGGGCACCTCTTTGATTACCTCAACCTCTCTGATGACTTCGATCTCCCTCACGACCTCCACCTCTTTGATCACCTCAACCTTTTCGATAGCCTCCTTGATCACTTCCACCTCCTTGATCACTTCCACCTCCTTGATCACTTCCACCTCCCTGATGACTTCCACCTCCCTGATGACTTCCACCTCCTTGATCACTTCCACCTCCTTGATCACTTCCACCTCCTTGATCACTTCCACCTCCCTGATGACTTCCACCTCCCTGATCACTTCCACCTCCTTGATCACTTCCACCTCCCTGATGACTTCCACCTCCCTGATGACTTCGACCTCCTTGATCACTTCCACCTCCTTGATCACTTCCACCTCCCTGATGACTTCGACCGGTTCGATGTCCGTCTGCTCTTCAGCCTCCGCCACCAGCTGCTCAGCCTCCGCCTTCTTTGCCCTCTCGTCGGCCTTGTGTGTGGTCCCGCCAAACCACGGGTGCTCAAGCAGCTGGCGCGCCGAGGGGCGCTCCTTGCGCGCCACCGTCATGCACGTGCGCACAAACTCGCGCGCCGGCTCCATGGCCTGGCCCTTCCACTCCAGTTGACCAAAGGAGAGGTCGACGTTGCGCGCGGCTTCAATGAGGGACTCTTCGGTAGCCTCGCCTGGGAGCTTGAAGGGCAGCGAGGCGCACAGTAGAACGTGCGCCGTCACGCCCGCGCTCCACACATCGCAGCCCGCGTCGTATGGCTCGCCCACCACCTCGCCAGTCTCGTCTGCCTCCGCCTCAATCCACGAGAGCACCTCGGGCGCCGCGTACTCAGGCGAGCCGGCGACACCCGTCAGCTCTGTGGGTGCGTCGCCGTCGCCCAGCAACGCCGCGTACCCAAAGTCGATGAGCGTCAGGTGCGGCCGCTCCGTCTCCTCATCGCTCACCATGATGTTCTCGGGCTTCACGTCGCGGTGCACCACGCCGACCTCGGCGAGCGCCGTGAGCGCCGTGAGCAGCTGCTTCATCAGATGGCTCACGAAGCTGGTTTCGAGCGCGCCGCGCTGCTCTACGATTTGAAAGAGTTCGCAGCCGGGCACGCGCTCCATGGCAAGCCAAATGGCGTCGGAGGAAGCGATGACCTCGTGCAGCCGGACGATGTGCGGCGCGTGGCAGGCACGTCTCAGCGCGAGAACCTCTGCTGCGAGCATCTCGACTGCCTCCTCGTCCTTCTCGAGCGAGCTCATGTCGAGCTCCTTGAGCGCGAGCACCTGCCCGTTCTTCTCGGCCGCATAGACCTTCGAGAAGCGACCCTCGCCGATGACGCCCTGCACGGCGTACAGGGTCGAGATGTGGGCAGTTGACGCGTTGCAGAGCATCCGGATGGATGCCGTTGACGGATCTGCTGAAGCGGTCCCCGCCTTCTCTGCCGACAGCCGTTCTGCCTCAGCCACCCCAGCCTCCATCAGCTCCGTCGCAGCCGCCTTCACTGCCGCCGCCGCCTCCGCTGCCGCCGCCTTCGCTGCCGCCGACCCAGCCTCCGCCGCCACCGTCTGAGCGTTTGCCGAGCCGAGCGTTGTCGCATTCGCCTTCGTCAGATGCTTTCTCAATTCAGTGGCCTCTGCCTGAGCCTCCTCGAGGCTCCCTTTGGCGGTCGCCAGCTGCTCCCTGAGCTCGGCAACCTCCGCCCGAGCCGTCGCCGCCTCAGCCTCACCCGTCGCTGCCTCAGCCTCGCCCTGCGGTATGCTCTGCGCCGTCGTCTTCAGCCGCTCCCGCAGTTCAGCGACTGCTGCCTCAGCCTCCTCAACGCTCCATTCGGCAGTGTCGAGGCGCTCTTTGAAGCTGGCAGCTCGCTCCTCAGCCGCCACGCGCTCCTTGTGCGCGGACGCCAACGCCGCCGCCGCAACGTGCTCCGCCGCTGACTCACGTTCAGCAACCTTTGCAAGGGCCTCGCGTGCCTCCTCGAGCTGCTGCCGCAGCGCCGCCCTCTCGGCTTGCTCGAACGCGAGCTGTGTGTGCAGCGTGTCCGAGAGCACTGCCGCCTTCGCGAGCTGCTCCCGCAGTGGCTGCACCTCCGAGAGTGAGAGCTCGAGCGCGACGATCTCGAGCTCGAGCTCACGCACCTCCGAGATTGTGAGCTCAAGCTCGACCATCCGATAAGCTAGCTTCGCGTGCTGTTCGTGCTGCGCCGAAAGATGACGCGCCGCCGCCTCCTCCGCCGCTTCCGCCGCAGCCTCCGCCACCCTAACCATCTCGGCGCCCATTTCGGCGCGCACGGCCGACACAGCCGACTGCAATGCCGCCGAGTACTCCGCTACTGCGATCGCCGACGCCGCCTCCAGCGCCGCGGTCTTATCCTGAGCCGCCGCCTCCAGCGCCGTCGCTTTGTCCAGAGCCGCCGCCTCGAGCGCCGCTGCTTTGTCGTGAGCCGCCGCTCTGAGCGCAAACGCCTTATCTGCCACCACCGCCCTAAGCACCGGTGCCTTCTCCGCCAACGCCGCCTCCAATGCAGCCGTTTTCTCCACCAATGCCGCCTCCAGCGCCGCCGCTTTATCCCTAGCCACCGCCTCCATCATCATCGCCTTCTCCTGAGCCAACGCTTCCAACGCCGCCACCTTTTCCGCGAGCGCCGCCTTTAGCGCCGCGGCATCAGCAGCCATCGTCTCAAGCGCCGCCGCTTTCTCCTCAGCCGCCGCCTCCAGCGCCGCCGCCTTCTCCAGAGCCGCCTCCTCCAGCGCCGCCGCCTTCTCCAGAGCAGCGGCCTCCTGCACCGCGGTCTTCTCCTGAGCTGCCGCCTCCAGCGCCGCCGCCTTCTCCTGAGCTGCCGCCTCCACCAGCGCGGCCCTTTCGTGGGCAGCGGCCTCCTGCACCGCGGTCTTCTCCAGAGCCATCATCTCCAGCGCCGCCGCCTTCTCCTGAGCTGCCGCTTCCAGCGCCGCCGCCTTCTCTTGAGCCGCCGCCTCGAGCGCCGCCGCTTTATCCCTAGCCACCGCCTCCATCATCATCGCCTTCTCCTGAGCCAACGCTTCCAACGCCGCCACCTTTTCCGCGAGCGCCGCCTTTAGCGCCGCGGCATCAGCAGCCATCGTCTCAAGCGCCGCCGCTTTCTCCTCAGCCGCCGCCTCCAGCGCCGCCGCCTTCTCCAGAGCCGCCTCCTCCAGCGCCGCCGCCTTCTCCAGAGCAGCGGCCTCCTGCACCGCGGTCTTCTCCTGAGCTGCCGCCTCCAGCGCCGCCGCCTTCTCCTGAGCTGCCGCCTCCACCAGCGCGGCCCTTTCGTGGGCAGCGGCCTCCTGCACCGCGGTCTTCTCCAGAGCCATCATCTCCAGCGCCGCCGCCTTCTCCTGAGCTGCCGCTTCCAGCGCCGCCGCCTTCTCTTGAGCCGCCGCCTCGAGCGCCGCCGCTTTATCCCTAGCCACCGCCTCCATCATCATCGCCTTCTCCTGAGCCAACGCTTCCAACGCCGCCACCTTTTCCGCGAGCGCCGCCTTTAGCGCCGCGGCATCAGCAG
>Ga0210244_100904_pt1 | contig 26372 bp, 10 predicted proteins | sample ChrtobMetaP3_0mM_FD_155473 | JGI IMG/M metagenome (GOLD analysis project Ga0210244, IMG submission 155473) | Chrysochromulina tobin associated microbial communities from unialgal haptophyte culture, Seattle, Washington, United States - P3_0mM | ecosystem: Host-associated > Algae > Haptophytes >...
GCCGGAACCGGAGCCTGAGCCGGAGCCGGAGCCCGAGCCGCCCCCGCCCCCGCCACCGCCACCGCCACCGCCGGAGCCGGAGCCGGAGCCGGAGATGGAAGTGATAGCGGAAGCGGCTGCAGAGGAAGAAGCGGTTGCAGAGGTGGAGGACCTCGAGGCAAGGCTCGAGGCCGAGGCGAGGGCGAGGTGCGAACTCCTCGAGGCCGCTATCATACGCCTCGTCGATCGCATGCCGGCCGCCGAGACCGATGCCGAGCTCATCGCCGAGTCGGCGGCTGAGCGGCTGCGGCGGGACGGGTTCGGATTCTGCCATGCCGATCCACTAAGTGGTGTACCACTCCGCCGCGGTCAGATCACGCTCGACATCGTGCACCTGACACATGCCGACGCCATCCGCTCATGCCGGGAGGCGAAGGCGAAGGCGCCGGGATTCCAGGCCCTCGAGAAAGGGCTGCATGCATTCCTACTGTACTACAAGAAGCGCACCGAAGAGCTCGAATCGCTGCTGCTCGACGTGCACGAGGTCTTCGAGATCGTCGAGACCCTGCGCGCGCTCGCGAACGCGCCAAAGCCGGTCGTGGTGGACGATAGCGAGGCGAAGAAGGCGCTGCTAGAGGAGGAGGGGCGCTTGAAAGAAATGATCGATGCGCAGCGTGCGCACCTCGAAAACTTGCGACGGGCCATGGAGGCTAAGATGAAGGTCGTGGAGGAGCTCGAGCGTCGCCTCCGCGCGGCACAATTCGCTTGGCAGCGCAAACTTGATAAGTTCATGGGTGCCTACAACGCGGCGGCCGCTTTGATGGCGAAGCTGCCCGCGCGTGACTTTTGGATCCTGGCCGATGTGCTGCGCGGCCACCTTGGCCCACGCCCGCCAGCGAAGCCGCCGCCGCCGCCGAATACAATGCCGGTCCTCACGTCCCCCGCCGTCGCCAAGCGTGCGCGGGCCGCGAGTGCCATTGGCGGAGATCGCGCGCCCGCTCTCGCCCGTCCACCCGCCATCAACGTCGGCACGCGCCCCACCACCGCAGCCGCGCGGGTGCTACCAGCACTCCCGATCTCTGTCGTCGCCAAGCTGCCGGCCAAGGCCACGAGCCTCGCGGCGCGAGATCCGCTTGAGCTGCTTGCAGAGGCCGTGTGCTTTCTGCTGCCGCGACTTGCACAGCCCGAGGCGCTTGGGTTGATGCCAGGCGCACAGGGCACCTTCCTCACGGAGCCTCCGAAGTCAGACTTCCACGCCGCCAGCGACGAGGGCGCCGAACTGGGCGCCGAAGCAGACCAACGTGGGGAGGCCGATGCAGCCGTTGCGGCGGCAAGGCTCGTGGCGGCGAGGGCGGCGATCGCTCCACCTCGGCCGCCTGTGCCAGCGACCGTCAGCTCCACGCTCATGGGCAGTGGCAACGGCGCGCTGGTGATGATCACGCGCCAGGGGTATCCAGCGGCGGGCGACGCTCAGTGGGAGCGTCCTATTGAGCGTCCGCCAACGCGAGGTAGCCGACGGGGGGTCGCGACCGCCGGCGAGGGCGGCGAGGGTGGCGGGGCTGCCCTCGCCCGCCCTACGGCCGCCTTCCCTCCCGAGGCATGCCCGTACGCTGGAGCCGCGGCCGAATATGCACGCATGGAACAGATGCGGGAGCGCCACCTGCTCAGCACTGAGCGCCCGCGTACGCAGAGCCATGAGCGCTCGCGTTCCTACGGGCCGTATGGGCCGTATGGGGGGGCGGAGGGCGCCGTCGGGCTGGACGGCATGGCAGCGGACGTCGCTGCACGTCCCATCACCGCCCCGGGGCTTACGGGCGTCGAGCCGAGCGACGGAGTCCGGCCGGTGCGCGGGATGGAGCCATCGACGAGCTCGGATGAGCGGTCGGATGACATCTCGGATGTAATCTCGGATGAGCGGTCGGAGCTCGAGGGGACGGAGGAGGATTTGGACGATTTGGACGATTTGGACGAGGCCCCGCAACGGGCGCGAATACCTGCAGGCATCGCTGCGCGCCGGCACTATGCCGACGAGGGGGAGGACGACGACGAGGAGGAGGAGGAGAAGGAGGAGGACTATTACTCAGAGGAGGAGGAGGAGGAGTTCGAGGAGAAGTTCGATGAGGATAAGTTCGATGAGGCGGAGATCTCGAAGGGCTCGTACTCGAAGGAGAGTGAGGCGAGCGGCTCCAAGCACGAAGGGGATGGCGCTGCCGTCGCAAGCAACGGGCGCGGCGTCGTGTGGTCGTCGGCGTCGGGTGGTAAGGGTGACGCGCCCGCGGTGGGGCGTAGCAGCGTGACGATTGGTGGACGCCCTGTGGGCACTCCGCGCCCCGACGCCGTGACCGCGCTCGTCATCGCGCCCCCCGCTACGACCACAGCCGGCAAGGGCGTCACGGCAGCGGCAGCACCGTCTAACCCACCTAACCCACCGGGCGGTGCGGCCACAGCACTGGCGAGCGTCATGGTGAGCGCGCCGTCCGCTCCGACGCCGGCGTCGGGAGGTCGTCTGCTCGGACGAGCGGCGGCGGCGGCGCTCCAGGTGGCAGTCGAGACCTTTGCCCCCGGACTCCTGCTTGAGATCTCCCGCTTTGATCCTCGGAGCGTCAACGAGATGATCCTGCAGGTGCTCCAGCCTCTCGTGAGCGACCCGAACCTGTCGGTGGCCGGTCTCGGCCCACTCTCAAACGCGGCCGCCGTGCTGTGCAAGTGGGTGCGCGGCGTGTACAAGCTCGGCACTGGCCTGCGCGACCTCATGGCGCAATACGACCGGGAGATCGGGGAGCTCGAGAAGGAGCTGCGCGCCGCCCAGAAAGTCCTTGAAGAGCTGGCCGAGGACCTCCGGCATGAGGAGGAGCGCCTTGAGCTGCTCAAGCGTAAGCTCGCGGATGCGAAGGCCGAGCGTGAAGCGTTTGGCCGGAGGGTCGAGCATGATGACTCGGAGCAAAGGCACGCGTCCGCGCTTCTGTTGATCGTGTCGCGAGGGCCCCCCCGAGGGCCCCCGCTCCTGACGGTGTGGAGCGCGCGGCAGACGCGCCTCGACGAGACGATTGAGCAGCTGCCCTGCGCTGGAATCCTCATCTGCACCGCCGCGCTCGTCGATGGCTACATGCCCGCCACCGAGCGGTACCTTGTGCTGTGCGTCGCGTGGGACGAGGCGCATCAGGTCGGACTGCCCGCACCGCCCTCGGTGCAGGAGGTGATGGAGGGAGAGGCAGCGACGGAAGCTACCGGTAAGCGAGTCGCCAACGCAGCTGCCGGCAGGCGAGACAAGAAGGGTGGCGGCAAGCAAGCGGCCGGCACGAAATACATGCTCGGCGGAGGTTCCAAAGCAACGCCCGAGGATGAGGTGGTGGAGGGTTCCGCGCCGGCATCGTCCACGAAGCCAGTCACGAAGCCAGGCACCAAGGGCGAGGTCGCCCCCCCCGATACCGCCGAGGTGCGTAGCATCGAGCTCTTTGTCAAGGCGAGCGCGGTGAAGCTGCAGCCCGACGCGGAGCGCAAGCTGACCAGCGAGCTCGTCCAGTCCGCCGAGGCCGCAAGCGCAGCGTGGGAAGATCATTTTTCAGGCAAGCAGTAAGTCAGACATAGACAAGGCTCCCACAGGTCTCCTATCGCGCTATTTTGAAGCCCTCGACGAGCTCGATCGATCCCAAGCATGGGGGCCCTCCTTCCTGAGCGATTGGTAAGCGGTAAGCTGATGTGGTTTAGGTGAAGTTTTTACCCGTGCTTGTCTATACGATAATTTTATGTAAGTTGTAACGCGATGAGCATTGGAGAGCCAGTAGATGACATGCTGTTATACTAAGGCGTACTGGTTTCCACTGTTGTATGCTCCACTGAGCTGTGCACTGGCGCCACTGCGCACACGCACAAAGACAAGGACCACCATCGAGGTCGCTGTCGTCCAGTCACGGAGCAGCGGTCAGGGACTGGCTCAGCCCGGATACTTGCCCGGAAAGGCAACTGGACAACCTCGACCATGCGATGATCGGTTACAGACACCCACCACTATTCACACATGAACACGGTTGTGTCAGAGCACGTGACCCCGGTGTTACGGGGGATTAGTATGACCGCTGCCGTGTCCGATACCGGTAGCCCGTAAGGTCGAGGCGGCCTTGATGTGCCACACCTCCGCCTTCCCGGGTACGGCCCACGTACACCTCCGTCGGTAGAATACCGGACATACGACATACACATCAATCACATGATCAATCATACGGTCGCCACGCAGAAACACCCGCGTCGTCACTCGTCAGCTAGGCGCTGGGGCAAGGTGTCGCTCAGCGCTGCTGCCTGCTGCCTGCCAGCGCGTTGCAGCCAGAGTCGTTGGGGTCCGTGCTGCGTGTGAGCTGCGATTCGCGTGCACACGACGACACACGTGGCGTGTAGGGGAAGTGTTGTCTGTGGAGTCTGTACGCATAGCGTATACTCTCCATCGGGCCAACTTGACCGGGTGGGCGGGCTGGTACGCGCGCAGGCGGAGAGGCGGTGCGCCGCGGTCGTTCCAGGAGAGGATGCCCTTGATGTCGTCGTTGATATTGTTTGGAGTGAAGAGCATGAGAGACCCTTGACCTTGTGTGAGCGGATGTGTCTGGAAGCTCGCGCAAGAATGTCGAGCATTTTTTTCTCTTGACTCGCCAACCCGACTTGCCTGTGGAAACTCGTGCTCGTTTTCCGAAAAAAATTCAGCACCCTATTGAAAACGCCTTTTAAGGCAGCTTCCATATTAGGAAATAACTTCACAGAACCCAAAACAGCGATTCACACATGTTCACAGTGCTCTCACAATCATTTTCTACAGCTGCAACACAAATCCACTCCGGTCCTTCACCGCATCTCGCACCGCTTTTTTCCCTGCGTCTCCCATTCCGTTGATCCGAATGTCCAGTTTGGTCAGGACCGCGTTGACCTTCAGCGCCTCCGCGATCGCGATGGCACCCTCATCCCCCATGCTGTTGCGATTGAGGAAGAGGGTGGTCACCACCGCCGTGACCTTCAGCGCCTCCGCGATCGCCTTGGCACCCTCAACCCCGATGTTGTTGTGTCCGAGGTCGAGGGTGGTCATCACCGCATTGACCTTCAGCGCCTCCGCGATCGCTATGGCTCCCTCATCCCCGATGCTGATGGAGTAGAGGACGAGCTTGGTCAAGACCGCGTTGACCTTCAGCGCCTCTGCGATCGCCTTGGCAACTTCATCCCCGATGAAGTTGATCCCAAGAGAGAGGGTGGTCAAGACCGCCATGAACTGCAGGTCAGACGCGATCATGATGGTGTTGGCGGGTTGTAGGCCCTCATTCATGAAGTTGGCCACCGTCTGGTCGCGCATCATGCCCGAGAGCATGATTCCCTTCTCCGCGCCCATCTTGGCGAGCTTCTTGGCTGACTCAACGTCGAAGCTGTTCTTGAGCAAGTTGCAGCGCCTGAGCACCGACGTAGCAGGAATGAGAGAGGCGACAAGCATGGCCGCAGGCACGTGGAGCCCCCTATTGGACAAGTTGAGCTCTGTGACGCTGTCCTCGCGCAGTTGCTGCACCGGAATGCCGCAAATGACTCCTAAGCCGGCACAGGCAACGGCTGCGATCGTCAGCCTCAACGGTGGCTCTCCCTCGCCTGTGATGCAGCTGTTGAGAGCATCCTTAGCAGCACCATGTAGCAATGAAGGGCGGCGCCAGTCGCCCACCATCTCGCATTGCAGATCCGCGGCCCGAACGGCGGCCACGTCCACCACATGGCCGTAGCCATGGAGGCGCGCAAGCCCAGGCAGCATCCGCCCCGCTACGGCCGCGTCCCCGGGCCGGCCGGCCTCGATGAGCTGCTCCACGTCAAGGTCGGTGATCTCATCCAGACGTGTGGGCACTGGCTGCCCGTCGCGGCGGCACAGGCGCGAGCAGAGGACACGTTGCGCCAGCGCCCGCCAAGATCGAGTCACGCCCTTGAGCTCCGCCAACGTGGCCACGTCCACCAGGCCCAGAGCAGCCTCCATGGCGTCCGCCGAGAACGAGGGCTGCTGCAGTGGCTCGGGCGGTAACGTGGAGCTGGCCGGCTGCTGCGGCGCCTCAACGACGTCTTCCGGTACAAATGCCGGCTCGGCGTATGGCGGCGCGTGCTCCTCCGCGCTGCCAAAGTCACCACCCGCGCCGAGCAGCGCGCCTAGTTCAGGAGCGCGCTTGCCGTTGAGCCGGGAGGCGATCGCGTGCTGGAGGTGCTTGAGCGCGATGGGGGCGTCGAGATAGAGGGCGTCCTCGATGAACTGGATGAGCTGGTAGAGCGAAGGCTCGTCAGAGCTCGGCCACGTGTAGTCTGGGTCGTTCAGCTTGTACACCATCTGAAGCGTCGAGGCCATGATCGTGGGCATGGGATAGATGCCATCCTCGGAGGTGGCGAGATCCATCAGATCCTTCAAGGTGCCCATGAGTCGGGCTGCATCTTGCGACAACGTGACCTCCTCTCCGTCTCGCGCGCGCACGCGTATGTGCTCCTCGTGTTTGGCCTTCTTCGCCGTGCGCGCCTCCCCCTGCTCCTCGACCGACGACGCGTGCATTTCTTCCGCGATTCTTTTGCTCAAGAAATTAGATGCAACCGTCCCAATCGCAGTTCTAGTGTGTGAAACGGCTGTCAGTGTTGACCCCTTGAACTAGAACTTGAATCCCGAGCACCAACAAACATGTGATAGCAAGTTTGTGAGCTACAATCGTGCGGCGTCGTCGGGGCTCACTGTGCCGACGTCGGATGGGCTGCGCTGGCAGCAAGGGCGGGAAGAATCCCGAGGAGCCCGCCAAGGCGACGGACACGCCGTTGCGGCCAAGGAGGAAGCAGTCGTGTGAGCGGAACTCGGTCGTCGGCAACATGGTGCAGCAAAATATGTCGGAGCGCAGCTTCTCGGATGATTACGATGACAATGGGCACGTAGTGCTTGGCTCGGGCATGTCGGGCTCCGTGTTCACGGCAGTCTCGCGGCGCACCCATGTGCGCCACGCGATCAAGACGCTCAATATTCAGCAGATGGGTGTGGAAGGGATGGAAGAGTTGCGCCGTGAGGTATCGGCGATGCGTCGGCTCGACCACCCCAACATTGTGAGGCTCTTCGAGACGTATGAGGACCACAAGCGCGGTCAGATCATCATGGTGCTCGAGCTGTGCTCGGGTGGTGAGCTCGTCAACAAGCTGATGGAGCAGCCGCAGAATCGAGGCCTGTCGGAGCGCGATGCGGCCGGGCTTGTCACGAAGATGCTCTCGGCGCTGCTCCACTGCCACCAGCACGACGTGGTGCACCGCGACATCAAGCTGGACAATTTCGTGTACGAGTCCACGGCCCAGGACGCCGAGCTCAAGCTCATCGATTTCGGGCTGAGCCACGTCGCTGCGCGTGGGCGCGGCGAGGTGGAGACGATGACGGGGCGCGTGGGCACCCTCTCGTACATGGCGCCCGAGGTGCTCCTGCGCCACCCCTACACGGCCGCCTGCGACATGTGGTCGCTCGGCGTCGTCGCCTTCATCCTGCTCTCCGGTCGCCGCCCATTCCATTGCCGTGACCGCCAAGAGAAGATCCAGCGCATCCTGACGACGGAGCCGAGCTTCGGCACAAGCTGGGCGACCACCTCGGCCCAGGCGATTGACTTTGTGCGCCGGCTGCTTGTCAAGGAGCCCGAGCTGCGCATGACTGCGCAGGAGGCGATGAGGCACGAGTGGATCCTCAAGAGCAAGGCCGATTCGGTGGGCAAGGAGCTGCGCAACCCGATGGCGGCGATCGCGCACAACAGCCACGTACTCCGCTCGATGCAAGCCTTCAGCGGCGCTTCGATGATGCACAAGGTGAGAAGTTCACAGGAGCCGTTCACAGGCGCGGGCGTCATGCCCCGTGCCAGTCCCACACGCCCTGTGCCTCCACCCCCTCGGCCTCCCAGGTGTCCCGTGCCTGTCCCGTTCACCCGTGCCAGTCCCTCACCCCCACTGTCTCCTCTCCTTTGCCTCTCTCCTCTCAGGTGGCGCTCGAGCTGCTCGCTTTTGCGACTCCCTCCGCGGAGGTGGACGACATGCGCAGGGTCTTTTACGCCATCGACACCGACGGTTCGGGCACAATCTCGCGTGACGAGTTTGACGCGGCGATGGGCGCTCACCCCGAGCTCAACTCGCAGGCGCTCAAGTCGCTCTTCGACACGCTCGACTTTGCCAAAAAGGGCGAGCTCGGATACAACGAGTTCCTTGCTGCCACGCTGGGCGGCTCGCAGAAGCTCCAAAACCTCGACGAGGAGACGGTTCGCAACGTCTTCCAGATGATCGACCGCGACTCGGACGGCATCGTGACGCGCGATGACCTGATGCAGTGCCTCGGCGCCAACACGACCGAGGAGGAGCTCGACGTCATGTTTGCGCAGCTAGGGAAGAAGGCGGACGGTAAGCTCTTCTTCATGGATCTCTACCGCCTGATGAGTGGCAAGGACGGCACCAAGCACGCGGGCATCACACTCAAGCGCTCGGTGACGCTCTCGCCCCAGCCGGAAGGCGAAGTGAAGAGCCGAGGACCGTCCTTTTCGCAGGTGGGCCGCTCGAGCACCATGAGCAACGTGGTGCTCCACACAGAGGCGTCGGCGCACAATGCGGAGGACCTGAGCCAGGCGGCCCGAGCGGGCATCGCCGTCATGCGGACTCGCTCTTCCCAGGACAACATCCTGTCCAGTGCCTCAGCTCAGGACCCGGCCGATGGTGCGACATCGGGATCGACAGCCGCAGCAGCTGTGCCCGCATGCAAAGGTAGGATGAGCCCCGCAAGGATATGAAAAAGGATCAAGTCAAGGTTCTTAGTTTCCGTAGATGGCGCGTCCGTCGAGACGGTGGTGGAGTGAGCGTGGGGGGTCCGCGACGAAACTGAACTGAACTGGCGCACCCATTGCGAAACCGTCGCCCTTCTTTCACACCCCACTTCGTTAATTCCTCGGCGCATCTGCAGTATTGGAGATTCCCTTAATTCCATTAATTTGCTGCGATGCTCGCACTGTCCTCTGTCTCCCTCTCGTTCGCGCCGGCGATGCACGTCGCCGCCGCCGCGACGCGTGCCGCCGCCGCCCCCCAGATGGGCTACTCGTGGTCGACTCCGGGTGTGGGCGCGATCTGGGACCCGCTGGGCCTCGCGAAGACGCCCGCAAAGTTTGAGCGCCTGCGCTACGTTGAGGTCAAGCACGGCCGCATCGCGATGCTCGCGGTGCTCGGCCACTTGACGGCGGGCAGCGGCGCTCGCTTTCCGGGTGAGCTCGCGAACAGCGTGAAGTTCACTAGCATCGAGGGCACCGGATTCGCGGCCCTCTCGAAGCTCTCGCCGGCCGACATTGGCTTGATCGTGTTCGCCGTCGGCTTCCTCGAGCTGCGCGTGATGAAGGAGACCGTCAAGGGCGAGTTCCCGGGCGACCTCCGCAATGGCCTCTTCAAGGAGGGGTGGGACGCCTACAGCGAGATGGACAAGGACCGCAAGATTAACATCGAGCTGAACAACGGCCGCGCAGCGATGATGGGCATCACGGGAATGATGATGCATGAGATGCTCGGCGTCTCGCCGTATTTCCCGCAGACGCCGGGCCCGTGGTAAATCTACACTCGCGCAGGCCACCTCCGCTGCCGCGACTCATGCATGTGGGCACATACTGACGCTCGCAGCGCTGTGTATTGCATCATATCTCCAACAGTCCTGCTCTGATCTAGTCCAAATCTGTATGGAGGACCTCATTTGTTGTGTAGGTCCCTAAGATCGTTCAACATTTCCACGCATAGTTTTCGTGTGCGCGTCTCATCCATGTAGGAACATCACGTACAATATTTCTTAAACGTAATTGCAGCGTTGCAGGACATTGTTGCAGGACTTCGGAGGACGCGGGGCGCGGTTGATAGCCACGCACGGGAAGGCTGATCACGGGTCACCGACCCTGATCAGGGTTACGGGTTTGCACAGATTTCCCGCTTTGTTGACATTGGCGTTGTTTCGGCAAACCTGTACACGCGATGGAGTCCTCAAGGTGCAGGAACCTAAAAGAAGGTGATGCGGAAGGCAATGTCGGTGCCGTCTGCCGCTCTGGCCTCTGCGGATGAAATCATAGCTGTGCTTCCCTCGCTCGAGCGTGATCATGTCCAAAAGGTGTATGATGCCGTCGCAACTGAGTGGCACGGCACCCGGTACAAGGCGTGGCCAAAAGTTGTTGAATTCATTGAGGGTCTACCAACACACTCCCTCATCGCGGACTTGGGTTGTGGCAACGGTAAGCTCGCCCCTGCGTGCAAGAGCGCAGGCCACCAAGCGATTGGGTGCGACTTTAGCATCGAGCTGGTCCGAATAGCTGCGCTGCAATTGGGCCTGCAAGCGCAGGCAGCGGACGTCATGGCGTTGCCGTACCGGTCCGAAATCTTCGATGCTGCTGTGTCGATTGCCGTCCTGCACCATGTGTCCACGCAGGAGCGCCGAAAATTACTTGTCACGGAAACATTGCGAGTATTGCGGCCCGGTGGCCTTGCACTCTTCTATGCTTGGGCGGCCGACCAATCCGATGGCCGCTCAGGCCACGACTTTGCAGCGGGTGCAGATGTCTTCGTGCCCTTCCACAGCCGTCTCAAGGTGCCACCCGCATCTTCCAAATCAGAACCAGCCGCCCGCACCCTAAACGCATCGACTGCGGCAGCCACGACCTCGTGCGCCACCGCTGCATCGGCAGCGGCGCCGAAGGCTACCCCACCTCCACCACTACCTCTACCGCCAGCGAGTGCGACCGGCTCGGTCGCATGCTCCGGACGCGCCACTGAGGATCGCGCCGCGTCCACAGACTACATAGAGCAGGAGCGTGTCGCTTTGGAGGCGTACGGCGGCGTCTTCGACGCGGTCAAGCGTGCCGTCGTCTTCCAACGCTATTGCCACGTCTACCAGCAAGACGAGCTGCGCGAGCTCATGAATTCAGTGGGTGGTATACGCATAGTCAGCGAGTACTATGATACGGGCAACCACTGCATCCTAGTGGAGAAGAATGGGCGCGCATTGGACCTGGCGAGTTTGTCCATTTAGGCACCCATGCCCTCATTAAAATGCACTCACCGTTAATGCACCGCACCCTCATCGCCGCTTGCTAAATAACACGGTCGCGGCGAATAGGCCTGATGGGGTGTTTATTATGTCATTTAGAGGTGGAACAGATATGATGTTACGTAGAACGCCGCACTTTGACTTTGCACCGCCCCATCGCGACCTGCAGTCGCGATGGGGTCTCGAGCCTCGCCTCGCGTCGCGGGCATCGTGCCGACACCGCACCCGTCTATCTTGCATCTACGACGAAGCCAACTTGGGCGTCACCTTGGGCGCTGGCTCCGGCGCTGGCGCTGGCCCTGTCTCCACCTCCGGCTGCGGCGCGTGCGCAGGAGCGAGCTCCGACGCTGGCTTCGAGGCGCGTGGAAACGAGAGGCTCGCTTGGATCGCCGCGCCGGCAGCAGTTGCCGTCCTCGCCACTGATTCTGCCCAGTTTTCCTCCGGCGCTGGCGTACGCTCCATGGGCGGTGTTGGCTGCGGTGTTGGATGTGGCGGCTCCGTCTCCACGGGAGAAGGGTCATCCCCTGGCGCACCGGCCTCCGTCGCGCCCTCTTCAGCCTCCGCCGCATTTTTCGCCGCCGGCTCGTCGCCAGGCAGCCAGCGCGCGAGGTCAGGCGCCTCAGCGAGCGGTACGAACTCATCGGCGCCTTCGAGGCAAACCGGCGTGTCGGCGGGTAGCGCTCCGTGTGCGATCCACACGGCCAATGTGGCTGTTGGGAACGGCCCCTGTACCTGATAAGGGGGTCAATCAGAGGTCATCAGACGTCAGAATAGGCCAACGTGGCGGTTGGGAAAGGCCCCTGTACCTGGCCGCTCGGGTCGCCGTAGAAGTATGAGCAGGCCGCTGCGGCCGGCGCCGCATCCTTTTCCGCGTCTCCTGCCGTTGCTTTCTCCGGCACCTCCGTGGCCTTCACTGCTCCGGTCCGTGTTGGCTGCGGCGGCTCCGTATCCAAGGGGGAGAGATCCAAGGGGGAGAGAGAAGTGATCGTCTTGACCGTGTTCGATGGCAAGTCGGCTATCGTCTTGACAGTGTTCTCGCCGATCTTGACAGTATTCTCGCCAAGGTCCTTGAAAAATTCACCGGTGTTCCTCCCCGCGGCGTTCAGCCCGTCTCCCGCAATTCTGAAAAAGTCGTTCATCTGCATTTGGATGGGCCTGCCTTCAGGCTCGGTGGGGGCAGGGGCGGGGGCGGGTACCAAACTGTCCACTTCGCTGCGAGCCAGTTTGGCTGTTGGCGTAGGCAGCTTGACGCGCCGAAAGGGAGGAACCCAAGCCTTGCTCACCGCCGGGTGCTGGAGCCGCTGCGTGGCCATAGTCCGTTGATACTGCAGCTCGAGATCCTGCTGGCTGTCGTGCTGGAAATGGATCGTCACCGGGCGCGGCGCGTTGATGATGAGATCAAGCACCTCGTCGCGCGAGGCACCCTTCGTCGAGCGGCCATTGATGGCGATCACGCGGTCGCCGATGAATACCTTGCCGCTCCTCTCCGCGGGCAGCAGCTTGCCTTCTTCTATCGAGGAGAAAGCACTCACTTCAATGCCTGTGCCGTCCGGTGTTAGATTCAGCTGCATCCCAAGCACTGACTCAGTGAAGGTCACAGAGAACGCGTTGCCATCGGCCACCTGTTGGACAAACGGCTCTGCATCATAGTCCGTTAAGACGGCTTCGTGGTCGAGTGTGCCCTCGCCGACTCCGTCGTCAACCCCGTCGACAACTCCCGTGGGCGCTCCCTCAGGCGCGGCGGGAGATTGCGTCTCGCCCGACATGGAGCTCTTGGCATGGCCCTTGCCATGACGGTCGATTCCACAGAGCAGCCACGCGAAAGGGAACGCACACTCCCGCATTTGCTTCTCGCGGGCGGTGGCGTCGGCCGTCGCGCTCGGCATCCCGCCCGGAAGTGGCGTTGGCACCACCTCAACCAGCGTCCTGCCTACTCGGATCTTGCCCGAGTGCCGCAGCGGCCGGTCGGGCACCCAGCGCACCTCGAGCTGCAACTCGCACCGGCCCTGCGCGGCGGCCGCACCCATCGCGACCGCACCGTCCTTGGCCGCCTCGCCGATCTTGGGCGCCTCCTTGATGGGCACGCTGATCATCTCCGCACGCTCTCCGAAGAAGACGATGGTCACCGAGTCGACCTCGCCCGAGCCGACGATGGGCTCATCCTTGCCAAAGTCGCTGCCACTATCATCCTTCTCACAGATGTCTACCTTGAACTTATCGGCCGCGAGCTCGTGCAGCTCGCCCGTCCACGTGAAGGCCTGCCCTCTGAAGTTGAAACTCAGCAGGTGATCCTCTGATCTGGCCTCGTCGTTCACCGGCTGACCCACCTCCGATGCGACCTCCTTGCCAGCGAAGATGAGCTTCACGATGGCGCCCACACTCTTCTTCTTGGACAACTTCTTATATGTCCCTCGTTGGAACAGCCTGTCGGGGACGTTGATCGCGCGCATCACCGAAACCGTGAGAACGCCCCGCTCCACCTTGAGCCCCCAAACCTCTTCGACAGCCTCACTGGCTGACGTCGGCGACGTCAAGGTCGGCGACGACAAGGTGCCACGCGTCGGAGAGACGAGGCGGCCGCGCCGTGACGAACCCGTGAGGAACCGTGAGGAACCCGCTTGTGCCGGTGCAGCAGTGCTTGAAGTAGGGTTTCTACCGCCGGCCGCGGACAAAGCCAACAATTGTGCTTGCTTGTTGGCGGCTGCCTGCTGCTTCCTCATCTCCCGCGCCCGCGTGCTCGCCGCAGCAGTGCTCTCCGAGTACCTCCGCAGCAGCAGAGTGGTCATCTTGTCCCGCGCATGAAAGCGCAGGTCCGTGGCTCCGTGGAGCTGCCGCAGCATGCTTTGGTACTCTGAGATGGCTTCCTTGAGGTACACGTCACCCGGCGTGCAGATGCACTCCTCGACGGCCTGCAGGCGAGTGGACCACAACGAGGGCTCAACGTCAGCAACGCACAGCGAGGGCTTAACGTGAGCAGCGAGCGGGGCGTGAGAGGCTATCGGGCGCTATTGGGGCGCACGCTGCCAAGCTCTGGCCACGCGCCTGCTCCATCTGCGCCCTTGTCAGACCCAGGATGTGCGCAAACTTGGGCGCATTGGCCACCACTCGCTCGATGCCTTGGCACACGGACACCACGTGAGGCTTGAACTGGTCGAAGCGCAGCTCGATCGCCAGCTGCGCCTTCGCAATTTCGTCGGGGGCTGCGCCGGCCTCCTCGAGGCCACGGCCCACCAGTCTAGCCGCGAATGGCTTGGGAAAGACGGTGTCAGCCGCGCTGATCCGCTCGCGCTCGAAGGCAAACCTGGCGGCTTTCATCGCCTCTTCCCGCTCCGTGTCCGAAAGCCCGCCGTCAATGGCCGCGAGGCTGGCTTGCATGGCCTTCTCGAATGCCGCGAGCGACATCTCCGGCGAAATTCTTGTGTCGCGGTACCGCTCGACTGCCACAGCCTTCGCCTTTGCGGTGGAGCTCGCGGGCACCTTCATGAGCGCGAGCACCTCGTCCACGACTTGCAGCACGTCCTCCCTGTGGAGCGAATCAGGCGCGCAGTGCGTGTGGGTTCTTGGGCACGGAACCCTGATGGTCAATTTGATGAGCGTGCGAGCGCATACAAGCTAAGTGTGCCACCTTTCTGTGAACGCGTCTTGCTCGCCTCATCGAGCAGCGCGAGCACTGGCTTGGCCTTCTCAGCTTCAACGGGCTTTCCGAGCGTTGCCTGCCCTAGCTTTAGGCACATGTTAGCGGCCTGCGCCGGGCATCACGGATGGACCGCAGTCAGCATCGCACCGAAGATTACAGCAGCGTGAACGCACCGATATGCGGGCCTCAAAGCGCTCGGTCTTCTGGTAGCACTCTTTGAAGAGGAATAGCGCCGTGACGGCGTCGCCTCGCACGTTGGCCTCATGAGCCTTCTGCATCAGAGCTTTCTCGTCCTCGCTTGGAGGCCTCTCCGAGAACAAATGGTTGTCTGTGGCGAACATCAAAGATGTGACGTGGGCGCACGCCGGCAAAGATGAGCGAACTGATCGTGAGCGCTTGCGGCGATCCCAGCAAACTTCTCAATTCACAAAAAAGTAAAAGTTCGAGAGCCTGGCATGCATGTTGACTCGACGGTTGGGCTGAGAATGAGAGTTTGAAGGCGGAGTGCTCCTGGTCGTCGAGAGCATGCGCGGACCGTTGGACCCTATTTTAGGAACGCATTCGTCGTGGGCAATTGGCGACTCCCTGCTTTTGCCTTGCAGCTCGTCGGCGATGACGACGCTCGCGACCAGTTTCATAACCAGCAGCGCGGTCGTTGTAGGGGACAAACTGGGTGCATTCGCACGTCTTGCAATCGGTGACTCGGACGGCCCTACCGTCGGCATGCCCAAGAAGCTCCGGCCCAACGTTGCACCCGGGGACGAGCTCTTTGATGTCGCGGAGGAGTTTGAGGATGGCAAGGGTGTGCGATCCGTCGAACGCACGCGCGCCTGGCACCCTGTGCGCGCATCGCAACGACGCACTTCTCATGCGTGCCTCGAACTCGCATTCGTCATGTTCACATGTGGCAGCTGTGCACGAGGTCTTTGAGAGTCAGCGTCTCCATCGTGGCAAGTGGATGCGTACCCGGCACCCAGAGGCTTTCTCGGCTGAGGATCCGGCGCACTGGACCAACCGCATCGGCGAGCCGACCGGCGACGCTGATGCAGACTGCCTCACGCCCGATGAGTGGGCATCGTCTTCGCAGGCGGCGCCCGAGGGCTGGGAGTGGGTGGACCAACGCTGGATGGTCGATGCCTTCCATAACGAGAAGATCAGTTCGCGGCAGGGCTGGCTCTATGCACCCAATTTTGAAGTGCTGCGGCGCAACTTGATCGACGGAACGAGCATCGGGGAGCTGGAATACAGCGCGCAGGTCAAGAGCGCAGCCGAGAGTGGGCCGCGCACACTGGGCACGCCACTGCCAGTGCGCTGGCGGCGCTGGGTTCGCCGGCGCAAGCGCTCGGACGGTGCGGACGAGGCGCTTGAGGAAGCTCAGAAGGAGGCGGGCACGTTTGACATCGCCGCGGCCGCGGCGCGCCGGATACAGCGCCGACCCAGCTCGAAGGAAAGGGCCGTGCCCAAGCGCGAGTTCAAGCCTGGCAACTGGGGTCAGCAGACGGGACGCAAGGACCCGAGCAAGGGTGGCCGCGCTGACCGGGCGGCGGGCGGTCTTGCTCAAGAGGTTGAAGAGACGGACATTGTTTGCGAGGGGTGGCTGCGTCAGCTCAACAAGCGCCAGCTGGGCGCCAAGCACGAGCCAGCGAGCCGCTGGAAGCAGGTGTATGCGATCCTCATAAGAGGCACCTCGTTTGGCGTGGGGACGCTTGTCATCACAGAGTCATTCGAGGCGTGCCCGTACAAGGTGCTCTCGCACGTCGAGGGCGGGTCGCCGCAGTGCAACAAGGGTATCTCGGGCTTGCACGCGAACGCGAGTCCTTTCATCCCTGATGCCGTGTGCAGGGCAATGTCGCCAAAGAAGCGGTTGAGTTGCTTTGGCATCGGCTCCAAGCACGGCCGAAGGGAGCACACGATGGTGTGTGCGCTCTCTGCGGGGGATGCGCAGCGCTGGATCCTCGCACTCAACTCGCTCGAGGGCGAAGAGAGCCAGCCGGGGGCCCTTGTAGTCAAGATCATCGGCGCGACCACCGAGCACATGTTCAACGACGACGATCTGCCGTCGTCCTCGTTGAATTTGGACTTGCAATCTGGTAACATGTTTGCGGACATGATGGCCCTTCATCGCAACGGCTCGAGCGAGCCCATCTACGCGTCGGTGCGCCTGGGCTTGGGCGACCGCGTCGAGACGAAGCGATGCAAGGCAGAGCTCCCCGTGCGCCCGGAGGAGGAGACTTCCGAGACGCGCGAGCTCGCAAGCGCCTTGCAGGTCGGCAACGATCCAGAGCGGCCTGGGCGGCGCTTACCCGTGTATGTATGGAAGGACGCCAAGTTCCTCTTCCACAACGTCTTCGACGACAAGGCCCGCGTGACGGTCGTGGTCGCAACTCAGGGGCCGTTCTTGGGCGGCCTTGGCGAGCATGCACTCGGGCAGTTGGACTTCACGCTGCACGACCTGACAGAGGCCGAGGCATGGATCCCGAACCCGCCACCGCAGTACGGGCCGCGCAAGGCGGAGCCGACGCACGCTCTCGCATTCCCGACGGACTCGACGCTCCCGATCAAGATCGTGACCAAGGGCGCCATGTGTGGCGCCATCAAGCTCGAGGTCTCATGGGTTCCCGGGACCGAGGGCAGGAGTGCTGGTAAGCCTGAGGACGATGAGATGGATGACAAGACAGACAGGGCATTGCGCAAGTACCTCGCGCACGCATACAAGGAGCGCACGAAGGACAATGAGCACGGCGAGAAGACGCCCGATGGGCTGCGTATCTACACCCCGGAGGAGCTTCTCCCGATCAAGCTCCTATCCAAGCAGGAGGAGTCGACGCTCGCCTTTCCGGCCACGACGCCCGTGAGTGCGCTAGTCAAGGGTGCATCGCTCCTCAAGAGCACGGTCAAGTACGCGACTGGCTACAAGAGAGACCATCGACTCAGGCGTGCAGGGGGCAGCGCGGCAGCGGCGCAGGGGTCTGCGTCCAAGGCTGATCTCGAGGGAGGGTTGCTGGGTGAGGAGGCGCCGCTGCTCGACGACGAGGGCGGCGACGAGGCGAAGGACGATGAGGAGGGGGGCTTTGCGTCTCTTTCTGGAGTCAGCTCTTCGGTGAAGACGCTCATGCGACAGGTACAGCTCGAGGAGGCGAAGACGGGCGAGTACCAGCTTCGCGTGCACGTGCTCGAGGCGCGTGGCCTCGTCGCCAAGGATCTGACTGGCACGAGCGACCCTTATGTCAAGATCAAGGCGTTCGGACAGGAGCGATACTCGCAGGTCAGGTACAAGTCGGTCGCGCCCGTGTGGGACGAGAACCTCTTCATCATCGAGAAGGACGTGTCCCACTCGCGCCTCGACCGCGAGCAGATCGAGATCTCGGTCTGGGATTGGAATCTCATGGGCGAGGATCTGATCGGCTCCTACTTTGTGGATGCGAGCTGGCTCTACTTTAACAATGCGGAGCACCGGATCTTCCGCAAGTGGCTCGTGCTCACCGCGCCTGCCGAGAGCCGCGAGGGGGGGCTTTTTTTGGACGACTCGAAGGAAGGTGCGCAGGGCTACCTGCAGGTGACGATCCAGCTCATCGGACCCGGGGACGAGCTCATCGGCTCGAGCCCAGAGGAGGAGAAAGCGGCCATCGAGCAGGAGATCAGGACTGCCGAGGAAGCCGCCAAGAATCGCAAACAGCCTGAGACGAAGCGCAAAGGAGTGAGGATCCTGCCAGCAGCCGCAGCCTCGGCTGCCACTGCGGCCGGCTCGAGCATCGTCATGACCAACAAGAAGAAGAGGGCAGACGGACAGATGACGGCCATGCTGCGCTCGCCGTCGGATCAAATCAAGACCACCCGCGTGTATCTACGCGTCGGCGTGCATCGCGCGACCGGCCTGCCTGATCTCGACACCCCCCTGTTCCCCTCGAGCGAGCACCTCAAGGGCGGTCGCATCGACGCGTACGCCAAGATCGAGTTCGCGGGCAACGTGGCCAAGACAGAAACGATCCAGTCCAATCAGCCCGTGTGGAATTCCGAGTATTGGATGCCGGTGCTCTGGCCGTGCTCGGGACAGCAGCTGCGCGTGAGCATCTTGGATGCGGACACGTTCAAGGAGGACGACATGGTCGGCGAGCCCATCATTATCGACTTCGACGACATCATGTATGGCCACGTCGCCGAGCTTGCTTGGTACAATCTGTACGGCGTCGGCTCTAAGGCGGCACGCATCAGCTCAAGCTGGTTCGGCGCGGGGCGCGAGCGCAGGGAGATCCATCGGTACCAGCGCGAGTACACGTCCGAATGGCAGGGCAAGGTGCTGCTCGAGCTCCACGTGCTCGATCCGAATCTGCAGGGCTCCCACACCCCCACCAAGCGCGGCGGGCTGCTAGACCTCGCCGATGTAGGCAAGCGGCGGCCGGAGCTGCCCGAAAAGGTGCTCACTCGCACCATCCCCAAGCTCACGGCGGAGCAGGAGAGCATCATGCGACTCACGCAGTATGAGCTGCGCGCGCTCGTGCTCGAGGGATGCAACCTGGGCGCCAACCCAGACAATGTGATCATCGAGATCGCCATCGAGGACCACACATACGTCTCCAAGGCGCCCATCGTGCGTGCAAACATCGCCACCTGGCGCGTCGACGACGACAACGTAGCCAACGACCCGTTCGCGATTGCGGATGACCTGCACAACGACCTGCAGATGCCGACGCTCGCGGCGCGCGGAGAGCTCAGAAAGGTCAACTCGGCGCGCCTGCTTGAGCTACCCGAGGTGACAAAGAAGAGTCGCGAGTCCCTTCCCACCGTCTTCGTCTACCTCACGCGGCAGTCGACGGCCGAGCGCACGCACTTTGCAAGGTTCCGTTTCGAAGAGCTTGTCGCGCGCGGGCTCGGCTTCGCACCGCTCTGGGTCAGGATGCGATCGACATCACCGATGCCCATTCGTCCAGGCGAGCCGCCGCCCGCAGTGCTCATCTCCATGGGCCTCGGCTGCGAACCCGCCATCTCGAACAAGAATGCCTTCCCGTGGCCGCCCGTACCGCTGCCGATGCGAACCACGCTGGAGGCCTACGAGCTCCGCGTGCATCTGTACCAGGCTCGCGGCCTGCCTGCACGCTCGGACGATGGCTTGCTCGATCCATACGTGGTCGTCTCGCTCGCCGGTACCAAGGCCAAGAACCGCAAAGGTTACGAGCGCTCGACGATCGTGACGAGCACCAAGGACCCACTCTGGTTCGAGACGTTGACGCTGCAGGCGTGGTTGCCGCCGCTCGAGCTCGCTCCGCAGATCGTGATCGAGGTGTGGGACCAGCAGAACATCTCGGTCGCCGAGATTGAGCCTACGAAGCAGCGTGACGCCTCCTTCGTCGGGTGCTGCATCCTCTCGCTGCGCGCCGTTCCGATCAGCGTGCGGAGTGAGGACGAGAAGCCGCGCTCGCCCAAGGAGAAGATGGGCCAGGCACAGTGGATGGAGCTGCTCGAGAGCGACACGCATGCATCGGGCGGCCAAGTCCTCATCTCGATGGAGCTCCTACCGCTCGATCCATTCACGAAGCAGGAGCAGACGAAGACAGACGACTCGGCGCGCCACAACCTGCTCAGCATCGTGCGCGCACCCTTTAGTGGCAAGAAGCCATCGCCGCTCGTGGAGCCCAACGAGGCCTCCAAGCTGCCCTTCATTCCCACCAAGCTGCACCCTCGGCTGTGGAACCCACCGATCCAGACGGCGCTGTTGCTGCCCGACCGTGGCGCCACGCCGCTCGCAAGGGCCCCCGCGCTCAAGCCCTCCAAGGAGCCGCTCCCTGAGGAGCTTGACAAGCTCGGCATCCAGCCGGCGGGCCAGCCGGCACGTCTGCACCTCGTTGTGATGGGGCTGCGCGGCCTGAAGCTGCCCGAGTCCGTCGGCCATCTTGCACTAGCCGTCCTCCGCAGCACAGTCTCGCGCGGCGTGCCACGGCTCGAGGCGACGACAGCGAACCCGTACGTCGAGATCGACGTGGGCGTCTTCCAGCGTGCCGTCGACAAGGCCGTTACACGCACTCCGCCCTCTATCGAGCCGTCAGCCCGCAGCCCGAATTACTTCACACACCTGATGCTCGGCGTGGCGCTTGCGGACGACGACATGTTTGCGCCCACGGTGAACGTCAAGGTGTACGACAAGGTCTTCGGCGGCCTTGCAAAGCCGTTGATAGGCTCGTGCTCTTTCTCGCTCAAGGGGCGTCTCGAGGCAGCCTCGCAAGACCTGAAGACGGCGGAGGAGCTCCAACACGAGATTGCGGGTGCCAAGGTCATTCAGCGCTTCTTCCGCGGACTCGCTACGCGCCAAAGGCTACGTGCCACGCAAAAGACCCCTTCGCCGTCACGAGCATTCGTAGACGCCCAGGCTGGCGCAGCTTCGTACTGGCGCGAGAGACGCGATGTGAGCGTCGCACCAGCCCAGACGGCCGATGAGCCCATCGAGGTCGAGGACTTGCTGGCCGGCTCCGAGAATGTGTTCAACGTGCACGCGCTGTGGCGCGCTCCGATCCGCCTGACGCCCGAGGGCCAGATTCAAGATCACGTGCTCGCCGAGCTGCTCAGGGAGCTGGGCGCCTCAGTGCCTGTGGACCTTGCTGGTCGCGTCGCCTATGCGGCTTCCAAGCGGTTCAAGCACCACAAGAAGATGCTGCTCTGCGAGGCTGTGACGGACGTGCTGGAGGAGTTGATGACTGCGTCAGGCCAGACTGAGCGAGAGCTCGCGGCGAATCGCCGCAAGTCGCTGCAGCGAGTAGCAAAGGCCGCTAGAGACGCGCCCACCGCCACGGGCGGAGCCGCGGGCAGAGTTCCTGTCAGTGGCGCGCCTAAGCCCGACCCAGATCTCGTCAAGGCCAAGATCCCGCCGCTGCTCGTGAGCCAACTCTTCCATTACTCGTATGCCATCGACGGCGTCCTGGTGACGAAAGGCGGGCGCGCCGATCTCGCCGATCTCGGGAGGTGCGATCTCGGGCTCAAGTGGAAGGAGGTGGTGGTCCAGGAGGGCGGCATATCGCTTGTTGCAACGGCAGTTGGCGTTGAGACTATCACGAGCGAGCGCCTTCGCGAGCTCGAGGGCCTTGAGATCACGAACCTGAGGCTCGTCAAGGCTCTCAAAGAAAAGATCGAGGCTAAGGAGCGGCAGCTCGAGTTCACCAAGGATGAGCTGGAGCGCTTGCGTCTCGTCGGTCTGCGCCCGGCGAGCTTTGTGCGCGTGCCGAGCAGCCTGGCACCGGGAGCTGAGACGCAGGAGGAGCGCATCTTCTTCCCCGACGACGTCACCGACCCCTCCAACATCTTTGAGCCCAGAGGCTGGCCCCCGATGCTCTTACCTGCCACCCTGCCCGCCATGTTACGAGCTCGCTTCGATAGCAGCAGAAGGTCGGATGCGTTTATGCGCTCGCTGTGCCGGTTCCTCGCTCTCGTGCTGGCCAAGGTGCTTGTGGAGCGCATCGCGCGCCTCAGAGTCGAAATTGTCGAGACGTGGGAGAACGAGCGCAAGACGCCCGGGCGCGGTTGGTCGGCAGAGAATCTACTGCCGTGCGATCCGCCCCGGTGGTCCGAGGTCGGCTCTGCTCTGTCGCATCCTGACCGACGCCAGTTCGTGCCACCCGCGCAGTGGGTCGCCACGCCCAAGCGATTCTTCGAGCGCGAGCCTGGATGGACGTGGGTCGACAGCGAGTGGGCAAGGGAGGAGTGGCGTTACGCTGTGGCCTTTGAGGAGGGCGGCAAGATCGCGCTCTTCGACCAAGGGCACTTCGACGTGATTCGTCGGCGCCGCTGGTACCGAACTCGCCGGGAGAAGATAGCTTCGGACATCACCTTGAGCTCGTCGAGCTCTACCGTAGGCAAGCAGCAAGCAGCGGCAACAGCAGCAGCAGCGACAGCAGCAGCACAAGCGGCAGCAGTCACGGCGGCGGCAGCAGTAGCAGCAGCCCCGATCGCATCGGTGGCAGCAGCATCGGACCCGATGGCGGCAGTGGTAGCGGTAGCAGCCGGAGCCACGACTGCTGCGACGGCAGCAGCACCTCGTTTGCGTGACAAGTACGGTCGGCTTCGCCCTGTCGCGCCGGCAGGCCTCACTGCAGGAGCCTTCGAGCAGGTCACGGCTGAGACCGCTCCTGCATCCGCTCCCGCTTCCGAGGCTGCTGCACCCGCCGCCGCTGTGACTGGGAGCAGTGCGACGACGCCAGAGGGCGACGAGAATGAGGACGACGGCGCGATGCTCGCGTGCGGCCTTGTGTGGAAAGACGTGGGGATCGCCAAGCCAGACGTGCCGCCCACCTTTGAGCTCAACAGCTTGTCGGAGCTCGCGTCGCGCCTCTCGCAGAAACAGGCGGCGGCCCGTTTGGACAATGTCACGCTGCGCCCCACGTTCACTCAGGAGGAATGGGACAAGCTCCTCAGCGAGGATGAGTATCTCGACAGTCCCCTGGTGCTCGACATGCGCCACTTCATCAAGAGCGCGGACAGCGACAACTACTTCCGGCCCGCGATCACCATCGCGTGGGACACCGCACGCAAGAAGGCGTGCACGACTGCATTGGAGATTCTACGCGACGTCTGCCTGCTTGGACCTAGCGCTGAGTTGCTAGGGCTCAGGTGGATTGATACTGGCTCCAGTCTTCAATCCAAAGAAAAAGGGAAGGAGATCTTTAACAAGGGGCTCAAAGAGGAGCTCACGCACCATGCCCGTGCAAACAGGACTGCGATCGTCTTCGAGCGCGCAGAGTTGGATGGCTTCAACCTAGACCTGGAGAGCTTGGAACGCATCGACTACATCAACCTCGGCGACGAGAGCGAGCCGCACTTCTGGCAGCCGCGGCGGCGGCGGCGGAAAGCGCCCCCGACCCTGGAGCAGGTACTCTTGGAGACTGCCAAGGACTCTCAGAGATATTCAGCTGCGGAACGTACCGCGAACACGGCGAGGATTTGGCAGGCGATGAGCTTGTGCAAAGCGAAGCATGTCTTCGCAAGGTGGGCGCGCTTCGTCGCGGAGATGAAGGCACCCACGGCTATCGAGTTGCTCAGGCAATTGGCCACAGTGCGACGGGAGAAGAAGAGGCGCTACGAGCGCCTCAAGAAGATTGAGGGCTCGATCAAGCCAGATCGTTCAAGGCGGCTCGAGGTAGCACAGGCGTCGATTGTGGAAATAGACGAGGAGGTGAAGCATATCGAACGCCTGCTCGCGCTCCGGCGTGCGATCCACTGGTGGCGCCAGCGCACCGAAAGGGCGGACGAGTCCAAACATCATCGTGACAGCCCGCTGAAGACGGCCATCGAGAAGCGCCGGCAGCTTGAAGAGATTGCGCAGAAAGGCATAGACGAATGCGAGGCGGCGATGCGCGAGCTGCTGCAGCGCAAGGCAAGCCTTCTGCGCGAGCTGCGGAGGCTCGAGGGTCAGCGCAAACGGAAAGAGAGCGTGAGGTTGGAGAAGCAGCTTCTCAAGACGAATCTGGAGGCGTTAGAGGAGAAGCTCGAGGAGGTGATCGAGCGGCTTGCCCGGTATGAAGACGCACTCGACTCGGAACAGCTCGCCGTGCCCGAATACATGCTGTGCCGCAAGCGCATTTACCACGAGGCCGAGCGGGTGCTTCAGCTCGAGAACCTGCCGTACCTGCGCTTCCCAATCCGCTCTGGGCAGGGCGTGAATGAGAGCGAGGTGGGCGTGCTCAAGGCGATGGTGGTGCTCTTGCCTGAGAATCAGGAGGCGGGCGAGTTTGGTCTACTCAAGGACCACCACCAGAACATCGCCGACCAGCTGACGAACTGCAATTCATACGTCGTGCGGCTGTACGTGCTTCGCGCTCTCAACTTGCTCGGGAGCAGCGACGATGGCAACGTAGATGCGTACCTTAAGATCTGTGTCGGCCAAAAGGAGGTCGTCAATACGCGCTCGCGCTTCATTAAGGATTGCTTCAACACGGCTCACTTCTTTGAGGTGGCTGAGTTTGTCATCGAGGTGCCAGGCGACGCGCTGGTCACAGTCGAGGTTTGGGATCGCGACTTTTTCGCACCACGCGACGCGCTCGTTGGCGCGACCATCCTCGACCTCGAGGACCGTGTCTACTCGCCCATGTACACGCACGCCGAACTCGGCGCGAGCAGTCCGCGTCCACCTCTGGAGTGGCGGTTATTGTACCAGCCACACTACAGGACGCCCACCGGCACCGTCGAGATGTGGTGCGAGATCTTGTCGCCCGAATCCGCGGAGGAGATGCCCGTGGTCGATATCAAGCCACCCGAGGAGGCACAGTGGGAGCTTCGCGTCATCGTGTGGCAGCTCGAGGGCGTGAGAGGTGATCTGCCCGGTATGGACATGGGCGACATGGCGGACTTTCAGGTCGCCGTTGCCATGGGCGGCACCGACCTGCCCATCCAGCGTACTGACACACACTGGCGCGCGAGGTCGGGCAAGGCGAGCTTCAACTGGCGCCTCAAGTTCCCCGTGACCCTGTCCGAGCATATGAAGTACCAGCGCCTCACTGTCCAGCTCTGGGACCGGGACATCCTCACCTCCGACTACATGATCGGCGACGCGACGCTCAACCTAGACAAGTGGTTCCGTCGCACCTTCAAGAAGCGCAAGCGCAGGTCGATCTACTGGGACGGTGACCGCGACCCTCGGCTCGAGAGCTGGGACCCAAACCAGCAGGGGATCAAGGCAATGCTCAGCGGGCTCATGGAAGGCCTCCTCGGCGGCGTCAAGTCAGTCCAAGACGTGCTTGCGCCCGACCCAGAGGTGGAGCGCGCCAAGCTCTGGATCCCTCTCGAGACTGCCGGTGGCGAGGATGCGGGCCGCCTCTTGGTGAGCATTCAGCTCGTGGCCGACACGGAGCGCGAGAAGTTCAAGTGTGGCGAGGGCCGCGACGAGCCCAACCAGCATCCGTCGCTCCCGCAGCCAGTCGGGCGCCTCGTATTCTCCCTCAACCCGTTGAGCTTGCTCTACCAGTTCCTTGGCCCTAAGAACTGCCGCTTGCTCGCTCGCATCTGCTGCTCTTTCGCATGCACTGCCCTGTGCGTGGTCTTCGTCTTCAATATGTTTCCGGTCCTCTTCTCCAATGTCATCACAGCTCCGCTCGTTGCACACCTAGCGGCGCCGAAGGCAGCAAGTCCCGTCGTAAGTGCGCCGGCCAACTCGCCGTCTCCACCGTCGCCACGGCCGCCCTCGCCGCAGCCCTCGCCGCCGGCAATGAGTGTCGTCGGGTTCAGCCTACGCCTCACCGGAGACGTCTCCTCGTTCACCCCGAGCGTGAAGGATCAGATGAAGATCGCAATCGCGGCCCGGGCGGGCGTCAACCCGTCTATGGTGGAGGTGACTGTCACATCAGGCAGCGTCATCGTCGGCGTGAGCATCCAGGTGACCACGGCGACGGCGACCTCGGTGCAATCGACGATGGCCAGCGCGACGAGCAGCCCGAGCAGCGCCACCTTAATGTTCGCGAGCGTCACCGGCGTCTCATGCACCGTGATCGCGGTCGTGACAGCCCCCACCGTCACAGCTGTCGCACCACCCCTGCCATCGCCACTTCCATCCCCACCGTCGCCACGGCCATTCCCTCCCGGGAGAGCACCGTCGCCGTCCCCACCATCGCGGCCGCCACCGCCGTCACCGCCGCCGTCACCGCCGCCACCCTCGCCTTCGCCTCCCCCGCCCACGCCCTCGCCGCAGCCGCCCTCACCGCCGCCACCCTCGCCCTCGCCGCC
>Ga0210244_100908_pt1 | contig 26247 bp, 12 predicted proteins | sample ChrtobMetaP3_0mM_FD_155473 | JGI IMG/M metagenome (GOLD analysis project Ga0210244, IMG submission 155473) | Chrysochromulina tobin associated microbial communities from unialgal haptophyte culture, Seattle, Washington, United States - P3_0mM | ecosystem: Host-associated > Algae > Haptophytes >...
AGAGGCGGCGGCAGCCGGGAAGAGAGGTCCATGCTGTACGTTGGGCTCACTGGCGGAGCTGAGTCAGGTGGCGATGGCGTTGGCAGGTGGGTGGGCAGCAGCGGCGACGGAGAAAGGTCGAGCGGTGCTTACTGTGCCCATGGGTGGCCAGCACGTGCTACTGGCGATCAGGATCGACGAGTATGTACGGCATAGGGCGCGCTGAAGCCGCCCGCTTCGAGCGGCACAGCAGGTGCTTCGAGCTACACAGCAAAAAGGCACTCGCGCTGTTTCGGTCACAAAGTTAAAATTCCCACACTTCCATCCTTACGGTTCGGGTGCGCGACCTGATCTCAGCTTCACTCGAGACCGGTATGGTTTCTTTCTAACAAGTCGATTACCCCGAGCCGGGACACACACGGGACACGGTAAGTCAGTCAGATGTTTCCGTTGCGCGGGCACGCACGCGCCCACCACACTCCGTTCCGGGGGATGGCGCTACGCTCCTCAGTCTATAAACTTGATTAAACTCATTCACGAAACTCATTTGACGACTATTTGATGTTTTCGATCGTGCATCGTCGCTACTTTTTCGGACACTGTTTCACCCTGGGGCTGGGCCTTCAGAAGCTCATTGTAAGCTGCCTGTTGGCATGTTTTACTTAATTACTTGCTTACTTGACCCTGGGGCTGGGCCTTCAAGCTTCATTGTTATCTTCAAGCGAAGCTTCAAGCTTTGTTATCGCGTCGAGACGCCTTGGCTGCGGCAATGGCCGCCTCGTTCAACTCCATGTTAAAGCCGCCACCAAAGTCGCTTTCGTCCATGGCAGCCTCCGCTCTCGCCTTGGGCGATTCGTTCGACTTGTGGATCCACGCACCAGAGGATTTCGGATTGGTGGCGGTGGTGCGCCGAGCGGCTAGCAGCGCTCGCAAGTGTGAAAGGGCCAGCACCGCCGTACACAGCTGCAGCACGCCCAGCAACACGGCCAACTGCAAGGACAGCGCAATTCCCGAGCCATTGTACGGCTCGGATGGGGAGGGCGATGACGGAGGTGAGGCCGCGCCGAGCGGCGCGAGCGCGCGTGCGATGGGCGCCCCGACCACGAAGAGACCATCGAACGCCTCACGCGCGGTGAAATGGAGGGGGTCCTGGAAGAACCAGTTTGCGAGCGGTTCGAATGGCTCGCCCGCAGGCTCGTAGCAATAGTCGGATGCGGAGCGCAACTGCGAGGGAAGGCGGTGATGGGGCAGTCAGCGATTGTCAGTAGCACTCGCATGCCGTCAGATGCCATCCAAGGTCTTCCGAGGTCATCCGAGGCTACGCACATAGACGACGCGGCTGACGTTGGCGAGCGGCCGCAACTCGCGCGCGAGCGAGAAGACAGCCTCGTACCACGCTATGTCCTCCTCCTGCGTCACCGCCAGCTCACCCGCCCCGGCGGTGAAATAACGGCTCTCGTTCCGTGCCACCAAGGTGCTCTCCCTCCCCGCCCAAAAGGTTTCACCGGTAACACTCGTGCCGCCGACATATACGGTGGGCGGATCGCGTGCGCGGAGCTCGGTGTAGCGCGCGCGCGCTTCTTGTAAGTTGGCCGTGTCGTTCAGCAAGGCGCCCGATGCGGCGTACAGGCTGTACGCCAGCTCGATCATGTGCTGGTCGAGCACACGTAGCCGCCCACCGGCTATGCAGGTGGCCGTGTCTGGATACGGAGGCGAAAAGTTGGGTGTCGTGCGGCTGACATTGCCAACGCGCGGTAGAACGCCGATTCCGTCGAGGTAGTAGTCACGCCCGAGGCCGACCAGGTAACGAGGCAGCACGACCGAGCCGATGGAGCCGAATTGCGGATCGATACCAGCGATGCCAGTCATGAGCCAGTACGCATGGCGCAGGTCGAACCGACCATCATGACCGAGCGCCATGAGTGTCGTCGCAGCGCAGAACGGACCTTGGCCCGTCGTCACGCCGAGCACACGGCGATCCCGATTGAGCGACAATGGCCTGCCCGTCTCTTCAGAGCAACCACCCTGAGGGAATGCCAGAGTCTCGCCTAATGGAAAGCGCTCGATCCAAGTGCGCAGCTCAACGTGCATGGCCGTCACGACGACGACCTGGATGGGCAGGCGGTCGGCGAAGCTCGATAACAGCATCATGTCTATTGGCGCCATCGGCGCTACGGGCGGTGCCGGCGGCCAGACTCCCATTGTGTGCGACGCGGCAACTTGTCAAGTTCCCACACGGGGTCAAGTCCCGCGAAACCGCGAAATCAATACGAATTTGTTGTAAAATTGTACATGTACGTTGTGGTCCCTAAACAGTGCAAATTGAGTCGAGTCGTTGAGCGCGGACTTCATTAATGATGCTGACTCTTGACAGATTCCCTTCTGATTCCTTCGATTTCCTTCGATTTGCTTCGATTTTAAATTCCGGAAAATGGACGCCACCTCTCAGGCTCAGGTCATGGCACTCGTTCGCTATTTCGTCTCAGAGAAGCAGGGGACTCGTATCCTGGTCATGCCCTACACACAGATCCGCGAGACCCGCCGAAAGCTCGATAACATGAATCACTTCATCACAGTTCTCAACGTCACACGCGTCGGTGGTCACTTCCGGTGGCTGCCCGGGCGCAAGCAAGACCTTAGAGACATGCGCGCACTCGCTCTTACCTGCAAGCAATACCCCTGTTTTTAGTCTAGGTCTCCACCAGGCACACCCGTGAGGACAATACCCATTGGGACCTGCGACGCTGCAGCAACAGTGTTCACAGTCGTACCGGCGACCGCGGCCAGACCACCGGCCAACGCCATTCCGGCGGTGTGCTTCCTCTTTTGGTTCTCTGTGTGGCTGTGAGCACCCACCCAGCCACCTCCATATTCCCAGGTCGCGATCAATGCGCCTGTGACGAGTGCTCCAGCTACAGCCGAGCCGGGGACTGCGAGGAGTGGGGGTCCGTAGGTCTTCATACTGTACCCCATGTACACTGAGAGCAACAGAAGGATGGGTGACTCAACGCTCGATGCCATAAGAGACTCTTGTATGTTGTCGATCGTGTTAACTTCACACAAGACAGCCGCGACTGCATACAACCCCCCGATCATCATCGCGCCTTGCGCGGCCTGCACCAAGAGAGATTCAATCTGACGTTGGCTCATCTTCACGGGTCAAGTGGAAAGTTAGAATTAGATGAGAACGGCTCGCGCTCTCCCAGCTGTGTCTTGAGCTGACGCACCCAGCGCTCATAATGCCCGACGACGTACTCCAGGTGCTTGACCCTCATTTGCAGCGAGGCCGCGTCGTCGAACTGCGCTTTGAGCAGCCACTTGCCGTGTGTGACTCCTCTTTGGAAGCTCTTCTCTTGCGCGTGCAGCATGTCGCCAGAGATCGCTTCGTGCGCTTTGCCGAGCGCTCCCCAGACCTGAGGTCGGTCGTGGCACACGTCGTTGAGATGAAGCAGCGCTTTGAGCATGCAGCGGTTCTCATCGTGACAAAAGAGCAGGTAGCGCCGCGGGTCGGGGGGCATGACATCGGGCTTGTCGAGCGTGATGTCCGGCGCCGAGGAGGAGCGACGCGTAGGTGGGGGTGGTGGAATCATTTCCGGCATAGTGCTCGAGTTTCGGTGCTTGTTTTTTCCAAGATTCCGGAAAACTTTTTCCGCGCGCTTTGCACTGGCAAAAATGCTGAAGCCTTTCATGGACCGCGACGTCTGGAACCTGATCGTGTCGCAGGGCCACAGCGATGACTCAGAGTACGTGTACCGCCTCGCCGAGAAGATCGTCCTGCACCTGGGCTCGATCTATGAGTGGCCAAGAACCGCGATCACGACATTCGCCGGCCAGCAGGGCAGCCTCAAGCACAATCGGCCGAATGCGAGCTTCTCAACGGGCACTGCCACGAGCTCAGGGTTGCAGATCTTGCACATCTTGCACATCTTGGCGAAAAACTCGAGATCCTCCTTGGTGAAACCGCCCGACTCGCAGTCCGCGCAGTCCGCCGCCGGGTCGAGCCTGAAGCCGTCGGCCGCCATTGTGGGACGCTCGACATTTTGGGTCATGGTGGGCTCCTCGCCGGGCTCCCGGCGCGCGGCGCCGGGGATCGCGAACGGCTCGAGCGGAGAGGCCGAAACCGCGTCGGTGAGCTCGGCGGGCGGAGCCGGATCGATTTGACCCATCGCGGAGGCCGGGCGCGTAGCGGAACCGAGGATCTCGGGGGTCGCGGAGTCGAGGATTTCGGAAATGGTCGCCATTTTTTGCTCGGATTTTGTTCGTTTTTTTCGTTTTTTCCCAAAAAGTTTCCAAAAAAGTTTCCAAAGTTTGGAAACGGTTCCGGAAACCATATGGGGAATGCATGCAATATGATAACCTCACACTGCAGTGTGAAACACACAAGTTACACGACAGAAACGGCCTTAGGTGGCCGACTTGCCCGAAAGGGTCGGACCATTCGAGGTCGCGGGGGGTCGACCTGAGCGACCAGTGGAGATTCAGTGTGAAACCGAAAACCCACCCCCCCTTTTCGGCAAAACGTCGACCCGCGAAACGGTCCACGAACCTGGCCGACCGTGGACGAACTTTGGCCGAAACGGCCGAGCTCAGTACGTTTCCCGCGTACTGGAGTGTCAGACTTGCCACTCAGTGTCAGACACGCGCAGTGCGCGAAAAAGTGCGGGTAGGGTTACGTCAGTATCGTTATTACATAGGGAAGCCATTTAATGTAGCGCCATATCGGTGCCTACCCGTCTCCTTTGAGAGACAGTTGCATGCAAGCCGATACATTAACCATTTAGGGAACACCTAGAATTGTGTGACCCGATTTAGGTTGAATCGAACTGAGACCAAGGCAGATCGTCCACCCTGACTCGTCCAGACTCGGCGCTATTTGGTATCGGTGGGCAGCGTTCTGCACCCTCCAGACCAGCGCAAATACACCCGAGAAGCGCCAAGGATGTCGGCCCAAGAGGAATCACTGCGAAAATCTCAGTACACGACGAATGCGGACGCGCTGGATCCATTCCCGGCTGGCATACCGAGACCAGACCACGCACGGAACTGGGGGCGCAAGACAGAGTCGGTGCTGGCGGCGCGCCGGCTCACTGACATTGCCCAGGGCAAAATCACGCCCGGCATCTTCCCTCCGATCTGGTCCGCGCGTTCCATCAAGGACCCGGAGCCACTCCCGGAGGGGGCGTCCTTCCGGGATAAGGCGGCCTACGAGTCTTGGGCGTGCAAAATCGAAGAGCGCAAAGGGCACAACAAGCAGATCAAGCTGCAGAGAGAGACCTATTGGAGAGATAAGAACAACGAGCTGTTCACGCTCCTTACTGACTCAATGATGCACACTAACCCCGGGCTTCGGGAGATCCTCCGCTCGAAGTACCACACGGGTGACGGCTACTACGATGGAGCGGCAGCTCTCAAGTTCGTGGAGCTGTGGCTGCTCATGCTGCAGAGGGACTCGCCTCAGAATGACTTCTACGAGAAGGCAGCTCGCATCATCCAGGACAAGAGGCTGCCCGAGGGCTGCGGGGACCGCGAGTTCCAGGCTGTCTGCCGCCGGTTTGCGTACGACATCAATCCGTTCCTGCGCGCGCCCTATACAGGCGAGCAGCTGGGTGAGTTTGTCATCAACAAGATCCTGCCCAAGGCCTATGATGAGGCAGCTGAGCGGCTCCTGGACGAGCTGCGCAAAGAAGATCTGCTGGGCGAGTACGAAGTTGTGCTCAACCGGTGCAGCCGCATCGTCCAGCGCCGTGCCAGCGCGAAAGCACCGACCGGAGCCGCGCACGCGATCGACGTGGCCGCTGGGTTCGTGGAGGCACAGCAGCCTCCCGAAAACGAGGTCGACATCGCCGCGGCTGGAACGGGAGGCGCGGGACGCCCGCCGAAGACGGAAAAAGCGACCGTCGATCCCAAAAAAGGGGTGTTCTGCACAGGATGCCCCCATAAGAATCGTCAGGGGGAGATACTCAAGTGCGCATGCGACCCGCGCGAGGAGCTGCACGGCGGCATGAAGGTGCTGCGCCTCATGGCATGGACGGACCCCGAGCTCGCCAAACTCACGGAGACGCGCGCTCAGTTTGCAAAGCTACTCGGTATCACCGCCAAGCCACTGCCGAAAATTGAGAAGCCACTGCAACCATTCGGGCGCGGGAATGGCAACGGCGGCCGAGGCGGACGCGGCGGCGGACGAGGGGGCCGTGGATCGCCGCAAAATGCTGCAGACGTGGAGGAAATCATCGAGCTGATCGAGCTCGTCAGTCTCGTCGAGCTGGTCGATGATGCAGACACCCAGGATGCCCCCGACACGGTGATGACCGTCGGTGAGGAGGAGCTGACAGCCCCCGACAGGTGCGCAGTCATCCTGAGCGGGCTTACGGCAATGAGCAACTGTGAGCAGGACGCGCTCGTGAGGGCATGCAGCACCGAGGCGGCGTTTATGGCGGCCTACTGGGCGGCGCCCAGAGCAGGCGTCTGCGCCGCGCCCGACCTCGACGCGTGCATGATGACTGGCCCCGGATTCGGGGCAGAGTACCACTTCGGGCTGCGCACCTATGACCGAGTATTCCAGGCCGGTCTCGGCAGCTACATTACCGGACGCGTCACGGGAATGTTACTCGCCTCCGAACACGTTACGGGGATGTTGCTCGCCGCCGACCCGTCATATGACCCGGAGCGACTTCCCGAGGTGCTGCATGAGGCGGGAGCCGACCTGACATCTGCGATCGCCCGGTGCGTTGACGAGCTTCACCAGTATTCTGCTCTTGCCATCCAAAAGGCCGGACGGACCTTACTACTGCGGCGTTCTATGCGCAACACGAACGACTCGTCCAAGCTCGTCGACGAACTCAACGTGGTGTGCCCCGACCGCGCAATGTTTAGCACGATGGATTGCGAGCAGGCCTACGTTCAGGGCCCCCCGGATGATATGTTCGCCCAGGGCCCCCCAGATGCTGAATCTGCCGAGCCCGCGTGGCTCACGGAGGCCCACTCGCTCCTCAAGATCACGGCGGAGCCGGGGGCGGCTGGCGCGACGCGGCCGGGGGCGGACCATGGAGGCGGCTCCGACTCGCCCGATGACCGCGTCACTGTTGCGGCTGTCACGTGCCAATTCGGCGGGTCCGACACCTCCACTGTGCGACCCTGGCTGCGCGACACCACCGTTCCGTTGCACGAAATCGTGGCGGCCAGCAACCGCGTGCCAGTTTGCCCGATGTCGGTTGAGGCTGCCAGCAACGCTGAGATGGACGGCGAGGACGGCGGTGACGAGGTTGACGACCACGACCTGGAACAGCTGCAGCACATCTTGTGCGAGGTAGAGGCGTTCCCCACCGTCCTGCCGCAGCTGGACAAAGTGGAGGCCCCCAAACTCACTCCGATGCCCCAAGTTGAGGCCGAGGACGTGATCGGCGAGTCAATGGGCGAGGCCAAAGATGCGTCATTCGGCATCTCCATCGAGCGCTCCGTCATGGCCAACACTGCCGCTAGCAAGCGTGTGCCCCCGCGCGAGCCCATGATGCCCTTTCAGGGCACGCCTAGACGTGAGACTCAGCCGTCGGGCCCCATCCACGCCACTCCCTTCGCACACGTCGGGGGGGACGAACCGTTGGCTGACCTCGATGCGGGCGTGGGACTTACCATCCTCCCGTGGAACAATGACCCAGAGGAGGATCCCGAGCAACCCCCTCGAACCCCGATCACAGTCTCGCAACCGGTGGTGCCAATCAAATCACCGGCAACCATGCCGGCAACGGGCTCGCGCACAGCGGACATGAAGCGAAACTCGCCGACCGACAAAACCGACCGCAGCAGCGACGGGGACAGGACTCCATTCCGAGAGAGACTGCACGACGCCAAAGACGGCCTGATAAGCAGCGTGCGACGTGGTCTCAACCGACCATCCGGCTGCTCAATGGGCACGTTACTGCTTGCCATCACGGCGGCAGCAATCACGGGCATCGTGACTGGATGGCTCGTGTCGCCAATGGCCGCACTAACGGCGATATTCTGGCCAGCCTTTCAGCTCGCGAAGGTGGCAAGGCACATGCTGGAACATATCGGGATGGGGCTATACTACTTGAGCCCGTATGCGCTGGTTATAGGCATCGCGATGCTTGCGCCCCGGTTCCTCGCCTCCGCCCCGCTCGGGTTGACCGGGGCCAACCCAATCCTGGCCGCGTCGTTCAACCTGCCGAGCATCTCGCCTAATAATGCACTGCCGTTCTTCCCCGTGATGGGGGAGTTAGAGCTGCAGAATATCGAAGTCACGATCGGCGAGGCGGCATGCTCCGAGTCGACTACGATCTGGGATACCGGAGCTGCGAAGAACATGACCAACAAGATTGAGGACCTAGAGCCGTCTTCGATCGAGAAGGCGAGGTACAAAATCAGCGGATCCAACGGAACCCACCATACCTCCATCAAAGGGTTGTGGCGACTGAGCGTGGAAACGTACGGTGATCAACCGGAGCACAACGGGTACGGTGTACTTAACCTTCCGGACACCATCCTCAACGAGCGATGCGCCTTCAAGTTGGTGGCCGCCTGTGAGGTGAAGAGGACGCATGGCGTGAGCCTATCTCTTCCCGCGAATGGAGACGCGTTCGTGCAGTTCAAGAACGGCGCTCGGACGAAGCTGCTCGGAGATCGGGTGCTACTAGTCCCTTGTGCGGACATGAGCGACATACGCGCAACCCAGCTGCTCAACGCACAAGCCACGTTCGAAAGTGACAACGGAGTGATGCGCGGCAAGCATACGTCCATCAGTCACGTGAACCACGACTTCCTTCACTCAACGTTTGGTCACTTGCCGAACAAGCGTCTCAGGCACCTTCATGAGGTATGCTCGGACGTGCCGCCGGCGTGGGCAACCCTCCTGCGCGATCGGGTATGTGATCACTGCTTGAGAGCCGATGCTATCGGCCTGCCCCCGTCAGGGCACCTTCCCCGAGACGACGGACTAGTATGCATGGACATCTGGTACACGCGCGTCGCCTTCATCCACGGGGGCATGCACTACGTACTCGGTTTTACCCATTTCGCGTCCGGTGCCAAGAAATCGTACCGCATCAAGCACAAGAGTGACGCCCCGACCGCGATCCGCGCTGCGATCACATGGTTTAATACGTCCTTGAGCAAGCGCGACTTACGGGTGACATGGCTCCACTCGGACAATGCACACGAGCTCACTAAGTCCGAGGAGATCCGCAAGATCAGGGAGCACGAGAAGCTGCGCATCACGACCATCGCGGCGGGCAACCCACGAGCTAACCCCCAAGAGCGAACTTTCCGTACCATGGCAGCGGGCACGCGCGCGTACCTCTTGCAGCTTGAGGGCCCTGTGCACTCACGGACGCAGAAGGAAAGCATCGCCAAATTCTGGGGATATGCATGGGAAGAGTACGAGCAGGTGCTCAACATCTGCCCGACCGCCGATGACCCAACAGTTTCGCCTCTTCAACGTCTTTCCGGCGAAAAGCAACCAGCAGCGGCACGAAGGCCTTTCGGCTGCTTGATGTACATCAACGATACCGAGGTGGGAGACAAGGTCACTGGAGGTAAAACTACGGCGGAACGCGCTCTCCACCTTGGGTATAACCATGAACAGATCCAAGGCCCGCCGCAACTCCTCACGGCTAGCCACTCGTACATCGGTTACTGCCCGTCCCTGCGTGAGCGCATATGGGTCGGAACGGACTGTCGGTTCATCACAGGTTGCTTTCCGGGGCTTCGCACCCTCAAGCAGGGGGGGCATGAGAACGACTACATTCCGTCCCCAAACGAGGCGCACGACTTGGAACAGCCCAAGGACCAGGTGAAAACCGCAGAAGCTGCAGAAGATTTCTTCGACGGCGAGACTGTACACAACTGGCTCGACGACGCGCCCTCGGACGACGAGGTGGGAGAGGAGCAACAAGAAGATGACGAAGGGGATACCCTCAACTCGCCCGACCCAGCACCGGCACCCAACGTCATCGAGGTGCTGTACGACTCAGATGGCCTGTATTACCGTGCGCGAGTCCACAAGTCATGGCAGCTAAAAACAACGCGAGAGTGGAGACACAGCGTGGTGTGGGAAGGCACGAGCGAGGAAGGCAACGCATGGAAACCCCAGGTCCTCAACCTCAACCAGGAGCAGTGGAGGCTCGCGGACCACAGAGCAGGGGGGGTGCCAGAGCCGATACCACCGGCACCCACGGGGCCAACCGAGCCGTCACCGCCTTCGCCGCTGCGACCCCTTCCAGCAACTGAGCCCGAACCGCACACTCAGCTCCGCCAAGATAAGGTTCGAACAAGGATACCGATACCGACGCCGCCGTCACCACCAGAGAAAGCACCATCGCCACCACCGACGCAGCCGTCACCGCCAGAGAAAGCAGCACCATCGCCACCACCGACACCAGAAAGGGTCCCACCATCGCCGCGGCCGATAGACGAACAATCGATCGGAGCGCGGGTAGCAGCTAGGCGCAGAGGAATCACGGTGGGAGCAGCCCAAGTCGAGGTGGTACAAGCCGCGATCGAGTATGCCGAGCAAGCGGTGAAAGCCACCATCGGTGCCTCAATCGCAGAACAGTTGAACGAGCTCGAAATTCACGCCCTGATCGCCGCTGCTGAGTCCGATAAGGCGGTTGATGGCAGTCCGCACCAAAAGAAGGCTCGCAGGGACTACGCAGCGATCGTCGCGTACGCCGCCTTGCGCGGCGAATACATCCCTCCGTTCGAGGCTCTGACGACAAAAGTGCTCGACGGTGAGCTGGTGACCATGGCGGCGGCCTTCGAGAGCGCGGAAGGACAGCTCCTCTTGGCCATGGATGATAACAACGAGACCTTCTTTGAGGCGCTCGCCGCGGTGAAGTCGAAGGCCGGAATGGTTACCTACCGAGAGCAGCTACGGTCACCCAGGGCAAAAGAGTGGTACGATGCCCGGGTAACAGAGATCAACAAGCTGAAGAGTAGTGGCGCAGTGGAGAGCGTTCGCCTCGACGATCCCAGGGTGCTCGATTATTTGGCGAATGGCGAGCAGGTGATCAACACCATGATGATCGGCAACGTCAAGAGGGATGACAAACACAATGAGATTCGTTTGAACAACCGATGCGTGGTCCTCGGCAACGAGATGACTAGCGTGAGCGACAACGAGAAAACCTCCCCGACGGTCAGATGCGAGGGCGTCAAATGCTGCGAGGCAAACAAGGTCCTCCGAGGGCAAGACGAGATCTGCTTCGATTACGAAGGAGCCTATCTCCAGGGCATCCCCCGACGACTGCTGATTGTTCGCCCTCCCGCTGGCCATCGCGAAGTAGACGAGGACGGAACAGGTATGCTCTGGCTGCTCCACGCCCCTCTATACGGGCAAGCGGACGCGGGCTTAGCATGGAACGAGACTATCAACGCGTTCGCAACCTCGGAGCAAGGATGCGGCATGACGCGGTGCGATGCTGACCCAGGTATCTACAGCAAGCGAGCCGGGAAGGATGGACGAGAAAACGTTACCATGAACCTGTACGTGGACGACGGCAAGCTGTACAGTGACCCCACCCCAGCAGGTAAAGCCGAGAGGGACCACATTCGCGACAAGTTGACGAAGCGCTTCAAAGTCAAGTTCCAGGAAGAGAACCAGCGAGACACGCACCTGTTATCAGCCAACATCTGTCGGCACTCGCCAGCTTGGTCATCCGTAGGCCTTCGCACGTACATCGAAAGACAGGCAAAGGAGCACTTGCCTAAGCCGTTGGACTCGTACCCCGTGTCATGGGGAAACAACCCGTGTTCCAAGCAACTGTTGGTAGATTACGAGGCAGCGCTCAACAAGACCGAAGTACTTACCGGAACCGAGGCAGAGCGATTTGGGACCCTCGTTGGGGTCCTCCAGTTCGCCACGTTGTACCGATGCGATGTGTCTTACCCTGTGGGGGTCGGCGGTAGATGCAGGACTTTCCCGACGGCACGTATGATGGAACACATGGAACGTGTGCTGGTCTACCTGGGGCGCACTGCATCCCTAGCTACCAATTATGTTGCTACTCACCCGGACTCACGATGCCTGCGCGGCCGATCTGATAGCGACTGGAGCGTGCGGCGCTCGACAACAGGCTATGTCATCACCCTTGCGATGGGAGCGGTGGCGCACGGATCCCGGCGTCAGCACTGCATCGCCATGTCTTCAACTGAGGCAGAGATGATGGCCCTGGCCGAGCTTGCGCTCGAGTTACTGTATGTGCGCGACGTCCTCGGACATATAGGATTCCAGTTTGAGGGAGGTTCCGTTCCGGAGGCAGTCACGAGCGATCCCGAAGCCCACCGCCTCATCCATGCTGTCGGAGAACTCGTGCACGGACCGATCGAGGTCGGGGTAGATAACAAAGGAGCTTACGACCTTTGTCACCGGACGACGACGGGCAAGAATTCCCGGCACGTAGAACGCAAGGTGTGGAAGATGCGCGAACTACACGCCCTAGATGTGGTGAAGCTCGTACTTGTCCCCACTGAGGACATGTGTGCCGACATGCTCACGAAACCGTTGGACGACAAGACGTTTCACAAACATCGCAAAGAGTGCATGAACCTGCTCTGACGGGATGGGCGCATGTACGGGGGCTCGGTACGTGTACTACCGAGCCGGGGGGGTGTAGCGCCATATCGGTGCCTACCCGTCTCCTTTGAGAGACAGTTGCATGCAAGCCGATACATTAACCATTTAGGGAACACCTAGAATTGTGTGACCCGATTTAGGTTGAATCGAACTGAGACCAAGGCAGATCGTCCACCCTGACTCGTCCAGACTCGGCGCTATTTTTAAAGTGCCCGTCCAATATATTGGGTTTAAGCTTTAACCATCATTGTATCGCATATTGTGTCGATTTGGAAATTGGAATGCAGGCCCCACTAAGACAAGCTAGAGGTCTAGAGTGTGTCTAGCTCCACCTGCTCCCGCTGCGCGTCCGCGCTCGCAAGCCCGCCGCCGCCGCCGCCGCCGCCGCCGCCGCCGCCGCCGCCGTCGCGCCCGACTCGAGCGAGGGCAGCCTTAGCCTCGGCGTCCCAGTCGATCCTCGCGAGGAGTGGCACGCCGACGATCGCGACCGCTGTGAGGCCGGTGGCGAGGCCCCACCAGAGGCCAACCACCCCAAGGTGCGCGCCAAACGTGAGCGACGCGCCCACGGGCAGTCCGATCAGCCAGAAGCCCGCCAGGTTGAGGGCCGCGACGGTACGCTGTCGGCCGAGGCCGCGGAGGATGCCGCCGATGGCGGCCTGAGCGCCATCCGCGAACTGGAAGAGTGCTGCCACCCCAGCCAGGGAAGCCACCTGCGCCACCACGTGAACGTCCGCTGTGAAGAGCAGTCCGATCCATGAATGGCTCCCTATCAGGAAGGCGGACGTCAGGCTCATGTAGCTGAGGATGAAGGCGATGGCGACGCGCGCGGTGGCGCGCGCGGCGCTCGTCTCGCCGGCGCCGACCAACTGCCCTACCCTGAGGGACGCGGCGATGCCCAGAGAGAAAGGTCCGCTCATGAAAGAAAACGCGATCAAGTTCATCAGGATGCTATGCGCATCCAGAGCGACGGTGCCAAGAAAGGCGGCCAGGAAGGTGCTGACCTCGAAGGCCCATGCCTCGAGCCCGAGCATCAGCGCGCCCGGCCCGCCCAGCCGGAGGAAGCGCACCGAACTCGAGGGCATCTCACGCCACTCGATCTTTAGCCGCGGAAGCGTCGGTGCGAGCCGTTCGCGTGCGTGCCTCAGGTAGACCAACATGATGGCGAGCTGCACCCAGCGGCAGAGGGAGGTGGCGAGCGGCGCGCCGCGCAGGCCGAGGCCGCACGCTTCGATGAGCAAGTAGTTGGCGAGGCCGTTGAATACATTTGCCACCGCCGCAATCGCCACAGAGGGATAGAGAATTCCCTGTGACTGCAGGTACTTGGTTAGCGCGGTGAAGAGCACGAACGGAACGACTCCTAGGATGAGCTGGCCATCGAACTCAGCCGCGTTTGCGGCGAGCGTCGCATTCATGCCCGTGGCGAGAAGGATGGGTTCCGTGAGCGCGAGCATGATCATGAACGGCACGCACAGCAGCCCGAGCACAAGCAGCCCGACCTGCGTCCAGCGCGCATACGCATCCGGCTGGCCCGCGCCGTGCGACTGCGCGAGCAGCGTATCGAGAGCGGTTGCGCAACCGAGAATCGGGTATAGCAACGTGTTGAACCACACATTGCCAACAGTCGCCGCTGCAAGCGGCTCCTTCCCAAGGCTCCCGACAAAGTAAAGGTCGACGAGCGTCATCAGGAAGTTGAACATGCTGGACATCATGATCGGTGCGGCCACGTGCAGCAACCGTCGCAGCTCGAGGCGGTGCAGCCTAAAAACGGTGGGCATGGCCTCCGTCTGACGTCCGCGTCACAAAGTCGCCGAGAGATGTGAATGTGAACGGACTCGCCCGCTGACTGCTGGTTCGCAAGGGTTAGTTATGAAGTTTTGCGGGGGCAGAAAGTTGTCACGACGGCGCGTGCGAACACCCACGATCGCCTGAAATGGACATTCAAAATCAAATGGACATCTTGGACTGCAACGCAAAGAATGCCGACTCTGTCTTATTGGCGGAGCGCACGGCTCGCGCGTGGTCTCGCGCCCATGCGATTCGCGGGAAATCGACGCAGACGCCAGCATGGTGGCTTGGGGATGCTGCCTTTGAGGCAGACGTTCGCGCGTTGTCGGACGACTCAACATCGCCGTCTGTCCTCGACGTCTCTCCCCTTAACATCCTCAATTACAGCCAGGGCTCATTCTCGCTGATCGAGCATGACCTACACGCGGCTTTTGGCCGAGAGGCGGCTGCTCAGTCTCTGGCGGTGCTGCGCACCGAGAGCGTCGAGCGCTGCTTCGCGCTGCGTCGCGAGCTCGTGAACATGAAGAAGGCACTGCTCGTGCTCTTTCAGGACGCGCAACGTGTGGTGAAGCAGCTTCGGCGCGCTCAAAACTACTTTCACATATCACAAAGCTTTGAGGAGCGCGCGCAGCTCCTAGACTCGCCGCGCTATGAGCAGTACAACTCGGTGTGCGAGACGTTGCAGCGCGCAAAGGGGCTCACGCGCGCGCTTCACGATGCGCGCGATCTTACCAAGGGCCTCTGCACCTTGCCACGGCATCCCGAGGAGCACCCACGTACCGCACGATCAGGCGAAATGGCCATCCCTGCTGGATTGCGCAACCTGCCACGCTCGATGCATGCATGGAAGGCGCTTGCAAACGCGGACGCCTTCTTGGCTGCGCTGGGAGCTCACGATCTCTCGCTGGGAGCTCACGATCTCTGCGGGGCTCCAGATCTCACCGTCGCTGGAGACGATGATGCTGGGTCTGGGCAGCCAGGAGCGGCAGCCGAAGAAGAAGGCGAACACGAGTCCGGCCCTCAGCAAGCAGCCGCAGCAACGGCGGCAGCCGAATCTTGCAGTGGGGAGGCGTTGTGGACAGCCAGCCAGCTGCCGCCATCGGGGTACAGCGTGGGCATCACGGCTGAGATTTTGAGCCGTGGGCTCTCCGCCGTCGTCGCCGCGCACGGCCAGGCGCTGGATTGGCCTCCGAGCATGACGCGCTACGTGCGGCTAGTGCTCATCGCCCGCGGCGGTGCCAAGGCACTCGCGATGGCGGATGCGACGGAGCGCTATCGTGCAACGCTCCAGCATGTGCACGATCGCTCAGCTTCGTCATTAGCGGCGTTGCATGCATTCATGGCACACGCGAGCGCTCGGCTCGAGCAGGCCGGCCTCCGTATGCCGCAGACACTCTGGCGACGAGCGACCTCAAGCGTTGCCTCTCCGCCAAAAGCGCCCACGGGCGACAGAGCACACGCACAGGATGGGCGAGAGGCACCACCCTGCCCCGCGGCGCCACGAGCCAGCATGAATAGTGCGGCGGGCGTGGGAATGGGTGGCCCAGATGGTGTGAATAGTGCGGCGGGCGTGGGAATGGGCGGCCCAGATGGTGCCGACGACTTGCCTTCTCGCCCCACCGAGGAACTCACCGACGATGTGAGCGACCTTTGGAGCTGCCATTTGCGAGCGTCAAAGCATGCATGCCAACTAGAGGCGATCCTTGCCGCCAACACGCAGCTGCTCGCCCTCATCTCTCTCGTGGCGGCGAGGCGGACGCAGCACTGTGGTGAGCGAATGGCGCGTAGCTTCGTCGCCGGCGACGCGGTCCGAGGTGCCACGGCGGCGATGTTCGTGCCGTCAGAGTTTCGTCAACTCGCCGCACAGCTCGCGGCAATCACCGCGGAGGCGCGCCAGCTTGATGAGTCCATGAGGCGATCGATCGCAGTCGAGGGATGGCCTCCACCAACGTCCGCGGGCCGTGCGCGCGTCGTTCTTGATGGCGTGGGCGCGTTTGAATGCTGCCGTTGCGAACGCTCGTGTTCTGGCGTGTGGGCCGCTCACATTCTGAGCGGCGCGCGCAGCTGCGTGTGCTGGGAGTGCGAAGGGGCGCTGAGGAGCGCCGGCACGTGCCCCCACGACGGCGCCTACGACGGCGCGGCTCGCAGCGGCAGCAGCATCAGCAAGGCGCCACCGACTGGCGTGTCGCATGCCGCCTTTTTTTGTGTGCATCAGCAAAAGTGCGTGGTGTGTGATGGCGCGTCGTATGCCACTTGCACGGAGTGTCGCATGGGGCAAGGGGACGGCGATGCTGTGGCGGCACTCTGCATGCAGCTGGAGCCTGAAGTGCTCTTCCTCGACTTTGACCGCACGCTCGCTACGACGCGTTCGGGCGGCTCGCCTCTCGATGGCGTGCATGCATTGGACGTGGAGCTCGCCGATCTCATGGCGGCGGGGGTGCCCACTTGGGTGGTGACCCGTAACCGCCACGTCGTCGAGATCGGCGCGTTTCTCAAGTCCAAAGGCGTGCATGCCGCGGGCGTGAAGCACGCTCCACAGGGGATTTCCAAAGCCAAAGCGATCGTTGAGGTGCTACCAAGCCTGTTGTGCGACTCTCCTGGCACGATCCGCGCCATCTTTGTGGATGACGACGTCCGAGAGTGCTGCGACCCTGCCCTCGTCAAACTTCCGGGGCTGCTGCGCGTGCTCTTCCGGCGGGGTGCCGTCTGAGGACTGAGCGGCACGCCCGATCGGCGAAACACACTCATGCAGCACGGTACATCATTCTTCGTTTGACGGCTCTAGGTACGCCGTGCCCTCGTCAAGCCCCCGGATTGCGTTTTACATTTTCGCGTATTAACACCTCAAAAGGCGGCGTGCGCGCTGTGGCGTGCATGTGACAATCACAGCGCGCAGCAATGGTCAGCCCCTCTTTTCTCATTGTGAATGTGCGTGTTGGTGTGTTGTGAACAGTGAATGGGCTCCCCCGCCGGGCCGCCGAGCGTGCCGGGCCGACTCCCTCGTGGAGGAGTGAGCAATGGTGCTTCCAGCGGCCATCAAGCGCGTGCTGAGCCTGTGCACGCCCGTGCCGACTGCTGCGCTGCACGGCCCGCGCACCGCAGCGGCGCGGGAGGCGGTGCCAGTGTGCGACGGCTGCAAGCGGCCGTCCGCGAACTTGATGGTGAACGAGTTTGGCGTCACCTGCGCCGCGTGCTGCATGCACGCGCTGCTCGGCGGCGACGACGCGCCGTGCGTGCGCTGCGGCGGCCCCTGCGTCGAGGGGCAGATGAACGCACAGCACGTGTGCTTCGCGTGCCTGTGCGTTGAGGCGTGCGGCGGCGAGCGCGAGGCGATGGCGGAGCTGCAGCGCGTCATGGCGCTCACGAAAGGCGAAACGCCGCCTGGGACGCGCGTCACGCTGCGCGCCGCGTGCGAAGACATGGAGGCGCACGTGCGCGACACGGCCGCAGTGCTGGCCGCGGCGCCGGTGCCGCCGCTCGGCGCGCCCGCCGTCGTGCGCTCCTTTGATGCCGCGACGCGCATGTACACCGTCGCGCTCTCGGACGGCAGCGGCGCGCTGCTGCAGCGCCCGACAGACGGCGTGCGGATGGAGGGGCAGAAGATCGACCTTCCGGCGCGCGGCGGCGCCTTGCCGCCGTTGTGAGGCGGGTGGAGCCGCTGCTGCGACACCGGCGTGGCGTGACCGCCGAGGACGCTCCTTCTTTCCGAGGCCGAAATAACACCGAACACGAGGCGGTCCGCGTAATTACATCGTACTAGACATTAGCGCCCTTTGCGCGCTTACACGCACGATGGCACCGGCCACGGTACATTGAATGGTAGCGTCCTCGGCCGCCTCGGCGTGGTCAACCCGCACAGGTCCTTGGCGTACATATTGTGCCCATACGAGTCTAAGCTGGCTCGGCCGAGGTCCTCGCAATCGTCGTCCTCGCCGTCAGCGACGAAGTAGCAAGGGCGTGCCAGGTCCGCCGTGTTGAGCACGAGCCGTTGCGTCACGCCGTGCACGCCGAGCAAAAAGCGCGGGAAGATGCTCCCGGCGATCATGGGCGCAAAGTCGCCTGCTGCCGTCAGGTGGAGCGCGCGTAGTCGGCCGTCGCGGCTCAGCTGGCGTATCTTACTCTGGAAACCGGGGCTGAAGGCGGCGGGCGATGCGACGGGGAGCAGCGTGAGGCTCGGCACCCTCGCCCGTACGAGCGTCGACGCGAGGAGCAGGTCGAGCGCACACGCCTGGGCCAGCGCGCCGCCGAGCGAATGCCCTGTGACCACGAGCTGCGTGCTCCGTGGCATGCTGCAGAGGAGCCGCTCCACGGCCTGTCGCACGCACGCGCGAGGGCTGCCGTTGCGCTCGCGGCCGTTGACGCCCGCGTACGCGAGCCACAAGGGTAGAGGCACCCAAGCTGCTTGGAGTGAAACCTCGCGCTCAGGCCGGCTGCTCTCTTCGGCGGGTGACGCGGCGGCTCCATCGGGCCGTACTCCTTGGTAAGCCGACTCGGACAGCTCGACAACGCGGCGGCGCGGGCTTGCAAACGCGGCGTTGGTGCGGAGCCAATCATTGGAACTCTTGCTGCCTCGGAAGGCTACGACGATGGTGGGAGCGCCTCCGAGGCCGCGATCCCACACAAGCACGGCCGCCGCTTTCTCGGTGCCCTGCGCCGTATCCACCCACTCCACCACCCGCATGCCCCGGCGCTCGACGAGCTCGGAGCGCCATTTCGCGCGCTGGAGCCGCAGCTTGCAATTCACCGAGTTGGGCTCTTCCGCGATCTCGGCCATGCGGTCCGGGAAAAAGGGCGCGGAGCGTTCGCGGCTTGCGTCGGCTGATAGGCCCGGTGTGCGGTCCGTAGGCAAGTCGTACATGATCAGTTGCTCGGCGACGATGGCCACATCGGCCACGAACTGACGCGTGAGCTCTGCCCGCGAATGTGCGAGACCCATCGGGGTTCTTCTCGCACGTGTGTGAACGAAAAATAGAGTCTGTGAACGTCAACAAGGTCTCCCCGGGTACTCCGTCCCAAGTTCATGCCAAGTTGAAGTTCCGTGGGGGCGGCACGCCGTCGCGAGCCGCGCGCCTCTTCGTATACGTGCTTCAACTTCCTGTAATGTCGCCCCCCGCTTCGCGATTCCCCATGCCATTCATGCGGCCCCTCAAGCCTCGTGATCGTCAGCGTGATCGCCAGCAATCTCGGCTGGGGTACGTATCTGTTGTGGGTCCATCTTTTTCGGGAGCTTCGCCGGCTCAGGTGTGCTGAGCTTTCCACTCGCCCTTTTCGTCAGAGTGCGTTTATCATGGGATTTGGATACGTCTCGCACGATCTCGTTGAATGGCTCGAGGGTGCCGAATGACGCCTCGATCACCGCGATCAGCCTCTCCCTGTCGTTCGGGTCGAAGGTCTCCGCCTTGCCCGCGTCGAAGTTCTTGAACCCATCCTCGAAAACCTTCGAGACCTCCTTTGTGTTTTCGTTCTTTGAGGTCAGCGACATCACTCGCATTCGATCTTGCCGCTCCCCTTTCGGTGTCAATTGCACGAAGACGAAGAGCTCAATCACGCACCACAGCCGAGACGCGTACGTGGGCCCCGCGAGCACGAGCAGGTTCTTGCAGCCCGAGATGAAGACGGGTAGCCCCGCGAGGCTCGCTTGGATGTCTCTCTGGTCCAGGCATGCCTTGTCGAGCCAGATGGTCACCCCGTTGAGGCCGTTGCTGCCGCCTTTGCCATCGGCCGTCACCATCCCAGGCGCCCCTGCGCGTGTGAGCACCGAGGCCCCTGTGAGCACCGAGGCTCCTGCCCCCACTGTCTCAGCCTTCTTATTCTCTTCCGCCCACTCATGCAGGCAATCGAATTTGGCGTCGCCGTCGTCGGACCACGAGTGCGAGATAAAGGCGTCGACTTGGCCGAACTTCGGCCCACCCGGCTGGCCCACCCGGATCGTCTTCTGATACAACTTCGAGGAGGGAAAGCCAGGCGATGTGTTCCAGCTCCCGGCGACTTCTCCCGCCTTGCGCCCGGCGATCTCTTCGCGCAAAAGTTTAGCGAGGGGCAGCGCACGGAAGCGCCCGATTCCAAGCGTTAACGCTTCGGCAGGGGACTTGTTTCCGAGGAGCGACGCGATTGCCGTGGCCTCGCTTTTGGTCGCGCTTTCGGATTTGTCATCAGACTTGCCGAGCGCGCCGAGCCACGCCACGAATCGGCCGCGATTGGCGCGCGTGAAGACGAGCGCGACGGCGAGGGCGATGGCGCTGAGAATCACATTCTCAATCGCACCTGCCTCCACCGGGCCCGCGCCGTAGGGATCAACCAACGGGCCGTGCAGCATCATGCTGAGGAATATGACCAGATAAAGAAGCGCAAATCCGATGCATGCGACTTGGAGCGTGAGCCACAGGCGAAGCAGCTGGCGGCGTGCCCCCGTTGTATACTCGAGGGTGAACTCCATCCACGCACTCTGTGCCGCCACGACGGCTCGCTCCTGTGCAGCCTCGAGCTCGCCCTCGAGCTCGTCAGGCTTTGCAGCTGCCTTTTCGGCTTGAAGCTGCTTCATACTATGAAGCTGCTTCATACTCCCCCCCCATTTGTTCTTTACCAAAGACATCTTCGCCGCCCCTGCGAATGTGATGTCGTTGAAGTGAGTCCCCTTGTTGTGTGTGAGCCTGTTGAATGCCTTGCCTACATTCCCCCCTTCTTCAGCGAGCACCCGCGCCGCGATGGCGCGCGTCGTGCCGACCAGTCTCGGGTCTGCCTCCACCTTGGCCATGAGTCTGGTAAGACGGTCGTTCACCGCCGCGGCAAGACGGTCGTTCGCCGCCGCAGCCTTCATCTTCGACTTCTTGCTGCGTGCAAGGTAACCTCGAATAACCGACGCGATCTTGGTTTGCGCCTTTTTTCGCTCCCTGTCCCGCTCCCACTTTGTGAGCTCGTCCGGCTTCTTCCACGTGGTCTCATTGGTCTTCATGTTGTGGTAGTAGACCACACCACCCGGGATGAAGGCGAGGCGGAACGCGAACCACAGGTTGAGCGGCGGCATGGTTAAGAGTCGTATCATGAAGGAATTGCTTTGAATCGCTACCGTAGCAGTACTTTTGGATGTGCTCTGAATGGCTTTGAGTCGGCCTGGTTCGACTTGGCTTGCTTCGATGTGCTCAGCGAGCTCCTTCCACGCCGCAGCCTTGTTCGTGTGCTGCTTTTCCAGGTACTCCTTGCACAGATCGATCGCCTGCTTCTGCTGCTCTTCTGACGTCAACTCCTTCAGCTTTTTCAGGAACTCGAGATGCTTCTTGGCAGCTTCCTCGCGCTCTTTGGCCTTCTCAAGAGCGGACTTGGCAGAAGACGCCTCTTTCGACCCCGCATTCTTTGCCGCCTCCAAGTCATATGCCTTTTTCGCCTCGTTTACCTCGTGGGGAGCCGTCTTGCCGCGCTGAATCGCCTGCAACTTGGTCCCCGCCGCTTTGAACTGCTCTGAATTGCGGCACACGAAGCGTACACCCATTGTGTCCCAGAGGAGCGCGCAGACTACAGCGGCGATGAGAGCGAGGCCGCTGCTGCGGATGATGTTCAAAGCAAACACGGAAAGCCCATCAGTAGACGCAGCGCTCTCGACGCTCCACAAGGGCACTAGAGCAGCATACAGGGCGGCAGCGCTACAGAAGACGCCCAAGACGCCCACAATGCGGATGGGCTTGGCGTAGGTGGGGCGCAGCGCGAGCAGGATGACGGCCACTCCCGGCAGAAAGGCAAAGTAGTATGATATGATGTTGCTTGCGATGGGCGTGAGGTCGACGTCGATGAAATTACCAAACAACGCCGGCACTCCCGTCAGAACCACTAGCATCCAGCCCAACTGTGCGAGCGTGAAGCTCACGCGCAGGCGGAGCCGATTAGCCTTGGCCACCGCTTCCGTGAGCTTCTGCGTAAGCTTCTTCTCTGTGAGTGTGGGGTGCTCGTAACGAAAGCTTCTACGCGTTGAGCCACGCTTAGTGGCTTGCGGGCTGACAACGTTGCGGGCTGATGAGAGGGCTGAGAACAAAAAGTTGCTCGAAGAAAGTCTGGTTGTGCTGCTTTGCCGTTGATTTGCTTCACCGTAGGCCTTGAAGGATCCACTGCCGCCATTGAACGAGGCATCAGCGTCCTGTGCTGGTGCCTTCTTGCGACAGAGGCGGAGGCAGGCGAGAAGGGCGCAGAAGAAGGCGAGAGGAACGAGCCAGGCCGCTGGAATGAGGCCGCCGTAGAGGATGGCTGTCAGCGTGCGCAGCAGCTGCTGCCCTTTCGCAATGTCCGCCTCCATGAACGCGAGGTACTCGGCGGAGGCGGGCGCGCCGAGCTCGCACAAACACCGATAGCGAAGATAGCAGGGAGAGTCGAACCACCCATTCCGCAGATACTCGCGGCGCTTGGCGGCGCACTGCCGGTTAGCATAGGCCACTTGAGCTAAATCTCCAAATACCTTGGTCCTGTAGAAGTTGCTTGGGTACCCGCTCTGCCAATTCGTAAAGTTGGTCGTCACGCCCGACGCGCACGTGTCCCACCCGCCGCCGGGCTCCACGGCGCCGGCCGACTGGTAGAGCCCGATCCACACATCACCCACGCTGCGCGTGAGGCTCGCAATAAACTCAGCCTCCGAGCTCGAGCGGATGCATGCGAGCGTCGCATTCTCACCGCACGCCGCCGCGCACCCCAAGGCGTTGAACCGCCCCGCGGTCACCTTGTAGCACTTTCCGCCCTCGTCAAAGCGCGCCCAGCCGTCGGGGCACGTGTTAGAGGCGAGCGCGACGTCGGTGAGCACGAGAAGGAGGTACACGGCCGAGGCTGCCAAAGCCATCACACAGTTCGACTTGGGGATTTGGGTTTCGGTTCACAGTGAAGAGACCTTTTCCGGACAGAAGTAACTGGATTTAATCCTGGGGGAACTGGGACACCCGAGGTTCCGGTTACGTCGTCCTGGGTCCTGAAGTCAGTCTCGTATCAGTCATGTACTCGTACTCCATCGCGCATCGGTCTTTACATGATACATCATCTGTGCTGTGAGGTCGGTACGTTTGTCGTTTGAGGATGTTCGCGATGTTACTCGATTCTTATTTGGTCACCAGCAAGTTTGATTCCGGTTGGTTCCAGAACAGAATCCCCACCGGTTCACGCTTTTAAACCGGTTCACGTAGAAGAAACCGGGGGGAGCCGGACACACACAGGGCAGACACGGTTCTTATACACGCTCGGTATCAAATACCCTTGGCCAACGATCCTCGGCCCTCCACACGGCGGCCGGCTCAAGTAGTGAACACCTCCACCCCACCAACAACAATCAGCCGCCCCTCAAGCGTCGAGATTGTCAGCGATCTCAGCCGCAAATCGTATCTGTTGTGTGCTCATCTTCTTCAGGAGCTTCGCTTGCTCAGGTGTGCTGCCCTTCACACTCGCCTTTATAGTAAGAGTGCGTTTATAATGGGATTTGGCTAAGTCTCGCACGATCTTGTTAAACGGCTCGAGGGTGCCGAATGACGCCTCGATCACCGCGATCAGCCTCTCCCTATCGTTCGGGTCGAAGGTCTCCGCCTTGCCCGCCTCGAAGTTCTTGAGCCCGTCCTCGAAAACCTTCGAGACCTCCTTTGAGTTCTTGTCCTTAGAGGTCAGATACATCACTCGCATTCGTGTATCCTGCACGTCCTTATTCGGTATCAACTGCACGAAGACGAAGAGCTCAATCACGCACCACAGCCGAGACGCGTACGTGGGCCCCGCGAGCACGAGGAGCTGCTTGCAGCCCGAGATGAAGACGGGTAGCCCCGCGAGGCTCGCTTGGATGTCTCTCTGGTCCAGGCACGCCTTGTCGAGCCAGATGGTCACCCCGTTGAGGCCGTTGCTGCCGCCTTTGCCGTCGGCCGTCACCATCCCAGGCGCCCCTGCGCGTGTGAGCACGGAGGCCCCTGTGAGCACCGAGGCCCCTGCCTCCGCTGTCTCAGCCTTCTTATTCTCGTCCGCCCACTCCTTCAGGCAATCGAATTTGGCGTCGCCGTCGTCGGACCACGAGTGCGAGATGAAGGCGTCGACTTGACCAAACTTCGGCCCACCCGGCTGGCCCACCCGGATCGTCTTCTGATACAACTTCCGGGTGGGATAGCCGGGCGATGTGTTCCAGCTCCCGGCGTCTTCTCCCGCCTTGCGCCCGGCGATCTCTTCGCGCAACAATTTAGCGAGAGGCAGCGCACGGAAGCGCCCGATTCCAAGCGTTAACGCTTCGGCAGGGGACTTGTTTCCGAGGAGCGACGCGATTGCCGTGGCCTCGCTTTTGGTCGCGCTTTCGGATTTGTCATCAGACTTGCCGAGCGCGCCGAGCCACGCCACGAATCGGCCGCGATTGGCGCGCGTGAAGACGAGCGCGACGGCGAGGGCGATGGCGCTGAGAATCACATTCTCAATCGCACCTGCCTCCACTGGGTTTGCGCCGTAAGGGTCAACCGACGGGACGTGCAGCATCATGCTGAGGAATATGACCAGATAAAGAAGCGCAACCCCGATGCATACGACGCGGAGCGTGAGCCACAAGCGAAGCAGCTGGCTGCGTGCCCCCATTGTATACTCGAGGGTGAACTCCATCCACGCAGTCTGTGTTGCTGCTTCAGGCAGCTGCTCGTGATCCGCCGCGGCCGGCTCTGCTGCCGCCGGCTCTGCTGCCGCCTTCTCCGCCCCCCCCTTCTCTTGCTCAGTCCAGTTCGCTGCTTCTGCTGCTGCCGCCGCCTTCTCTGATGCCGCCGCGCCGACGGGGGCTTGCTCCTGCGCAGTCTTGAACCTTTTAGCCTCGAGTGCCTCTACGTCTGTCGGCTTCTTCCACGAGATCTCATTCGTCTTCTCATTGTGGTAGTAGACCACATCCCCGATGAAGGCGAGGCGAAACGCAAACCACAGATTGAGCGGCGGCATGGTCAAGAGTCGTATCATGAAGGAATTGCTTTGGATTGCTACCGTAGCTGTGTTTTTGGATGTGCTCTGAATTGCTTTGAATTGACCTGCTTCGTAGGGAGCCGTCTTGCCGCACTGAACCGCTTGCAACTTGGTCCCCACAGCTTTGAATTGCTCTGAATTGCGGCACACGAAGCGTACACCCATTGTGTCCCAGAGGAGCGCGCAGACTACAGCGGCGATGAGGGCGAGGCCGCTGCTACGGATGATGTTCAAAGCAAACACGGAAAGCCCATCAGTAGACGCAGCGCTCTCGACGCTCCACAAGGGCACAAGAGCAGCATACAGGGCGGCGGCGCTACAGAAGACGCCCAAGACGCCCACAATGCGGATGGGCTTGGCGTAGGTGGGGCGCAGCGCGAGCAGGATGACGGCCACTCCCGGCGGCAAGGCAAAGTAGTAAGATACGATGTTGCTCGCGATGGGCGTGAGGTCGACGTCGATGAAATTACCAAACAACGCCGGCACTCCCGTCAGAACCACTAGCATCCAGCCCAACTGTGCGAGCGTGCCGCTCACGCGCAGGCGGAGCCGATCGGCCTTGGCCACCGCGTCCGTGAGCCGCTGCATAAGCTTCTTCTCGTGGTTGCCTAAAGCTTGTGCTACGCGTTGCTTGAAGCTGAAGCTCTTGTTAGGCGTTGAGCCAAGCTTAGTGGTTTGCGAGCCTTTGAACGAGGCATCAACGTCCTGGGCTGGTGCCTTCTTGCGACGGAGGCGGAGGCAGGCGAGGAGGGCGCAGAAGAAGGCGAGAGGAACGAGCCAGGCCGCTGGAATGAGGCCGCCGTAGAGGATGGCTGTCAGCGTGCGCAGCAGCTGCTGTCCTTTCGCAATGTCCGCCTCCATGAACGCGAGGTACTCGGCGGAGGCGGGCGCGCCGAGCTCGCACAAACACCGATAGCGAAGATAGCAGGGAGAGTCGAACCACCCATTCCGCAGATACTCGCGGC
>Ga0210244_100914_pt1 | contig 26152 bp, 14 predicted proteins | sample ChrtobMetaP3_0mM_FD_155473 | JGI IMG/M metagenome (GOLD analysis project Ga0210244, IMG submission 155473) | Chrysochromulina tobin associated microbial communities from unialgal haptophyte culture, Seattle, Washington, United States - P3_0mM | ecosystem: Host-associated > Algae > Haptophytes >...
CCCAGCGCTCCTTGCAAACCCAGGATTCCGAAATTCCCGATTCCACTTCCGGCCCCCAGCGCTCCTTGCAAACCCAGGATTCCGAAATTCCCGATTCCACTTCCGGCCCCCAGCGCTCCTTGCAAACTCGCTAACCTTGGCTAATTCCCAGATTCCTAATTCCAGTCCCGGCCCCGAAAGGCCCCCAAGGCCAAGAGGTTTAGGATTCCGAGAGTCCGAAGGTTGAAATTACATTTCCCCTACTGTAATGTCACACAACCTGGGAAGACGGAAAAGCACCCCACACGTACACCGGGGGAGAGGAAGCCGGCAGCCGCGGGACAAAAAGAGGGTGCCGGAACGCGCTACGCGGAGCCGGAGGTGCAAATTCCGGTCGAACAGGAGCGAGGAGGCCGTCGGGGTCGGCGTTGGTAGCCGAGCCGTCGGGAAAGCGGGTCGAGAGATCTCGCTCGCGACCGCTCGCGGTCGCCTCTCTACTGACACGCCCATCCGCCCATGCACACGCTGGCTCCGCATATGCCCAGAGCTTTACATGTATCACGCTTGCCCAACTGGACATCGAATTATACTGTATTATCGGGGTCTGAATGACCCGCCATCGGATCGTAACCATGGACGGATGGAGACTTAGCTATTCTCCAAGCATAGCGTCCTCGTCCTCGTCCTCGTCCTCGTCCTCGTCCTCCTCGTCCTCATCGTCGTCCTCCCCCTCATCGTCCTCTATCAACTGCGAGTTGGCGAGTGTGAGTTGCTCGATGACCTCTACGAACTTGCCAGGATTGGCCGCCCTTTCAGCTTCCACAACTTCCATGCAATCGTCCCATCCTTGGTTCAGAAATCGCAGGCATGAACGGTGAGCTCTGAAAAGCTTCACGTCAAGGCCTACTGCAGCGCACGCCCAACAACTTGCGCCCGTGTGCTTCGACTCGCCACAATGTATCGGCCTACCACGGCCGAATTGCAAGGGCAGATTACGCAGGATGCGCCGAAACTGCTCTTCAGATGAGATCCCCTCGTAAGTATTGATCTTGAGCACGAGACACGCGCATCGCTGATGGCAGCAGTAGTCTGACTTGCACTCGAGCGAAGACTCGACAGGAAGGTCCTCGAGATGCGTGGGCGCAAGGAGACCGTTTGGCGACCAGCGGTGCCCACGCATCTCCAGCGGGAGCGTCTGGAGCACGGACGGTGGGATCCCGTGCTCCTCATCCATCTGATCGTCGAGAAAGTCTTCACGCGTGCTATACCGCCTCAGCGAGACGCCACCGTAACGGCTCCCTTGCGGTGCCAGCACTGCATAGTGCGTTTGGTCCTCTACCTCATCCTCCTCCTCCTCGCCATCCTCGCCAGATGGCACGTAGTCGAGGTCGCTGTCCCGATCCTCTACCTCTGCTGCCTGAACAATCGACCATACGGGCAACTGCTCGCTGAAACAGTTGCTGATAGCTCGGTCAACATGTTGTAGGCGCACGTGGTAGCAATCGAACGGGCTTGGCCGAGAGCAGCTGCCATCTAGATCACTCTCTAAGTGACATATTGCGAGCTCGATTATCTTTTCTAGCATTGCATCGCCCTCGCAGCTTCTCAATGCAACGTATAGCTTCTCCAGGGCGGCGAACTCGAAGACGAGGTGTTCAGCAGATATATAAAAGTTCGCACTCTCATACACCTTCTTCACGAACTCAAGAGTCATGGACCAGCCTACGCCCATGCAGCGGGCGAGCTGATGAATTGGACTCTCTGTTGAAATCTCCACGACATCACCAAGACCTACTGCACGTGCCTCAAACAGCAATTGCCGGACTGCAGCAAGCCACCATTCGTTGTCACGGCGTGCGCAGCCGACGCGCGCAACGTCGCGCACGCACATTTTTCGCAGTACAGCGACGAGCAGGTCCTGCGGCAGCGTCAGGAGAGTCATCGGCGCGCACGCACACGTCGCTCTGCTTCACACGAAATCGACGAACAAAACTAAAAGTTGGAAACGGCAAGTGTGAATTGGTCACAAATGATATGAAAGTCCTCTGACTCGCCACACTCGCCTGTCGATTAAATACGAAGTTAGCGAGAGTGGCCCAATGGGAGTTGCCGGTGGCCGGGCGCCGCGAATTTGCTATTTGGCCCCCACAGGTCCACGGGCCGGAGCGCCTCCGCTAGGGATACTATGTATGTGTGATCCTGCATGCCGTGCGGATCGAAATGAATACCGTGAACGAGATACGACACCGGCCGGGGCGAGGGCGCGCGCCCTGTCGCCTCACGCCCGCGATCGTGTTGTGCTGATAGTCGGCGCGAGGCGCGTGCGAATATAAGGTGCGATTACGTGACGTTCTGAGCTGATCTTTTCTCTACTAATGGGCGGCAAAAAACTTCAACAAGCGCTTGGGCCCTGCTCGCTCGCCGAGCGCATCATGGCGCAAAAGTGGCCGTAATCTGAGAAGGCGAGCACCCGGGACAGCAGCTTATCGCCGCGCGGATCGCCGCCATATGTCTGCGCGTACTCGAACACGGTAGACGCGTCGCAGTTCAGCTCGGTAAGCGCCGACTGAATCGCTTGCTCGACGAGCGCGCAGTAGTCGTGGTGTATGTTAGTCCACTCCAGCAAGTGCTCGCCGCTGCCAGGTCGGTAGTCGACGAATGCGTTAGCGTTCGCGTCAACGTAATCCTGTATGTCCCACGCCCGATCGATAGCCTGGAGGATTTGGTGCAGCGCCGCTTGCAGAAAGCCCGTGGCCATCGACCTCACCATGGCCTGCATGCCTGCGAGCTGCGCTGGAGTCACGTTTTCATTCGGATCGTTCGGCGGTATGCCCAAGTGCACGGTGAACGCCTCGCCTTCGCACACGTTGGCCGGCAGCAGAACCTCGTAGCGGATGCCGTCCACGGTCACCGCAACTGGATCACCCTCTTGCACGCCGGCCGGACACAGCACCTCGACAGTGCCGCCCGACATCTTTGCAAAAGCGCCGTCTTAAGCGTTTCTTTCTACTGCCAATGTCGAGAAGGCGAGTGGTGCCGTCGAGAACACCGGCACGTTGATTTAAGATTAGTAATTTGTTATCCATCAGCACGAGCCACTTCGCACGATTCCGCGCACCCGTTATTCGTACAGCAGATCTCCCCACACTGCTGCGGCGCCGGCGAGAGCCTCACAGCAGCCTCAGTTTGGTAGGGCCGAGCTTGGGCATCCGCTGGTAGATGTTTGTGAGGCTGGCGAGCTGGCGTGGCACTACTTCGAAGGCAAGCCGACGCCACACACCGCTGTTCTCGGACACGTCCTCTCCCCGTGCCCGGGCGAAGCACTCCCCTTCGGCGCGTGTGAGCCTCGCCGTGCGCGACGTGAGCGGCTGGCGGTCGTCCGAGGGATCGAGCTGGCGGCATCGGAAGCACGGCACCTGCTGCGCACTGATCGGCTTGCGAAGCTCGGCCTCGCTGACGCCAAAGGCTCCGGCGCGCCCCACGCGCTCGTCGGCGCCAAAGAGCCGCGTGAGCTGCGGAGCAGAGGGTCGAAATCAATGGCAATCAATGTCCATCATCAGGGGCCATCATCGGTCGCGATCATCAGTGGCCGTCATCAGGGGCCATCATCGGTAGCATTCATCAGTGGCCGTCATCAGGGGCCATCGTCGGTAACATTCATCAGTGGCCGTCATCAGGGGCCATCATCGGTAGAGCATTCATCAGTGGCGGTCATCAGGGGCCATCATCGGTAGAGCATTCATCAGTGGCGGTCATCAGGGTTGGCCTGCATCAGCAATGCGTGCCTGTGTGGACCGGACGACCCAAAAGAGAATGGCGGTCATCAGGGGCCATCATCGGCCTGCATGCAATGCGTGCCTGTGTGGACCGGACGACCCAAAAGAGAGAATGCGCTCGCCGGTATTGGAAGGCCTCGGGGCTGCCGAGCGCAATCGAGGGCATCGCGAGCATCGTGAAGCACATCATGTCCGGGCAGTAGTGTGACGGCCAGATGAAGTTGGCGTTCCACGCGAGATACAATCTCGTCCACTCGAGATCCGCCTCCTGGGTGAGGTCCGGCCTGAAACGGCCGAGGGGCGCGAGGAGCAGCGCCATGCCCGCTCGCGCATTATCGGGCCAGTAGGCGAACGAGAGGTTGGAGAGCACCGCCTCGCAGATGTTCAGCCGCATGATGTCGTTGAGCACGTCGCTCAGGGCCGCCATCGCGGCGCCAGTCGCGCCGCCCCGAGCACTCAAGCGTCGAAGCTCCTCGAAGGCGTTGATCGAGGCGAGCACGGACTCGCCCTTGAGGGCGAGGAAGAAGCCCATGAGTGCATCGCGTGCCGAGTGCGGCCTGCTGCGCCCAGCCGTGCTCGCCTTCTGTCGCTCGACGGCGCGAGCGTACAGCGCCTCGTACCACCTCGCAATCAAACGGTGCCCATCATGGTCCAAGGCGAGGAGCGCTTCGAAGAGGACGATGCTGGCGACGAGGCGACGGCAGAGCGCACTGAACGATAAGCTGTGCTCGTCGCGCGGTACGATGCCAAAGTACACGCTCTCGTGGAATCGCTCGTTCCCAAGCGTCTGCTCCACCATGAATGCAAAGCTCGGAAGCGCCTCCAGCACCAAAGGCAACTCGTTGCACACGAGCGACGTGACATCGACAGACTCGTTCTCGTAGAAAAAGGTCGGCAGCAGCGTGCTCGGGTGCACGAGCGACGGCTCTGGAGTGGAGATCTCCTTTTGCAGGTGCATGTCCTCGAGAGCTGTGCGCAGGTCGGCAGCGGAGAGCCTAACCTTTCCATCGTCATCCAAAAGCTCGCTCGCCGTGAGTAGGCGCTCAAAGATAGCGCGCGCTGCCGGCTCGACACGTCCCAGATGATACGTGCTTGATATTATGATTGCGCTCGCAGCCTCGACGAGCAGGAGGCCAGCGACGAAGCGCATTACGCAATTGTGGGCCAACACGCGGCGTGAATGCATGTGTGAATGTGTCGGTTTTATACGTGCATTTTTGAATGCTCCACGACGCGATACATTTATGAATGTCATGTCACGGGAAAATAAGTCACCAGCCGGACCTGCGCTTACGCACGGCGTCACCGTCGCACACCATTGGCGACAACTCGGACTCGGCCCCGCTGCCGCCGCCGGCCAGTGCCAATCCTCGCATCTTGGTACTGCTGCTCTCCCTCTGCGCTGCTAATCCCGCCTCAAACTGCCTCAAGCGCACGTACGTCGAGCGCCACTCGTTGATGCCGCCCCAGTTCTCGGTCACGACGGACAGGCTCGCAAAGACCTTTTCAAACGTGTTGCTCAATTGGACGAGCGTGCCGAGGGTGATCCTCTCCTATAGGTCAGTTTCATCCCATGCTTCGTCAGTACCGAAGGGGAGCTTGATCACGGCAACCATCCGTATGCCATCAGTATGCCATCAGTGTGCCATCAGAGGGCCATCAGAGGGCCATCAGTGTGCCATCAGACGTTCATCAGAGGGCCATCAGAGGGCCATCAGACGGTCATCAGCGAGGCCTCAGTGGCGCATCAGCATGCAATCTAAGGCGCCTCACCTTGGGATCCGTCGCGAAGAGCAGAGGCGCGACGAGCACATACGGAGCGAGCTCCATCACGGTGTTGAAGCTGTCAAGCCACAGGTTGAGAGCAAAGAAGCTCTGGAAGAGCGCGCCGTAGTTGTGCACGACAGCCACCCACAGGCGCGGGAAGTAAGAGGCGGGCGACAGTAGCAGGGGCGGGCTACCGTCCTCCCCTTTCTGGTCGTCCACTTCACAGATGGCCTCCGGCGTCGTCTCGAGCACTACGAGATCGCGGCGTAACTCGGCCTCGACGCGCTGGTTGGCTACTTCGAGACCGACCAACCGACGGCCTACGAGCATGGCGACGCCGAGCCCGAGTAGCGCGCCGAGCACCGCACACACGAGCATCCACATACGACCACAGCGTGCCACCCACGGCGGACCCTTGACGCGTTCGCCAAGGGAGATGAGGATGGGCGTGAAGGCGGCGAGCGTGCACATGGAGTTGAGCACGACGGACGAGTACGTATCGATGCCCTTGGCAAAGCGCTGCGTGTCCTCGTGCAAGCGTTGCGAGGCGCCCTCGATGGGCGTCTTGTTGGGATCCCACTTGTTGATGTACGACTGCATGAGCGCCATCCGCCACTGCAGCGACCAGGTCGAGCGAATCCAGCGCGCGGCTGGGTGGATAATTATGGCTGGCGCGATGATGCGCAGGAAGGAGACGAGCTGATGCCAAACTTTGAGCTGCGACTCCGCGAGCGCCGCGTCGTCTACAGCCGTTGTGTTCATCAGCAGCGAGCCGGAGCTCTGCAACGTGTCATAAAAGGACGTGTACCAGCCATTGACTGCGAACTTAATGTACGCCGAGAAGAGGGCGTGGCCGGCGATGATCAACAGGCCTGACCAGGCAAAGGCCGCCTCGGAGAAGTTTGTGGAGAAGAAGAATTCGCGAAGCATGTTGAGCAGAGCGAGAAGCTACCACATCTGACCGAGCCCACCAACAAACAAGATGCTCGAAAAAGGACCTTGGCTGTGAATTGGCTGTGAAAGGACTCATTCACTACACACCACCTTCCTCCTCTACTTAGTTACTTGTACATGTACACCTCACACACCTCACGTCCATAATCAGGTTCAGCCCCACCACGCAGGCCTCACAACGCCGTGCGCGTGCTGCGGTAGCGACGGCGGCGCGCGATAGGGGCTCGAGCAATACTGGCGTGGCACCGCGTACGTCAGGCCTGCGGTGGCGGGATCGCGGGCGGGCGGCGTGCGCACGGGCCGCTCCCTCAGTGCCCCTCGCTCCGCCAGCCTTATCTCGCGGAAGCTCGAGGGAGTGCCCGCTGTGGGGAGCGCAACGCGCACGCCTCCAAACTCGCGGACGCGACGCTCACGCTCGGCGGGGGCGAACATCGCGTTGCGCGATCGGTACGCGGGCGAAGCGGGCGAGCTCACGCAAGCAAAGTCGGGCAAATCGAGCGGCGCAAAGAGCTTCTCGCTCCACGCCTGAACAACACTGGGCGGCGGCACCGAGACGTTGGCACGTAACGCCTTGGTCGATCGCGCGCGTCTAAAGATTAAGGAGTCGACCTCGGCCTGCATCGATGGCGTGAGCAGCAAGCCTGGTGAACTGGAAGAGGAAGCGTGGTGGGCTTGAGGCGGTGTGGGCTGGGCATCGGCCTGATGCTGAGGCGCACTGCGGTGCTTCGGCGGAGTCTGAACCAGCATAGTAGATCTCGCACCGATGCGCCAACGCCGCTGCACGGATTCGATGGCGGTGTCGTCCACACCCCCCATGAATGGCGAGGAATTGCAAGCGGCCGACGGAGTCCCGCGGTGCAGCTCACGTTCGTCGGCCCGAAGACTTGCCCGAAGCAAACAGTTTATTTCCAATTTTGTCAAGTTGTTTTCGAAGGCGGTCGTGCAGCTCTCGTCGGTGTCGTGTGTGTCGTCGGCACCGGTATATCGACTGGCCAAATCATCAGCATGCTTCAAGTAATTCGATGTGACGAACCTGTGTTCCATATGTGCACCCGACTTGGCTGGGCGTGCTGCGGCGTGAGGGCGACTGGGCAAGCGGCGCGCTTCCGCGAGGGCTGGAAGGCTTCGAAAGTCCCGTCGCCCTTGGAATCACAGCCCCGTCACAATGCGTACCGCCCTTGTGGTTCTCATTCTGGTCCAAGCTGGAGCTGAATTGAATCCAACACCACCATTTGACATGGCCGACCTGGACGACAACCCCAACGCCACCTGTGTGCCGCCGGATGCCTTCGTCCAGCTGCACATGCACAATGCGCGGATCGTGCGCTCAAACCTGGGCGGCCAAGGCGGTCTCTGCTCGAGAAACGCCTCCGACTGCGACGAGGCCTACAACAACGTCACCACCCCGCACAACATCCTCATCCGCAACATCGGTCTCAACGTGATGAGTGCGTATCATCAGCCTGCAGGCGTGATCTCCGGTGGTGAGGTCGTGGACCTGCTCATCTCAAACCTCACGACGTATCGATCTTGGGCGCCCTACGAGAACGGACTCGTCGTCAAAAACGGGGTGAAGGAGTTCGCCCAGATCAACCTGCTCGCGCCGCGCAGAGCAGAGCAGACGAACAGCTGGAACACAGAGATGACTTTCGTCGAGCTCAAGTTTGAGTTTGTCACGATGAACTCTACTACAGGCGCGCTACGGCCACTCCCGCTCGGACGCATCTTCTTGACCTTCCATGATTTCTACACGGGCCGTATCCGACAGGGCGTCATCTCGAACACGGAGATCATACAGATCGATCCGGTCGCCGCGCATCCAATCGAGCTGGTGTGTCATGCTGACCCGCCTCTCTGCCTCTGCCTCTGCCTCTCTCTCGCGCGCACACGCGCATACACTCGCCCGTGAGCCTCTCTCTCTGACCCGCCTCTCTCTGTGCCTACTTCTACGTTCGACTCCCGAACAACTCCCGAACAGTACGCCGATGACACGGAGCTGGAGCGGCTCGACAACTGGAGCCAAGCCGTCACGGATTCGCAGCTGCAGAGCTTCTTCCCGTCGAACGCCTCCCGATCGTATCTCAACTCATGGGCGAGGAAGGTCACCCGGTCCTCGACTGCAGGCGTCGCCGCAGACGACCCACTCGACAGCTATACCCTCACCACGCAGCAGGCGAATCGCGCGATCATGTTCATGTTCGAGATGGTGAGCGAGTTCCGCGTGCGCATCGCCGTGGTCGGATGCTGCGGGACGGGGCGGAACTTTCTATTTGCGGGCTGTGAGTCACGCGGCGCAAGATCGAATCCTTCGCCGCCTTCTCCCTCTGTGCCTCTCTGTGCCGCCGTTCCGTCCCACACTTTCTTGTCCCCATGCCGCGAGTAGCCGCGAGTCTTTTGGATTCTGAGCATATCTGAGCACGTGTGCGTTCGTGCTCCCTTCTGTGCGCACAGATGCGGGTTTCATTCGACCGCTCTGCAACGTTACCTCACCACTACCATCACCGCCGGAGTCACCATCTCCGCCGGCAGAGGGAAGCGGAAGGCCCAGCTTCCTTTTGCATCCTCCGTTCACTTCCGGCCAAGCGCCTTGCCCGCCCCCGTCGCCTGAGCCCTCACCCCCTCTTCCGCCAATGCTGCCGCCGTATCCACCGGCGCCGCCGACGCCACCGCCGTGCTGGGCGTCGGAACTCGCGTTGTCGAAGTCGTCTGGCGACGTGGATGGCGACGGCGACCTGGATATGGTCGTGCGCACCGTGGATGGTGGGTGGCGCTTCTTAGAAAACGTGGGTGGCGTTCTCGTGGAGCGTGTAGGCGCATCGAGCCCACTGCAGCGCCTGACGCAGCCGCCGCTCGCCACCTCGCTTTTGAATACCTCGATTGGCACGCTTGCAGATTTGGACGGCGACGGCGTGAACGAGCTCATCATCAGCGATGGCGCTGGCGTCGGCGGAGCACACACGCTTGTGTACTCTCAGGCTTGCTCGTGCTTCGAGCCCACGACAGACTCTAGCGCGGGCACGTTTACGGGCACGGCGGGGCTCGGCATCACGTCCATGAGCTTTGCCGACTACGATGGCGACGGTGATCTGGACCTACTAGGCGGGCAGGAGGACGGGCGGCTGCTCTACGTGTGCAACATGGGCACTGCGAGCGCGCCGTCCTTCGCGTGGCCTGTGCTTGGGGACTCCCGCTGCTACTTGAATAACCACGGAGCGGTCGAGTGTGGCCAGCCGAGCGTGCTTCTCGAGTCACCGCCACCACCTCCTTTCATGCCCTTGCCGATCTCGACAGGCGATGATCTTTGCTACTCGGTGAACCTCGACGGTCTCGTTCATGTCATCTCCCCGGTCACCTCGCTTCCGCACCCACATGCGGCTGTGAGGCACAATCTGTGCTCTCCAAACCTGACCGCAGAGTCGTCCATCCCAGCACGGACCTCCTGCCGACTGCAACCGGGCTTCAACGGGCTCTCTCCCCACCCTACGAATGTGCTGAACGCCGGTCAGCTGTTCTACGCAAATGGGTACCCAAACTCGTCGTCGTCCAACATCGGGTACGAGACGGACGACGCGGTGTCCACATACTTCCTTGTGACCGATCATGAGGCGGGCAGCACCTCGCCGTCGGGAGCGTACTTCGTCTTCCAAGTCAGCAAGGCGGGCACCTCCTCCGGTGGGAACCTCAATGCGGACTTCTCCTTCCCAGCGTACCCGTCGAGCATGAACTATCCAGAGCTTGTGCTGCTTGACGATCCTGGCGAGGGCGCTCTGAACGTATGGGACCGCGAGACTGGCACCGGCCAATTCACGTGGAGCTGGACTGGGTGCTGCACCGGCGGGATGGTCCTCGGTCCGTTCCCCCCGATGGGATTCACAATGAAGATCGAGCTTGGCGCCAGAGGCAACTCGAGCGATCCGCGAGTCTTCGGCGGCACCACAAGCGTTCGCGTGGGCAGCTACTCTTCCCTCAACAACGACGTCGACTTCATGACGATGCCAGCGCGGCCCATGGAGATCACCGTCACCGGCCAGACGTGCAACGATTACTGCGCCATCGCCTCGAGCTGCGGTGAATGCACCATTCGATCGGCCGGGGATACACAGTGCGGCTGGTGCTCGGCGACGGGCACGTGTATGCCGGCAGCGCGGGCGGCCGTTGTGTGCCCTGACCATCCAACGATAGGCGACGCGTTCATCGAGTACCGCACGTGTTGCCCAGTATGCGAGGCACTCTTTGGCCTGCCCGACGCGTGCACGGAGACCGCTGGGTGCGGCTACTGTGCGGAGACTGGCGAATGCATCAGCGGCTCATCCGAGCTGGCGTGCCGTTTGTGCACAGCTGCCCCTCCGTTTAACATCTCTGCCCTCGTAAACGACGACCCCAACGCCACCTGTGTGCCGCCGGATGCCTTCGTCCAGCTGCACATGCACAATGCGCGGATCGTGCGCTCAAACCTGGGCGGCCAAGGCGGTCTCTGCTCGAGAAACGCCTCCGACTGCGACGAGGCCTACAACAACGTCACCACCCCGCACAACATCCTCATCCGCAACATCGGTCTCAACGTGATGAGTGCGTATCATCAGCCTGCAGGCGTGATCTCCGGTGGTGAGGTCGTGGACCTGCTCATCTCAAACCTCACGACGTATCGATCTTGGGCGCCCTACGAGAACGGACTCGTCGTCAAAAACGGGGTGAAGGAGTTCGCCCAGATCAACCTGCTCGCGCCGCGCAGAGCAGAGCAGACGAACAGCTGGAACACAGAGATGACTTTCGTCGAGCTCAAGTTTGAGTTTGTCACGATGAACTCTACTACAGGCGCGCTACGGCCACTCCCGCTCGGACGCATCTTCTTGACCTTCCATGATTTCTACACGGGCCGTATCCGACAGGGCGTCATCTCGAACACGGAGATCATACAGATCGATCCGGTCGCCGCGCATCCAATCGAGCTGGTGTGTCATGCTGACCCGCCTCTCTGCCTCTGCCTCTGCCTCTCTCTCGCGCGCACACGCGCATACACTCGCCCGTGAGCCTCTCTCTCTGACCCGCCTCTCTCTGTGCCTACTTCTACGTTCGACTCCCGAACAACTCCCGAACAGTACGCCGATGACACGGAGCTGGAGCGGCTCGACAACTGGAGCCAAGCCGTCACGGATTCGCAGCTGCAGAGCTTCTTCCCGTCGAACGCCTCCCGATCGTATCTCAACTCATGGGCGAGGAAGGTCACCCGGTCCTCGACTGCAGGCGTCGCCGCAGACGACCCACTCGACAGCTATACCCTCACCACGCAGCAGGCGAATCGCGCGATCATGTTCATGTTCGAGATGGTGAGCGAGTTCCGCGTGCGCATCGCCGTGGTCGGATGCTGCGGGACGGGGCGGAGCTTCATATTTGCGGGCTGTGAGTCACGCGGCGCAAGATCGAATCCTTCGCCGCCTTCTCCCTCTGTGCCTATCTGTGCCGCCGATACGTCCCATACAGTCTCGTCCCCATGCCGCGAGTCCTTTTTGGATTCTGAGCACGCGCTCCCTTCTGTGCGCAGATGCGGGTTTCATTCGACCGCTCTGCAACGTTACCAGTGGCGCGCCTGCTCAGTTCACCTATGCAAATCTCCCCGAGCCCCCCACGCGCCCCCCACCTCCCAGTCCACCTTCCGACCCATGGCAGGCAGCCGGCGGCAAGTCGCACCTTGTCTCTGGGGATCTCGACAGCGACGGCGACGCCGACCTTGTGGTTGGTAGCTCGGATGGGCCTCTGAGTATCTTCATCAATACGGGTCTGATCACCGCTGGAGGTCGCCGGGACTGCGCCCGGCCTGTGTTCCGTCTTCTCGAGGGGAACACTGATCCCTTCCGCGGGCTTGAGGCTTGGCAGTTGCCAGACCAGCCGTCGGTGCCATCATTGGGCGACCTGGACGGAGATGGCGACCTCGACCTGGCAACTGGTTCGTCCTCTGGAATGCCCTCATTTGAGAATCAAGACGGCGAGGGCGGCCTTCCTCGATTCTTGCCGTTTTCGTCTGCGCGATGCGGACTGGAGGAGGTTGCAAATCCACCGTCGAGCCCGCTTAACGACTACACCTCAAACCTAGCCCTGGAGGATGCCTGCATGGGATTGTCATGCAACAGCTGGTCTGTCCCCCTGCTTGCTGGCTTATTGACCATGGCAGGCCTCGTGGTCATGGTCTTGGCCTACGTCGTTCTGACTCAGACCAGCGCCAAGACCGGCGGCGGCGCAGGCGCCGCCTGCTCCACCGCCCGAGGCATTTGGATAGACGGTATTTGGATCGATCTCGGAGCTGATGAGCCTGGGAGCTCCTCTGGCTACGGAGCCACGTTGCAGCCAGCCCCCACCCCAAACTATGCCCGTACCCGAAACGAGCCCCCAGCTATTGTTAATCAAGGTGTGATGGTGGACGGCATCTGGATCGACTTTGACTAAGCCGCGCCGCCGCAGGCCAATGTAAGGAGGAGATCAAGATGGGGAGCTGTGTAAGCTCCGCCGTCAGGGCCTCCTTGAATCTGGCCAGTTGGAACTGTCAGTTGGGTCATGGCGGTCGGCAGGTGGTGCGGTGCGAGGGGCTTCGCGTACTGTACAACATCTGTTTGTGCGTCTTTAATGCGGCATGGTGAGATGCCATGGAGGGCGTATTGCGAGTCTGAAACCATTATCCGGATCTGCAATATAGCTCCGTAAAATATAGGAGTGGTTGTGCTCAGTAGTCCGGTGTATCTTGCGTTGGGTGTCGAATGATAACCATTGGATGTGAATGAGACGTGCAAGCTTGCTGGAGGACGGCGCCGCGACGCCCAGCTAAGGAGGAGGCCCTTCTATTTTACTAGTAATTCGTTGTGGGGGCTACGGGTGTCGGTGTGTGTGCCGGATACCCCAAGTGGGGGTGTCGTGCTCATGTGTAAAGTATGTGTGTTTAGCGCTTGGAGCCTCGCAAGTGCTCCCTGTGTCGTGTGTGTATTTGTCATCGCGCTTTTTGGTCCCTTAAGGAGTTGTACACTTAGGGATACGGCTCTTTTTCTTACTCTGTGTATACATGTGCACCTTTTCTTCGCACGATTGTCCTCGCATCATGCTCATGATCATGCTGCACTAAGGCTTGACGCTGCGGCTGGTGCCGCCCCCGCGAATAGCACAAGGCCGCCATTGGTAAGACTGCGTGCCACGTTATGCAGCTTCAGCACGCGCACATGTTCACTGTTCGCGTTGAATACGCGATACAACGAGTACGCTGCGCCATGCGCCCGCGCAAACTCGAGCTCTGCGACGCTCATCTCGAAGAGCGGTTTGTCAGCCGAGGAGGTCGCCTTCACTTCCACGTACGAGTCGTTTCTAGACCCGATCGCCCCGCCGAGCTCAGTCACGATGATATCGTACGGCAACCCGCGCTCCTCCTCCTCATTGACCCAAGTCACCTCGGCTGATGCGAGCGTTTCGCGCAGGTGCTTTGCCACCAGCTGTTCGCCCCAACGGCCAGTGCTCATCTGCCGCTCCACGCTACTCGCGTCAGCCATGGCGACGACGGTTGGCTGCACGCACAGAGTCTCCCATGCATCCACGTCGAGACGTACGGGGAAGTCATGCGTACTATGGTTGATGCTCGGCTCGCCTCCGCGTATGCCGCTGCTTCCACCGCCACCGCTTCCACCGCCGCCGCTTCCACCGGCGCAATCGCCGTCGCCGCTGCAGCTGCCACCACAATTTCCGCCGTCTCCACTTCCGACGCCGCCGCTCGCGCCGACGCTGACGCCCGCACCGCCGCCGCTCGCGGCGCCAACGAGCCCCGCGTTGTCATGAGCGTTCACGAAGGCGCCTCCAAGCCCCGCGTAGACATTGCCAAGTAGATTTGGCGCTGCCCTTGGCAAGTTGCGCAGCTCTTTCAGTCTCGACAGGCTCGCCGCAAGCGCCACATCGACGTCGGCCGGTCCGGCCTCGAACGCGCCCACCACGTCGCCGACTGCGTCGGCTCCGTTCCAACGGGAGAGCAGCGCCTGCTCGCGCTCCATGGCAGTGTGGAGATCGGCTACAGAAGTCTCCTTCAGCGGTCCTTTCTCGGCTTCCGACGATGCGTTTGCCAGCGAGGCCACCGCCCCCGTTCCAGCACTCGAGTTCCAGCCGAGCCACAGCTCGCTAGCTGCGATCATGGGCATGTCTCCCAACCCATGGTCTGTGCCGCACAGCGCAGAATGCAGCATGTCCGCAGAAATCGCGCTGTTCAGCGTCTCCCAGGACCAAATCGACTCAATGAGCGTCATCATCGCCATGGCCGCTTCCGCGCGCTGCACAGGTTCTGGCAGGAGCTTCGCCATCTCGTGCACGAAAGCTCTCGGCGTCGCCGTCGACGTCAGAAAGAGCTCTGGCATACCCTCTCCTCGGCGAAGGAACACGTGTGCAGCACCGTCGCTCGAGCTCTCAAGGAGATCGCCCAATTTAGTCGTCAACTCATCGTGTACGGTGATTGCCGTCGCATGGTACAGCCTCAGGGATGCTAAAGAGGCTTGGAGCGCTTCGCGTTGCTGCGCCGAGCGAGAGAGCGAGGAAGCGCTGGAAGCGCTCCAGCGCTGCAGGACGCCCGCCGCAGCGCACACGCGCAGTGAGCTGTTCACAGGCACCTCGCGCGCGTCTGGGGCGCTTATGGCCTGACGCACGAAGCGCGCAATGGGCTGCAGCTGCAGTACATTCGAATAGAAGGTGAGCAGATTCGCTTCGAGATCCTTCACAAAGTTTTCGGGGCGGTTCTCCGACTTGTGCAGCTGTTTCAGGCGGTGCGCATCATACGGCGGCCCGGGCGGGCGGCACTCGAGAGCGTGCGCGTTTGCGAGCGCTGACCAGCGGACGGCTGCATCCTCGATGAGCGAACCGGTGGAGAAGAAATACACGTCACTGAGACGCGACCAGCGACCGTTGGCAGTTGGGAAGACAGCCGCTTCGCCAACTGCCTGAGCGATCTGCTCGCCGATTGACAGATCTCTTTTCCGCTGTGCTACCCGCCCGCCTGCAGCCTCCTCCTCCTCGTCCTCGTCATCCTCTTGGAGATCGTCGTGCTCGCGACGTTGCTCCTGGTCGGAAAACGCCAAGCTGCCGAACACGCGATACACAGCGGTCAAGCTCGTCGGGCACGGCTCACCGCTCTCGCCCGCCGCGGTCAGGATGGCGACCAGGTGCTCGAGCTGCGGCTCAGCGGCCACGCCCACCACCTCGAAGAAGCGCTCCAGCCCATGCCCCTCGTAATAGCTTGACAGGCAGCGGATGCGGATGCGTGCGCGCGCCACGAGCTTCACCACCTCCTCTGTGACGGTCTTCTTGAACGAGTCCACCAGGCCGGCTGGGTCCCGACGCACGCATTCCCTGGGAGCATAGAAGCGGCCGGTGACGCGGCCAGAGGGCACCTTGCGCAAGGTGCCCTCGAGCTTGGAATAAGAGACCTCGATTTCGGATCGGTCAGGCAACCAAATGCACGGAATGGTTTTCAGGGTCGCACGCACAGCCTCGTCCACCTCCACAACAGGCTTGAGCCATCGCAGCATTGCCGCCATCTGGTCGATCGTCGAGATGAACTTGGGTTCGGCTGCCCACAAGGTGAGCAGCGAGATCGCCGATTCGGCGCTGAGGCACGTGCGCACCCCGAGCACGCTCGCAAGGTCGTCCGAGAAAGAGGCGGTGGCCCACACTGCACCGCTCGCCCCCAGAATGTCCTCGAGCTCTCGTGTGCGCGTCCACAGCTCCTGTGGGCGATGAAGCTTGCCGTCACTGCCTTCGAGCCAAGCGTGTCTTCGCAGCGACAGGGCAAAGGCGGAGGGGACGCTGGACGGAGGGGCGCCGCGTGTAGCGCGCTGGGAAAGCACTGGCCATCGCTCAGAGAGGGCTGTCGCAAACTGCTTGAGACGCTTGAGGTCACCAGCGGCACACAATGCTGCGAGCAGTGCGTCGCACGATGGGGACGCCCAATCTGTGCTCACGACGGTGCTCGAAGTGCTCGCCACGGCGCTCGGTGTGCTCTGAACGATCGCTGGAAAGTCTGCGAGTCCGAGCGTTAGCAGAAGGGACTTGAGCGACACAAGATCAGCCTCGGCCTGAACGTATGCACGGTCCAAGACAAGCCAGCCAGGCAGCTCGGCCGGGACGTATGTAAGGGACGGCTCGAGCTCGCAGCTCAAGTGCAGCGCAAGGCACTCGCCGAGGCGGCACACGCTGCCGTCGGACGCCAGCAGCTGCGCGCGCGCATCGAGCAGACAGCGCGCCAGAGCATGGCTGCGCAATGACCGTGTGTGCGGCGCCAGCCGGCGTGCGAGGTGAAAGAGCAGAGGCAGCTCCGTCGGCGGCGTCTGGCCATTGGCAAGGGCGCTGATGACGTGCGATCGTAGAAAGTCGTCAGACGAGAGCTGCAGCACGCCGAGCTGCACGAGAAGGCTGCTCGCATCGCGGCTGCTCGCGAGCTCGTGAGAGAACACAGAGTCGACCAGCCGTACGCCCGAGAAGAGCGTGGAGAGCTGCTGCTCCTCCGCCGTCAGCTCCACCCCGCGACCCAGCTCGAAAATAGCACCCGCACTGTCTCCCGATGCAAGCTGTGCGCAGCCAATTGAGCCGCCTCTGAGCGGCAGAATGCGCAACCGTCGCAAAGCAGAGAGCGCCGACGGCCTGGCACTCTGAGGGTCGCGTCGGATCTCCTGCAGGGCCCAGACAAGCCACTTGGCGTCTACTTGCGACGCATCCTGCCACTGAGAGCTCGCCTCGGACAGCAGGGTCGTTAGGAGATTCGCATCGAGGCGTTTGAGCCCCAGCGCCGTCCCAAGCTCCTCCGGCATGTGCAAGCCTGACACCGCGTACTTGAGACCTACGCTCTGGATGAGACGCTCTGTGGTTCGCGCCACGTGCTCATCGGCCACTGTGGTAGAGGCATCGGCGGCAGCCACCGAAGGCAGTACGGCCTCCCTCGGGCAACACATGCCGCCCTCTCGCGTCGGCACGCACTCACACGATCGTAGCAATCGGCAGCACTCCTCCGCCAAGGGTAAGAAGAACTCGGAAGCGTGGAGCGGAACTAGCTGGAATAGTAGGTTGACGAGCTGCACCCGCTCAGAAATTTTGCCAGCGGCGACTGCGCGCGCGAGCAACTGCTCCGCAGCGTCTATAAAGAGTGTGGGTGTCTCGTCGCGTAGCCACTGGTTCCAAGCGGAGCTCGCGTCGATGCTCTCGCGCGAGGATGGCACTTCCCAGTCGGCCTGAAGCACGAAGGCGAAGCCGTATGAGCGCAGCGGCAGGAAGGCAAACACGTCCATAAACGGAAGCTTCGTCGGCGTGTCTGCAGATTCAGGCAGAGGGAATGCGATCGTAAGCTCGGTGGAGAGCACAGTTGCGTTGCCTCGAGCAACCACAGGCGCGAGACAGCGCGTCACCACGAGAAATCGCTGGCGCGATGTTTGGTTGTGCTGCTGCTCTTCAAGGATGATCACCTGCGTATCATCCTCATCGGAACGACGACGAAGACTGCGGGTAATGCCGCTACTGAGCGTGATATGAATCCATTCGAGCTGATGTAGGAACAGGAGCAGCACTGGTTGCATCCGCCCCATCGCAAGCTCAAAGTCGCGAATCGCGGCGTCCGCACCGGCGCTTGCAACGGGCAGAATGATGGCTGTGCCGCTGCTCTCGTCCCACCCAGCAGGTGGTGCGATGGGCTCTGGGCAGATGTAGCCCAGCCCACTGGTGTCGTTCGAGTCGAAGCGCAAATGGTAGCTGCGCGAGTGCACCTCCGGCGTTGACGAGATCTTGAAGACCGATTTCCACCCGATCCCTTTATTGCCAATGTAGCGTGGATCCGAGCCTGCCTTCGTCGACTGCCCGATGTTGCACAACGAGAGGACATTCTTCTCGGTAAACCCGAGTTCGTTGTTATCGAATCTCACCCTGTCGGCGGCAACCGTGATGTGGAGAGCGGGCGTCGCGCCTTCGGCGTAACGGTTGTCATCGGCGTTTTGGATGAGCTCGAGGACGAAGTGCGCCGAGCCTGCGTACAATTCCTCCGCCAGCCTATGTATGGAGCGCTGGAAGCCTCCACGCACCTCCTGGAACGCGGAGCGTGTGCCCGCATCGAGGCTCTCGTCCGTGTCGATGCCGATGCCAAAGCGCTTCCGGATGTATGCACACAGCTCGCTGCACGAGCGCTCCGTGTCAGCTGAAATGCCATCTGCAGTGCTCGATGGGAGGAGGCTGTGCGATGCCCCCCCGCCGTGCATACCCGGGCTCTCATGAGCATCCGCTGTCGGAGGCTGCGTACGTTCTGGTTCATTACGGTCTGCTGAGCTCAGTGTCAGCTGCTGCGCCTGGTTCGCCCGTTCTGGCTCTGGCATGGCTGGCGCGGCGTTGCTACGTGCGTCGCCCTTGAGCGCCGGCTTGAGCGCCGACTCGAGGTCGCGTGTGCGACCCAGCTCTTGTGCCACGACGCGGAGAGCAGCCAGCTCTTCCTCACTGGCGACGCACGCCATCTGACGCCATGCTTCGGGCAGTACGCGCTCAAGCCCGTCCGAGAATACCGAAGAGAAAAGAGCGGGGCGCAGCGGCCACACGGCCCGCAGCGCAGCGGCACACTGCACAACAAGACGCGCGGAAGCACCGCCGGACAAGTCCTTTGCTGCTGCCGCCATGCAGCCACGCATGAGCTCAATCGGCGCCAACTCAATCCCACCCGCCTTGATGCATAGGTGGGTTGCAAGGGCCACTGCTCGAGTTGCCTGCTGCCGCTTAAGAGCATCCTCAAAGTGCGGTATAGCACCGACCTCAAGCTTGACAAACGATCCATGCGAGACCTCGATGATTGGAAGCTTCTCGCGGGCGAGGAATGACGCTAACGATCCGAGACGTGCCAGGTACACCGTCTGCCATTGCATGCCGAGCGCAACGTCCGTAAGCGGGGGCAGGGCGTCAAAGAGTGTAAGAGCGTCTTCGCGGCTGGCGTGTACGCTCGAGGAGACGTCAAGCTTTGAGTTAGTGGCAGCGATGACGAGCGCACACGGAAGCCCGTCGGGCGCAACTGCCGAGTGCTGCTTGAGCCACGAACGCAGATCGGAGACGTTGTGCCAGCCGAGGACAGACATGCTATCGACTCCAAAGTGGGTACGCATGGCGTACTCAAGGGCGCTGTCACGCACTCCTGGCAGCCTTGTCAGCATGGCCGACGCGAATTGCGCGGCCGACGCGCTGGGACCGCCGCTCACCGCACTGGCAGCCGCAAAGAGAAGAGGGTCGACGTCGGCACAATGCGTGCGGCAGAAGGCGGCCAGCGTGGGCTCGGCAAGGCGCAGCTCGTCGAAGAGATCGACGTCAAAGTCGTCGAGCAGTCGCTCCTCAGCCGCCGCCAAGCGCGCGCTGGGCGACTCGACGTATGCTAGGTCCTCGAGCAGGCTTTGCAGCGCACGGAGCACCGCGTCGCCATTGGCGGGCATCGCCTCTGCGTCCTCATCGTCTGAAGCAGGCGGTGCCAACTGGCCGATTCCCTCGTCTGCAAGCGTGTCATCCACGCGGTACGATGCATCGTTCTTCGTCGCACACTTGCTGGTACCCAACAGCGTATCCACGTCGCCTCGACGAAGGATCAGAATGCGATCGTTCTTCTGGCCGACCGTCAAGAGGTGCACCGTGTTGATTAGGTCTTCACTCGCCTCGATCCGCCGGTAAACTGTCTTGCGAAGTGTACTGTCCAAGTCGGGGAAAATGAGTGTCGAGCCCGCTGAGGGCGGCGCCAGGATCCACGCGCGCAGTTGGTCCCAAAATTGGTCTTCTGATGGATGCGCTGTGGGATGCAGCGACACATCGGCGCATGCCACTGCCTCAAACGCTTCTTGCAGCGCGGCTTCGCTCGAGTCGACCATTTCTTGAGCCCTTGGGCCGTTCACCTTCTGTCCCTTCTTCAACTCGGACGCAAGCTGTCTTTCAAGCTTCTTTTCACTCCTGGCAGCAGCCATTTTCGCGCGGCTTACAGCAAACGTGATCCATGACTCTGCACGCAGGTAGACACCGAGCTGCCTGTGGCTTACGAAGCCGCGCTCGACCGCCAAAGCATCGAGCGCAACGGTCGGCGAGAAAGGCTCGTGGGCACTTGCGGCATTAGAAAAATTGACAGCCAGATACCGCACGACCTCCTCGCCTCTGAGGCTGCTGTCGGCCGTGCTTTTTGGACATACGCGCTGCCATTCCGGGTGCGTGTGCAGCGGCCCCAGCTTTAGATCATCGAACGATGTGCAGCCCTCAAAGTCTTTGCTCGTGGTCAAAATGAACTGCTCCAGATCAGCCAGAGTGAGCAGGACGTGGGTCGCGAGCGCAGCAGTGAGGAGCATGTTGACACTCGAGACCATACGCTCGAGCGCCTTGAGCGCCTCTGCCACATCGCGCGGCAGGGTCGGGTACCGCGCCACGACCCGACGGCGTAGCTCGCCATAGTTCAGAAAGCGCTCGCGAATCAGCAAGCTGCGCACGCCCATCAGAAACTCCATGGGCCCTGCACTCCTTGCATCTGCCAAAGAGGCAGTGCCGCGGGCCTCATCGCGAGCCTCCAGGTGCGCCTTTAGGCTTGTGCACTCGTTTTGAGTCGCATCCAGCCTTCTCTGCAGGCTCGAACGATTGGTAGCGGGCTCGAGCACTGGCGCAGCTACCGTGGGCGGCGCAGTTGCGAATGGCAGTGAAAGCGGTCGCGGCGCTGGTGGCGGCGCTGGTGGCGGCGCTGGTGGCGGCGCTGGTGGCGGCGCTGGTGGCAGCGCTTGTGGCGGCGTTGCACGCGTTGGTGCACGCGTTGGTGCAGGCGGTCGTGCTGGCGATGGCGCAGGTGGCGGCACCGGCAAGAGAGTAGGTGACAGCACAGGCAGCGGCGGTGGCGCAAGAGATGGCTCCTTACTGGCTGAGTCTGAGCGTGCAGCATCCATGATGGGTGGCGCTGGTAGTGGTGCTTTGGACTTTTGGGTCTCCTTCATGTCCGCCGCCATCGGCTGTGGATGCTGGCCCGAAGGGAGGGGCGCCGCCGCTGCCTGATGGCTCATGCTGGCCGGAAGCGGCAACGGCGGCGGCTGCAATTGCTTCACTTGCTGCTGGTACTGTGATACCGCTGCTACCGCCACCGCAGCTGCGAGTTGTTGAGCTGCGAGTTGCTGTGCCGCTTGCTGTTGCTGCTGCTGCTGCTGCTGCTGCTGCTGCTGCGGCGGCGGCGGCTGTTGCGGCTGCTGCGGCTGCCGCGGCTGCTGCTGCGGCTGCCGCGGCTGCTGCTGCGTCAGCGGAAGCGATTGTCGTTGCGGTGGCAGCCGCTGCGGTGGCAGCCGCTGCGGCGGCGCCGGGAGATCTGCTGTGCCGCTGCTCTCAGCTGTCGCTGTAGGAAATGGAGTTCGTGCTAGCAGCGACGGTTGAAGTTGGTCGCATCCGTTGCGCTCCTGCACAAGCTTGTCAGTGCGGATCGTCATAGCAGCGAGTTGATTGGCAGCAGCCATGTCTTTCCCAACGGCATGGACAAAGAGAAGTCTCGGGCCGTTGGGCATAGGCCGCATCTCAAGTTTGCAAACGCCTAAGCCCTCATAGAGTTTGAGGAAGTCCTGCAGCTTGCCCTTGCCGAGATCGAGCTCAAACCCATGATGCTCTCGAAAGTACTGTTTGAAAGCGGTCCCGGGAATGCAGGACCCTCGTGCAGCCAGAAGCTCGCTCACGTATTTGGCCATAGGCGGACTCGGAGTCTCACGCGGGGGCGGGGGCGGGGGCGGAGTGGACGGAGATGCTGCCGGCGCTGGCGCTGCAGTAGAGGCCGCCACCGCGCCGAGGACGTCGTCGACGACCGTGCCGCCGGCGACAGGAGGAACGAGCCTGCCAGAGCCTTCGCCAGAGGCCGTCAGAGTGAGCTCGACGTCGCCCACGGCATTCCGTAGCAACGCCGTCGCCTCCGTGTGCGTGTGCACGCGCTGGCCGTTGACGGCGACGAGCAACTGGTTGATCGTGATGCGCCCCGAGTCCGCGGCGAGGCAGCCGGGCGCAAGCGCCGTGATGATCGGCGCTGGGGGTCCACGCGGCGCGTGCATCTCATCATTGTTGATGAGAGTGATGCCCAGCCGCGCGGACGCATCGGGCTTGTGCAGCGTCACCCGATACGCACCTGCCGCCGCCCCTGCCAAGCCCTCGTGGACCGATTCTGGCGGTGCCGGTGGTGCTGGCGGAGGAGGCAGAGACGACGGAGACGGCGGCGGGGAACGAGCTCGGAGGGGACCGGAGTTCACACGGGCGACGGCGATTGGCTCGGCAGCACGAGGGGGTGCAGGTGAAAGAGCTTGTGCCTGCTTTGCCCGAAGACTCCCGAAAACTTCTTCCTCGGCCGCCGCTGCTCTGCGCAAGACTCGTATTCGGATGACGCCCGTCAGCTGCACGAACCGCTTGGCAGTCTGGGTGTGGCCGGCGGCGTCCCAGCCGTTCACCAAGAGCACCTGATCGCCCAAAAGAAGCTTACCATGTGCAAGCGCACCGCTCGCGACCTCGTCGATGTATGGGTGCCCATCGCCCGAGAGTAGGATGCCAAGCGATGAGTCCTTGTGTGGCTTCTCGAGAACGATCTCCACCTCCGAGACGCTCGCGATCTCGTGCGCCGGAGCCAAGGGACGGACTGACCAGACTAGTGGCTGCTCGTTTGGTTGCGGTCTGAAGAGCTGGAACGCGGACGGGTGCTGCTCGAGCCAGCGCTTGGCCCCACCCGCTGTCTTCATGAGGGCACGAGCATTCGGGTTGGCGGAGTGAACCGTGGCAACCAACGTTGTGATCTCCATATCGGGCCCGTTGCGATGCAAGATGCTGGATATCATTGCGACAAGCTCGTCAATCGCCATGTTTGCCATCGTTGTGTCGCGGCCTCACACTTCCGCACGAAAACACAAAAAAGGAAAGTTCCGCCCGCCCGCCCGCCCGCCCCCCCAAGGCTATGAACCTAGCATTCACTTCCCGCTCAAGGACGAGCGCTCGCGGCAGGCAGGCAGGCTTCCTGCACTGCGTGACGAAACACAAAAGTGCAACCTTGTTGAATGAGTGTTGAATGAAGAAGGGCATCATAGCTTGGATCATAGTGAATGCTAAGTGAATGCCGATTAGTTTATATAATCGCAACCCAGGTACTCCGAGTACATTTCTTTTCTTTAACGCAGCCGTGCTTGATTCATAATAGAACGGTCACTTGTGCGTGTACGTGTAGAGCCACCGGCTCTCCTCGTCGGAGGGATCCTTGAGGTCTCCTTCATACTCGCCGAGCGAGAGCGGCGTCACCTCGAAGCGCTCGTTCGCGGCGTCAAAGTAAGCCACGTCATCAAAGAACTCGCCGCGGAATTCGTACGCAAGCATGCACACGCCGCCTGGCGAGAGCATCAGCCGCTGCTGCGTCGCGGCGAGCGCGATCAGCACCTCCTCGACTTGCTTGTAGATGACGTCGCAGGCTACCACCACGTCGTAGCCGCGGCCGCCGTTGGCAGCGAGGAGGGCCGCAATGTGGCTTTCGTCGCCCCACCTGCACGGAAGCACGCACGTGCGCCCAAGGCCGTCACCCCGACCCTCGCATCCGGCGGCATCGCCGTCGGGCTTACCGAGCAGAGGGGCATTGCGCGTGCGGTTGACCTCCACCAACGACAGCGCCTCGGGCACATCAGTCAGCGCCACGAACGCCGCACCGAGCGCCGCACACGCGAGGCCCACGGCGCCTGCGCCTGCGCCCAGCTCCAGGACAGTCTTGCCGGCAAAGAGGTGCGGGTGCGCCGCAAGGTAGCGCGCGAAAACGGATGCTAACGGCCAGAGTCGCCGGTACGTGCCGTCGACGACCCCCGGTACGCACCGCTTTGGACCATCAAGCTGTTGCTCGACGACAAGCACCCGTTTCTCGCCAGCTTCTGTGAGCCCGAGGGGCACCTCTATCAACCTCACCTGGTCGAACGCGTAGACGCCGAGAGCGGGGCGCCCGATGGCGGGAAGCGGCGGTAGCGGTGCGGTGGGCACGATGAGCTGTGTACGCAGCTCTTCGAGAGGCAGCTCGACCTGTGCACGCGTCCGTAGTGCTGCCGCTGCTCCTGCCGCTGCTCCTGGTGCTGGTGCTGGTGCTAGTGCTGGTGCTAGTGCTGGTGCTGGTGCTGGTGCTGATCCTGGTGCTGATGCTGGTGCTGGTGCTGATGCTGATGCTGGTGCTGCGGTGGGCGTGGCAGCCGTCAAAGGTGCGGCGCTCTCGGGTGGTGATGGCTGCGGCGGCGGGCTTAGGCTCGAGGCAGGCTCGCCGCCGCCACCTCCTCCGCCGCCTCCTCCTCCACCACCTCCACCGCCGCTGCCGCCGGGCGTTGCCACCTTCTCGAGAAGATTCGCCAGGACGTCGTACTGAGCGTCTCTCTCGGCGTCGGTGCTCGCCGCTGCTATGATAGCGAGCTGCCGCATCATGCCTGACATCGCCGCCATCTCCTCCGAGATCACGTCCGAGATCTCCTCCGAGATCACGTCCGCAGCGACGGGAGAGGCGGCCGTCGCTGATTGTGTCCCCACTGCCGCGGCCGACGCCACTGCAGCGTGATCCAATCTCCTCAGTGCCGACGCCGTTCCCGGGACGCCCACCGCCCTCGGAGATCCGATCTCGCCCACCGCCCTCGGAGATCCGATCTCGCCCACCGCCCTCGGAGATCCGATCTCGCCCACCGCCCTCGCGGCTCTCGCCGCCCGCGCGCCATCGGCATCCGGCCACGTCACGGCAAAGAAGCGGGTCGCGTCGTTGTGCCGCGCGCGCTCTGCCGCCTCCGCCGCCGGCAGCGGACGCAGCGATGGAGCGAGTTCCGTCGTGTCCAAGCCGACGCGACGGAGCGCCGTGAGGAAGAGGGCCATCAGGCGCTGCGAGCGTGCACCCGATGCGACAAGCGCGACTCCCGAGGGAGCAAGCGAGGCGCTGATGACGTCGGCTAGCGCGAGGAGAAGGGCTTCACTCTCGTCCACGCAGTCGGCGCACAGCACGAGGTCAAAGCCGCGCGCGTCCGCCGTCAGCGAGCGCACCTCCTCCTCACTCGTCCAGTCGAGGGGCCGCGCCTCGAGCGTGCTGGCGAGTGCGTGCTTGTTGGCGTCGCTCAAGCCTGGCGTCTGACCATACTCGCGAAGGTTCGCCAGCACGAGCGGGATGAGTTTCGCCACGTCGGTGGCTACTACCGACGCCGCACCCTTGATCGCCGAGATCGTCGCCGGTAGGGCGGCGCAGCCGCATCCGAGTTCGAGCACCCGCTTAGAAGCCACAAGGCGCTCGAGGTCGCTCGAATCCAGAAGGGCCTGCGCGAGCGCAGTGCCTGACTGCCATTGGACGGCGCCAGTGCCCAGACCAGCCCCAGTGCGGAGCTCTTGTTTGGCCTGTAGCTTGCTGCCATCCGGGAGCTCAAATGTGCACACGTCTGCTGAATGAGCATCGGTGGCAAAGTGTAGATGGTCCTCGGGCAGGCCAAGTTCGGAAAAGTCGATCATCATGTCAGCTTTCTCCTGTCACGGATTTCGCAATCGGAAGAGCCACGCAACCGTACACTTGTGCCTTCACGTTGCGGCGCCTTTGCGGTCGTTCATGTGAACATGTGTTCGAGGGTTGGGTCTCAACATCTTATCTCGACAGACCAGCCGAGGCTGGCTGCCGCGGTGAGCCAGCCGTGAACGGC
>Ga0210244_100926_pt1 | contig 25952 bp, 21 predicted proteins | sample ChrtobMetaP3_0mM_FD_155473 | JGI IMG/M metagenome (GOLD analysis project Ga0210244, IMG submission 155473) | Chrysochromulina tobin associated microbial communities from unialgal haptophyte culture, Seattle, Washington, United States - P3_0mM | ecosystem: Host-associated > Algae > Haptophytes >...
GGCGATGGCGAGGGTGGCGGGGGAAAGGGAGGTGGAGACGGCGGCGGCGGCGAGGGTGGCGGTGGCGAGGGAGGGGGCGATGGGGGCGGCGGAGACGGTGGCGGTGGCGATGGTGGGGGAGACGGTGTTGGCGGCGACGGTGGCGGCGGAGAGAGAGGGGGCGGTGGCGATGGCGGTGGCGGCGAGGGCGAGGGCGGCGGGGGTGAGGGCGACGGGGGTGATGACGGTGGTGATGGGGGAATGGATGGTGGCGTTGATGGGGGAGGCGGTGAGGGCGGAGGGGAGGGCGGCGGTGAAGGAGGCGGCGGCGGCGAGGGCGGCGGTGGCGAGGGCGAGGGCGGCGGCGGAGAGGGCGTAGGCGGTGACGGCGGGCACGCCAAGTAGTAGGTGATGTAGCACGTGCATCCACATGCTATGCATGGGATCCTGGTTGGTGATGTTGCAGTGATTATGTTTCTCGTTGTGGAGCAGTGGCCGTTGCCACTTGCGAACGCAAAGGAGTGACACAGCGAATCAGCAAGACATCTGGCCTTGCAGGTGTCAAGCGAAAAGAAGCCGCCACTGTTCCCTGCTGGCTCTTCGACAGCGGCGAGGAGGCCAAGGGTCTGCCATGTTGCTGCGGAGCGATCGCACCCAAGTTGATACGCTGGCGGCGGCGGCGAGGGCGAGGGCGGCGGGGGCGAGGGCGGCGGCGGTGAGGGCAAATGTGGTGTAGGCGATGGTGATGGTGTTGGGCAAGGGATAGTTGCATACGCGTAGCACACAGCCTCGCCCCTGCAAGTACAGAGGCCGATTGCACATCCCCCCGTGCACGTCTGCCCTCTATTATAGTAGCAGCTGATCGAGCAATAAGGATGCGACGAGGGGCATGTTCTGCAGCAGGGCTGCCGATTTGCATGTGGGAGTGAGTTGGCATCGTTACATGTCACCGAGGGGTGCGAGCTCTGTGCGATGGTGATGCTCAACGTCGCGACGAGCAGCAGCACACGGCCCCGCCCCCAGGCATTAAGAGAAAAGGTGACGCCGGTGCATGTGCCCCAGCAGCTGCATTGTCCAGCGGCAGTTGGTAGCAGCGCGAAGGCCAGCACGGCGGACAAGCTGAATCTTCGAGGTGCCATCTATCGTCCCCAACACATGGTAAGCGCGCGCGCCGCAAACCTTCTTCAACGCGGCGGGCGCTCATGACCCGAACTCTTAGTCAGCAAAGTACCGGGTACAGACTGTACAGTACCGGGTATCTTAGTTTCGCGCGGTCACCCCGCGCTGCGCTCACTACACCGCGCGCTCACTACACCTCCTACCCCTAACATGATACAAGGGGTGGGGGTCTGGGGGAGTGAGTGCACGCGTTCACGCGTGCGTTGCCTTGGGCCGGTTTGTGGCCTTCGGTCGGCCGAAGATGAGCGGCTGGGGACACGCTGGTGCCGGTAGCCGCACCTCTCCATCAACAAGAACTCCATAAGCGAGAGGGATGCGCGCCGCCCAAGGGCCGCCCGCGCGCGCGCGCCTTGACGGACTTGAAGCCAACACTTTTCACTTCCCTTGTTCAATTCGCTCGAAACATCGAACCTGGGTGGGGTGGGTGGGCGCCCCATATCTTGGAGTGTTAATTAACGTTCACACGTCCACTCGCGCAGGTCGAATGACGCTGCTTCTCGTCAGCACACTCCTGCTGCCCTCGTTGGCACTTCGGCCGCCCAACTCGGGGAGTCCGAAACGCGGCTTCGGCTCGCAGCCTCCTCCGCCGCCTCCACCGCGACGCCCACAGCAGGCTGCTGCCTCCAGTCTGGACGTGAAGCTCAAACGCCCGCAGCCGGCCGCTGCCTCCGGTCTGGACGCCAAGCTCAAAGAGCAGCATCGGTCCAATTGCGAGGCGAGCGCGGCGCGCTGGGGGACGCTGTCGGGCGACGATGCGCTGCCCGGCACTTACACCGGCGGCTGGCATGAGTACGAGGCTGCATCGGTCGCGCCTCAGAATGCGCCGTACGGAACCGACCGGCTGCTGCTGCGCTCTCGCGCTCCGCTGCTCTCCGAGGAGCTGTGCGCGTCGCTGATCGTGCTGATGGAGGCGCACGGCGCGGCCAACGGCTTCGACGCGCGCTACCCGGTGACCGGCTTCACGCGCGAGGTCAACGTAGCCGACATCCCCGACGGGGTGGTACTCCTCTCGGAGGCCTTGCGCACGACGCTGCTGCCGGCGGCCGCGGCGGAGTTCCCAAGCGCGTGCCGGCCGTCGTCGCTGCGCGTGAACGAGGCGCTCGTGATCAAGTACGACGCGGCCACTGGGAACAACTGCCTGCCAGTGCATCAGGACTTTTCGCTGCTGACCATCAACGTCGCCCTCTCCCCACGAAGCGCGTTTCGCGGCGGCGGTACTTGGTTTGAGCACTCGCGCGAGACGGTGCTGACCGAGCGCGGCGAGGCGGTCATGCATGCCGGTGGGCTTCGTCACTGCGGCGTCCCCGTAGCCCAGGGCGTGCGCTACCAGCTCGTGCTCTTCCTCCTCTCGACTGACCATCCGGATGTCGCGGGCAGGCTCCAGGCGATTGGCGCCGCCGCGGGCGCCAAGGCGGCACAGGGCGGGCGCGCGCCTCTGGACATTGCGCTGAGCACGGCCGCGCTCGAGCGTGCGTGCGCTCTCAACCCGCTCGATGGCGAGAGCTGGAGTCTCCTCGGCTGTAACCGGCGCCAGCAGAGCGACCTCGACGGGGCCGCGCGCGCCTTTGAGCGAGCGGCCTCGCTGAGCGCTGATACCGACTTTGGCGCCCTGGTGAACCTCGCGGCCGTGCGCAGTGCGCAGCAGCGGCCCGCGGATGCGCTAGCCGCGCTGCAAAAGGCGCTCGCCATCGGTGCGCCGCCCTCACCCTCGCAACCTGCAGACGAGCTGATGGCGCAGCATAACGCGGGCATGCAACTGTTCACACTTGGGAGCGTGGAGGAGGCTGGTCTGGTCTTCGAAGCGGTCGTAGAGGCCGACCCGGACGCGCTGGACTCGTGGGCCGCGCTCGGGCTGTGCATGGCGAAGCTTGGGCAAGAGGAGGCCGCGCTTGCATGCCAGAGGCAGGTGCTGCGCATTCGTGCCAAGGGGACGGGGGCGACGGGCGCCGCGGGCGGCGCGAAGGCCGAGGATCGTGGGGACGAGGATGGATGATGAAGTCCGGGTGGAGGTTCAGTACGGTCGAGGTTCATGTTTGAAAGGGTACACAAGTCTTTTGTTCATGTGAACCGAAGACTCCCCGCGTTGAGCTCGCATTTTGTCGAGCTCGAAGGTCGAAGTTTTCGCGCGCTCGAAGAATATGTCCATGTGCTTGCAAGATGTATTCTACCAAGAATGTACCAACCCCTGGTGGCGCGAGTGTCTGTTTCGGTGTCCCGCACCGGCCGCGCTTCCATGCGCGCCTCTAGGCTTCGAACTTTGAGAAAGGGTCAGTTGAATCGACACACAAGGTACCGACCAGCCACTACCACACGCGAAACACTGCCACGCAGTGGTCGCGTCGCTCGGTGGACTAACACACCGGCGAGGATTTTCAAGGATCCGGCCCCCACCCCCGTCCCGGCCACGCTACATCTATCGGCCCCCGGCCGCATTGCCCGGCCGATAGTTCACGTGACCGGCCTCCCATGCCCCCCAAGGAAAAAGAACCAGCGACAGGGGCACACTGTTCGTTGCTGGAGAGGGTGTGCCCAATGGTGCCCCCCCCTTCTTAAATGTTCTTTGGAACTTTGTGTGTTTTCATGTTGGAAACACAACCTTTCCCCCGCGAAGTCCGTCTAAAATGTTTCGTCAACTTTTTTTCATAGCACGCTCGCTCGCTTTGTTTTTGTCGACGCCGGGATGCCGCATGACCTAACACAGAAAGATGGCGCGGCAGACGAGGAGGCTGAGGAGAAGCAGTGCATCATCTGCTTCGACGCACCACGTTCCATCCGCTTCCGGCCGTGTCATCACTCGACCATGTGCGACGGCTGCGTGCTGAAGTTGATCGCTCACTCGGAGAACCGCAAGCTGAACTGTCCATCGTGCTGCCAGCCGATCGTGCACCTCTGCTGCGAAGGTGCGGGGGCGGCCGAGGACTCGCCACCGGAGCCAGTGCGCCAGCTCACCTATGAGGCCCTGAGCAGGCCGAATGAGCACACGAGTTCGAATGGAGCCGACCGCCAGAAAGTGGAGACGTACAGGCCAGAACCCCTTAAGCCAGCACGGGTGAGCACGTTCGACAAGACTGATGGCGAGCGCACCGGCTCGAATGTGGATGGGCTGACCGTCGAGGAATTCATCGCGGCGGCGCGGAGGAGCTCGTCAAACAACCTCGCTGCCGAGGAGGCGCACGCGGCGTGGCAGATCGACGTCGAGGAGATCTCCCTGTGCGAGGTGGTGCACGACAACAACCTCGAGGAGGCTCGGAGGCTGCGCGCCCTAGGAGCGTCCGTGACTCGCCCCGACGAGAGCGGCATGCTGCCTTTAGTGCTCGCATGCTTCTACGGGAACCTCGAGATGGCCAAGTGGCTTCGTTCCGAAGGGGCGGAGATAGACGGCATGACCAGTGAGGGACACTCTCCGGCGCATGCGGCCTGTTCGGCGGTCTCGTTGCCGCTCTGCGAGTGGCTCTATTCGGAGGGCGTGCGCTTCGACCCCACTTCGAGGACGCCGAGGACCGGCGAGCTCGACGTCGAACACCTCGAGCGGCTCGGTCCGAGGCTTCAGAGTGCTCAGGCCCAGGCTCGGCACGGCTACCTTGAGCTCGTGGTGGACGGATCCCACGATAAGGACCAACAAGAGCTCGACGACGAAGCTGAGGACGAGCTCACCGACTTGGTTGGGCCGGCGCGCGATGATGAGGGCGTGGAGGACGCCGCCCAGGACGGCGCCCAGAAGGCGGCCAAGGCGCGGCGGCGCGAGCGGGAGACAGCGCTCGAGGATCGCAAGCTCGCTCTCTGTCGATGGTTGCTCGCCCACGGGGTCCGTGCGGATGAGCGCCCCGAGGAAGGCCGCGGCGGGCAGTCGCCACCAGGCAGTCTGGTTCGATCCACTGATGGCGACCAACCTGAGCCCGATGGATCATCAGCCCTCTTGATGGCGTGTGCGTATGGACACTTGCGCGTCGCGCAGCTCCTGCACGCGCATGGCGCGCCGATCAACGCACTCTCGGACGGCGGCGCGACGCCGTTCCTCACGGCGTGCGTCAACGACCGCGTCGGCATGCTGCCTTGGCTCAAGGAGGCTGGTGCCGACCTGGGCGCCACAGGGGACCTGGCCAGCGAGAATGGCCTCATGATAGCGGCGCGCGAGGGGTGCATCAAGGTGGTGCGCTGGCTGCATGAGGATGGTTGTCTCTCGATCAACAGCACAGATAAGGATGGTCGGACTGCCGCCCATTGGGCTGCGGGGGCGATCGGAGAGGAATGGCGGCGCCCGGACTATTTTAAGTCCGTGTACCCCGTCATCCGCAATCAAGTCCTCGAGTACTTGCATGCGCATGGCGCGAATCTCGGAGCCAAGGACAAGAATGGCAACACGCCTCTCCACCTCGCGTGCGCCGGCGGGATGCTCGAGGCGGCACAGTGGCTGGTGGCACACGGCGCAAGCCCGAAGGCGCGGAATGCGGCCGGGTTCGCGCCGGTCCATCTCGTGCTCCTGGCCGGCAGCGAGGAAGACGACGAGGACGACGACGAGGACATTGACGACGACAGTGACGCGGACAGCGACGAGGACAGCGAAGAGGGCGCTGCCGAGTACCTTCGTCAAGCTCTCGGCCTTTCCACGACTCCGCGCGACGACGATGAGTGGCGTGAGCACCTCGAAGGAGTCGTCCGCGGAGAAGGACGAGTGCAGCAGTCGAGAATGGAGAGGATCCTTGATTCCATGGGCTCGTCGCAGTCGAGGGTGGAGCGGCGACGCACCCGGCGCCTCACCCAGCTTGTGCGAATGCTCGCATGGCTCTGTGAGCAGCCCGGTGTCGAAGAGCTCAAGTCACCCTCCCCTCGGCCTCGGCCTCCCCGAGGTGGACGCGGACGGCGACTGGGAGGTCGACGAGGAGGGCGAGGCGAGGAGGTTGACGGCAATGGCATCCATCCTGGCTGTTATTGCGACCGCTCGGGCATGGGGCCGATCGTGGGCATGCGCTACCACTTGCGCGGGCACGACTTCGACCTATGCCAGGCGGAGTATGACAAGCTGAGCGCCGTCGAGAAGAGACGTTACGAGTCCATCCCGCCCCCAGTCCCCATCCCGGCCTCGTGCAGGAGTCTCCTCGACTTTGCAGAGGCCGTCGGTCGGTGGGGTGCGGAGCAGCCCTCTCACAGCTTCGCGCTCTCCCTGCAGATGCCGCCACCCTTTCCCAGCTTCCTACGTCTGGACACCACCGCGCGTCGTGGGGTCGTTACGGCCGTTGAGGAAGGGATGCCAATCTTCGCAGCTCTGAAGAAGGCTCAGGAGGCGGCCGAAGCTCTGAAGGAGGCCGCGGAGGTCAACACACGTGGGCGTCACCCTCCGCAAGGTCGCGCGCGTCGCCCCGAGAGGCGAGCACACGCGCGCCTGCACCAGCGTCTGGAGCACGAACGAACGCCGCAAAGGGCACGTGACGCCGAGACTCGTTCCATGAGCGATGCCATTCGTGATGTGGCGGCGTTTGGCAACGCACACGTCGGCGGGCGCCACGCGTCACGGGCCCTGACGAACCTGACGAACCTGACGAACTCTGACGCGTCACGGCCCCCCACCACCGGCGCGTTTCGCAGCTTGGGTGCTGTAGTCATGGAAGGGACACCTGGCCGTGGATGGGACTTCCTCACTGACAAAGAGACGTGTGTGCTTCGACACCACGAGACAGGTCACGCTGTGGCTCTCTTCGCGGGCTCCAACGGCTGGCTACGTTTCAGGCAAGGTGATACTGCACCTGAAATGGTCGAATGGTCTGACGGAAGCACTGATCGACAGCAGTTGCAGCCCGAAGAGCGCAGGTTGCTTGGCATGCTCATGACTTCGCCAGGCGCACACCCGCTGAGCACATGGCTGGGCTCCACGACCAAGTTTGGTCCTTGGAAGTTCATGATCGCGGACGGTGGCCTTGTCCTGCTACAGACCGAGCGTGGTGGTGAGGCATCGGAGAGCACGCGATGTCTTACAGCGCACGGATACCAACTTTGCAGAAACTTGTCCCCTGTGGAGGGCCGTGACGAGGGTACGGCCGGCCGGCACTCGATGCACGGGCGCCGTCGCGGGCGAAATGGGCACGGGCGACAGGAGCTCCATGAGCGTGCTCCTGCTAGGCAGTCGGGGCACCGTACCTCCTAAGGACCGCCTGGGCAGGCATGGGGCATCCGCCGGAGCACCGCCAGGTGATGCCATGGGGCTTGGGTGTGGGCTTGGGCGTGGGCGGGCCTTGGGGCAATGGGCTCGACGAAGGGCCTCGAGTCGCACTTGGGATCCCTCGGGGCATCTTGTCGAGAGAGACGCGGGGGCATCTTATAAATTAAAGGCCGACAGTGAGTGGCCTTGAGTCACCACCAGCCATGCACACGACTGGGTTTGCGGTCATCTTCAAAACCGAAACGGCGCGGCTCAAACTTGCGGCCCAAAACTACTGTCACGGAAAACGAAACGACGCGAGCGAGCCAGCACCTCTCTCCTCACGCCCAGGATACCAGCTACTGGTGGATGGAGCACATGGCTGCCGCCCCACCCGGGACGGCGAGCTTCATCGTGGCGTGCACCGCGGGTGCCGCTCCGCCGCCGCCACCACTCTTCGAGGACGCGCCTCCTCCTGACCCCACGAACGCCTTGGCTATTGACGCGGGGGCAGCGCCTGCAGCAGCCGCAGCTGCAGAGGCTCTCGATGCGCCCGCCCTGTTGCCCACGCCCACGACGCCGATGAGGCCGAGTGCAGCAGCGGCGCTCGAGGAGAATCACCGCGAGCGCGAGCGCATGCTGAGGCAAATCGAGGCCGAGACCGCCAAGGTGATGGGCCGCATGCGGGCGCGTAGTGTGTGGTCGAGGATGGACGAGGTAAAGCTGGAGGCGGAGCGCGCGGAGCGCGAGGCGGCGGAGGCGGCCAAGCGGCAGGAGGAGGAAGCGGTCGCGCGGCGCGAGCGCCTCGAGCAACTCGTGGCGCGTCGGCGCGTGCAGGATGAGGCAGCTGAGAGGGCTTTGCGTTTGGAGCGCGAGGAGATGGAAGAGGAGGCGGCGCGCTTTGCCGTGGGCGACTACTCTCATTCGCGGCTGATCCCCATCGAGCGAGCCCTCTCTCGTCCCTCAACACCGCCGCCCGAAGCGTCCACGGCCACGGCCACGGAGTACGCGCCCTCGGCCGGCCTGCTCGGATCCCTTTTCAGCGCCTGGGGCCTCGGCGGCAGCAGTACCGGTAGCTCATCTCCGAGCAGCGCGATCGACGGTGCGGGCGCGAGCACGAGGAGCCCCGGCACTAAGAGCCCCGTGCCCGGCGGCAGCGTTAATGGCGGCAGTGGCCGGAGCTCCCCCATCGAGGACTCGTCGCTCGACGGACCGATCCAATTTTGGAAGGACCACTCGCCCGAGGGAGCGTTTGCAGTGTTTCATCAGTTGATGGGGCCAACGGCAGTGTTCCATCCGGCCGTGAGCCGTGCGAGCGTCGCTGGCAGCGTGAGCGGCGGGAGCGGCAGGAACTCGCCCACCGGCTACATGGGCGGCAGCAGCAGCATAGGCAGCAGTGGCAGCGGCGCAGCCAGCGTTACGATACAGGATGCGTCCTTCATCTCTCTACTCGCCGATGAGCTCGCTGCATGCCACCGCGCTCACGGCGCCGCCGAGGTGAAGCTGTACAGCGCGAAGGCAGGGCACGACGCACGCTTGGTCGGCGAGGCGCTCGCGGAGATCAAGGCGATCCAGCAACGCATCGAGCAGTTACAAAGGGCCAAGGCGCTCTCCGCGGGGCATCTGGTGCATCTGCCCAAGTCGGCGCGCGCAAAGACGTCCTTCTCGCCCTCGGAGCGCGAGTTACGTGTCCACCACGCGGCGCCTGAAGGCTGGGGGAGAGCGCCGAGCAGCCGGAGTGGCGCGGACCGCATTCCGGTGAGTCGAGCGAGCAGCAGCAGAGGCAGCCGAGGAAACAGTGCCGCGAGCGCCGTGTCCGCACGCCGGCTGCAGCGCCAAAAGGAACGCGATCAGAAGCGAATCCGCACCAACACTACATCCAGAAGATGAGAGGGGCGAGAGGCTGAGGGGAGGGCCCGGGTCAGCAGCCGCGCTTATAATAGCGCGCCGATGCCGCGATGGCATGGCATGGACGATGGAGGGACCGGACCCGCGCGGTGTGCCCCCTGATGTGCGGTGGCACACGCGGAGCGATCACGAGAGGTGTACTCTCGCGCTGCTTTGGATCGGTACTTTCACCACTGCTCGTCCGCGCGGCCCGGGGCGGCCGCGTGGTAATGCGTGATAATTGGAACAGAAATTTGGGTTTTTTTTGCAGTCCTTTAGTTTGACATTTTGTATCGACTCTCGGGCGTGTCTCGGCGGTGTGCGCGAGTGGCGAGAGGGCGCGAGACGCCCGCGCGCAGAGCTCCCGGGCACGGTGTAACCCGTACCGCAGCTTCCGCCGATGTCGAAAAAAAACCGTGGGAGCGCGGCACCGGGGGCGGACACGCGTCACATGGTCTGCGCGGAGCACGTGCGCCGCCGCCCCTCCGCCGCCGTTCACTCCACGTACTGCTTGACATACTCTTCGGGCTCGGCTTCGTCACCCGTGTACGCCACGGCCACCCATGAGGCCAAGAAGGCCCCCTTGAGCTTGCGCATGCTCTGCTGGCTGGACGAAATCTCCGCCGGGGTGGCCAGCACGCTCGAGGACCTGTCGCGAGTCAACGACAGTTCGGCGAAACCCTCCGAGGCGGCGGCGGCGGCGGCGGCGGCGTGCGGCTCCGACAGCCATGGGTCATTCAAGAGGTCAGAGGTCGTCGCGCGTTCTCGAGGGTCGACGACGAGCATGCGTCGTATGAACGCCTTCGCCACATCGGAGACTGGATCCCAATAAGGCTTGAGGAACTCGTACTTGCCCTTCTTGATGCGCTCGAAGAGCTGCGCGTCATTGTCGGCGTAAAAGGGCGGGAAGCCGCAGAGCAGAATGTACACGATCACCCCGAACGACCACACGTCGCACTGCTGATCGTAGCCCTTCATCAGTAGGACTTCGGGCGCAATGTAGCCGGGCGTGCCGCAGGCCGTCTTCATGAGGGCCGACTGCTCGTCAAAGAACTTGGAGAGCCCAAAGTCGGTAATCTTGACCTGCGCAAGGCACTCAGTGACGACCAGACGTGATCAGACGTGATCAGCTATCATCAGGCGCTGCTCATGAGGCGCTTTCACCTTGGCGTCCGCCGCTTTGGTCGTCATCAACATATTCTCCGGCTTGAGGTCGCGGTGCGCGATGCCCTGCTTGTGCATGTAGTCAAGCGCGCTCAGGAGCTCATAGGTCGTCTCCCTGGCCTGGTCCTCAGTGAAGTGGCCCTGCTCCACGATCCGGTCAAACAGCTCGCCGCCCGTCATCAGCTCGAGGAAGAGGTACACGCGGTCGTCCGTCTCAAAAGCCTCGTAGCACGCGACCACGGAAGGATGCGCCACCTTGGTGAGAATCTTGTGCTCCTCACCGACGAGCGCCGCCTTCTTCATGTCTTTGGGCTTCTTGATGATCTTCACTGCCGCCTTAAACCCGTCCGACTTGCGCTGCGCCAGCCGCACCTTGGCAAAGTGGCCTGAGCCGAGCTCCTTGCCCGGCTCATGGCCATCCACGGCTAGTGTCCATCCGCACTTCTCGATGTCGGAGACCTCGCTCGCAGACATCGGGCCACTCACCTCAAGTCCTGTGGTGAGGTTGCATATGAAGCCCCTGCAAGTTCTAGCCGACTGTGAAACTTGAGAGGTGGAAGTTTCATCTGAGGCTGATTTGCTGTGCCCAAGCTGTATTGTTGCCGATATCCCACCGAAGCGCCGAGTTGTGCGCTTCGACTCGCACACACGAGGCGGCCCACGACGCGGTTCGCCCGCTCGGGCCGTCGTCGTCGCCAACATGAACAAGCCCGACGACTTCGACTGCTGGCGCCTGCCCGACGATGGGAGCGTGGCAAAGTGCGCCTCGCACTGCATGCCGCGTCGCACTCGCCACACGATCTCATCCGCCGAACTCACGACTTGTGCTTCCGCCGCGGCCACTGCCACCGCAGGGTGACCATCGCACCCGAGACAAAGATCCCGAACGCGGCGACTTTGGTAATCGAGCGTGAGGATCACACGCTCGGCAACATTCTACGCATGTGCGCCGCACGCCCGCGCCTGCATCTGTGTCTCTGCCGGGCTCGCTGGCGCACACAGCTGAGCAGCTCTATCTGCCTCTCCGCGCGCGCAGGCAGCTGCTGGAAGACAAGGAGGTCCACTTTGCAGGGTACCGTGTGCCACACCCGCTTGAGCCCGCCATCCAGATCAAGGTGCAGACGCGCTCCAACAACCCGGGGCCCATTGACGCGGTCGACAGCGCTCTAATCAAGCTCACGAACGAGCTTACCGCGCTGTCGTCGAGCTTCGAAAAGTCGCTCAAGGCGTACGCGCAGAGGACGGGCGCGCACCGCGCTGGTGCCAGCGGCGACATGGACGTCGAGTAATATGAGAGCAAAAAAGGGGAACAGTATTCGAAAATTGTACACGCCAGACCGGAGAGCGTCTCGCAGGCGCGCACGCGCGTCCGTGGAGCTCGTCTCTGTGTCCTGTATTCTTAGGCCTTAGATGACTACATGGTGATCTTTCTTGACCTACTATTGTATCTTTGACCGGGCGTGAAGAGGCTTGTGTGAAGCTAAGTATGGCTATGCCGTCAACGGCGCTGACGCCTGACGTGCGCCGCGCGCTGCCGACCGACGGTATGTGCGACCTCGTTTCCTCGCTTGCGTGGCGCCACCGCACGGCGGCACCGCGCCGCGCGCCCGTCCACCATCTCGTGCTGCTCTCCGCACAAAAGTGGCCGAGCTCCGGCTTCCGCATTGAGCCAGGTCGGCTCGGCTCGTGGGTGAACACGACGCGCCTCTTCCACATGACGCACATCGCCAAGACTGGCGGCCGCTCCGTGCGCGAGGAACTGCTCCGCTTCGCTCGGCCGGTGGGTGGCGCCGAGCAATGCTATCCGCCTTTCATGCACGAGTCACGCGTGAATGTCATCTTCTTCCGTGAGCCACGCGGCCATGCGCTCTCGCAGTATCTGCACGGCGCCTACCAGGGTCGCTTCCGTACGCGACGTGCCGCCGGCTACCCGGTGGTCAAGGGCGACGACGCGGCGGGCTTTGCGCAGTGGGTATCGCACTTTGCGCGCGGCTGGACGCCGGCGCGCGGCGACTTTTATGGCTACAACCCGCTCAACCACATGTCACGTGCGCTCATGTGCACCGACGAGCGCTGGAACTGCGACTACCTCAAGGAGTGCACGACGCCATGCGCTCACCACGTGGGGCAGCGCGCCGAGGACGCGAGGCCTCCGCTTGCGGAGGCGATCGCGGCGGTGCATGCTGCCGACTTCGTAGGGGTTTTGGAGCTCTTGCCCGAGGCGCTGTGCCTCGTCGAGTACCGCAAGCTAGGAAGGCTCAACCCCGCATGCATCTGCGGGTCTGCTGCTGCCGAAGGCGCCGCCGCGCGCGCCGTCGCGCACCGAGGGCGCGGGGTCAGTCTCGCCGGTACGGCGCGGCGCAAGCTCAAGGCGAGCGCCGGCGCCAAGATCTCGACGGCTGACGTGGCGCCGGCTGTGCTGCGTGAGCTTGATGAGGAGCTGCTGAGCGTCGACATGCGCGTCTACCGGGCCGCCGTGCTCCGGACGCTTTGCGACTTGCGCGCCCTCGAACGGGCCTCGGGCACAACCTTGCTGTGCGATGCGCGGATGCGAAAGCTACGCAATAAGACGGGGTACGTCGCGGGGCTGTGGGATGGTGCAGGCGCGGCGGTGCTCGCTGACGAGTGGGCGAGCGCGCGCCTCGGCTACCCGAGCGCCTCGACCTAGACCGCCTCGAGGTAACGGATTGGCCGCGCGATGGCAAACAATGGCAAACTAACGTGAACGTGAACGTGAAGTTACCAAAAATAGGACCACACACTACATCGGGACAGCGGCGCTCATGCTCAAGCGCGTCCTCGGGGGGACGCATTAATTAACATGACTACTGGCAACAGGCCAGCAAGCGGGGCGCCGCTCACGGGAGATGCGATTCTCGTTTTCAAAAAATTGTATGCGGTGTCGGAGTATAGGATAGTCACGTTCAGCCTGCCTCGATTCCATCTGTCAGCATTTCATGTGTGGTTTTAATCTTGGGACTTCTCTGAAAAATTCCTCACGTTTTCACACTCTGTTTTCTCAGTCCGAAAATTTCGAAATGTCATGTCAGCCTCCTCGAGGGATGGAGGCGGTTGAGCACCGCCACCTGCGCCTCATCGCCACCATGCTCGCATTCTCGATCTCGACGGCACAACCATCCTGCGTGTGCACCAACACTTGCGCCAACCCTAACTTAATCCAGAATGGCTACTGTGATGACGGTTGCACCGACCCGCTCACATGCAGCGTCCCTGCAACGAACAGCACGGTTGCGGCTTACTCCGACTGCGCCCTTGGTAGCGACTGCAGCGATTGCGGCCCGCGCTGCCCATCGCCGCCGCCGCTGCCACCGCTGCCGCCGCAGCTGCCGCCCTCGCCGCATCCGCCGCCGCATCCGCCGCCCTCGCCGCCACGATCGCCACCGCCTTTGGCATCGCCTTCGCCGCAGCCCTCGCCGCAGCCCTCGCCACCACCCTCGCCGCCGCGTTCGCCGCCGCCGCCACTACCGCCGCCTCCCTCGCCGCCGCGTCCGTTGGCACCGGGCTGCGCATGCACCAACACGTGTGCAACCCGCGTCGCTGGATTTCCACAGCCTGATGGCTTCTGCGACGACGGCGGCGTTGGCTCGGTCTCGTCGCGATGTGCGGCGGGGACCGACTGCTCCGACTGTGGCGTGCGCTGCGGCGCGGAGCTTGCACCGCCGCCGCCGCCCTCGCCCCCCCCACCCCCGCAGCCGCGGCCCTCGATGCCCCCGCCCTCGCGCCCGCCGCCGCAGCAGCCCCCGCCGCCTTCGCCGCCCTCACCGCCCTCGCCGCCGCCACCTCCGCCGCCCTCTCCCGAACCATCGCCGCCGCCGCCGCCCTCGCCAGAGCTGCCGCCGCCCTCGTCACCGCCCTCGCCCTCGCCGCCGCCTGCGCAGCCCAGCCCGCCGTCGCCGCCCTCGCTGCCACCCCGCCCGCCGTCACCGCCCTCGATGCCGCCCCGGCCGCCGTCGCCGGCCTCGCTGCCGCCTGCACCGCCGCCAGCGCCGCCGTCCTCGCCAGCCGTCGGCTCACGCGCCGCAGCCTCCGCCCCTTGGCATCTCGTCTGGGGATGGCTCCTCCCTTTGATCGTCGCTCTGGCTGTGGGCACCCTGCTTGGCGCCGCTTGCTTCTGCGCGTACCTCTGCCGGCAGAAGGCCAGCCGACGGGATCGGTCCGAATCGCGTCAGCCAAGTCTCGTCAAGCCCAATGACTCAAGTCTCGTCAAGCCCAATGACTCGTCAAGCCGACGGCGTCGGTCCGAGTCGCGGCGGTCTAAATCATTGGACACGACCGCAAGTTCGAATCCCATCTCCATTGACGACCAGACCCTCAAGACCATCTTCACCAAGTACGATACAAGTAGGGATGGCAGGGTGAGTACGAACGAGCTCGGCAGCATGCTCGGCTCGCTCGACATCGACCTCTCGCCAGACCAATTGCAGACGATGATGGAGGAGGCCGACCCCGATGGGAGCGGCCAGATCGAGTTTGAGGAGTTCAAGAAGGCGATGTACAGCAAGGCACTCGAGGGATGCACCGTGGGCGGCGTGCTCCAAACAATGCGTGCCGTCTTCGACACCTTCGACCACGACAAGTCGGGCAAAGTGGACACTGAGGAGCTCCGGGCAATCTGCGAGAGGCTCAAGATGCATCTCCAGCCCGGCGAGCTCGAGAGGATGATGAAGGAGGCCGACCCGGACAGCTCGGGGCACATCGACTTCGGAGAGTTCGTGGTCACGGTGGGCGAGCAGTTGAAAAAGGGCGGCAAGTTCGCTGAAGTGTACCAAAAGGCGCTCAATGCGGTCAATGAGGCCTCAAAGGAAGGGGCCGACTGGGTCAAAGGTCTGAACCCGCTGGTCGCGGCGGCGCAGCTCGCGAAGGCGAGGCAGCCGACGCGCCGCGCCTTCCTCGGCGCGCCCACGAATGGCTCGTACGCGCTCGTTGCCGAGATGGGCACGCCCCCCGATGCGGACTGCTCCGAGCGCGCGCGCGACACGGTGCTCGGGTTCTTCATCGCGCAGAACACGCTGTTCATGGTGCTCGCGGGGATCAGCGCGCTCGTCATCGTGGGCTTCGGCGTCGCCATCGGCGTCTTCCTCCTCTCGGCCATCATCGGCGCCGAGATCTTCACCCTCACCGACATCTACCCAGAGTGCGCGAACAAGACGCATACCATCGAGCTCTACTTGGAGCGCAACCCGGGCCAGAACTTTACAGAGGGTTTCGGGTCGTACGCACCGGCGACGCACAACAAAGTCGACCGTGTCAACGGTCAAGGCATGCACAGGGTTTGCACGGATGGCCAGCTCTGGTTCAACATCTGCATCAAGGTCTTCACCATCGTCTTCTCGTACATCAACCTCTTGCCGGTGCCATGGCGCTTTGCCATCCTCTGTGACGCATACGACATGGAAGATCGGAACGAGGGCAAGGTCAGAAGGCTGAGTGCCACTGAGTGCCACTGATGGCCACTGAGGGCCACGGATGGCCATGGGTGCCACTGATAGTCTCTCTGATGGTCTCTCTGAGTGCGTCTGAGTGCGGTCCTTGTGCGTCCTTGATTGCATCCCTCATCCAGGTCCGCGCCTCCTTGTGACTCTGATGACCTCTGAGTACATTCTGATTGCGTCCCTCATCAGGTCGGCGTCGACTTCTACGGCCGGCCGACCGAAGCGCTCTGGTTCCACCTGCCCATGCACACGCGCAAGATCGTGGCCTGGTGCCTCAACATCGGCTACGTGGCGCACTACGTCTCGTTGGGCACCCACATCTACTATTGGGAGTATTGGGATACGCAGAGCATGCCGGGGGCTCCGGCGGTCAATATTCCCTTCATCATCTCCATCGTCGTCCCCATCATCGGGGCACAATTCCAGGGTGCGGCCGAGAAGGCGGTGATGAAGGCCAACCCGAAGCGCTTCCCGCCCACGTTCGATGAGTACCTAGCCAAGGCCAAGGCCGACTACGCTGAGGACCTGAGGACGGGGAAGGCGTCGCGCTTCGAGTGTGGGATCGGCTTCATCAAGCACGTGCTAGCAGCCCAGGCGCAGATGAAGCACGATCAGGAGGAGTTCATGGCTCTCAGCGGGCTCCAGTCGAATAACATGGCCGGCATCCTGATCACAAGAGATGGTGGGCCCAAGCACATGGCCTCGAAGGGCTCCAGTGCCCTTGGTAGTGCGCCGCCTACTTCTCAGCAGGCCCAGAGCGCCTCGGCTGCGGCCGGGCTGCATAGGGCCAGCCCCTCGAAACTGGCAGAGGGCAGCTCTTCACAGCCTGCAGAGGGCTGCTCTTCACAGCCTGCAGAGGGCAGCTCTTCACAGCCTGCAGAGGGCAGCTCTTCACAGCCTGCAGAGGGCAGCTCTTTCCTTGAGCTGGACACACGCGGCGATGGCGATGGCGATGACGGTGGCTATGGCGTTGGCGTTGGCGTTGGCGGCGGTGGGGGTGAAGACGTCGCATTCACGGCCCTGCATGAGGGCTACGTGGACGGTTACATCGACGGCAAGGCCGCCGGCTTTGGCAGTGTGGATGGCTCGGCCGTCGGCGCTGGGAGCACGTCAGGAGCTCGCATCTCGAGATCGCATCTCGCTGGGAGCACGTCAGGAGATGTGCCCCTGCACTTACAGGTTGGTTGCGACGACCCACAGCGCATGACCACCGGCGAGAGCGCTGCACCAGCGGCGGTACTTGTGCCTCCAGATGTACTTGTGCCTCCGCTGCTCCCGCCGCTGGGTGTGCTCGCACCCGCGGGGACGGCGGCGGTGTGTACGGGTCGCCGGACTGTGTACGCCTTCTCGCCTGGGCCGATCGGAACGACGGGCCGGGGCCGCACGCCGCCTATGGTCCTTTCTGCTCGGCAACCAGTCGGTGCTGTGGTCCGACTGCCTGGCAAGGGTGCACTCCCTCCTGCCGTTCAAGCCGTTCAAGCCGCGGCTACCGCCATCCCCGCCTCCGCCGCCAGTGATTGCAGTGCCGCTGCGTGGCCTGACCTCGCCTGCGCCCCCGCCACCACCGCCGCCGCCGCCAGTGGCTGCAGGATGCCTGCCGCCAAGGACGAAGGGCACGCGCCTCGAGATGCGCCTCGAGATGCGCGCGCCTCCAGAGCTTCCGTGCGGTGGGACCATGGCGATTGGAATGAGGAAGCCGTGACCGGGAGGACGCCGTGCCCAGGAGGACGCCGTGCCCAGGAGGACGCCGTGCCCGGGAGGACGCCGTGCCCGGGAGGACGCCGTGCCCAGGAGGACGCCGTGCCCGGGAGGACGCCGTGCCCAGAATGAGCAGTGCCGCTGCGTGGCCCGAACTCGCCTGCACCCCGGCGGCCGCCGCGCCCACTGCTAGCCTAAGACAGCGTCGACTTACCGCAGAGAGAGCCGCCAGCAGTGAGGCGCCGCCGCCACCGTCCTCGTCCTCAGCGGTGGCGAGACCTTCGCTACCATCGCCAGCGGTGCTGCGCCCAGCGGTGCTCAGCCCAGTGGCGGTGCTCAGCCCAGCGCTGACGCCCGCAACGGTGGCGCGTCGTGATGAGCGCGAGTCCACAACCGCTTTGAGAGCCGCGCGTCGTGATGAGCGCGAGTCTGGAACCGCTTCGAGAGACGCGCCGACGATCGGCAGTGCAGACGACCGCGCAGCGCTCAACGCGGCGCTCCGACCACGACGGCCTGAGCTCGCTCAGCGAGATGCACAGCTCGCTCAGCGAGATGCACCCGCGCAAGCACCTGCTCGAAAAAGGGCGCACGTCAGATCCATTAAGCTCTCGCCCGAGCACCCTTCCATCTACTACCTGTGAACTCACTGATCCGATCAACGCTCGCACGGTGAGCCGGCTCGCAGCTCATCGCATGAGGCCAGGCGTTACGCTTTAACGTTAAAGGCGCGTAGGCCCGTAGCGCCGTGAGCGTGTACAGTCCGCCACAGAAGTCAGAACTCAGCCAACACGTGCCGGGCAAGGGGCCCCGGGCGGTACCCGACCCCCCGGGCAATGTTGAATGTACCCCGGGCGATTAGACGAGAGAGAGTCCTTGCGGTCGGTCGGTATAAGAATTGTAAATACACCCATCGGCCCGCACGCGCTATATACGCAGATGCGCGTGACTCAGGGCGAGAGGGAGCTGAGCCTATGTTTTCACCGCTGGCGGGCGCGTAGACCGTGGACACGTAGACCGTAGTCTCTGCGACCATGCTTCTACCAGCCACAGATGAGAGCAGCAGGAGCGTTCCGCGCGGGCGCGCTGCCCTACTTCTCCTCCTTTTCGCCTGTGACAACTGCCGGCACGCACAGGGCAAACCCGGGTCGTTGAGATACGTACGTTATTGCGTGCGCCCGGAGAGCGAACGCACGGCTTTGTGTGCAGGGGCGCGGCACGGCATGGCTGGGGCAGCAACGCACTGTGCGCCTTGAGAAACTCATTGAAATCATCCTGGAGCTTCTTGTATGTCTCCTCAACGTGCTTCGTCTTCTCGACGAGCGCGGTGGCGTCCTTGTTGCCCGACTCAACCGCTTCCGCCAGCGACTCCTTCAGCTCGGGAACTGGGCGCAGCAAGAACATCTTGCCGCACTGCTCGAAGGCGCGCGCGTCATCAGGGACTTCCTCAAGCTCGGCGTACGTGAGTGCAGCATGTCTGCGCCGCACGGGGCATCGTATACGCGCGTGAGCGAGCACACGGCAGAAAGGCAGCAGCGGCGGGAACGCATGGGAGGCCGCTGCACGCACTTGGCCTCAGCGTGCCGCGTGCGTCCCCGCATCGTGAGCGATGCCAGCTCGCGTTGCGCTTCATTCATGGCCGCCTGCATCTCCGCAAAGTTTTCCTTGTCCTTCTCATCGAGCTCGAGCTGTACCAACTCCGCCATTATCGCACGATGCCGTGAAAAACTATGCCGATCGGGATCGTCAGGGCGTCGCGTTGGGCACACGCAGACGGCCCCCGCCGCAGCAGCCAGTCGGATGGGCGCTGTGGGATACGCCACTCAAAAAAGCCTGCAATGGCCCTAATTGCTAATACACGGGTGTGAGTGACGGACCAGTGAGTGTGAGTGGACGGACCAGTGAGATGTGAGTGTGTGAGTGACGGACCAGTGAGTGTGAGTGAGTTAACTTTTGTTATTGCATGAGATATTGAGATCACCGTCACTGCCGAGTGGGTCACTCACTCACTCCCTCATTCCCTCACTCACTCACTCAGTTCGGTGTGTGGTTTTGAGCGATTTGATCCTATACCCCATCGCTGCCGCCTCGCTGGCACCCTGTGGCCGCTCCATCACCTTCGGATCAAGATGCGGATGGTCCGTTGTCGGACGCGTGCCGGTGCCTCAAAGTTGGACACGAGGCTCAGAGCTCATCACGACGAAACAGGTGGTTGAGCGAGCCGTCCTTGACGCGTTCCATGGTCGTTTGGACCGCGTCAGCGAGCCACCGCTCACCCTCGGCCATGGAGAGCGAATTGGTCTTGGTTTGGATCGCCTCCTCCTCCTCGCCGAGCAGCGTGCCGTACCACCGGAGCCATCGCTTCTGCCGGCGTGTGAGTACGCTCGGGTCTTCACTGCCCGCAAAGTGCGGCTGAGTCGCCTTCATCCGACGGGCAACGTGCTGCGCTCGCCCCACGGCGATGGCGCCCAATTGTTTTGCCCAGTCGTCGTCTCCGTCGTCGTCTCCGTCGTCTTCGTCGTCGCTCAACGAGGAAGGCGAGTGAGGAGGGGGAGGGTCGGGCAACACGCGAGGTGTGTCGCGCGGCTCGGTCAGTGTGAAGACGTCGTGGAAGGAGCCCGCCCACGCATCGCGCTTCGTCAGAAACTTGGGCAGCCCGAAGAGGTTCTTGATGGTCGCGCTAATCGAGCTCATCTCATACACCGAGTCGTTGAAAGGACGGGTAGGCGTACCTGGCGGTCCCGCCGGATCCTTGATGACAGTCCCCTTGGGGAGGAGCGGGGAGATGAGCAGGTTCGCGAGGCGAACGCCCAGCCGGTCGAATGCGAAGGCGACTGGGCAGCCAGGCCCCACATCGCACGATGATTCGGGCGGCGGTGCCTTCGTCGGCGGCGGCACGTGGTCATAGTAGCCGCCCGAGTCGTCGTAAATCACGAAGAGCGCCGAGCTGTTCCACTGCGGAGAAGCACGTAACGTCTCGTACACTTGCTTGAGAAGCGCTTCGCCGAGCGCCACGTCGTGACAGGGATGGTCGTCATTGGGCGACGTTTGGTAGCGCGGCACGATCCAGCTCAGCTCGGGAAGCGTGCCAGCCTTGGCGGCATCGTACCAGCCCTTGTCCTTGGCATCGTACGTGTGCGCGTGCGTCGGGGTTTTCTCTAGCAGGGACGTCATGTAAATGTCGCCCGGGATGTCGTCATAATAGAGGGCAAAGTTCTTGCCCGCCTCCAGGATCGAATCGAAGATGGTGCGCTGTGGGAAGAGAGGTAGCGTACCTCCACACTGCCGATACTGGACGCCCGTGTCTGTGCAGCCACACGAGGTGGCGGACTGGGCAAACATGTGGTTCGGCTGGGAGGGTGCGGGCACGGAGGAGAAGAAGCGATCAAAGAGCCCAAACTCTTTGGCCAGCGCCATCTTGATGGGGAGCTGAGCCGGCGAGAACATATCGAAGACGACATTATCGCCGCGAGTAACGTTGGCAAAGCCCTCCATCGTTGCGTTCGGATAAGGGCCCTTGTCAGGCACGGGCACGCCGGCGCCGAAGATGGCGGTCTTGTGCCAATCGTAGAACCGCCCCGCACTGGATCCAGGGCCGTGCTGGCAAACATATTCGGACGCGCCGCAGCGAATGCTCACGCTGCCCTTGCTGTGATCGTTTGGATCGATCCACTGCTTTTCATTGCCCGTCAGGCCGTCAATGCCTGGGAGCTCGGCCGTAGCGCATCCAAAGTAATGATCGAAGCTGTGGTTCTCTACATACAGCACCACGAGGTTCGTGACTGGCGCCGGCACCAAACGGAGGAGGCACAGCAAGCCCACGAGGAGGCGCGTCATTTTGCAGTCGCTTCAAGTCGCTTCAAAGGGCTTCAATTGCAGTCAGTCGTGCCGACGGCGCGTCGGGAACGCCGACCGACGCCTCTTGAGGAGCCGACGCAACCGTTAGGAATTGGGCTTACTTGGAATTCCTTATGATTGGAATTCCTAATCTCGGACTTAATCTCGGTCAAATATTTACACCACGGTTCCGTCAAATATTTACACCAGCGCCGGTGCGGGAGAAAAGGCCGGCAGCCGCCGCGGCCGCGGCTGCTGCTGCGGCGATGGCGTTGGCAGTGGCGTCATCCGCTCCGGCGGCCTTGGCGGCTGCCACTGCGGCGGAGAGCAGCGGCGGCGGCGGCGGCGGCGCCTTTGGCTTCTTTGGTGGCCGTTCTGGTGCCTCCTCCTCCTCCTCCTCGCCGTCGTCGTCCTCGTCCTCCTCCTCGTCCTCACCCTCTTGCGCCCGCAGCGCTGCTGCTGCGGCTGCCGCCGCCGCCGGGCGTGCACTGCGAGCACGTGTGGGCTCGGGCGGAGGCGGAGGGGGGGCGGGGGCGGGGGCGTAGATGGCGGGCGCATGCGCCCACACGACGGGCGCATGCGTGGCGATGCCACCGAGATCAGGCCCGAGATTAACGGATGCATGCGTGGCGATGCCGCGGAGTCCGCTGAGCGGCTGCGACCCTTGCGGCCCCTGGCCCCTCGCCTCTGCCGACACGGAGGGTGCGGTAGCAACGGCGGTGCCGGCGAGGCAGACATGTCCCTTCTTCGGCAGGCCGCAGCGCCCGCATCGATACCCGTGCTGCGCGGCCTGTTTGGGTCCCTTAGCAGAGGGCTCAGCAGTTGGGCGCTTATGAGCGGCGGCGGCGAGTGTGGTTGTGACGAGTGGGGTCGTGGCGAGTGTGGTAGTGGCGAGTGGGGTTGTGTCGAATGGGGTTGTGGCGAGTGGGCGTTCCTCGGTCGCGTGGCATGCGATCCACACGGTCTCTGCGATCGCACATGCCGCATTGGTATTGGCAGGTGGTGCAGGTGGTGCAGTTGTAAGCACAGGTGTAATCACAGTGGCCAGAGGAGGGGAGGCAGACGAGTTGACGAGGAGGCGTGAGCCGAGTGGTGGCCGGAGATCGGCGGCGCAGAAGATGCGCTGGAGGCCATCGTAGCCCACCACCTCGGTGACGAATGGCTCCGATGCGTCCTCGCCCCGTGTAAGGACCACGACGCGCCACCAGCCACCTTCGTAGAGTCCATCAAGCTCGTCGCCAGCGAGCACGCGTGTGATCCAATCATCAGGCGGCAACGGCGGCACCGCGAGAAGAGACGTGAGAGGTACCCACTCCCGAAGGTGCGCCGGCTTCGTCCCAGAGCTCTTCTGGTCTTCATAGAGCGTATCGTACTGGACGAGGGCCTGCGTAGGGACCTTCTTCTTCCCTTTTGTGGTACTCAGCGGCCACAGCTGGCAGATCGCCGCTGAGAAGCGCGATCCCGTTAGCCCGTCGTCCTCCATCTCCACCTCGCACCCCATCCCGACCTCAATGCCTCCACCGGCCAGCTCGTGTTCCATGGTGCCCGGCGCTGGAATGCTCACGCGATCGCGCATCGCCGCTGCGACGGCCGCTCGATCGGCCTCCGCCTCGGCCTCTTCCTCGGCTTTCGACTTCTCAGGTGGCTCCTCAGGTTGCGCCTGCGCCTCCGTCTCTTCCAAGTCGTCTCGTTGCGACACCCGCCGCGCCGCCTCTATGGCCGCGTTGGTAGTCTCGTCCGACGTACGTTTTGGCCGCCTCATTGCTAAGGGCTCGTCTACCCCCAAACCCGCGCCGTTCGGGGCAACGTCGTTGGGACGATCCTGTTTCGTCAGCGGTGGGCGCGGGGACTTGGGAAGTATCTGCTTGCCACCACCCCCTCTCCCACCACCACCACCCGCAGGCTCGGCGCCCGCGCCCTTGGCGCTCGCCACGGCACTCGCTGTAGAACTGCCGACCTCTTCGAGACCCTCGCCATCACCTCGGCTCGCGCTCATCACGGCGCTCAGCTTGCGCTTGCCGCCGGCGCTCGCCCCTGCGCTCCTCCGCCAGTCCTTGCCCTCCTCTTGCCACGTGAACCAGTCGACCCACTCGTCGTCATGGAGCATACGCGCGCTGAACCAGCCGTCGGTGAGCACGGCCACCACTGTGGCCGGCTTCCACACAGTGCCCTCCTCTTCCTCGACCTCAATCTCGACGCAATCTCCGTCGCGCGGCCACTTCCACCCGACGGGCGGCGGCGGCGGCGGTGCCTCCTCCTCGGCCTCGTTGTCGCGCCGCAGCCGCGTCGTTGGACGGCGCCGTGGGTAGCCACGTTGCGCCAAGACCATCGATTTGGTCAACGGCCCACGCCGATGCGCAGGCGTGCGGCCCCTCGCCTTTTCAGCCGGAGGCCACGGGGGCATGCCACTCGGGCGCGTTCGGCACGAAGCATCGCGATAGGCATCCGGCAGCGCCACCGCACCCAGGATGATGGCCTCGCCTGGCAGGGTGGACGAGCTCGAGGCCCAATAAGTGCGCCCAGTGGGCGCGCCGCCCTTGCGGTCGTCGCGCCCGCCCCGGCGGTCGCGGTCGCGACGGCGGCGGTCGCGGTCGTAGTCATCATCGTCGGCCGTCGTCTTTGCAGCCAGCTCTTTGCTGCCCGTCGTTGTGGCGGCACCGTCGGCCGTCGGCAAGACGGCACGCGCGGCGCCCATGCCGACGTAACGAGCGTCGATGAACTCGTATTGCTCCTGCGACGAGCGCTCCAGCACGTGGCCGGCGGCACGCCGCTCAGCACTCTCAGCAATCTCGGCATCGATGCTCTCAGCCGGGATGAGAAGCGGCTCCTCGTGGTCTTCCGTATGAGTCCACAATCGCATGCTGTCACCACCGGGAGCTGCCGTCGCCGTGGGGACCCACCGCGCGACGGCGACCTGAAACTGCGTCCCAATTCGCGGCTCCAGTCTCCAGGCTGCGTAGCCGACGATCTTTGCAAGCCGTGTCGGCTGGGCGCGCTGTGGCTCAGGCTTACGGACCCGATGATGAAATTCCTCGTCGCTGCTCTCAGCAGCTCCCGAGTCGTACCGTTCCTCGACTTGCACGGCATTCTCGAGGCAATGACGCGCGTGGCCGCCCGCCGCTTGGGGCGTGAAGAACACCCGGCCGCATCGGGTGCACGGGTAGCCATCCAACCTTTCTTTGCCATTCTCGCGTCGCGCGCAAGGTACTCTCACGGCCTCGTCCTCCGCCGCCTCGTCCTCCGCCGCCTCGTCCTCCGCCGCCTCGTCCTCTGCCAACTCGTGCTCGACGAGTAAATCAGCCCTTGAAAACAGATTTGTGGTTGGTGTTTGACCAGTTGCCGCAGTATATCCAGGTACCACCATGGCTGAGTCCGAGTTCTCGCTGCTTGCATCCATGGTCACGCGCGAAGGCGATGGCGATGAATCCTAGGCGTTCGGTTGCGGGACAAGATAGAAGGTGCGCACTGCGTGCGCCGTAAAAACTTTTCGCGCCAGGGAACCCGCTGCATCTGCCAGCAGGTACAGTACTTCCAGTACTGCTGCTGTGAAACACACACGCGCACACTCTCACGGGGGCCTCTATCGCAATGGACGGAGGTGTAACCGACGGACTTCTGCAGAGTGTCAGCGCAAGGCTCATGAGTCAGCGCGGGTCGGCCTGTGGAGGCCGAGACAATCTGCTACAAACAGTAAATACAGTCAATCTGCGACGCGCAAACCAACCGTTGGTTTGCTTCAATTGTCGCTTTACATACATGTACTCATCCCCACACCTCCCATCTGCCCCCGCACCTCAGACCTCACCAACCTCCACACGTACTCTTTGCGCGGGCCATTGGGCCGCATCTCTATGTACATGTATGGAAGGACACGTGGCCGACAACTTGCGGTACACAGGCCGTTGATCGGCAGACGGCGGGTTGCGATGCCACGAAAACGCTGACACAGCGCTCGCGAGAATTGGCGAAAAACTGAGTTCGAACGGTGGAGTCACGGAGCGGCGGTAGACCAACATGCGGCCGTCTTTGAGCGCTGTCGCGCTTCTCAGCGTCGCGCTGCTCGCGCCGTCGACGGCGCAACCGCTCATGTGCCACGTCGATGAAAGCATGTGCCGCGGTGGCGTCCTCTTCGACAATGAGTGCTGGCACCTAAGCAGGGACGGCGAATCATGCGCGAAGGTGTGCGGCAACGCTGCGACGGTCAATGAGCCGCGGACGCGCGCCGGCGCCCAAAACCACGATATCATCGAATGCATCGAAGATTTCCTCGCGCCGGATCTCGACCGCCGCGGCTGCGGGCCCTCCACCGACCACATCCTCAGGGACGCTGATTGCGACGGCGCGGTGCGCCAGATCGAGGGTTGCCGCGGCATGGTGCTACTCGTGCATGAGCTGGAAAAGCCGCGCTGGCACTGCTACCCGCAGTTTAGCCCACTGCGCGTCCCGGAGGGCTTCCGGGCGCCATGCCTCTGCTGGCCGCCGCCGCCCTCGCCGCCCTCGCCGCCCTCGCCGCCCATGCCACCTCCGCCTCGCCACCCGCCGCCGCCGCCCTCGCCGCCGCCGCCGCACCCGCCGCCGCCCTCGCCCAAGCCGCACAAGCCGCCGAGCCCGCCGCCACCACACAA
>Ga0210244_100932_pt1 | contig 25897 bp, 18 predicted proteins | sample ChrtobMetaP3_0mM_FD_155473 | JGI IMG/M metagenome (GOLD analysis project Ga0210244, IMG submission 155473) | Chrysochromulina tobin associated microbial communities from unialgal haptophyte culture, Seattle, Washington, United States - P3_0mM | ecosystem: Host-associated > Algae > Haptophytes >...
TCCCCTGAGCATGCCGAGCGGCCTGGCGTGTGCGGGCACACCTATTGGGGTGGGGGGGACCGCTCGGGAGTACAGGGAAACGCCTCGGCGACCGGCCCGTAGGGTAGTGTGAAAAAGAACTGTTTCCGAGGAGCAAAACAAACGATGGAACCGAGTTGATGACCTCTTCACTGCTCGACTTTCCGACTTGGACACGACGTCGCGTGAGCCTCCATGGCAGCAATTGAGCGAACGCGCACTTCATTTCTGTCGATTCTAACGATGGCGCGGAACGAATGCCAATCCTACGCGGAATGGCTGGCGCATCACCGGAATCAGGGCGTCAATCATTTTTACATCATCGACAATAACAGCACAGATGGCTGTCTCGAGCGGTTGGCAGCGCAGCACGATGTGACGATCTGGACGTGGGCGGGTCGTGCGCGTGCAGTAGTCGACACCGATGGAGCGACATTGCTTGCGCGCCTTAAAGCTGCATCTGGCCTCGCTGCCGTGGTCGAGGTGTGCCACTTTTAGTGCCATTGAGTTAATGAAGCTACATTGAGTGCCACTTATGCCACGGTGAGTGGCACTGACTGTGAGTGTGGTGTGAGTGTGCCTGTGTGCCACTGCAGGCTGCCAAGCAAAGCGGCTCAAATCAAGTGCGAGCTTACAACCACTTCGTCGCGAAAGTGGCAACAGAGTGGGTCAGCATCCAAGACTTGGACGAATTCATCTTCGGAGTGAACACCACAGTTGCCCACTTCTTGCACCAGCTCGCATTGTCGACGCGTCAAGTATGCATGCCTTGGATCACCTTTGGAAGCGGCAACCTGAGCGCCCAGCCAGCTTGCGTGACGGCTTCAAATGTGTACCGCCGAGGCATCCCAGACAAAGAAGGCAAGTGCATCATGCGCACGCGAGAGCTTGCGCACGCAGAAATTCATCGGTCGGTGATGTTGAACGAGACATATCATCGGCGCATCGACGGCTGCATCTGTGGCAACTGTCGCCGCTGCGCCTGCTGCGGACACACGGGCCCTTCGCCTGCATTCGCTTGTTCCGCAAAAGGTTACCTGCAGACCAAGACGCCCCATCTAAGGCTGCACCACTACATCAGCCAGAGTCGTGAGCACATGCATCAAAAGTCGTTGGTGGGTGAGGCGGACCTGTACAACCGTGTGCGCACGCCTGCTTACTGGGACCGCATCGAGGCCATCAGCAACACGCATCGCGACGCCGCTCTCGCCGACCAGGCAGTCTGTCGCCCGGGGCAAGAGTCGTCGTTGCTTACAGCATGGTGACGCGGCTAGGTGACGGCAACTCCTATCCCTGACTCCTATGTCAGGGCCTATGCATAGGCCGCCAGGCCCCGCCAGGTGCTTGCTGTGCTGCAGTGCAGCTAACAGTGCAGCTGCTGTGCTCATGGATCGTGGCCACATGCTCGCCGCCCATGCCACTAACCCTACGTCCTAACTCTTACCCTAACCCGACCGGTGTGAAGGCCGAAAAATTACGAAAGTGAATGCGTGTGCGAGCGGTCGAGTGGTGTTCGGTGATCGGTCTTAGGACTTGATGACTTAATACCGTACAAGTTTCGTGTGAAACGTGTCCCTCTCGAGCATCCGAAATCCGAGTTCCGCGACAATCATGGTGTAGTAGGTGTGTAGCAGGTATAGGACAATAGGAGTAGGAGCGGTCAGCGGAGGGCCCGCGACGGGAGCATGCAGCATCGTGTTCGGTTGTCGTGGCTGCAGTGACGTGCGGTGTTGGCCGCGGCGCCTCGTGGTTTTGGCATGGGTTTTGGGCCTTTCCGGTTCACAGTGTTCAAAGCCTATGAGGTAATTACCTGAGTAGTGGGAAGGGGTCCCCCTAGGTGCACGTCAAAAAAGTGCGCCGCGCGGTTTGATTCGTCCGATGCTTACGATCACGCCCGCCACCACAGCAAAATCGCCCCCCCGCCCGCCCCCCATAGCCATACACACCAGGGGGTCCCTTAGGGGTCCCTTTGCCTTTCACTAGGGTAGATTATTCAGGTAAAACTCACTCTGCCACCATGAGTTGCATAGTTCAACTGATGCCTGCTGTGTGATCCGTGATCCGTGTACCGTGATCGAACCACACACCAGTCCGAACCCGCCGTCCGCCGCGACGCCCAGGGCGTCACGACGCTTCCCAGCGCGTGGCATGATCAGGCATACAGGCCGCGCATAACGATGAGCCGTCGCCCGAGGGCGATAAGGGCAGAGAGAGCCACCATAGCGCTTGCAGCACCAAAGCACGCGCTCGCGCCTCCCCAGGCATAGAGAGCCCCAAGGAGTGGGGCAGAGACGATCCGGGCAACAGTGTTGACCGAGCCGTCGAGCCCCATGATGAAGCCACGCCGATTCCGGGGCACGCACTGCAGCAGCATCGTGGGAATAGTCGGCCCATACAGCGGAACGCCTAACTGGTAGAGAGCGGCAGCGATCCAAAAGAGAGCGAGGTGCATGGTCGTGGCTCCGGCCTGGGCAACAGGCGAGGAGGCGACAAGGGCGATGCCGGCGAGCCCGAGGGCCGAGGTGCTCAGCCCAGCGACGCACGTACCCACCACGCCGAGCGTTCGCTGCACGCGTGCCGAGATGGTGGCCGAGACGACGAGAGAGAGTGCGGCGAGGGCTGCCTTCGACTGGCCGATCCCAATCTCATTCATGCCCGCGAGCGACTTGATGAGCGAAGGGAAGAAGGCGTCGAAGGGCGCCGAGCCGCAGCTGAAGAGTGCCGAGATGACGCACACGGTCGCCACAGCCGCCACGAGCTGTGCGCCCAGAGGGCATGCGATCAATTCCTCCACCCCACCCCGCATACCATCCGCGGGCGGCGCGGCAGGCGCAATGGTTGTCGGAGATGCGGGAGCAGCGGCAAGCGGCTTCGGCGGCGTCTCGGAGACGAAGGCGACGACGAGCACGGCGGCGAGCAGTGAGCAGACCGCCGAGACGCTGATCACAGCGGCGAGCGACATCGTACGCGTGAGCCCAACGGTCAACTGCCCAAGAAACAGGTGACCACTCATCAGGGGGCCAACGATGTAGGCGAGAGTGGACGACGCGTCGCGCCACGCCATGTAACGCGGGAGCTGGCCGATGCTCGACCCGATGTCGGCGAGGTATGCCTTCGCCACGGGGCTCGAACCGGCCATCGAGCCGGTGAGCGCCCGCAGCCCGAGGAAGGCCCAGAGTGGCCAACCCCGTTGGATGGCCAAGCCCTGCACTGCGAGGCCGACGCCGGAGCCGAGGAGCGAGATCGCAATGACCGGCTTGCGGCCCACACGGTCAGAAAGCGGGGCCCAAAAGAATAGGCCGATGAGCATGCCGAGCGGGTACGCGGAGGTGAGCATCCCAAGCGTTGCGCCCACGTCAAGCCCAAAGTGCTTGCCCAGCGCTGGCGTGATGGGGCCAGCCATGGTGAAACCGAGCAAGTTGAGAAAGGCCGCCGAGAGCACGGCCGCCACCGAGAGCGTCAGCTTGGTAGACGATGGCGACGAAGATGTGCCACCAGACATGCGCATGAGCGACGAGCGCGCCTCCTCTTTGGGTAGAGGCATGCTTAGAGCATCGGTGCGCCACCCGGTGGTACGTGCGGCGGCGAACTGCTGTGGTCGATTGCTGGCCACCGGGCGCAGCGAGAATGCTGCACTTGGTAGCAGCGCTACGGCGCAGAGCAGCGCCGCCTGGCGAAACATCGTTCTCTCCAATTTGGCGTGCGCGTACCTCCGGCGTCACCGACCGCTTGACCGCGTCGAAGCTTTTCCTTCCTCCGTCGGACTTGGAAGTGTGTGAACCCTTTTTTCTCACGAACAGCATGTGTTGGTCGCATTCCCTTCTGTTGAGTGGCTTCTACGACAACCGATCACGGGCGTTCTGGGTGCGTTCCGACTTCCGTGTGTGCATGCGTGCGTGTTGTCGAAGTGCGTGACGACATCGCTCTGCTTCATGGGAGTCAGAGCTGACAGCTGTGCGACGTCTCTGCCATGAGCAAATGAGCAGGCACAGCTGCAGGTGAGGCCTGATCGTTTTCGGGTGAGGTTGTTTCGTCGCCGACGTTTTTCGTATGTCGTTCGTTTTCGACTTTTCTTTAGTAGATTATTTACAGAGATGCGCACGTGCCTGCATACCCATACAATTGTACGAGAGATTCTGCGAGAATCCCGTGTCAACGCGGGCTCTGCCGTCTCCGCCGCCGTTTGCGTCGAGTTCCACGACGGGCCGTTATCTAAGGCGCGGAGGCACGGACGGCGAGGCACGGACGGCGAGCAGGCCTTCCCAACCAGGCTTGGCTGCGTCACCTTGGCAGGTCGTTTAGTCGATCATTGACGTCGATATTGCCATGGCAGTATTCCGAAGCGCGTATTATTATTGAATCAACACAGGCAACTAGCGCGCGTTATGAACTTCGTGTAACGGGTGAGCGTGACGAAGGAAGAGGTGCGGGTGTCGATGCGAAGCTCGTGCGCAAGAGGCGGCGCGCATTCAAATGGAAATGCGCGCGCTCAGAGAACCGAGCCGGTGGCGAGCTCCTGGCCGACCATGCCCGCGACGGCGATCATCGCGAGCCGGCCGTTATTGAGCTCCTTGTTCTGCATCTCCTTGAACTCTGCTGGCGACGTCGGCTTCAAGCCAAGCGGGTCGAAACCGAGGTCGCCGGGCATGTAGTCCTTACGCAGGGTGCGGATGGAGCCCTGCGCGGCCGCATCCGACGAGTAGTCGGGCTCCATCCAGCCCTTTTTCGCACGCGCAATCTCACTCTGGAAGATCGGGAGCAGCAGGAGCAGCGCCTGCTCGGGCACGGGGATCTGGTCGAGCTGGAAGGCCGCCGGGCCATCTACGTCAGGGAAGATGGGATGGAATTTCTCCTGGACCAGGAATCCCGCCGCCGCCATCATCGAGACGCGGCAATGCATGAGCTCAGCCTCGCGCCACAGCTTCACATCCATCTCATCCTCTGGGCAGATATTGAGCGGATCGAAGAACCCAAACGGTCCGGTGACGCCAGGCATCGTCCTTGCCAGTTCCCACCCCGGCGCGGTCGACGGGCGGATGAGCTGCATCACGGGTGCGACGGTGCGAAGCATCGATTCGGAGGTTTGGAAAGTCGTGCGTAGTTTCCATGAATGATCTTAGAAAAATCGTTGATGCGCTGCGGAGATTGATGCAATCCTCGTTCCCCGGCACACTTTACGTACATCACGTTGTCCGGTCGGAGAGTCCTCGCCGTGTCTGCCTCCAGCACATGCTCCTTGCTCCAGTCGGCTCGGGCAGACTCGCAGTCGGAAGGCCGGCGTGACCAATTGTGGGCGGGCGCGCTCGCACCGTTCACTGGGCCATTCTTTGGAGCTGCTCAAGCTTGCGGTCGCGCTCGGTCCGCAGCTGGCGTTCGAGCCGCTCGTATTTACGGTACACCTTGCCAATGTCACGCTCCATGTCTTCCGAGAGCCGAGAGAGCTCCTTCGAAAGGGTCTCGACGCCCATGAGTGAGACGTCCCCGCGCCGACGCGAGTTCGAAGCGTTCCGCCCTTCGAGAGAGCCCCGGCCCGCGGCCGCCCGGGACGAGCCCTCGAGCGGATCTTCTAAGACCCCTGCACCCGACGAGCGTCGCCCCGAGGCGGAGTCGGCCGTGGCGCGCGAAGGGGCTCCCTGTGGTGGCGGCAATGGAATTGGGGAAGCGGCCGCCTCTACGCCGCCTCCGCCACCGCCACCGCCGCCGCCACCGCCACTGCCGCCGCCGCCGCCGCCGAGTCCGTCGCCCAAGAATTGACGCATGAATGCGGGGGGCTGCGCACCGAGGGTAGCGACTTCGCCGCCCGCACCCCTGAGTAGCATCGTGCCTACGCCCTCGTAGCTGGGGTTGACTGCCGAGCGCAACGCGGCCGCGGCCGCGGGTTTGATTACCATGGTGCCGGACGCCGCCGCGCCCGTGGCCGCCTCGGCGTCGGCACGCCTGATGCACATCGTCGAGTCCCCTGTTTCGTCAACGCCAAAGCCCCGCCCAAGTGTGCCGCCCGCTGCACCGATAGCCGAGGGGGTCGGCTCGTCGTAGGCCAGGCGTGGACGCACTGATAGGGGCGCCGCCGCGCCGCCGGCCGTGGCGCACGCGGCTTGCAAGCTGGGCGTCGCGCCGATCATGCCGTCGCCTGAGCAGATGCACATAGTCCCGTCGCAGCTTGCACTGGATCTTATGGGGGTTCGGGTCGGTCCGCCGCCGGCATCGGCTCCATAGACGACGCCCCCATAGACGCCGCCCGCATTCGCAGCCCTTAGGAAGGCTGGGCGGGCGTCGCTGGCATCGCTGGCACCGCCGGCATGCACTTGCATGGTGCCGCCGCTGAAGTTGGCGGTGCCAGTCGCGCTTGTAATGCTCCTCGCGGGCGCAGGCGGGGCGCTCTGTCGTCGGAGTTGGTCGCCGTCTGAGGGGCGCCGAGCCATCGCCTCTTTGTACGATTGCTGGGCGTCACCTGCAGAGACGCCCATGCCCAACCGCAGCGTTCGATTGGCTCCTGAGGCGCTCGGCATGGCGCTCGTGCCGGCAGCCCCAGCCATTGGTTGCGAGCGCTGCGCGGGCATGGTGCCTGATGATCCACTCACGTCCTCCGCAAACTTTTTCGCAATCGCCGAGATCGCCGCAAGGTCGAAATCGTCGCGGGCGCCGCCGCCGCTGCCACTCGACCTCTGGACATCGGCGCCGCTTCCACCACCGCTGCCGCTGCCCGACTTCGGTCGAGGTAGCGTCGCGCTCGAATACTGCGTGTTGGCGGCGCCAAGGGGTGCTGCCGCCCCCGCTCCAGGATTCCTCATGTCCTCGGCCGACTTTCGGCGCTGACGCCCCTCGGCCGCGTGGCGCGCGCGACGCTCTTCCTTATCGCGGAAGGCGCGCAAAGGGTCCCGTGCCGCGGACATGAGGGCCCGCATCACGCCGCGCGCGGCTGCCTCGTGTCCATGTCGGATGAACGGGTCACTCATGAGATCGGCGCTGCTGGCGCGCTGGGCGGGGTTCTTGACGAGGCAGCGCTTGAGCATCGCCACGAACTCGGGCGACCAGCTCGCAGGCTCCTTGAGCGAGGGCGCGGGCAGTGTCGGAATCAAGAAGATAGCCGTGAGCGGCGAGACCTGCGCATGTGGCGGCTGGCCCTCGGCAATCTCGATGGCGGTGATCCCGAGCGACCACACGTCGGCGAGCATGTCGTAGCCGTCGGGGTTGGAGCGCTGGCACGTGATCACCTCGGGCGCCATCCAGAAGGGAGTGCCGATCACTGTGCGCCGAGCGGCGATCGTAAGGCCCACTATCGCGGCCACCCCAAAGTCAGCGAGCTTGACGATGCCGTCCGAGTCGAGGAGCAAGTTGCCCGCCTTGATGTCGCGATGCACGAGGCGTTGCTCGTGCAGGTACTGGAGCGCGTGCGTGCACGCCGCGACCGCCGCCGCCGTCTGCGGCTCCGTCAAGCAGCGCCCACACGCGGACATGACATCGAGCAGAGACGATCCCTCACAATACTCCATCACGATCCAAAGCTTGCTCTGGTGCACAAAGGAGCTGAAGTATTGCACGATGCCGCTATGCTTGCATGCTTTGAGAAGCTCGATTTCATTCTCCAGCTGGCCATTATCATCTTCGAGCGAGACCACCTTGACGGCGACGACCTCATTGCGATCATGGTGCATCGCCTTGAACACCTTGCCAAAGGAGCCCTCGCCGAGCATCTCGAGCAGTGTGAGAAACGGAGCCGTCGAGGCGTTGGCAGAAGCAGGTGACGTCATCGGGCCGCCGAGCCCAGTGATCACGCCGCGCTGCACTACCGCGCCTACGAGGGTGCCGAGAGCAGTTCTGAAGTTTCGTTCGCGCTCGGCAGCGCGGATTCTTTTACGAGCATAGACCAGTAAAAAACATCGGGCGAGCCGGGACACGGACTCTTCCAACACCGCGCAGCTCAGAACGACGCGTTCTTGCCCATCGATGACCGAAAATGCTGTGGCGACGCTGCAAGCGCTACTCGCGGCCGACACGGCGACCTTCGAGTCCACGGAGCTGCGCACAGGTTTGGCGCTCGCCACGCTACTCGTGGCAAAATGGCAAGACGCACTCAAAGAACTCACTGAAGACGGTCCTTGCGCCTCTAGTAGTCCTGTGCGTGCTGCCCTGGTGAGGAGCCTGTACGGTGCTGCGGGCACCGACCCAATGGCAGCAACAATCGCCGTACAAGAGGACCACGCATCGCTGTACACCAACGTGCCGCAGCCCTTCCTCGACGCTCTCATGCGCTCGCTACGGCCAGCCTTCTGCATCGAGGTAGGCAGCTGGAAGGGAGGCAGTGCGAACAGGATCGCCGCCGCCGCCGCCGCCGCGACACCAGCGAGCGCCGCGCCGCCGTGCCTCTTGTGCATCGACACATGGCTCGGTGATGGCGGCGCGTGGATTGATCGTTGCACGGGCTGGCGCGACGGCCTGCTGCTAGAGCGCGGTCTGCCTCAGCTGCTCTGGCAATTCGTTGCCAACGTGCGCCGCCAGCACCGCCACGTCATTTTGCCGTGGCCGTGCTCGTCGCTCACGGCTTTGCGCGCGCTGCAGCACATCGTCCTCGAACCCGGCGTGCATGGCGTGCCGCGACCAGACTTCGTCTACCTCGACTCGGGCCACGAGAAGGGCGAATCCCTCTTGGAGATCACACGGGCGTTTGATCTGCTACGGCCGGGCGGCGTGCTCGCGGGGGACGATCTTGACTGGTGGGCGGTCGAATCGGACCTGCGCCTCTTCGTGTCGACGCTGGCACCCGGTGCGCTCGTCCCCGTCGAGCAGGACGAGATGCTTCGAGCGCTGCCGCACTTGTATGCGGTCTCCGAGGCGGGGTATTGGGTGCTCGATTCGGTGCCGCGTCAGTGGGTACTCCGAAAGGGCGGTGGCTGCGACTACGGCGGCGGCGGCAATGGCGGCGGCGGCAGCGGCGGCGGCGGTGACGGCGGCGGCGGCGGCGACGGCGGCGGCGGCAGCGACTACGGCAGCGACTGCGGCGGCGCCAGCATAGACGGCCTCGCCGCCCTACGCGCCACAGTCGAGATGGATGAGTATGGGCCCTCCGGTGCGGACGCGCGCGAATACGTGCCTCTGCATGAAGGCGATCGCGCAGCCCTTCGTCTCTATGAAGAAGGCATAGCGCTACTTGAACGAGGTCAGACGACACTGGCCGCGCGCCTGTGCAAGGCCGCCGCGAGTGCCTCCCCCTCACTCGCCGCCCATTACAAACTTGAAGCCTGGGAAACCATTGTCGAGCAAAGCCTGAAGCGGTTTGCCAAAGTTCCGCCTCTGCCTCCGGTCAGCGATCTTGGATCAGATGGGCGGTGAGATTCAATCTACGTGTACATAACTTGAAACGCTTGGAGCGGACCGATAGGGGCGATACCGCAGCTGTATCGATCATTCGAGTATCTTCGCATTCGATGGTACGGTACGCTTGCGTCGTGGCGTGTTGTAGCTGTAGGACCGGAGCGAAAGACTTCAACCCACCACCCGACGTTGGCGGCCCAGTCATCCGGCGCCGCGTTCTGATTGATGCACCCGCGGTTGCCTCGCTCCTGGGTCTGGTCCGGGTCTGGCTCGCAAGAAGTCCCACATGTATACGGCTCGACGTTGGGCATTGGCCAGCTCTCGGGCATGCCGATTATAAATCATCGTCCCTAACTTGTGATGCACATAGAAGACGGCTCGACGTTCGTCGACTCGCCCACGCAAGGCAAGTACCTACAGATACGGTTTAGCTCAAAGACGGACGCATCATCAAGCTGCGGCTTGCCTCCAACGGCATATGCTGGATCTCCGAGCCGCGTGCGAGCGGGGTCGAGAGTTGTGGGCGGTAACACGATAGCGTCACGCCGGATGCGCGTTTCGGGTGCCGAAAGACTCGCGTCGATCATCTCGCTGTCGAGGGCGGGGAGGTAAGGACGAGCGTCTAGAGCATTGACGCGAGACTTGATATTGTCGAGGTCAAGGACTATGTCCTTTTCGAGGTGAGCGAGCCGTTTGACGAGGTCGGCGGCTTGGTCACGTTGAGTTGTCGCAAGCTCGAGAAGACCGAGGGCGAGGCGTTGGTTGGCTTCGAGTTCAAGAAGACGTTGTTGAAGGGGATGTTTGATGGCTTCGACGCGTGCGATGTCGGCTTTGAGGGCTTTCCTTGGTAGCGTAGCGGAGCTCGATGATGAGCTCCTCGATGCGCTGTGTGCTGAAAGCCTGTCTCGACGTCATGTGAGATGATCGACTGTATGAAGTGAACGTGGGTGTGGGCAGCGACGGTGTGTCGGCCTTGGCCGTGGAGTCATCGAGATTTTGGCAGCGCTGCTCGATGATCCGATGATAGAGACACGTTCGGAGAAAACGTCGAGAGGAACGTTCAAGGGGGTCGGAGGCCTTTGGGTACGTAGGCCGGCTGCTCGAGTAGCTTCTCATTGGTGGCGAGATCGCCACGTGCGTCGGGCTGACGTTACGTTTGCTCGTCAGGAGCAGCAACTGCAGCGAGGGCAGCATCGGAGGCGCGGGCGCGCGAAGCTGTGGGAGAGGTTGCATCGGTACATGAGCTTTGGCGACGGTCTCTTTGTTGATTCGTCTAGACCACTTCTTCGAAGACTCAACGAGCGTGTCTGGTTGCCGTTCGACTCAATAAGGGTGAGGGGTGAGGGGTTGCACGAGGCAGTTGTGCAGCTATTGTGCAGCTGCTTCGCGTTGCGCGTCTTCGATGGCAGCCATCTTGACACATCGCTCCATTGCATACTCGGGCGTGCCTCGTGCTGGGATGCCGGCGGCGGGTGGAGTGTACTTGAGCACCGAGGTTGGTGCTGTGAAGATGTCGTAGAGGCCATGGCAACGGCGGAGTAGCTTCGGTCGGCTGCGGGCGGTGCACCGTGAGCGCTTGATGCTTGAGTCGAGGTTGCGGAGGTCATGCGGAGGTTGACACGGCCGAATCCAGCGGGGCGCGTGCCGTAGCTATCAAGCGAGGTGCCGAAGGTGAAGCGGCCGTGCAGATCGTCGGTGGGCTTGGCAGCTTTGGAGGGGGACTCGGGAGTTGCACCAAGCATGTTGAGGCGCCCGATCATCAGGCCGATTTGCCGCCCGTCGGCGCTCGCGCCACTTGTCGAACGAAGGAGTGAGCCGCCCGCCTTGCTATACGCCTTGCTGGTGAGACAGAGATCGGCAAGGCGACGGCGAAGAGGCATGTGCTCACAACGCTCGAGTCTGCAGATAGAGCTCCAATCCAGCTTAAGTTGTTGCTGCCTACAGGCGTATACTACAGGGGAGCGACTTCGTGTGTCGCGAAACGCTGGGCACTTGAACGCGCTGTGGGCTGTGCATGCAGAGGTCGACATATTGCGTCTCGTCGGCGGAGGCTGGTGCGCATCCCTTGAAGACGGAGCTTTTTTTCCTTGCCAGCCTTGGGTCGCCGCTTTGGCAAGAATGTGCGCCATGCAGGACGGTGAGACGGCCTGTGCCTTGCATCGTGTTAATTAAGCGTGCCCGTGACACCCAAGATGCCCACTGTCGTAGAGGCTGACGACGGCGAGTATTTTGAACGCGCCGAGAGGCACTCCTCGACAGTGGACGTCTCGGTGTCGATGTCAAGGGCTTCATCATCGGGGTCGTCTTGCTGCTCGAGATCGTTCATGACTGTGCGGCTTCGTGTGGATTTCGTTATGCGCGAGAAACTCGGCGGCTGGAGTCCAATCGACGTGGTCGATGATGTAGGCGGCAACGGCGTCGTTCATGGACTTGTACTGGCCCAGGTACTTGGTGTAGTGTTCAACCTTGGACATGCCTTCCAGGTCATCCCCGAAGCCGGCACCTAGCCGGCACCAGTGAGGTTGAAGTACATCCGAAACTCGGACCGTAAAACCGGAGATGCGAATGCATTGCCGCTATGGCGCATCCTGGTCCGGCATCTGCGCGAAGCTGGATGAGCTAGGATGAGCCAGTCGTCGATCTTGAGCTTTTGTTGGTCGGGTCGAGCTTGTGGAGAAAACGGTGTTTGCAGCATGTAGAATTTCGGCGGCTTGAACGTGTCATTCACTTCGGTCGGATCGATGGACCAAGTAGCCGCTACCATTTGAGAGCCAGTCGTTGACATCGAGACATACTGATATTGGGTTATAGTCTCCACTGAGACGTACACTGGTACCACTGTGCAAAGACACAAAGACGAGGACCGTCATCGAGGTCGCGCCTTCCTCGAAGCACTGGGAATCCTTTACGAAGAATCCATCGCCTACGACTCGCACCAGATGCGTCACAGCGACGCCACTGAAGACAGCACCTTGATCAAGGGATGGCTCGTACTCATTGCACGCGGAAGACGCAGGACCAAAACGTCACCCTCTTGACGGTGCAACAGGAGCTTCGCCGGCCGCATCATCCACCGCACTACACCGCACCGATACGATCACATTTCCTCTTCCCGCCGTCCACAACGGGGCGCACCAAGGTTGCCATCCTCGGGTACAAATAGGGTACTCGTACGTGACCCTCTCGACGACGTCCGAAGCCGTTCGATCCAAGTGCGCCGTCCTCTCGGGTGCGCGCACGACACGCATCTCGCGCCGGATTACCCGCCGCCATGATCATCGCTCGCTGAAGCGATCGCACACACAGCGGTGATCGACACCGTGCCCGAGTTCACGACAAAGATTGACGGCACATGCGTCCCATCTTCGCTGCGCGTTACGACTCAGCTAACACTGGCCTGCATCGTCGATCCTTACGTGCCGATTCCCAGTGCCAATGCCTTACTGATCACTGCCGCGGACATCGCAGACATGTCGCTCTGCTTGTTTTGCCAAGACGATGTGCCGTCCGAGCTCAGCCCCCCCGTCGCGACGCTCCTCATGGCTATCTCAGTTGACCCCGCATCCACGACGAGTCGCTCGAGATCTGCCTACTCGACGTTCCGGATGACAATGGCGGTCCTGCCCTCGACGCCGTCTTGAGCCTCGCCAAAGGCAGCAGGTTCTTCGTCGACCGGAAGGAGGTCGTCTACTACCAGTCTACTACTAGTCTACTACACCGACAGCGGAGTTGCGCGCGCACTCTCGAGCCGCGCGGGATCAAGAGGAGGCCCTCACTTCGCTGCAGAGAGATCAGAGAGATCAATGGATCCTCGCGATCGAGAAGGAGATGGACAACCTTCCCGCCTTCCACGACGCCTTCCACATCCACATCCAGCAGGTGCATCCCGCCATCGCGCACGGGGTGTGTGTGCACACATGGCCACGCCAACACACGAATCCTACGCCGCGGCGAAGCCCAGCATCCTCGCCTGGCTGTTTCACAGTGCGGACCTCGGCGTCGCCTACGGCGCCTCGCACTTGACATGTGCAGCGGATCTCCTCCCGCCCAAAGACGCCCTGCTCCCCATGGGCGACGTGCGCGACTACTCGCTCTTCTGCACGGTGGACTCCGACCTACCCGGCAAAGGCCTACCTGTACGCAACGTCGAAGACACCACGTTCATCGACAAGCAATCGCACACCGCGCTCAGCTTGGCTACACGATCTCCCTCGCTGGCGCGGGTGCTTTGTATGTGCATGGAGGCTGTCTCGAGGCGCCAGCACTCCACCGCGGTCGACACGGCCGCAGCTGAGATCTTCGCAGCCTCAGTCACCGGTGCCGTCCTTGTTTCTACCACCAGCGTCCTCGACTTCGTGTCCTTTGGCGCTCTCAGGCATCAGACGGTCCCGGGTTTTTACAAAGCACGTTGAATCCAAGGCCACCTTTCGCGATTACATGGCACGCCTGTACAACACCACGGCTTCCCTCTTCTGCTTCAGCCACACCACCTCTATGGCACACCCAGCCGAGAGCTCTGACTAGTGCAGATCAGGTCTCGACGCGGCTATTGGGGAGGGGAAAAGAGGATGGCCTCATGTGGGTGGAGAACCGAAACCGGAGCATGTCAAGGGGGAAATGCCGCGGCCTGATGTGCTTGTGGGGGGGGTTATCAGGATGCATGAATCTGCATGTCATGACTTCTTTACCCCTCAACATTCGACGAGCTCAGTGTCTCGACTGGGGGGGCGACACAACGTCCGTGTTCGTGTGTGAATAGAGTTGGGTGTCGTGACCGATCTTCACGTGATCGTGTCGACCGTCCCGACTTGCCTTTCTGGGGCAAGTATCATCGGCGCAAAATCGGGACCACTCCCGATCTTTGTCCGTGACTGGAAGGGCGCGACGGTGGTCCTCATCTTTGTGCCTCTGCACAGTGGTGCCGGTGTACATATCAGTGGGAGACTAGTAGGTCTCTGTGTACGTCTCACTACCGGTATGTGTCAACTATACTGGCTCTCTTCGATGGCTCACAAAGTCGTGTAGTAGCTGTTGGACCGGGGCAAAAATTGACTCGGTGGTAAGGATTCCTGCCGGTACAGTGTGTCCTGTGTGTTGCCCGGCTCCCCATACAGACTTTTTTGCCGGTATATCCTGTGAGAAGTTTTTCCTTTCCTTGCATGCACGACGCGGACCAGACGCAATTTTGATTGAAACGGACATGATGGAGAAGGTCGCCCAGGAGGAGCCCCGGGAAGAGACGGCAGATGAAGCGGAGACCGAGAAGCGAGTTGTGTGGCTACAGGCACTCCTTGCTCGATTCGGTCACTCAAATGGCTCTGGGTCTGCTGCAGCATGGCAGATCGCCGGGACAAGCTTCACTGCTCCGCGCCCTAGTACTCTGGCAGGCATCGTTATTGTAGTGGTCATTCTCAACAGCATGGTTGTGTCCTCTCTGCTGCCTGCCGCCAGTGCCGAGCAGCAGCCGTCAGACACGTCGTCTCTCTCTGAACAACCTTCCGTACGGTCGCCCTTGTGGTCGCCGCCTTCGCCATGGCCACCACCGCCACCAGTACCGCCATGCATAATTCTCGCTCCGCCACAGGCTCCACCACCCTCAACGCCCTCGCCCTCCCCCTCGCCCACACCGCCTAGTACCCCGCCATCACCCCCACCTCGAATGCTGACTCACGATGAGCAGTGCGCGGTACTCAACGACCGATTCGAGCATGCGCATCCGAGCAACTCGCTGCTCGAGGCTGGCGTGCTCGTGCGACAATTCGACACGCTTGATGACGCGACGAAGCCATGGCGAGCGTGCCCAGCAACAGGTCATAACAACTGGTGCTACAAGTTTTCGGACCGCTGGGCTGCCTCGATCATCACGCCCAGAGCTCGCATGATGTACTACGGGATCGAAGGCATTGGCGGCCTTGTGCTTGCTCCGACAACTCTGAAACTATTCTGCGCATGTGCGCTTGCACAAGAAACGGCTGAACGCATCGGCACACAAAGGCGTAGGAGCATGAGGCGGCAGAGGCGGGTCGGCCGCTTATACGCCTGCACATTCATCGGCGCCGAGCCGCCATTCGAGCTTGTTCCTTGTTGCCTCCTTGTTCAGCACACAGCCTCTCCTTCGCCTCACCTTTGCCTCTCCTCCCAATTAAACCTCCCGGCGCCTAACCCGGCGCCCATGCCCCATGCATCATTGCTTTTGCTGGTTTGCGTGCCCCTGGTGTATGCATGCAGATCCCGAGGACGGCAATTCGATGGACAAGATCTGCAACCCTCTTGGCGGTGACGGTGCCACATGCATCCCGGGGTGCTACCCTGCCGGGCAGCAGTGCCCCGACGTCAGACACGAGTGGTCGTGCAGCTTCCCGCCAACGCACCTGCGCGAGGCGCTTCAAGCGCAAGAGCTTCGGTTTCTTGCGAGGAACAACGAGATGGTGGTGGACCTGCGCTCAGTCGAGCGAAATCTTCCGGACGCGATCGCTGGATTCTTTTACTGTGCGCGCTCAGGTACCTCGGAGATCCAGCGTGTCCAAAAGGCACGGGCCGATTTCCTCGCGCACTATGGGCTGAGTAGCGAGCGTGGCCCTCCGCTACTAGTTCTCGACCTCTCCCTCGCTGGTGGCGTCCGGCCTTTCACCGTTTCACCACTGCGCTAGTACGCTAGAGCCCACCGCCCACCGACCACGGTGAAGCGGTGATACAGTTGTAGTGAGGGTTGCACAGAGGGCGAGCCCGCGAGGGGGGAGACCGACGAGCTCGACACTTTAGAGAGGTGCTAACGGACGACGTGAAAGACGCGCCAGGTCGGAGTGCCTCGCCTCGTGTGCCCGCCTCCACGGCCATGACCCAGTCCCGCAGAGGAGACCCGGCACGCACATCGGCATGCCGTTTGGCGCGGTTGTGTTCCAGCCTGATGTGCTCCATCCCCGCGACACGAGGCGACCCAGTACTAGATTGCAAGATGATCTACTACACACCTACGGTACTGTACTGCGAGTGTAACTTTTCACTGCGACAGTGGACAGTATACTCCCCATGATACTCCCGTGGGCGGTGTGGGGTCGCAGCTCGCACCTCGCAGTCTCCACTTTCGCGCCGCTGTGTGTCGTGTCTCTCCACGCCACGCCGTGCCGCCTTGCGAGCGGGATTTCGGCGTGGCGTCTCATGTAACACAAGAACGGCCGAGGCTGAGCGGCTTTCTTTTTGATCGATCGTCGAGTCGCTTACGAAGATGCGGTGATCGCCTTGAGAGCGGCTTCGATATCGTCGCGGATGGCAGACGGCGGTTTGGAGGCTTCAAAGCGCTTGGCGCCGTTACCATCAGGGTCGACTAGGAACATGGTGAAGTTCCATGGAATTGGAGCCACGCCACCGTTGCTGGCCAACCGAAGCCATTGCCAAACGGGATGCGTGCCCGGGCCGTTGACCTCGACCTTCTCGAGGATGGCGAGGCTCCCATCGGCATTCGAGATGAACTTGGTGCGAACGCAAGTTTCATGCTCCTCAGCATTTCCTGGATCCTGCCCCAAGAACTGGTTGCAGGGAAAGCCAAGGATCTGCAGCCCGCGAGGCCCGAACTCCTTGTTGAGCTGCGCCAGCTCGGAGTACCACCTCGCGGTCTTGCCTCATGCGCTGGCCACATTTACGACAAGCACAGCCTTACTGCGCAAGTCCCCGAACGGATACTTTTCGCCCTTGGCCGTTTTTGCTTCAAAATCGTAGAAGTTGTCCGGAAGGTCCGCAATGGCCCAGCTCTCAGAGTCCGCTGCTGAGCCACCGACGACCGACGCAACCATGCGTTGCTTGACGCCCGCGAAAGAGAAGCACGAAGCGCGACGCGACGTAGACGGGGGCTCCTTCCACGATGGGGGGCTTCGCGAACTCGGAGTAGCCTGCATGGCCAGCTTCAGGGGGGAGACCAGGGCGGACGGAGTTCCGGGGATCTCCGGTCTGGTAGATCAGGAATCTACTCGGAAAATTCCTCCCAAGAAAAGTTTGTCTCCACACCGGACCGTAGGATACCTAACGAGGCGGGCGACCATCGGGCGGCTAGCGAACTCCCCCTTGGCAGGTGGCGGTTCGCTTGCAACCCCCCTACGTGCCACCCCGTGGCCCACAAGTATTTTAACAAGTAGAAGTAAAACGGCCCGGGGACCCGGGGTTCAGCAACATGATGACACGGCGGACCCCCCCACTCCCGACACCTCGAACTGGATAATTCCTCCCTACCACGGACGAGCAATTGGATGAAAGTACAGTAAACTGCTATGGTCTTACTCCACAATCGCGACAATGTATTCTCTAGACTTTGTCCGAGATCTCTCGTGCCCCACACACGTGGATGGGGGCACACTCGATCTCGCCCATTCACGGAATCTTCGCCCGGATCTCGACCCGGTAGCGTCCTTTGACGGCCACACGCTATCGCATGTTAGCCTATCTCTCGAACCTGTGAGCGCAACAGGTGCGAGGTGGCGCGCGACCGTGCCGCTTTTCACGCCTCACCTCCGCATGAGCAGCGACAGAACCAGGCCCGAGGGTGAAATGTCCGGCAACGAGGTCGTCCCCCTGGCCATCGTGCGCAGCGCCTCCACCTCGCGCTCGAGGAAGGTCCACGTGTCGCTCAAGTCGGCCGACGAGTCAGTCAGCAGATGGAGCTCCGCCGCGCCGTAGATGGCGCCAATGCTCATCAGCTTCACGTAAGGGTCGACAGCACCCGGCAGCAGGGGCACCTTGGCATCCTCACCGCACGCATCGAGCAGCATCACGGCCGTTGCGTGCGCGTCGCGCAGCGTGTTGGGCAGGTTGGCAGGCAGCGCGCGCAGCGCGAGCGCCTGCGCCCACGAGGAGCGGTACGTGCCCACCTTGAGCAGCCGCGCCTGCATGGCGACGAGCAGCCGGTTGTGCACCTCGAGACCCGCGAGCTCCTCGCGGCGGGCAGCCAACTCGGCCGACACCTCGCTGTCGCACTTGATGTGGAAGTGCTCGACGAGCTCAATCGGGCCGCGTAGGACGAGGCCGTGTGCCATTGGCGACAGGCCACAGGCTGCCGCACCTGCGGCGAGCGCCCCGGTGGTCCAGCCCTGCGTAGCGACCTCAAGCAGCGCCGACTCGAGCACGCGCGCGCGCAGCTCGGCATCCGTGGGTGGCGCACGCTTCTCTGTTTGGGGTACGCCCGCCGCCTCGCCGGCCGCTGCCTTGCTCTCGCCTTCCGCCACAGCATCGCCATCTATTGGCGCTTTGCTGCCATACGCGCGGCGTTGCAGCTCGGACGGCGCGACAGTGAAGCGCGTCATGCGGCCGGCCGCCAACCGTGACGCCAGCACCGTCGGGGCGTGCAACAGCCTCGTCGAGCGGAGAGGCGCGCGCAGCAGCATTGTGTCTGAGCGCCCACGCTGACCTTTTCGACAAACCCGACCTAGATCAGCTCTGAAACGACCCCCGCCCCCCCGGCCCCATGGCACCACACGATACGGCCTTCAACACTCAGTGTTCTGGGGGCACAACGGGAGTGAAGGCTGTGTCCATTTCACGATGTTCCATGAGGTGAGTTGGGAGTGCCCGGCGTTTCTCATGATGCATCGCGAGCGGTGCGCGGAACTCGCTCGCACATGTGACCTCGATCGCGCCCGGCGGCAGCGGCTCGTCCGCGACCGCGCCCTTGAGGCAGCCCTTGTATGCATGCACGCTCAACCCGCGGGCCTCTTTTTGCAGGAGCACCTGCCGAGCCCATGCGACGAGCTCGGCATGCGTGATCTTGCGCATCTCGGCCGCCTCGCGCTCGGCGCGGTCGAAGATGAACTGCTCCGACGCGATCTCTCCCACCAGCCGTCGAGCCTCATCGGAGAGATTCACGTCGTCACGCAACTTGTTGGCCACGGCCGCCTCGACGTTGGCTCGGAAGGCCGCGGGCGCCATCCGAGCGAGCGAGCGTACGAATGAGCCCACGAAGCGCAGCGAGCGTGCTTCGAGCTTGCAAGGCGAGGCATGCGCGGACGTGAGCGTGATCGCAAAGCCAAGCAGCCCCCTCGTCTGTCGCGAGCCGCATGCGACCGAGTAGCCCAACTGCTCCTTGGTGCGTAATTGATCGAAGAGGGGCTCTTCCATCAGATGCACCAGCAGCTCGAGCCGCGCGGCGAGACCGTGTGAGAGCGGCCCGAGCTGCCAGTACAGTTCGACCGCGTGGCTCGTTTCTGCAGCGTTGGTTGAGGCGACGCGATAGCAGCGAGCCGTGCCCTTCGGGAGCACCACGCAGCCCTCTAAGGCAAGCTCCGCGGCGGCAGCGGGCGCGGAGACGAGAATGGAGTCGGGCGCGGAGGTGGGCGCGGAGGCAAGCATGGAGGCGGGCGCCGAGGTGGGAGCGGGAGCGGAGGCGAGCGATGACTCCGCGGACATTGTGGCGGGCGAGGTGGGCGACAGAGGCTTTGACATTGCACTGCCAGTATCGAGCGGAAGGCGGAGCGCTGTATCGAGCGGCAGGTGGAGCGCGGCCCTCGCCTCGCGATAAAAGTCAAGCGCCTCCTCGGCCGCCAGGTTGCCGCACGCCAGCACGGTGGTCACAAAGCAAGGCGGCGTCGGCGCCCGACGCCCGAGCCCTGCAGCGGACACGAAGCTATTCAAGTCGGCCGGTGTAAGCAAGCTCAGCGCCTCGAGCTGCGCCGAGGGCGTGAAGTGAGGCTCCTCGATCAGCTCGAGCCTCGCCTCACGCGCGCGCTCCGCGGCCATGTGGCCCGCATTCGAGAGCGTGAGGGCGAGACGTTGCTTGGCACGTTCGAAGAGGGCTGCGTCGCAAGCCGCACTGCTGAGGGTGTGTGCCAGGGCGGCGCACACCCTCAGTGCCAGCGAGGCGAGCTTATGTGAGAAGCCCGCAGCGCTCACAGTGAAGCCGTGCACTGACGCGCTGAGCTCATAGTCGAGCCCAGCGACGGTGGCCGCATAGGAATCCTCTTGTAGCGCGTCGAGCGTCATATCGACCGCAAGCGATGCGAGGAGAGCCTCACGGAGGGTCGGCAACCGGCGCCTCGGGCGCTCCAACGAGAGCCAGAGCACAGCTTTCGGGGAGAAGAACCGATCGTCGGCCTTGAAGAACACGGCGCCAGCGCCGGGTGCGTTGTGCAGCAGCACGGGCAGCGTCCTCGCAGCGTTGGTCATCCCGTGTGGAGCGGCAGGTGGAGCGGGAGTGGCCGTTGCCTTCCTCTTTGGATGGCGCAGTGAAAAGTCCGTGGGGATGAACTTGTTTGGGAGTGGGAGGTGGAGCGCTCCCACGAGCGCCTCAGGCGAGAGGTCCTCGCCTGCCACGGTCAGCTCAACGTCGCACTCCATCGCCACGCCCATCGCCACCGCTGCCCCGACGGCTGTTTCGTCAATGCACGTGCTCATTGGATTGGCTGGCGCCTCGGCGGCGGCGGTGGCGTTGCCCTGGCGGCCGAGCTCAAATGAACGGCCCCACAAGGCCCGCTGGGCGGGCGTCACCTGCTGCGTTTGGAAGGTCGACCCAAACCAGGTCTCAGTGAGCATGTCGGAGCACGCGCCTCGCTGCTGGTGCTCCGAGCGGCCGCAGTCCTCCCCTTGATTGCACTCGCACCGGCCGCCTATACGCTGCGGCTGCCTGCCGCCGGGCTGCAGCGACGGAGGGGCCGCTGCCACCGCATGCCCCGACCCGTCGGCCGTCGTCGATCTGACCGGGCCAGATGGCGCCGCCACCGCTGCTGCTGCCTGCGCACCCGGCGCCGTCGGTGAAGTCCCCTCGGCTTGGTCATCCTGCTTGATCGAGAGGGCGATGAGCACTCGGTCGGGTGTCATGGCCGCGATCACCTCGGCGACCAACGTGGGCACATACGCCCCGTACAGTACATCGGCGCTCAAGGTCTGCGTGGCCGGCAGGCGCTTTTGCATGGAGAGAGCCAGCCGACGCGCATAGTCGATCTCCGGCTCGCGCTCCAGGAATCGAAAGCTGAGGGCCGCAACGTCACAGAGCTCCTGGTAAAGGCTCTCGGGCGGTGGGCCACGGGCGAGGAGGCCGAGGTAGCCGCAGACCACGGCGACCACCTCATCCACGCGCTCTACGCCCGCGAGCGTGAGGTCGACTCCCACTGCAAAGAGCGCCGCCGCCGCCGTCGAGTCTCCATCAGACGTGATCCCTGCGTAGAGCTCAGTGGCCCAGCCGTTTCGCTTCAGGACCATGAGCACGGAGCCGCGCCCCTCGTGCCCGAGCAGATGGCCCACAAAGTCCGTCGGGCGCGACTCGAGGTGCGCCGCGCTCACCTGCGCCGGCAGGTACCAGTAGAGCGTGAGCGTGCGAGACTGCTCCAGCGGCGTCACGTGTATGATCAGAGGCAGCGCCGCGGGAGCCATCGGTGGCAGATCGCTGCGCACGCGCGGCCGCTCGATGGCGCGGTTGGCCACCGGACCAAACGAATCGAGTGCCCACTCCTGCAGTGTCTCGAGCGGTTCGCGCCCGATGATGACGCCCGTCATCAGGTTCGCAGAGTAGTAGCGGCTGTGGAAGGCAAGCAATTCTGCACGCACGTCGAGCGCCGCCTTCTTGGGCTCATCGACGAGCGAGCGCTTGTTGCCCCAGCCAAAGCGGTGGTACGGGTGCTCGGACTGCACGAGCGAGCTCAAGATCTGCCACTGGCGCACGGCGTCGTTCTGGGCCGCCTGCTCAAACTCTTGGTGGATAGCTTGCACCTCGCGCTGCGAGCCGCTCCACTTGAATAGAGGGCACGAGAAGAAGGAGCCGAAGCGCCGAAGCGAGGCCCGCAGGTGCGCAGGATGGACGTCGAAGTAGAAGACGGTCGTCTCGGCGTCCGTCTCGGCGTTACTATCGCCGCCATGCCTCGAGAGGAACTTGCTCCAGCCGTTCTCCTCGGGATACTCACGTGTGCCCATGAAGGCCATGTGCTCAACATAATGAGCGCAGCCACCGAGATGCGCCGGATCAGCAAGGTAGCCGACGCCCACGCATAGCGCGCACGCCGCCATGCGATTCGTGGAGTCATCGTCGCTGTCGCCGGCCAATACCGGCTCGACGATGGTGACTGGCTGGGGCGAAGACCAGCAGGAAAAGAAACCTCCCTCGGTCCTCGCGGGCGGCTCCTTGGGTGCGCTGATCCTCGGGTCGGAGATGAGCAGCACGCGCAGGTCGTTGGGCAGGTCCACGATGCGGTAGGAGCGATCGTCCGCGTCGGGGCGGTGAAGACTTTCCGCACTTTTCGCATTTTCCGCCATGCGGGACCTAATTCACAACGCGGCTCGACCCTGGAGAAGGCGGACACGAACCCATCGTTGTGAGACGAGCGCGTGCGCGACCTCCGCCGAGCGACGGCGGACGCGCCCCTGCTCACTGTTGTCTACCCACACGCTCATCCTCGAAGCCGAATTTATTATACTCTATTAGTGCCGAATTTATTAGTGCGGCTCCGACTACACAAGACACAGAGACCGGGTGAGACCCTCGGCAGGTGTTGTGGGCGTCGTGTCGGGCGTGACGGGGGCAATGCGCAGGTGGGCTGAGGCCCACGTAGGCAGGGGGGCGGGGAGCCCGGCGAGCACCAGCGTCCCGTGGCGCACGCATCGCTCATTCGTCGACCCCGCCGCCCTCGTCGCCGTTCTCTTAGTTCGCAAGCCAACCCGGTGGCTGTCGCTTGCGCTTGAGCGCGCTCGCGTCAGCGCTCGAGCCCGCGGCGGCCGCCGTACCCGCCGCATCCACAGCGCCGCCCACGGCGCACAGGGCGGGCGCGGGCAGGGGGCCGGTGCACTTGCACGGAGTCTTTCTCCCTTCCTTCAGCGCCTCCGTCACACGGCGGTAGTGCTTGCACATGTCGTTCAGCGTTGAAGCGCGCGCTTTGCAGTTCCATTTGCATGTGAACTCTCCCCTGGTGTGGCTGGGGCAGTGACGTTTTGGGTCCTTGAGCTCGCCCGTGCTTAGCTGTGGCTTGAGCACGCCAGCAGCAGCTTTGCCTCCTTTCGCGCCAAGCAGACTGCGTGCCTTCTCGAGGAGGCGCTCGACGTCGCCCATCCGACCCTCGTCTAGCGCGCTCTCGTACTCGATCTTGTCCTCGGGCTCGAGGCAAGCCACCGCACCCAAGTCGGAGCGGGCCTTGCGCCCCTTCGCGAGGAGGCGCTCGACGTCCGCGGTCAGCCCGTCGGCGCGCGCGCGCTCGAGCTCGTCGTGGTCCTCGGCGTTCAGGCAGGCCGCTGCGCTCGCCTCCTCGCGGCCTTTGCGCCCCTCCATGATCAGCGCCATCACGGCGGCCTCTCGCCCCTCGGCGCGCGCGCTCGCGAGCTGCTCCAGCTCCCGGGCATCGAGAAAGGACTCGGCGCTCGCCTCCTCACCGACCAAGCCTCGCTCTCGCCGCCCCTTCTTGAGCAGCGCCTTGAGCTGCGCCGTGAGCGCCACCGCCGTCGCGGGCAGCTGGCCGTTCGCGCTCGCCCGCGCCTCTCGCCGCTCGACGTGGATGGCCGCCTCGAGCGTGGTCGCGTCGCGCTGCTGCTCCGGCGAGAGGAAGGAGAGCGCGCTCCGCTCCTCGCGGTACTTGGCCCAGTAGGCCATCGACGTCGCCTCGGCGTCGGGAGGCGGCCAGGACGCGTCGGCGATGGGCGCCGCCAGCTCGGTGGGCGGCGGCATCGCCCAAGTCGCCGAGGGCGGTGGTTTGTCGCTGAGCGCGATGTCGAAGACGGCGTAGGTCGTGCAGCCACCGTCGCTCGCGGCGCCGCTCGACGCCACCGCTGCCGCGTGCTTGAGGAACACGCCGGCGTTCTTCTCGAAGACGAAGACCTCGCCGACGCCGAGGCGGTAGGACTCGATCGCCCAGCCACCGTCGTGCGCGGCCGCCGCCGCCGCCGCCGCCGCCGCCGCCGCCGCCACCGTGCGAGCTGCTGCTGCATCGGCGGCCGGGCTCTGGCCGAGGCGCTGAGCCGCCTTGGGTTCCTTCCGTGCCTTCTTCTTGGCCGCTGCCTCCTTGGCCTCTGCCTCCTCGGCCGCTGCCACCGGCACCACCGCCACCGACACCACCGCCACCGACACCACCGCCGCCCGAGGCGGCGAAGTACATCAACTACGCGGCAGCGCCAGCGGTCGAGCCGGTCGGCCGCATCGTGCATGCAGCACGTGCAGGACGTGGCAAGAGCCGCGCGGCGCCCAAGGCGACGGCCGAGCGCACGACGGCGCACGAGCAGCCGACTACGGCGCACGAGCAGCTCGAAGTCGGCGGCGGCGGCGGCGGCGGCGGCGGCGGCGGCGGCAGCAGCAGCAGCGGCGGCGGCGGCGGCGGCAGCAGCAGCGGCGGCGGCGGCGGCGGCCTCCTGAGCTTCAACGCTGCGTGGGCCGACAAGCTGAGGTCCCTCGGGCTCGACCCGCGGCGCTGCATGGCGACGGCCGTGCACAGCGACTCGGGGCCGCAGGCTCTCAACGGGGCGTTCATCCGTGGCGAGGTGATCACCGTGAACACGAACTCGGAGGACGTGAAGGTGCACTTCCGCGCCGTCGTCAACGTCGCGGGCGACGACCTGATCATGCTGGTGCAGGTGCCCACGTACGGCGCGGACGGGGCGGCGGCGGCGGCGGCGGAGGTGGCCGTTGCGGCCGAGGTGGCTGCGGCCGATGAGGCCGAACAGGCAGCGGCCAAGAAGGCAGAGGCCAAGAAGCCCAAGAAGCCCAAGAAGGCACGGAAGGAACCCAAGACAACCCAGCGCCTCGGCCAGAGCCCGGCCGCCCAGAGCAAGGCCGCCGATGCAGCAGCCGCCGAGAGCATGGCGGCGGGGGCGGGAGCGGCCGCCGAGAGCATGGCGGCGGGGGCGGGAGCGGCCGCGGCGGCGGCGGCGCCGGTGGTGTCAGTGGAGGCACGAGCGGTGGGAGCCCGCGCTCCGCGGCCGTCGACGCCTTGGACATACTCATAGGATCTCGCGCTCCTGTGCAATGGCCGACGGTGGAGCCATCGGAGTTTGTCAGCGCGGCCACCCGCACCTGCACGTGCGCGGGTTAACCGCCGCATACCGCCGTCTCGACGGGGTATGCGCCGAAGACCCGCTCCTTCCTATGTGGCCCAGACTCCGGTAACACACCGGAATCTGGGAGACATCGCTGGAAAAGAACAGGCCCCGCGTGCGGGTGTGCGCGTGCACGCAGGGCGTCGCAGACCCGCTCCTTCCTATGTGGCCCAGACTCCGGTAAACACCGGAATCTGGGAGACATTACTGGAAAAGAGACAGGCCTTTGCGTGCGGGTCTGCGAGTTGGCGCGCACGATCGAGAGGAGGAAGTCGGGTAGACAGTAAAGGTACGTCGCCACCGACGGGTGATCAACACGGCGGTGGTTTGGGGGTGGATTGTGTCTTTCATTATTTGGTATGAGTCCAAGTGATACATGTAGAGCTGTCTATGTATAGAGCAGACTTAAAGAGATGGCAAATTAACGTGAACGTGAACGTGAACGTGAGAGCTGACTTAAGGTAGTCCGCTCATGGTGTACATGGGGCAAAAACTGATCTCCAAAAGTACTGAAGGGATTTGAACGAAACTCAAGCCAGAGGTGTCCCACGCACTCCCATTGAGTTCTAGCTCAAAACTTTCA
>Ga0210244_100959_pt1 | contig 25506 bp, 27 predicted proteins | sample ChrtobMetaP3_0mM_FD_155473 | JGI IMG/M metagenome (GOLD analysis project Ga0210244, IMG submission 155473) | Chrysochromulina tobin associated microbial communities from unialgal haptophyte culture, Seattle, Washington, United States - P3_0mM | ecosystem: Host-associated > Algae > Haptophytes >...
GGGGGGGCGGTGGCGGGGGGGGCGGCGGGGGCGGGGGCGGCGGCGGGCGGGGGGGCGGCGGGGGCGGCGGCGGCGGCGATGGAGGCGGCGGCGGCCGAGGAGGCGGCGGCGGCGGCGGCGGAGGCGATGGAGGCGGCGGCGGCCGAGGAGGCGCGGCGGGCACGAACGCGGCGGAGGCGTCCCCGTGCACCACCGACATAGCGCGTATGAGCGATCCCAAAAGAGCCTCGCGGTCGGCCCCTGTCAAAGTCGTCAGGTCCGGCGACATGGCCAGACGCGCCAGGGCATCCTTCAGAGCCTCGACCGAGTCCGGTGCCGCCATGGCCGAGGCCACCGTCGCCACGGCCGCAGCCACGGCCGCAGTGGGGCGCGGCGTGGTAATCGCCGTCGGCGGAGGGGGCGCCGGCGCCGGCGGGGGCAGCACGACCGGCGGCGGTCGTGGCAGCGGCGCCGGCGGCGGCCGCGGCGCCGTCGCCGGCGCCGTCGCCGGCGCGCGCGCGGCCACAGGCGCCGCCTCCATGGGCTCTGCCCCCTCCATGGGCTCTGCCCCCGGCGGCGCCGCGCTTTTCGCCTGCTCCGCAATCTCGCGAAGGCGCTTGGCCCGGGGCCCTATGTTCTCGTCGTTCTCGAATTGGGTGCGCGCCGTCTCGGGCATGCTCGAGACGGCGGCGGAGACGACCTCACGAATCTGGTTCGGATCGTCGGGCAGCCCACCACCGCTGTGGATCACCAGATTGAAACGCCGCTCGAGCTGCACGATCTCGGCCAGTTCTTCGGCCTCTCGGGGCTGCGGGGGCTTCTCGTTATAGAGCCGATGGATCATCGTGAGAATCTCGAGGGCGGGCTCGCGATTCTGACGGTCGCACGTCTGCAGGTACGCCTTGTACTGCAAGCGCAGGTCGCGCGGGTCCTTGTCGGGCAGCGGCGGAGCAGCCGGCTGCGGCGTGCTCGCCACTGGCGCCACCGGCGCGCGCACTGGCACAGGCGCGGGTGGCGGCGGCGGTGGCGGCGGCGGTGGCGGCGGTGGCGGCGACGGGGCAGCCGCATTCGCCTGCAGCGCGGCAAAGCTCATGCCACTCATCACGCCTTTAGCAGGCGCGGGCGCGGCGGGCGCCGCCGCGCCACGGACAATATCCGCGGCGGTGCCCATGATTTGCAGCGTGGGGCTTGCGGGCGGTGCGCGCGGTGCGGGCGGCGGTGCGAGCGGCGGTGCGGGAGGCGGCGGTGGCGGTGGCTTGGGTGCCGGGAGTGCGGCAGGGGCCACCGGGGGAGCTCGCGGCGCCACGGCGCCCGCGTTGAGGATCGATGCGTAACTCGAACCACTCGTGACGCCATTGGCGTTGGTGAGGGTCTGCGTTGCAGGAGGCGCTGGAGGGCGCGGCGCGGGCGGCGGCGGCGGCTTCGCAGCGGTGACGAGCTTGTTCTTTTTAGCTGCGAGTGCTGCCTCACGTCCTGCTGCTTCGGCCGCGAACCGCTCCTCGACGTGCCGCTGCTCGTCTTCCGACATTTGCGAACGAAGATCATCAATGATCTTTTTGTACTCTGGCTTGGGCTTCATCCGATTCTCTGCGAGCATCTTGGTGTACGCAATGGCCTGGTATAGCAGCTCTTCATTGGAGGTGCCAGGGCCTTCATTGTGGATGGACTCTAGGTACTCGTCGTTGTCCCAGCCACCGCCCTCCGTGCCCAGCGTCACCTCCTCCATGTACTTTCGGCGCATTTCGTCGTCCCACCCGGAACGTTCCCCCCCATCGGAGAGCATGACATCGCTTGCGCACGGCACGGCGGAGCGCAGAATGAAGGAGCGGCGGAGCGGCAATGGCGCGCGCAGCTGGTACGCCCACGCAACAGATGGGCCAGCTGCCGCGAGGACAACCAGACGAAGGCGCATTGATGACGGGGCAAGATCACGCACTTCGAGATTGAGGACGTCCGCACAGAGCGAAGCGTTGCGCTCGCTCTCGCGCCTGTCTCCCGCAGACCGCCCGAAGAAACCGACCGCGTTGTGACGAGCAAGACGTCCCGACGCACACGGAGACAGAAGTATGCAAAACGCATAGACGCGCCCGCCGCCCCACTGGTTCGCGTACACTTTTGCAGCCGTGACGATAACTGCACCATCCTCATCTGCGCAGACCATTTGCGAGTGGTGTCGGCTCCGAGTACGAGATGACGGTTCTGGACGCAGACGCATTCCTCACGCAGCTTACCCGAATATTGGAGAGCAGCAAGACAGCAGGCACCGTTTACGTGACGATGAAGCGATGTGCGTACCTGACCGCCCCAATTCAGCGCGCCTGCCGCCCGTTTCTCACTGCGATGCGGAGCTCCGTCATGCCGCAGACGTCCCACCCGAGGGCAAAGGGCCGCCCGACGCAGACCGAGAGCCACGATGCCTGGTGCGTACTGTCGGTGCCAAACGCAAAATCTCTGCGATGGTCGCTGCCAAGGACTACCGAAGGTTCATGCAGTCGTATGGAAACATCCTGAAGGTATCCCTGGACTCGCTGAAAAAGAAAGAGAAGGTCAAGAAGACCATCAACAAGGCAGAGAAGAAGGAAACAGGGGCCAAGTCATCATGATGAGTGCTCTGGCACAAGGCGCTGGATGGCTCTGGACCCACGCTCTTGTATGTATCGCTGCGATCAACCAGAGCGGTGCGGCGCGTTGGTGCCCCCATTGAAGGACAGGGCGTCTTCCGCCCGGCACTCTACATGCTCTCTACAGTGCGGCCCCGAGATCCCATGGCGGAGATCAGGCGGCGGCGGGCACATCCGAGCTTTTTACGGCTTTTACGGCTTTTTAACGTAGATACCGGCAGTGCAGAGATAGTGCATACATATGAGTCTGACAAAACATTTGCACAGTCGACTGTGCAGACTGTCACAGTGCGTCACGCTCACCCGCCCCCACGCGACCGGACCGGCCGCGCACAGGCCACAGCTTTCACATGCCCGATGCCGGTACACACGCAGAGAGTCTTGAACGGCTGGTCCGGCTGCGGCTGGGTGCTCGGCCGGTATCGTAGGTATTTGCGCCCGCGCCCACGCCACGTACAGCATGCTTCCCCTATGCTCCCCCCTAACTTCCCCCCCCGCTCTTTCAGTTTCGAACTAGGCTGCACAAGATCAGGTCGGGTGGGGAACTCAGATCATCTCCTTGTCAGCCGACGCGGGCAACGCCTGACGCACAGGCGCCGTTTGCACACAGTGGCGGTAGGTAACGAAGAGCGCTCCGATAGTGAATAAGACCGACCCAGCCTCCCAGATGTTGACGATGTAGGCGCTTGGTGCTTCGAGAAGGGACACGTTGTAGTACATGATGGTGCCAACAAAGAAGCACCACGCCCCAAGGCAAGGGCCGAGCTCGACCCCGAGGGCGATCATATCCTTTGTGGTGGTGCTCAAGATGCGCCACACCTTCCACATCTGCGAGCACCCGATGAAAAAGGAGCCGGCGATGAAACCGTACGCGCCAGTCGTCGCAGGTGTGAGACCGATGTTGAAAGCTGGACCTCCGACTGTGGTCAAGTTGAACGTGATGATGTTCCACGTTGTCGTTGATTCATACACGGCGGGAATGTAGCCGATCGAGCCAACCACATAAAGGAAGGATCCGGTGGCAGACATGAAGATGTTGAGGCTCAGTATTCTATCCGACGTGAATGTGAACAGCTCCATCACGTCGACGCCCAAGAAGCCGCAGGAGCCGATCATGTAAAGAACCCTCCCTATGAGGAAGCTTTCGGGCCAGTCGGGAAAGTAGTAGCACGCGCTTCCAAACATGAAGGTGATGCCACCGGTGAGGAAGAAAATTGCGTGGAGGAATTTCCACAAGAACGTCGTCTTGATCTGGACAGGCGTGATCGTTACAGACTCTGTGGAGAGCGAAGATTCAAGCGATTTGTTGATCATCCATGCCGACCGGGCCGGGGGCGACGGAACGGAGCGAAACGTGCTCGGCAGATTGTTCGTCCGCGGCGAGTTGATCTTCGTTGGAGGCTCCTTGTCGAATTTTGGCACATTCTCGACAAACTGCTTCTTTAAGCTTGCGACCCTGCCCGGGATCCCTTTTCGTCCGAAGGATACCGCTGGCTTCAAGTCGCTCATCGTCTTGTCTTGGAGCCCGACCACGGGAAAAAGGTTTCCGAAAAAGGTGCTCCGTGTCCTGGGCTCGCACAAACACACTTGGTTGATCCATGTAAACTCTTTCGAAATTTGGCATGCAAATCGTAAAGTGTGTCCGCGAGCGCGGCTCCTGGAGCCACAGTCCACTTACTATCGCGATAGTACATGTACCGTTGCACAACAGGACAAGTATGCCTCACACACTGTACTGACCTCTTCCTAACATGCCGCGGCGACGCACCGGGTCCTTCGGCCCGCGGGGACGCTCTTCTTTTGTCGATCTCAACCGAGAAGCATGAAGCAAGAGTTCTTGTGCTGACGATTCATTCGCAGTGCATGACCTGATTGCCGGGAGCGAGCACAATAATCGTCGCGTCCATCAAGAGGCCGCCGCGGATTCAACGAGAGGTGCACGCACATGCACGCAGACGATGTCAGGTATCTAAGATACTCTCGTGGGCGTGGCAAGGGTTACCTCCGGTACATGTACATGTACACTCACATCTTGTAGACATCTACATCTTCAGAAAAAATTAGCCTCGTGTGTGACATGACATGACTTGACTTTTAAGGGGTGTGCCCAACTCTGTGATCTACACGGGCGACCGTTCAGGCGTTTTTGGCTTCCGGATTCCTATTCACAGCTCGAGCTTCTGTTTTCTGGAAATTTATCGCCACGGCGTCGGCGCGTCTGCCGCGCGGGCGGCGCATCCCTCCCACAGCTGCTTCGCTGCACAGCGAATGCCGAGTCTGCAAGACTATGCTGCACGGTGTGAGTCGCACTTTGCAGGCAAAATGGCTTCTCGACCTGGTGTTCGTCATGTACTGCAATCCATGGAGCGCCACGCATACTTGGGAACCGACTTTCTCAACAGCACTATGGGTGAGCTCGAGACCGCGGTGACTCAGCATGTGGCCATAGTTTTGCGAGGGTTTGCGTTTCGGAGTGGGGGCGCTGGCTCCGTGAAGATCTTGCCTGATAAAGACCTGATAACACTCGGTCTGCATCAGAAGGCTCTCCATGACATGGCACGAGATTTCGTCGCGCCGTTTGAACGCGACGGTGGCGCGGCCGACCTGCATTTGTCCATATATGACACCTTGGGCGAGATGAAACTCAAGCTATTGCTGGCGCCGTTCGTTGGGCGCATTGCCACCGTCACGCGCATCCGCGAGCTCGGATCAGCTCAGGTGCTCACGACCATCGTCGCACTGAGTGCCGTCCAACGCTTCGTGGCACGCTATCGGCGAAGACCACGCGTCCACGGACCATTGTCCGCAGCCCCCTCTTACACATCGGCACGCCTGAACACATCCTCGCTTGCGGCAGACTACTACGATGCAGTCATCCTTACACGGTATGACTTGCATTTCAAGGTGGACGTTTCACAGCTCCTCGGGCCCCTACCCATGCTCAGTGGGTTCCGCTTCTGGTTCCGCGAGATGGGCGGCCATTGGCGAGACATTCGAGACGAGCAGGAGGACCTCGTGGTCCGCTACCGTCAAGGAGTCTGGAATCCGGCCTCAATGTGGCGACAGTCCAGACACCCACGCTTGCCCGACACGCTGATCGCATTCCCGGCCATCTTTCTGAGTTGTTTCACTGCAGCCGTTCGGCGTCATGGTACGAGAGGGTGGACTGTGAATGGCACCGTCCGACGACACGATGCGTTTGTCGAGGCGGACACTACGGCCATGGATCCTGTGTTGCACTACATCTGGTCACTATTGGCGGAGGCGCTGCGCTATGAAATCACGTGGACATCGGATGGGGAGCCGACGACAGCGTCACCCAACGAGCCCTTGCTGTTTGACTATCTGTTGAAAAACAGTGGCTTCGACAGTAATCCCTGCCGGGCCAAGTGCATGCTCAACCCCGCTTATAACATTGTGCCGAGCAATACTCTCGTATTGCTGCCCCAACTCGATCAACTCGTGTGCTGACCCGCGTGCCATTCTGCTTGACGTCACCAAGCTCACAGCGCCGCGACCCGCACTCGATCGTTCCATTGCGATCGGCTGGTTTGACCACTTTGCCTCGCGTGGCTGGGCGGCGTGCCCTGCCAAGACGAGCTGGAACAATTGGACGACTGTGAGCCAGGCGGCACCCTGGAGGCGACGCTGCGCCTCCACAGTTACGGATGCGTCCCTGCGCTATCTGATTCGCGTGTGGACCGACCATTACGGCCCGGCTCACGCCGCCAGGGCCTTCTATCTCCCGCCAGAGGTGGCCGCGGAATGGTTGACGAGCACCGGAGGGTGCAGGGTCGAACGAGTCGAAAACCAGAGCGAAAAAGCGAGGTTCAGGATTCAAAGCAGCGTTTGGGTGATCCGTTGGGAGACTCGCAAAATAGAAACCAGCGCAGAAATGAGTATGTGCAATCAACGATGTTTGGTAGACGCAGTTTGTTCAACACAACGCGCGCTACAAGTATTTCTGTAACCCCCGCTCCGCGACGCCTCTGCACTAAGGGGGTAGGTCCCATATCTGCACCCACCCAGCAGGTCGCATCTTCGCCATTGAGAGAGCACCGCGGCGAGGAGACAGGCGACGATGTCGCTCCTCGCCAATGACGCTCAGGCTAATAAGAAAGCAAACCAGTACAGCTCACGTATGGCGCGCGCGCGGGCCGCCAACACCACCAAGTTTTCAGGGTCCGCCTCGCTCTCATCCGCAAAGACTATTTCGGATGACGCGGATGGGGTTGGAACAAACATGAGCAGGGAGATCCAGGTGAGTGTCCCGGCTGCTCCGTCTACTCCCAAGAAACCCGTGGCACCCGTGGTCGAGGGTCAGGCGAGCGCGCTATACGCACCGGAGGAGGAGGGCACCTCCGTCTCGCAATGGGATTGGAACTCAGATCAAAAGCTCCTGGCCTTGGTACGCCGCGTTTACACGCAGCCCTCGGGCCCCGCGCACACGCTCCTCGCGCGGACTGCACGCATACGGCAAACCGCTGCTCCGCCCGCCGCCAGGCGATGCCCTACGCATGCACCTCTCGCTTGCGCTCCCTCTCACGATCGTTCGTGCGTGCCGCCGCGCGGCCTTGCGCCGGGTGGCTGAGCAGATCGAGTCGTCGCAGCTGCTCAAGGTCATCGACCAGACGGGGAAGACCATTTACCGCGTGCAGGTGCCTCGCCGCCACACCGCCTCTGCGCGCGCCGCGGCCGCCTCGAGAGCTGTGCCCGACCCTGCCCGAGCCTCTCGGCGATGCCGCTGTGCCTCTGTGGTGGCGCGCTCGTGTGCTCACGACGACCGTTGGCTCTGAGCGCTGCGGCCTCCCCCGACCCCCACGCTTGTGCCGCGCAGCTTCCAAAGGAAGGGCGGTGCATATTCCTTGGCTGGGAGCCATCCGGCGCGGCGCTGGCGGCCGTGCAGGACCACGGTGGTGCGTTCCTATGGTTTCCGTCCAAGCCCGACTGTGTGCAGCAATGGGAGGGGATGCAGTTTCAAGGCTCGATGCTGAGCTCGAGCTCGAAGAACGCCGCGTTCCATACGACCTTCGCCAAGTGGTCCAAGACGCGCAAGCTGGTGCTTGGCCTCGCCGACGGTAACTTTGCGTGCTGGGACCTCGAGTCCAACGAAACCTTCATCAGCCGGAAACACTTTGCGGGCAAGCACAAGAACGCGATCACGTGCGGCGCGTGGGGCTTCGGCGGCGACATCCTCGCGCTCGGCTCCAAGAATCAGATCAAGGTCTCCGAGCCATTGCTCAACGCCTCATGGGAAGCGACCTCCGCCAAGCTCGAGCTGCTCGACAACGACCTGGCGTTGCAAGAGCTCGAGTTCTCGCCGAGCGGCCAGACGATGAGCGCCATCGCGGGCACTTCCATCTTCCGCCACCTGTGCTTGTATGGGGTCAAGATCAACGACAACGGCAAGACGGTCTCGACGACCCTTACCCCAGTCGGCGAGATGCATCCGAACTGTATGCGTCAGCCCCTGACCCCCCAACGCTATTCCAACCCCTCCCGCCGCCGCCCGAAGCCCCTGCCCCTGCACCCGCCGCTGCGGCTGTTGCTGCGACCGTTGCTGCGGCCACTGCTGCGGCCACTGCCCCGAGCCCACGCCTCCGTCGCTCCCTTTCCCCCGCAGCAACCATTGGCGGCATCCAGGAGCTTGTGTGGCTTGAGAACGAGATGGTGGCGGTGGTGACGAGTAATGGGTACGTGCGCTTCCTGCAATACGGGACGGGCGAGGGTGTCCTGATGGAGGATCAACACAAGCCTTGCGAGGCGGGGGTCTTCTCAGCGTGCCTGTGCAAGCTGACGGGCCACGTCGCCATCGCCAGCGCCTCGTGCGTCACCTTCTTCGACCCTCTGCTACTCTCGATTACCGGTACGATGACTATCCCGCAGGCGCCCGACGGGGTGCGCTATCAGAAGCTGCAGGGCAGCACCGACGGCGAGTTCTTGCTTCTCGGCCGCTCCGACGGCCAGATCTTCCGCCTACCCATCCCCAAGATGACCAAGTTGGACCTGACCCTGCTCTCCGTGCGTCGGCGCACCACGGACGATACCACCGTCGCAGTGGGCATCACGCGCGCGGCCGCTGCGATCATGCTCAGCGCCACCTGCGGTAGGCCGCGCAAGCTCCTCTCGTTGAGCGCCGGTGATGGCGCCACGTGTGGCTTCGGGGGCAGAATGTTCGTCGCCTGGTCGCACTCGCGTCAGCTGCTCGCCGTCGTGAACGACAAGCAGGAGATTGTGGTCGTGCAGCGGCTCGCGGATGGCTCGATGAAGAAGATCATGAAGGAAGGTCTGCCCGACACCATCATTTCACTCTCGTGGGACCCGACGTCACAGTCGGTGCTCGCGATCGCGATCCGTGGCCACGGCATCGCGCTGTGGGACACGAAGACTGACCATGGAGTGCAGATGTGGAGTGGCATGAGCTACAAGGGCATGTTCACCAAAGGGCAGAAGCAATTCGATCCGGCGATCACCACGTGGAATCTCGCGGGCCAGCTCGCCGTGGGCATGCAGGACGGTACCTTCGCCGTATGGGACTCGATGTCGATGGACATCTCGACCTCGGGCTCGACGGGCAAGCACAAGAGCGCGATTCAGGCCGCCGCCTGGTACTCGTCCATGTTCTCGCCCGCGCTGGCCCTCGCCTCCAAGTCCACCATCAAGGTGTCGCAGGGCTTCGAAGGCGTTGAGTGGTCCGCGACGGCGATGAAGCTCAAACTCGCCAAAGAGCGTCGCTTCTCGCTCTCATCGATGATGTCATCCTCCTCTGCGAATGATGACCTCGACGGCTTGACCTTCGAGGACCTCCAGTTCTCGCCCAACGGCAAGTTCCTCGGCGCGCTCGCGGTGCCCGTGGCCAGCGAGAGGACCCGAGTCTGCGTTGTGTACGAGCTGCAGGACGAGCGCAAGTCGCTGGTTCTCACACGTGAGGTGATGCTCGACGAGGGAGTGACCCCGATTCATTTCCGTTGGCTCGTCGACAACACCATCGTGCTCTTCTGCCGCCAGTCTTCCGGAGCCGTGCTCGTCAAGACCTTCGGCCCGAACGCCGAGACCGGCATGCAAAATTGGCCCGAGAGTGGCAAAGTGCCCGGCACGATCGTCGACGCAGCCGCGACGCCGAATGGGCTGCTTGTGATCGCCATGTCGATGGAGGGCTCCAAGGGCCAGCTAGTGATCGTTACGTCTCCGTCGATGCACGTGTGCGTCGAGCTCCCTCTCGAGGCTGTGCCGCAGACGATCAGCGTGACGACGCCCAAAGGCCAGCCCAACGTGTTGCTCACTGTCGGACTTGAGGGCGGGGGCGTGGACGTGTTCGAGCTGCCGCCGGGGGGGACGCCTGGAGCAGACTCGGCGGCGGAGCCGACGCCCCCTCCCCCCCCTCCTCCCCCTCCCCGGGCGGACATAATCTGATGTGCACGAGGATGGCAGGCATGGGGATGCGGGTGGGGATGAGAACCTGCCGCGAGAAGGCGCACTTGTGTACTGGTGTGAGTGTGCGCCGCAGTGTGTGCTGTGCGTGATCGTTGGGCATCTCATGTGCGTGGACAGCATCCAGGGTGACGGATAGGTGACGGAGGGGACGATGGCCAACCTCAACGGCCGCGCGGATGTGAAGTCACAGTCGGAAGTTCCAGCGGAGCATATGTGCGTGTTCGTGGCGCGGGGCGCGGGCTCGTGGCGAAGAGATCCGCGGCCAATCATTGTGTGCGTGCGACGTTCTCGGGGCGGCCCCGTTACGTGCTTCGCTTAGCGGTCTCGACGCCGGGCCGGCGAGGCCGAGGTGCGGAGACCGGAGTGCGCGCCGGGCCATCGTTGTCCCTTCTATCGCAGAGTCGACAGGACCTCTGAGCTCTATCGTCCGGGCCGCGGTCAGGGCTCCAATGGGTCAGCGGTCAGGGCCGTCCCGGAGCCTGCCCGGGCGCGGGCCGGGCCGGCGCCGGGCGTTAAAACCCGCGCGCCGTACTTTCGCGCCGGTCGCACGCGCGTTTGTCAGTACCGCCAAGGCCGTGGCCTGGTGCCGTGGGCACTTCTATATGAGTATACCATGTTGGCGCCAATTTCGTGTGTGTGTCTCGGTCCGTCGCGGTCCTCTCTCTCGCGTCAGGGTGCAGCTGCAGGTGGCCGGCAGGACCGAGAGCGCGAACGCAGTCGGCCGCAACTGCAGGCGCCATGGGTCGCATGTGCGCAGTCTGTAAACACGTGTCAGAAGCAACGCTGTTCTCTAGAGATCGTGTCACTTCACACACACACACGTCGCGTTGGACAGCGTCACCTCTCGAGATTGCGTCCGTCGATGGTTTCAAGAGCGCAAACGTTCACATTTTGGCGCGCTGCCGCGCTCACCAAGGTGCGGCTGCCCGCCGACCTCGATCGCGCTCGAGGGGAGCGGGCCCCTTATGGGTGACTAGCCGGCGCTCACGCGGGCTCGGGGAGAGAGTGCAGCGAGGAGCGCTCGTTCCGTCGCCTCGCCCACTCGAGTACCATCAAGTGTCATCAATACTCGTGAAAGACGAGAGTCCAGAGGCACTCCGTCGTCTCGGTTTTGCTGATGAGGCCGTTGGTGGGGCGTCCGAGGGTCTCGCGCATGAGCTTGTTGACTTTCCTCGTCTCCACGTACGTGTGCGCGCACACGCCGCACTCCATGCCGAAGTCGGTAGGCATTCCAATGTTGACGCATGAGAGCCGCCTGTTTGTGAAGCAGTGCGAGAAGAGCAGCGGCACCGTCGCGTCGACGGGCGTGCCGTTGGTGGCGATGCGGTCGTCCACGTGCTGCGGCAGGATCGTCCACGCGCACTCATACGGCACCTGCGCGCCGGGCTCGACGACACGCATGTAGCACTCCTGCTTGCCAATGAGCTGCGTCGCCGTTGGGACGCCCGCCGCACGCGCTGACCCGAGGTAGCCCTGGACGCCGAGGGCGCTCGAGAACTTGAGCGCGATCTTCATCCCATAGCACACGGGTTGGCCGTCTGGCACGCCCTCTAAGCTGACGATCTCGATGGCGTTGCGGGTCCTTGGCTCCGTTGAGGCGCTGCCGGTGACCGTGTACAGCTCACCCAGATCGCTGATGAGCTTCTGGCCCATGCTGACCGAGAGGCATCCGTTGTTCATCTCCGATTTGATCATCACCTTGTCGCCGAATTTCAGCATACTGTCCGCCGGCGGGGCGCTCAGGATCGCGGGCGCGAGCTGCGGCCCCAGCACCGCCTGCTTCTTGAGCAGCACCAAATCCATCGACTCCTTCTTCTGGATGTAGTTCATCATGCGCATCTTAGCCACCTCGTCATCCTCCCGCCAGTTGCCGAGCCGCACGCCCGAACCGTAGCTCAAGCTGCCGGCCAGCTGCTGAGGCGTGTATAGGTAGCCCACTGGCGTCGACGACATCTTGCGCGAGCGCACTGCAGAGTCTCGAGCGGGTCACAATAGAACGGTCAGGACTTCGCAACTCGCGCGCCGCGGTGAGCGTTTCAGTTCGAAGGTGACGTTGGCCTGCTCACTGTAACGGTTGTACCGTGTGTGCGACTGATTTGGTCAAGTTCGGGTCATTGCTCGATTCCTTCGCATGCCGTCTCGCAGACTCATCGTGCCGCTGAAACTCCTCGCCGCGGAGCACGATGAACCCGAACGCGAGCACAGCACCAAGTGCTCCCCAAAGTTCAGGCGCGCGCCGCGTCGTCCAGCCCACGGATGACGCCAAGCGCGTGATGTCTGCGTTCTCCTTTGTGGGCGCGAAAGCTGCGAGCGCCGCGAAAGCCGTTCGCGGCGTGAAGATCTCCAACCCCGCCGTTCAGATCCAAGCGCGCGTGCGAGGCAAACTTGCGCGGCAAAAATCCGGGGCATTACGCGCGGCCCAAGCAGCCGCGGCGTCACAGGCCTTCATGGTTGCCATGGAAACCGGCTTCGGCAAGGTGGATGTCCTCAAGTTTGGAGCTTCAGAGTCCGCCCGTAATGCATCCAAACGTCTCTGGTGCTCGTGGGTGATGTTCTACAAAAACGAGAGCGGCTGGATTGAGCTCGAGCACGGCGGCGTGGGCTTCGGCCATGACAACATCCGACAGCACGTCGCGAAGATGGCGGAAGGTGTGGAGCCATCTACGGAGGTTGGGAAGGAGCTCATGGAGCAGGCGAACGCCGTCGAAGACGCCGGGATGGCTGACTCGCTGCGCTCGGCCATCCGCAGCATGGAGGCGGCCTTCGCGAGTGTCGGACGAAAGAGTGGCGAGAGCAGCAAGCTGGCGAAAGTCCCCGACGCGTCCACGCCCGAGAGCGTGCGCGCGCAGCTGAGCGCCGCCTTCCTCCGTCCCAAGAAAGAGGAGGCGGCCGCGGTGGCCGATCTCGGCGCGGTGATGAACAGCATCCTCGGAAGCGCTGAGGGTGCCGACAAGCTTGTCGACGTCCTCGTGAGCAGTCTGGAGCCCGCGCCTCCGACCGACGAGGAGATGGTGGTGCTGCGTCGGCTGCAGGACAATTGGGCCGACAAGGGGGGGATGGAGGCGTATGCGGTCGCGTCTGTGTGGCTCGCGGCCCTCTTTGTGCGCACGGAGCGGTGCATCGCCGCGCGCTCGCGGCTGAACGACGTGGTGCGCGCGATGAGCCCCGAGCAGTTGGCCGAGCTGCAGGCTCCGGCCGCGCGCCTCGTCGCCACTGAGCTGCCTGCGCTACTACAGAGCCTCGAAGACGTCGCCATGGTGCTGCAGAAGTACGAGAAAGACATTGTCGTCCAGGAGAACGCGACGCGCGGGGCGAAAGGCCTCTCGGCCGGCCTCTCTGTGGTCGGCACTGGAATGGCTTTCACGCCCCTCATGCCCGTCGGCCTCGGCCTCCTCGCAGCGGGCGCCGTCGTGGGCATCGGCACCGCCACGGGCGACGCCATCGGCCAGAATGCTCAAAAAGAGGGCGTCAAGGACAAGCTCAAGAAGCTGAGCGCGGCCCAGGAGAAGGTCGAGCACCAGCTTCGCGCGCTCATCGCCTACTCCTTCCCCAACGTGCCTCCTGAGGAATTCGTTGCCGCGTCGATGCCGATGCGCTTCGCCGAGCCGCTGCCAGAAGACGTGGCGGGCAAGATCGCGCTCTATGCGGGCGGCGCGGCGGCGCGCGTGGCGGCGCCAGTCCTCATGCGGGTCGGCTTCACGGTCACGTCGCGCAGCCTGCTGGTCCTCGGCGCGGCCTTTTCGACGGGTGATTTTGTGCACTCCGTGCTTACCAACAGCCCCAACCGTGAGGTCCTGCGCAAGGTGCACGGCTTCCTCGAAGGCGAGGCTGAGACGTTTCGTGCCTGGTGGGTGCTTCTTTGCCACTGGGCCAGCCTGGGGCAGCAAGGAGAGCAGTCTGATCCAGCCTCGTCCGGCGAGTGGCGCGGTGTCGATGAGGCTGTGAATATGAATCACGAGCTTCGGAGCAGCATGATGTCGGCGATGGAGAGCAAGCTGAGCCATCTCACGAGTCCCGTGCAGCGTGGTAGCATGAAAGGGATCGACCCGAAGCCGCTTGAGCAGGACACGCCGGCCGTGTCCGCGAAAGCGCCTCCGGCGCCGGCGCCGGTGGGGGCATGCCCGGCGCCGCCGGAGGCAGCCGCGACGGGTCTGGGTGCGCTTGGCGCGGTGGCGGGGGCAGAGACAGAGGCGGCAGAGGAGGTAGCGGCAGAGGAGGAGGCAGCAGAGGAGCCGGTGGCAAGCCGTGGCGAGCTTAGCCCAAATCCCAAAGCCCAAAGCCCAAATCCCAAAGCGGTGGCAAGCGTGGATTTGGGATAAGCCGTGGCGGCTCACCATTGATTGCCCCGACTCATGGCTGTGAGCATGAGGGGCAGAAAGCAATTGGGATTGCGGGCAAGGCGGGTGTGCGGCCTTACCAATCATGCAGCAGCATACTTCAACTAGACGGCGCCACGCAGTGGGCGCGGTGCCGACGGGTACGGTTGGGAGGCGGCAGGCGGATGGTCTGCTGGTGTGCGCTTAGCTAAGTCTCGAACCCACCGTCAGCAGAGCGGCAGACAGCACACTGCCGGTCGGGGTCGGGCACCACACGGCGCGACGATAAAGTATCGCACATCGCTCGCCTTTATACAATTCGCTATGGATGTTTGGATCGTCGAACAAGACTCGAACCTTACTTTTCTACTTCGCTAACACATGTACCGTACGTCGCACTATCCACTAACTTCACAAGGCCGCTGGCCGTGGCCCGCCCGCACCTTTCTTGTCACGCACATTCGCGCCATTCGCGGTCGCGCAGACCGCGGACGGCACACTGACACTCCACACACGACACAGTCTCGAACCTCCTAACTCTGAGGCGCGCGCCGGTCCGCGCGCCGGCGCCGGCTCCCGGGGCCGGGCGGGCGGCGACGAAAGTCGAAATCCCAGCCACGAAGGGACCGCTCCGGTCGAAACCGGAACGCGGGTGCGTGGTGCGCGGTGGACGAGACGCGTCCGGTCACGACACACGACACGAGCTCAGCACGGCTCGGAACGTATCTACAACGTTCTTTCATCTTTGACTTAGTTAACGTTACGGATTACGCCCTGGTTCCCTGGTTGCGCTCTGTTGAGACGTGCACTCGCCAGGGAGTTGCGTGGAGTTACCACACCGTGCACCCCACCGCCACCCCACCTCGCCTTGCTTTTGTCGTGACTGTGTCTCGTGCATTCACACGGAGTATGGCAGTGCGGAACACCGCGGTGAAAGAGCGTCAACGCCCGTCATATTTGGTCGGGTGCGAGTCGGCGATAGCTTGGTCCTGTGAATGTGAAGGTCCTGGAGGGTTCTGAAGGTGGCGCTTGCAGAACCCTCCAGTGCCCGCGCATGGCTAGCGGCGGTAATTGGGCGTCGGCTTAGCGGTGGTGCTGCGGCGGCACGATCTTCGCTGGCCGCTTGGCCTTACCTGCCTTGAGCTCATCGCGGAAGTCAATGGACTCGGACGGAGGCACGATCTCGAGGTAGTCGAGCTCCTTGGCGACGCTCGCGTCGCCCTCCTCAATGTCGAGCGCGAGCTGCAGCAGCAGCGCCAGCGCATCATACACGATGATCTTGCCCCCTGGCGCCTCCTCCCCGGCCGCCTGTGCCTGCGCCTGTAGCATAGCCAGTGCAGCGTCGCAGTCGCGCTTGCACAAGAAGAGCGGACGCACCTCCTTGCCGCGCTTGGTGACGACCAGCCCGTCCACCATGTACGCGGGCACCGAGGGCGCCGACAGCTTACCGCTCTTGGCAAGCACCAACTGCGCCGAGCGCGTCTCTGCAGCGTGCGGCATGAACTGCCAGACCATCGTGAGCTCGCGGTTGGTCACCTGATCGCGCAGCCCCGACGGCAGCGGCTGTAGGCGCGCGAGCCGGAAGGCACGGTCCAGGTTGGTCGCGAGCACCTTCGCGCCCGACGCCGCGCCGTTGGGCGCCTTGAGCACACCGTTGAGCATGCGTTCGGCCTCGGCGGGGAAGAGGAACATGAGCGCGGACTGGTCACCCGTGGAGAGCTGGTTGAGGAAGGGCGAACCGCCGTCATTGGTGACCATGAAGACAGGCACCTTGGCTAGCTTCGCTTTGAAGGCGAGCTTGAGCCGCTTGCGCTGCGCCGCATTCAGCGTGCGTGCCGCCGGCGCCTGCGCGACGGCTGCATCGGCTGCCCATGCAGGAGCTGGGCCGCCGCGGTGGCCTCCGACGAGGCCCGCGGCGCAGACGGCCAGCGTGGCTACTGCGCCACGCCACGCCTTGGCAAGCGGACCGCCTCGGCGGCGCGAGGGCACCACAGTGGCCATGTCCGCATCGTCCTCCTCTGATGCGAAATCCCGGTGCGCGCTCATGGCCAGCGGCGAGGCGCGCAGCGGCGAAAACGGCACCGCGTACAGCGTCGGGATCCGCGTCACAAGACCACCGGAAGAGGGCAGCACCAATAGCATGCCGAGCACGGTCATCGGGAGCATCGTTTAGGCCCCTCGTCGACGACGGAGTTGACCAAGCCGACAGTCTCCTCGCGACCTGGTTCTCCGCAGATTGATTGCAAATTTGTGACACGTATCGAGATTGCGGTTTGTAAGGAGCGCCGTGACGGGGTCTGAACACGAAATGCGCAGAATGTATTTCACACGTGGCCGCGTGTACATGTGTCTTGCGTATCGATGAGCCTTCCCGACACATTTGGCCGGCGCGGAGCGCCGCCGTACGGAGGCAGCGGCGGCCTCCGCGGCTATGATCGCGACCGCGGGCCGCCGCCGCCGCGCGACTACCCGCCACCGTACGGCGGTCGCGACTACCCGCCGCCGCGCTACTTCGACCGGAGGGACTCATTTGGTGACGACCGAGGAGGACCTCCGCCGCCTTACCGCGGGCGCTCGCGCTCGCGCTCGTGGTCGCGCTCGCCGCCTCCGCGACGCGATGGCCGCGTTTCGCCGCGCCGCCGCGACGACCGCTCACCTCCACGCGGCCGTGACTCGTGGGATGGCCGTGGCCCGCCTCCTTATCGTCGTGACTCGGTCGATGGCGCGCGCGAGTACGACCGCGGCCGCGGCCCACCGCCGAATGTGCGCGCCGGCGGCGGCCCCTCCGGCCCCGGCGAGCGCGAGCACCCACCACCTGATGACCCAAACGATTGGAAGCTGCATCTCGCTGAGCAGCTCGACGACGAACAGGACACGCAGAAAGCGACCCGTGTACTCAAGCTCGGTGGCTGCATGATGCGTGTGCCCGAGCCGCCGGCGATGCCCTTTTGGCGCGCGGTCGAGTACGGTGACGTCGCGCGGGTGGCGGCGCTGCTCGAGGCAGGTGAGCCTGTAGACCAGCCCGGTGGCCCGTATGGCTCCACGGCGCTGGGGTGGGCAGCCGTGAGCGGCCACGTGGAGCTCGCGCAGCTATGCCTGCGTCACGGCGCCAAGCCGGACGCCAAGGCGCGCAAGGGTTCCACCCCGCTGCACATGGCCACATGGAACGGAGATCACGACGAGATCGCGCGGCTGCTCCTGCAGGCGGACGCGGACCCAAGCATCCCGAACGCTGCAGGGCTCACCGCGCTCGCGCAGGCTCGTTGGTTCCACAGACTCGAGATGACGTCGACCGCGTCGAGCCGGTACGAGATGGACAAATGGCGCGCTCAGTGGGGCAAGTCCGCCGCGGGGCGTGCCAAGCTCATCGCACGGCTCGAAGCAGCGACGCCCAGTCAAGTAAGCAGGGAGGAGGCTGGAGCCGAAACAGGGGCATCATCCGGCGAGGCGGCTGGCGTCGCGGTCAGGGCGGAGGATGCGAGCGCCGCGTCCAACGGAGCCGCCGCGCCGAGGGTCAAGGATGAGGCCCGAACCAAGGCTGACGACGACGACGAAGAGGATATGGGGGCAGACGAGGTATAAGCCCAAATTGTGAGCCCCTCTCCGGGTCTGGTTCCTCGGGCCGCGCAGTGTCGAGCTAGAGATGTGTGCGAGACGCGTGCGAGACGTCGTTGACCAAGTCGTCACTGTGTGTTTGGAGTGTGTTGATTTATCGCGCGGAGCCGAGAATACAAATGTGAAATGACAAATGTCGGTTGATTTATCGCGCGGGGAACACATTACTCATATCTCAATTCTCATTAGACAATTTGTTGTCGGCTCCGCGCGATAAATCAACGCTTAATCAACGCACGCCAACACTGTCATTCGCCCCCGTACCGAAACTTCGCGTAACAGTTACTATGTTCGCGTTGCGTGTCTTCGGCATCGGGGCGCGGAACAGAAACACAAGAGGGCTCGACGCTCGTGGGAAAGACGTCCGCTTTCGGGCAGCGTTGTTCATAAGCGTCGTTTCTGCATATGAGCAGAATCGTCGACATCACTCCAGCGTGGGCCAAGCCGCCCGAGAAGATCAGCGACGCGATGCCGCAACAGCCTATGCGCAGGCTCTTCGGCCCGCACGAGAAGGACTTGCAAGCACACGAGGCTGCTATGGGTGGCCGCAACTGCGCCGCCATGTGGAAGACTTCGGCCGTAAACAGTATGCGCCTGACTCACGTCCTCTTCGCGGCTGACGTGGACGGTGATGGCACGATTGATCGAGAGGAGTTCCGCGCTCTCGTTGCGAAGCATGGTGGGTTCCGTGGCTCTGAGGAGATGTTCGATAAGCTGGACACGGATGGCGACGGGACGTTGGACAAGAAGGAGCTTCAAAAGATGTTTTCGTACGGATCCACTGGTCTCAGGTCGCTCAGCAGTGGGCGATGAGCGAGGGGTCGAAGTGAGGGGCTGATCATTGTTGGAAACGAGCTGGAGCCGAGACTAGAGCCGAGTTGGTGATGGTGTTCATGTGCCAGATGTCATGCTCGAGATGATGCACGTATTATAATGTCAGCATCAGAATTCCCCTGTGTCGTGAGCTGTTGAAGCTGTGCACTCCTGATGCAAACTCTTGTGTGGCCGCGCAAATGGGTCCGACGCCGCTGCGGTCGTGACGCGCGGGAACGCCACGCCGCGAGCCGCGTGCGTGTGCGGAGGTGTGGACGTGGTCACGCAGACGGATGCGTTCATGGACCAGCTGTTCGCGCCCATGTTCATCCCGATGAAGACGGGGCGACGCAGATCTACGACAGGGCGCGGGCTGCTGCCGTGCGGCCTGTGCACGGCTGCGGCGGCATGTGCGGCGGGGAGTGTCGAGTGAGTCGAGTGAGTGAGTTTGAGTGAGTGGCGGCTCCTCCGGAGTGATGCGTACAAGAGTGACGCGAAGACCGTGTGTAGACCGTGTATAGACTGTGTCCCAATACATTACAAGCGTAGAACCTGAGAGTCCCCTCTTGAGTCTTAAGTAGTACATGTATGCATGCATCTCCAAATTTGCCCAAGCTGATGACGTGATGAGACGTTCAGTTCGATGCACGATGGACCGTCTTTGTCAAGAGATTTTTCATGTACTTGGCAGCCGCAACGCGTGCCCCGCTCGGGTCGATTCCTGACCATGTCCGCGAAGGGCATCCACCCGACATTCGTGGATCCGTGAGTGGCTCCCGCTTCCAATCACCAATGCTCATGCAGGACCAATCACATGTGCGGCTGACAACTCAGTACGGACTCCCTCGGGCAGCGTGCAAGGAACCATGGTCCGCGATCGATGAGCTTTCCTCACGAATCCTTGCGCTTGCAGAACCGAAAGAGACCGCGTACCGACCTCGCAAGCCGCACCTTGAGGCTATCAACGGCAAGAGCCTCTACGACGATCGGCCAATGGTCTTCTCACCAGTTAATCTCACCAGGGCACGCTCGGCGTTCCATGGCCCCTTCGCAGCGCGGCCCAGGCTCGCTCCATGTCTCCATGCCCACGACCAAGCCGCTGCCCAATCATGACCTCGAACCGTTGATGATGCCAACCAACTCGTCCTTCTTTCGCACGCTCGAGACGAGCCGCTCCTTGTCGATGATCACGCCGCCCGGTACGACGCTGCGGCGTTCCCCTTTCGGACGTGCCATCTACACGCCCAATAGCGACCTCGTCCGCGATGGTGTGCCTGCATCGCCGCACCATGGAGTGGGTTTGCGTGCCACGGCGTTCTACCGAAGTTAGTTTAGTGTTAAGAGGATACCTAGTTACATTTGTACATGTATGTGTGAGGATGGGAAATTGTAGCGGATCCACGATCTCTGTAGAGTGAGGATGTGGCGATGCTTGGTCGCATCGTCATGGGCACACACTCCCAGAGGTTCCAGGGCTAGGTCTTTGGGATCACAAAAACACCGTTCACACGTTTCCCGGGCGGCCGGCGCCGTGCTTCGCACCCCTTGTTCTTGACAAGATGCTGCTCTTGTCTCGCCGGATCGCGACCATCTTCACCGGCCTCGCCGCTGCCGTTGCTGCTTCCATCAGCAAGGTCTCTGTGACCACACAATCGTTGGCGACGCCGCTGCTGGTGAAGCCTCCGCCGGTCGCCCCGCTCCCGGACGACAAGCCCAAGCGGGTGAGTGCCTACGCTGCGCTCAGGCCGATGGAGCCACTCGTGCCTTGGGATTATGAATTGCCCTCGAGCGCGCCACCCGCAGGCTACGTCGACCTAGCCATCACGCACTGCGGCGTGTGTCACAGCGACGTGCACCAGATCGACGACGCTTGGAAGGTAGCTTCCTTTCCGCTCGTGCCAGGTCATGAGATTGTCGGCACCATTGCCGCCGTCGGCGACGACGCGGTGACCCGCGCCAAGTTTGCCGTCGGCCAGCGCGCCTGCATCGGCGTGCAGCGCGGCTCGTGCGGCAGCTGCGCGTGCTGCCTCGAGCGGCTCGAGAACCTATGTCCCAAGATCACGAAGACATATGCGGGCTCGGGAAAGGACAAGGGCGGCTTCGCCAACCTCATTCGATTCCCGACCGCGTGGGTCTTCAAGGCACCCGAGGGAATGGCATCCGAGCTGCTCGGCCCACTCATGTGTGCGGGCATCACAACGTACTCTCCGCTCAAGAGACATGGCAAGCCGGGTGCCAAGGTGTGCGAGTTCGATGGCTTCTGATGGTGGCCCCTGATTGCAGCTGCTAGCTGCTGGTAGCCTCTGATAGCCTCTGCTAGCCTCTGACCTCTCGGATGGTCTCGGATTGCGACTCGCCAAGGTGGGCATCATCGGCATCGGCGGCCTTGGACACCTCGCACTCCAATTCGGGCGCGCGATGAGCTTTGGCGAGGTGGTCGCTCTCTCGCGCAGCCCAGCCAAGGAGGCTGAGGCGCGTAGATTTGGCGCGAGCAGTTTTGTGCTCACCGAGGACCCGTCGGCGATGGCGGCGTCGGCGGGCTCCTTTGACCTCCTCCTGAACACCGTCTCGGGCCACGCGCCCCTCGATGAGTACCTTGCGCTCCTCAAGCCACGTGGCACGCTCGCATGCGTTGGGCTACCTCACCGAGAACAAAAGTCCTCCCTGTGGTTCCAATCGATGGTGCCTTCGGAGCGTGCACTCATCGGCTCGTACCTTGGTCCGTACGACGACTACGAGGAGATGCTCGCCTTCGCATCCGCGCACGGCATCCAGCCGCAAGTCGAACTCTTCCCCGCGGCCCAAGTCAACGAGGCCATCGCCAAGTTGCGTAACAACACGGCGCGCTACCGCATTGTGCTCGAGTTTGGCAGCAGTGCTGCACCCGCAGAGGCGATGTAGAGTGTGTGAACAGAGCCGCGCGGAACCGGGGCGACACCGATTTATTTCACACTTTGTGTCCCGGCTCACCACGACAAATTCGAGGGACGAGGGATTTGTTGACCTTCGCCGGCACGAGCCACGGCGATGATGAGGTTAAATTTTTCCCCTCGAGCCGTCGCGCGATCCTTGGCACACCGCCCGCCGCGCGGCGCGCGTCTCCTCTCCCACGCCCACTGCGCCTGAGTCAACATGTCACTTGCCACGGAGGGGTATCTGTAACCAGTCTTCGACACGCGGGGAGCGCCGGCCTGTGCCCCACCACTTCGAGCGGGTGGGCTCGCAGATCACCGGTTGCTCTAACCTTTACCCGCTTAACGCTTCCCAGAGCGTGTCTAAGATTCGGTTGCAGCTCTTCACTGTGTCCTGTTTCACTGTTAACAAGAAAGCCCAATGAATTCCGCAGGACGTTGAACAAGTATGGCTCCACCTGAGGCTACTATGGGTCAGCCGGCAGCTCTCGGCGAGCTTTCCAACGCATATCTCGCCTACCAGGAGGACGCTCGCCAGGCAGTATCTCGGGCACGCCGTGCGGCTCTCGACTGCAGTGACACTGACACGGCTGAAGGAAAGAGTGGAGCGCCTTCCTATTCTCGGCCCAGATCGGCAGGCGGCATCGCATTGAGGCCGGCGGTGTATACACCACGGCCTGAGCTCTCAGAGCCCGCGCCTGCTGCTCCTCAATGGCGGCCAGCGCCGGGCGCTCCTGTGCGGCCAGTGCAAGCTGCTGCGTCTTGGTGCCCTGCACCTGTTGCACACAACCAGGCGCTCAGTGCTTACAAACAGGCCCTTCAATCCGGGCCTCCGCCTCCGCCCCAGCCTCCGCCTCGGCCACACTCGGCACGCAACCCGGTCCAACGATCGACCTTCGGTGCGCCTCGGCCTCACTCGGCGCGCAAGCCAGCGCCGCGGCCCACATTAGTGTCGCGGCGTCCTTTCTCGGCCCACGAGCGAGCTCCTGCGCTGCCTCCCCAGCAGCCTCGCGCATTGGACCTGAGGTCGATTGACGAGTCCAAGAGGCACGCAGACGAGGCGCAGCTTCGGGCCATGCTCGAGCTGGCGGCGGTTGCGAGGAGGCGCAAGCTTCAGATCAGCGAGTTCGCGAACGCGATGGATGTGCAATACGTCACTGGAGCGCAGCCTGAGGCCATCATTGAGGACGCGCGCGCTGCTGGCCTCTCGCTCGAGCAGATGGTCGGGGCGATCCTGCCGACGAAGCACGATGGCGAGGAGCTCGCTCAGATCCTACAGGCACGCCTCGATCGTATCGAGGCGCTCCTTGAGCCGACACTCGACCCACCCGACTATCGGACTCCCTTTGAAAGCTACATCTTCGCGGAGCAGCGGCTCGGTCTAGAGCTGTTAGACTCGGGCGCTCGCGTGCGCATTGACCTCGTGCACCCGGACAGTGCCGCGTTTGCAAAGGGGGTGCCACCGGCATCGTACATCATGAGCGTCGACGGGCGGAACACTGCAGGGCTCTCAGCCGCCCAGGTGCAGGCGTTGATTCAGTCCGCGCCACGGCCCGTGACGATTCGCGTGGATGCGTCCGAGTTTCGCGCGTGGGCCGCACGGCAGAGCGCTCAGCATGGCGCTCGGCAGAGCGCTTGGCAGCCAGCCGAGGCGGGCGTGAGCGCACCATGCACCACACCATGCACGGAGATGCAGCCGAGTACATACCCGACATCCACCCCCGCTCACGCCGACGCCAATCGCGCTGCCGACGAGCCGCAAGGCCACCCTTTAGCTCTGGAGAAGGCCCAAGGAGTCCAAGGACCACACAGGCCCACCAGCCGCCCAGCATCGGGGCGCGCCTTCTCGCGCCCGACTAAGTGCGGCGGCCGCTCGCTTCCCGAGCGCCCTCTGGCGCCTGCGCCCGTCGCGGTGGAGGCCGACGCGGTGGCGACCGATGAGGCGGCGCCGCCGGCGGTGGCGGTGTCGACGCCGGCCATGGAAGCGCTCCGGCAGATGCTCTTTTCGCAGCTTCAGCGCGTCATGGACCTCTTTCGCAAGCTCGACGCCAACGGCGACGGCAAGGTGAGCGTCCAGGAGTTCCAGGCGGTCGTCGCCCTCATCGCACCACGCGTCACAGCCGAGCAGCCGCCGCCGGCCGCACTGGACGCATCGGGCGATGGTGCACGGCACGGCACGGCCGTTGGTCACAGCCTGGCCGGCGTGGGTGCGGCGGTGGTCGCGGCTCGACCTGGCCGAACAGCGGACGTGCCGGTGGTCACAGCACCGACCAAGGTTCCGCCAGCACTTGCAGCCCGCCTTGCGCGCTATGGATGGCAGCCGGCCAAGGTCCTCAAGCCTTGTGAGTCATGGCACGGGCGTTTCATGTCGCCAGCGGAAGTAGCCGCGAGGTCGTTGGGAGGCGGGGAGGACGCGGCGGCGGCGTTTGGTGCGGCGGATGTGGAAGCACTCTTCCACTTGCTTGATAGGGACAGCTCCGGCACGATCGACTACCGCGAGCTGAACACAATGCTGCGGCAGGGCCTGCGCGTGAGCCTCGATGCCAAGCTCCGCGTGGGTGCTGCGGGCGAGATCGCGCTGGAGGCCAAGAACCGCTTCGCGCTGCGCTCATTACCGCCAACGTCACCCGAACCGTCGCCCCGCGTCACAACCTTGGATAAGGCACGAATAGACGAAGCGTTTTGGCTCATCGACGCGAACGAGGGAGCGAATCCGACGCGGCATTCGGGCATGCTCAGCCGCGCAGAGGTGCTCAAAGCGCTCAGGGCGCAGCCGAGGGTGCGCGAACTGCTTGGACTGCCAGAGGTCATTTGCCAGGAGGACGGCACACGGGTTCAATTTGAGGCCGTCTACCAACGAATCGCGCGGAGGGTCGAGCGGCATCGCGACAAGAAGGCCATCGATCGGTCGGAGTTTTTCCGTGCCCTGGTGTCCAGACATGATGAAGATTGATGGCGGCTCGGACGCCTCACAAGTCTTTCGCTTGGTGGTTGGTGCGATGCCTTGCGTTGCCCGGAAGTGTTATTTCAGCACGCCGTAAGAGAAACGTCGGCTACGTTCATTCCGCGTGAACCCCCTCCTGTCTGGTGGCTCCACTGTCTCAACCACCTGCGTTCCTTTGTAATCCTCCCGGTCCGAACCGTCTTTGCGTTAACGCGCGCGACTCGCTTGCTATTTCGCAAAAAAAGGCGAGCGAGCTCCCGCACGCTCGCAAACCACATCGCTCGCGACACACTCGTCCAGCACGCTCGAGCCTCGCTTCCGACCTAACACCTGGCGCAGATACTAATGACGACCGCACTCGCATCGGGCCGCTCGATGCTCACGTTTGTTCTGCTCCTCCTCCAGCTGAGCGGCACGGTGGGAATACCTGAGCAGGCCTCCACCGCCGCCGCCGCCGCCCCCGCCGCCGCGCAGGGCATGAGCGCACGCGGCCGCCGCGAGCTCTTTGGCTTCCACGGCCACGATCCGCACGGCCACGTTCCGCACGGTCACGCTCCGCACGGTCACGCTCCGCACGGTCACGCTCCGCACAGCCACGCGCCCTATACCTACTGCTCAAACACGTGCAACTGGGCCTGGGATGGCGAATGCGATGACGGCGGCCCCGGAGCCTGGTACAGCTCCTGTACCTTGGGCACCGACTGCTACGATTGTGGCACTCGGTCGACAACACAACCGCCACCGCACGGCCACCATCCGCACCATCCGCACCATCCGCACACTCACAGCCACCATCCGCATCATCCGCATCATCCGCATCATCCGCACCATCCCCACACGCCACATACCCACTATCCGCCCCCGCCACCCCC
>Ga0210244_100969_pt1 | contig 25367 bp, 21 predicted proteins | sample ChrtobMetaP3_0mM_FD_155473 | JGI IMG/M metagenome (GOLD analysis project Ga0210244, IMG submission 155473) | Chrysochromulina tobin associated microbial communities from unialgal haptophyte culture, Seattle, Washington, United States - P3_0mM | ecosystem: Host-associated > Algae > Haptophytes >...
AGTAGTCCGGAACAGCACCGGGCCGCGAGCGACGGCTGCCGTCCTCGGCCAGTGCAGCGGCTAGGACCTCGGCCGGGACAGCCATGCTGAAGATGCCACGCGGCTCCATGGTGCCTGTAATCCCAGCAAGAGAGACGAGGTCGAAGACGGTGGAGGCGATGTAGTCGTGTGCGTCGCGCCACCCGTCCCCGGGCATCTGCACGCGCTCGACCTCCCAACCTCCGGCATCGACGACGAACCGCTGACGCCCGCCGCTGTATCCCGAGAACGAGGCGCCCAAAACGCCCGGAGACGAAGCCGCTGGGCTATCCCCAAGTAGGAGACACCCGGTACATGTAAGACAAAACTTGACAACAAAACTTCGCGGCAACCTCGCTCGACGAACATCCCCGCAGGGCCCAGGGGGGAGCGAAACAGCATGTCAAACTCGGAAGACGACGTTGACGGAGGCGGGTTCAAAGGGACGGCTTGCACCCCGGCGGGCTCGTCGTGCCTGCTCACGTGCGGCGAGGGCGCCCAGGACGGTGCAGCCTTCAACCTCTCCTCGTTCGGTGCTCTGGAAAAGGTGTTTTGCACTGGCGGCACTCAATGTTCCCAGTACGGCACGTACCACCATGGGAGTTATGACGACTTTTTCACCACGTGTGGGCCGCTGATGCCGTCGGTCAAGGGGTGCGACGGCGCAAAGGTGGCGCAGCCGGTGCTCGTGCGCTCCAGGTGTAACGTAAGCGAACGCCTGCGTTACGATCACAATGCCGCGGCCACACTGCCTGCAGACTGCTGCCAGGCGATCGGCGACTTCTCCACGCGCCGCTGCGAGGTGCGAGAGCAGGATGGCGCGCTGGAGGAGGGGCCGGCAGCCCGAGACCCGATTCTCCTCCGCCACCTCCGCTGGTTCTTCGGAGGGGTCTTTGGTAAAGAGGGGAATGAGGAGGACGAAACTGTTGACGAAACTGAAGGCGACGCGGGCTCCGGAGGCGAGCCTCCGCCTCCGCCTCCGAGCCGACTCGTATGCAGCTTCGAGGCGGCCGATCCATATTCGATGCGCGTCCGTTTTGAGTACGTGTGCGCGGCCGAGTACGTGGCCCCGGAGGGCGAGGAAGACGACCAGTCCCATGAGTATGTGATCACCCTCCGCGGGCCAGCAGCCTGTCACTTCGGACTCGCGCCCCCAACCTCGCCAACTGCATCTGTGCCGCCGCTATTGCCAGCCCCGCCCTTACCGCCCTCCCCCTTTCCCTCCAACCCTTTCTCGCCCCCGTCGCCGCTGCTCCCCCCCCCCTCCAAGCCTCCCTCGGACCTCCTGCCTCCAAGCCTAGCGCCGCCGGCGCCGCCGCCATCGTCGCCCATCCCGCCTCCCGGCTCACCCGTCGAAGACCCCTCGGCGCTCGGTGCACGCGCTCACGACGACGCCCCTTCGGCTCTCCTCTGGACTGTGAGCGTCGTTGGCGCCCTCACCGTCCTCGCCCTTACGGCGCTGGTGGCGAGGCGCTTGACACGTCGGCGCTCGCACCGCTCGCAAAGGCTCCGGCTGATGCGGGGCATTCAAGCTCAGGCGGAGCGCACCCTTGGGAGCCAATTGAACTCGTACATGGATGACGGGCCCGACCAGATCCTCTTGTCTTCAGGCTCGACCCTCAACCTTGCATCCGATGCATGCACGGTGTCGCCCTTGCAGGCCGCCCCAACGGCCCTTACCAGCCCCCTGGACCGCGACCGTGGCGTGGATGGGAGCACTCAAGCGTCGAGCGCGCTGCTGCCCGTGACGAGCGCGGCAACTCGGTCGCTAGTGTCGAGTACACGGAACGCGACCAAGTGGCTCGAGGACAGCGAGCTGTGAAGGGAACGCAACCAAGTGGCTCGAGGACAGCGAGCTGTGAACTCTGACCACGCTCGCGCGCTCGCGGCGCCGGCGTGTCGATCGGACGACCGTAAAATCTCGATCTCACAGATATCAAATCTCGATCTCGTCAAATCTCAATACTCCAAGATGGACTGTCAGTCTGTCAGGAGCTGTGTACAATGGGACCCAACCGCCATGCCAACCGCATGTGGATGTTTCCGGTCGGGTCGGGTTTACAACTCGACGGACGAACGACGTACCTCAACAACGCGAGTTATCAGTTAAGAGTAGTTTTCATCGGCTGCACGGGCCTGGAGCCTCAGCGCTCAGCCTGAAAATACGCCACACCCGCGGCACCCGAGGCGCGGTTCCGCCAATGTGCCTGACCGCCCTCGCGCCGCTGGCGGTCCGCGCGGGCCTAGGCCCTAGCGGCCGGTGGGCACGTATTCATATATAACAAGACACCTACTGTGCGCGTGTGGTCTGTCTCTGTGAGTGACGTCGGCTTTTGCCTTTTCGCTTTCCCTCCTTCAGAACTGTCAAACTCCAGTCCGTCCAGTGGCAGTGCGAATGAACCGAAAAATGCTCTATGGCGCCGTGACAAGCACCTCCATTGAACCATGAACGTGACGTGCGGAGCCGTCCTTTGAGATGTGGTGAGCGCGGGGGGACCGCGACGAAACTGACTCGTGACTGACTGGTACGCACGAGCGAGGCGCCCGCGTTGCGCGCATGTCTACCGTACAGAACTCCCCCGGCTCCCCCCGGTTACCGGTAAAAAGACACCGGGGGAGCCGGGACACACACGGTTACCGGTTCAAAGACGCCGGGGGTAGCCGCGACACACAAAGTGTGTGTATTCTGAGCGGGCAGTAACAGTGCCGTAGCACCGGTTGTCGCGTCTGTCGTGTTAACGTTCATACCGTTACCGGTAGTATACTGATCCATGTCGCTGCCGCAAGGTGGTGAGATCTGATGGCATGGCTCCCAGCGTCCGCGTCTACTGCCTCACCGTGCCGTGCAAAGAAGGCCTTCACGACCTCGCGTCGTGGAGCGTCTCGGCCTTTGGTCCATCGTCGAGCGTCGCATCAGCAGCAAGCGGCACGCTCGTGACTCACATCTGGGGATTGTGGTCCAACACTCCGCCGTACGGAAAGTACAAGTGCAACCACGAGTGCGACGTGAAGCTCAACAGCAACGCACAGCGAGTCGTGGTCAACCGCACGGTGGCTCGAGCCTTTCTCAACGAGGACGCAGAGCTCTTGCACTTGTACCATGCTGCTCCCGTGCCAGTCATGCAGAGTGACATGTTACGCCTTGCAGTGCTGTGGCGACGAGGCGGCTGGTACTCAGACTTGGATGTGCAGCCGCGGACGCCATGGGATCGGATGCTGCGACCGGACGCAAGTGTCGTGGTCTTCACCGAGCCGGGCAGCACCCTTGATGGCAACACGACGCGCCCGCCGCCGTGCGGCTCCCGACGCGAGCGTACCTTGTATCGACCTCGCATCGCATACGATGCGTTTTACGTGGACCGACCGCGGCACCCGTTCATCGGCCACACACTTGCGCTGTTGAAGCAGCGCGCAGCGCATGGGCGGCCCTACCAGGGCCGAGTGCTACGCTTCAACCAAGCTTCGTCCGATTGCGACGTGTTCTGGTTCACAGGGCCCGACCTGTTCACAGTATCCCTCCACACCTACGTGGCCTCCGCGGGGACGAGCGCGCACGTGCTCGTTCATGATGAGCGTGTAACCGCTCGCCTGGTCGACCTCGGCAAGATGGGCGATTATGGCCGTCATCAAGGCCGCGGTCAGCGCAATGGGTCTCTCCCACCCAGCAACAGCCGACCGCACGCACACGCCGACCGCACGCCGTGCGCGCCGTGTTGGGCGGATGTCGAGGCACGCCTGGAGCAGATGGCGCTCGTGGGACGTCTCGCAGGGCTCTCGGTGGCCGGTGTGCTACTGTGGCGGCTCGTCCTCCGTCCACACGGCGCCTTGACTATGACTTGACTCTTGACGTCCACATGGTCCACAACGACACGGCGCCTATCGTCACGCTTTAGGCACTTGTTTAGACATAGAGGTCACGCGCCGGGCCTGTCACCGCACAATTTCGTAGCCGTATACATTATTTCGTAGTCGAATAACCGTCGAAACCCGTACGGCGGCGTATCGCCGTACAATCGGCAGATGCACGCCCCTCTCTAGTAACCCTCACTCACCAGAGCGAAGCGGGCGCGGCGCGGCGAGCATAGGCTTCGCTCCAAATGCGCGTCTGGTCCGAGAGGAGAGACGTCCTCAACAGCTCTTTCGCCTTCGCCACCTCGAGCTTCGCTGCCGCGACTGCGGCAAGTGACTCAACCATCGCCTGCTCGGACACGTGCGAGGCGAGCCCGGCTTCGGCCTTGTGCATCGTGCAGGCGCGCTCGAGCGCGCGCGGCCGCGCCGACGCGAGCGCGCGGCGCATCTGCGCATTCTTCTGCGCCAAGCGCTCGCGATTCTCCAGTTGCTGCGCTGCGGATGCTGTGGCGAGTTCGAGGCGCCACCGATGAGTCGCCTCATCGGTGAGGTCGACGTCCGTCACCGCCTTGACCGCCAGGATGCGCGCCCTGGTGCTGAGGGCGTGCTGCTTGAGCTGCTCGGCCTCGCGTTCACGCCGCACGCGCGCCTCATCGGCCTTGACAGCTCGATAGCGGCCTGCCTCGTCATCATCGATTGAAAAGTCGGTGACGGCTTGCGTGGCTGCGAGCACGGCGCGCTGCGCGGCATTGGCGCGCGCCAGCTCTTTTCGTTCGGCCGCCCGCCGCGCAAGGGACGCCTCTCGCATAGCGATCCGGGCGATGCCGGCAGCCTCATCATCTATGTTATCGTCCGAACGTGCGATGCTTCCTGCGCGCCGTACGCGGTCGCGCATGTCTTTGTTGCGCTTCTGCATGAAGGTCTGCTCGTTCTTACGTCGCTCTTCCGAGGCTGCCGCTGCTGCTATGCGCGCCTGACCAGCAGCTTCGTCCATGATGTCATTATCCACCACAGCGGTGCTAGCCTTCAGCCTTGCGCTCACAGCGGTGTTTTGCCGCTTGAGGGTGGCGGCTTCCGTGTTCTTGCGCTCAAGGTGCTCCTTTGCGACCGCCACCTCCATTCCCGACGCGCCCTATTCGCCCCACACGAAGGCTTACGACCTCGGCCACCGGCCGGCCAGGGGCCGTCCTTCCGCTCCTCCCGGTAACGCGACCGGTCCCAATTCGTTTGGAACCGGACGAAATTTGTTTTTCAGTCGCATGCATGGCGTTCTGTATCGCACGTTCTTCCTAAGCACATCATCGAGATCGAGTCGACGAGTTTCGTGTGATCAAGGATAGAGTCGGACTAAAAACAAACCCCCGTTCAGAGGGATTGTGCGATTGGTGCGCCGGTCTCTCACACGTATGGGTGGCGGTCCGCGCCGCCACATTTCACCTACAAGCCTGTGCGATTAGATCTCGTCCTTGATGTTGTAGTGCGCCTTGATGGCTTTTAGGAACTCCTCCTTCTCTGAAAAGCCCGTGGTCGAGATGCCAGCATCGTCGCAGACCTTGCGCAGCTCCTTAACGCGCATCGTCTTCCAGTCGGCCGTAGCCGGATCGAACGTCTTGTCGTACTTGAGCTCGCACATCTGACCGTCCTTTGTCTTGAGGCGGGCGCACAGGCGCTTCGCGTTGATGCCGCGCGTGAGCGCTGAGCTGATGTCGCGCTTGACGCCGCCCGAGGTGCCCTCCTTAGCGTCGCCCACACCCATGTAATAGCACATCTGCTTGTCCTTGCCCGAGGCTACGTCGCACCACGCACGCATCTTTTTCTCCACCACTTCGACGTCGGTGCGCTCCTTGGGCGTCAGCTCCGCATCGATCTTGCCGATCACAGCGCGGCACACTGTGCGCAGGAGCAGAGGCATCGAGTTCAGCTGGAGTTGAGAGTTTCAGCGCTCAGCCTATGCACAGGCAGGTGGCGGCAGGGCAGGAAGGTAGTGGCAGCCGTGCCACAGCGCAGGCATCCGCTTGCGACGTTGCGACAGGCAGCAGGTGCAGTGCAGCAGCAACAGCGGCATATGAGGCACCGACGAGGCTGCACAGCCTCGGATGCGGCAACGCTGCTGCGGCGTGCGTGCTGCCGAACGCCAGCCAGCTGTCGGCGTGCACGCACCCTCGCAGTCGTTCGGATCCTCCTTTTTGGCAGCGGCAGCGAGCTGCAGCACCACGAGGACGGCGAGCAAACGGAGCGCCATATTCCTCTGCTGACGTGGCAGACGCGCTGCCTTCCGGGTGAAATCCAGAAAGCACTTCGTACTCTGTACAACATCCGCACTCTACCAATCACAAGAACGCTGAGACAGTGCTGAGACCCGACGTTTGTCTCGGCGTCGCTGCGTTCACGAGAATGGAGTCCCGGGACGCTGAGGGAATCGAGCAGCGGAGCCGCGGCGGACGTGCGATCAAGAAGACGGCTCGTGCGGCCGAGGCAGAGGCGCCACCCTCTTCCAAGCGCAAGCGGGCCGCTGCCGCCTCGTCATCGCCTGCTGCAGAGGCAAAATCGGCAAAGCCCAGCGCGGCGGCCGCAGCTGCGATGGAGCGCGCAAAGGCCGCGGCCGCGGCTGCACCACCGGCACCAGCACCTCCCATGCTGGCGCCGGCACAGCTGCCAGCGCCAGCACCGGCGCCGGCGCCGGCTGGCCCACCGGCGCCAGTGCCAGCAAACCTCGCTGCGGCCGATCGCAGCCGCGCTGCTAACGCTACTGCTAACCTCGCTGCTAACCTCGCTGCAGAACAAGTGTACAAGACGCCGCCTGGCACCGCGGTGCCCGCTGCGAGAGCGAGTGCGATGCCGCCAACTGCCGACGCCGACGCCGATGACGACTGCAGCATCGTCTCGCCGCCTCGACCTCTGCCACTCGCCTCGTTGCCCCGACGCGCTCACAGCAGTAGCGGCAGCACCAGTGGCAGGGGCGTCTGCGCCGTCAGTGCCGCCGGTGCCGTCAATGCCGCTGGCAGCTCCTCGTCAACGGTCGCGCATGCGGCTGGTACCAGCGGCGCGGGCAAGGCTCAGGCCGTCACCGCCGCCTCCTCCGCCGCCGCCGCCTGCGACGACGACGACGACGACGAGGTGGAATGCGTGGGGGTGGGCCGCGCGATGAACGCCATGCCGCACGCGCGCTACGACTGCACCCGATACCCCTTCGGGACTGGATGCCCCGCGCATCAGAGTTGCGAGCAGTGCTGGTGCGCGCGCTGCGGCGTGCCTGTCGGGCAGTGCACCTCGTGGCATGCGCACTGCACGTATACCGCCGCCGAAGACGCGGCCGCCCATGCGGCCCAGAAGAAAGCCGAGCACGAGAAGCGCCTTGCGGCCGTGGCGGTACCGCCGCCGCCGGTGGCAGGCAGCGAGGCGTCGCTTACGGCCCTTCACCCTCAGTGGCCAGCGACGCGCTACACGGCGCTCAGCTGGCTGAGCAATTGCGCAGCACACGATGGGAAGGACGAGGAGGGTGTGCTGGCGACGATGATGGCGGTAATTGGAGGCCAGGCGCAGCCAGAGTGGCTCCCTCTCCCTGAGCTCCTCCTTAATTGCCTCCCAATGGCCTCCTAAGTGCCTCCCTCTCCCTGAGTGCTTCCCTGAGTGCCTGCCTGAGTGCTTCCCTGCCTCGACTGATTCATCGGCTGATGGCCTCTGTCATCAGGTGCACGACATCCCCTGATGGCCTCTGATTGCGTCTGATTGCGCCTCTTATCAGGTGCACGACATCCCCGACTCCGTGGCACAACGCGCGCTGCGGACACTGGTGGCGTATGCCGAGGTGGTGTGCCTCGATGGCGAGCTCCATGTGCGTCCGGGCACCTCACTCCAACCGCCGCCGCCGCCGCCGTTTCCTATGGCGGCCATGCTGGCGCAGATGGGGCCGCAGATGCTGGCGCAGATGGGGCCGCAGATGCTGGCGCAGATGGGGCCGCAGATGATGGCGCAGATGGGGCCGCAGATGATGGCGCAGATGGGGCCGCAGATGATGGCGCAGATGGGGCCGATGGGCGCAGGGCCGATGGGCGGCCTGATGGCGCCGGCCGTGGCGATGGCGCAGGGGAGGCCTATCTCGCACCAAGGCGCCATGGACCATCTCGCGCTCGTGATGAAGCACCATGCTGCACGCGCCGCGGAAATGGGCCAGGGAGGGCCGCCGCGCCGATGACGAGAGGAGTCGGCAGCGTTCATTCACGGTCATTCACGTCCGAGCGAGCGAGAGGCTGTGTGCGTTTCATCGGTGGCACGGTGAGGCGCAGCGCTGCGCTAACGCTGCGCGCCTCGGCAACGTACATATTGATCATCGTTGCGCGCAGGGGTTGTCCATGAAGCAAGCAAGCAGCTAATCAGTCGAAACAACACAAGTACCTAAACAAGCGCAACCGAATACCCCTGTAGCCAACGGAGTAGGAAAGGGAGCTTGCTTGCTTGCTTGAAATGGCTCATCATGGCGCGCGATTTCTAGTTTTTTGCGTTCCCACCGACCCTATAGGAAAAGCGAGCGCGGTGGGAGAGGCAGCCAGCGCTTGGTCCTGTCCGGAAGCAGAAAATGAACTCGTTGATGAACCTGTTTACCCGGAAGACACCGCAACAGGAGACAAAGGACCTGGCCAAGGATGCGAACAAACAGGTGAGGTCGGATCAGCGCGAACTAAATCGCGAGTTACAGCGCCTGAAGCGCAAGGAGGCTGAATGTGAGGCGAAAATCAAGGCGGCCGCCAAGCAGCCTGGTGGCGCGGCGAACGCGAAGCCGCTGGTACGGGCGCTCTTAGAAATTCGCGAGCAGATAAAAAAATTGACGACAGCATCCGCGAAAGTCGGCTCGGTCGGCGCAACCGTGCAGGCGATGGCCACGAGCTCCACCATCGCGGGCACAATCGCCCATACCAGTAAGGCGATGGGGTCCATGAACAAGGCAATGGATCACGCCAAGGTGGGCGAGATGATGGCGCAGTTTTCTCAGCAGAGCGACCAGATGGCCATTAAGGAGCAGACGGTGGACGAGGCCTTTGAAGCGCTCGATGGCGATGTGGACTGGGAGGCAGAGGATGAGACACTCGCGATGGTGATGGATGAGCTCGGCCTCGAGGTGGCGGGCACAATGTCCGCGGTGCCCAAGACCCAAGCGGCCGCGGCCGCGCGGAGCCAGAGCCAGCCTGCTGCAGCGCAGCTTGGGGTGGCTGACTTCAGTTGAGAAATCATACGACGCGCCAGCCGTGACATGGTTACTATTGCCAATCCAATGTGGACACCTTGCTTATTCTTGAACCGTCTCTGTATTCGCTGAAAGTGTTGCAAACTGATATCTCTGATACGTACGTGCTCTAATAATATTAATACAACTTTCTCCGCTCTCAATTCGATTAGAGCACAACCGACAACCGCGGGGGCTGGCGTGCGAGGGCGGGCGTGTTCGGGCGTGTTCCCTGGTATCGAAACCGACCACCGAGCCGGCGCGCGCTTGAGCTGAGTATTACCGCTGAGAATTACCGCTGCCATATGAGTATTGCCGCTGAGTATCACCGCAGCTGAGTATTACGCGGCTCCAATACTTATCCAATACCATTACCAATTCAAATCCACTCTACATACCGCTCCAATTCAAATCCACTCCGGTCCTTCACCGCGTCTTGCATTGCTTGTTGACCTGCAACTCCCATGTTATTGTACTTGATGTTGAGCTTGGTCACGACCGCGTTGACCTTCAGCGCCTCTGCGATCGCCTTGGCACCGTCGTCACCGATGTTGTTGTGATGGAGGACCAACCTGATCAGGACCGCGTTGGCCTTCAGCGCCTCCGCGATCGCCATGGCACCGTCGTCGCCGATCATGTTCTTCGCGAGCGACAACGTGGTCATCACCGCCGTGCCCAACTTCAGCGCCTCCGCGATGGCTTTGGCACCCTCGTCCCCAATCTGGTTGTGCCCAAACCATAGCTCAGTCAACACCGCGTTGACCTTCAGCGCCTCCGCGATCGCCTTGGCACCCTCCGCACCGATCTTGTTCGCGTCCATGCGCAGGGTGGTCAAGACCGCGTTGACCTTCAGCGCCTCCGCAATCGCAATGGCACCCTCATCCCCGATTATGTTGCTGTTCAGGCGGAGGGTGGTCAGGACCGCCGTGGCCTTCAGCGCCTCCGCGATCGCCTTGGCACCCTCATTCCCGATGGAGTTGAACCCGAGGTCGAGGGTGGTCACCACCGCCATGAACTTCATGTCAGACGCGATCAGGATGGCGTCAGCGGGTCGGAGGTTCTGGCTCGAGAAGTCGGAATACGTCTGTTCGCGCGTCATGCCAGAGAGCATGATGCCCTTCTCCGCGCCGATCTTGGTGAGCATCGTGGCCGACTCCACGTTGAGGCTGTTCTTGAGCAAGTAGCAGTTCTTGAGCACCGCGTTGAGTGGAATGACGATCCCAATGAGCATGGCGCCTTCGGGGCCTATCATTCGCCCCTCTAAATCGAGACTGCTGAGCGTATCGGCGCGCAACTCCTCCACAGGGATGCCACGGATCTCTCCAGAGCCAGCGCAGGCAATGGCTCCAAGCAGCAGTGCTCGTGGTGGCTCACCCTCGCCCGTGACGCAGCGGCACAGATCGCGCTTCGCCAGACCACGGAGCAGGGGCAGCAGCGTGTCCTCCTGCTCCTCTACCTCCTCGCCGCCGTCATCGTCCAAATCGACCTTTCGGACCGCGGCCACGTCGACCACAAAGCCATACCCGGTGAGCCGCTCCAGGTGGAGTAGCAGCCGCCCTGCCCACACCGCCTCCCACGGCCGGCCGGCTTCGATGATTAGCTGCAAGCTGAGCTCCGTGATCTCGTCCAGCTGCCGAGGGTCGGCGTGACCTTCGCGCCTGCACAGCCGCGAGCAGAGCGCTCGGCGTCCGAGCGCACGCCACGCTCGGTTGACGCCTTGAGCTCAATCAGCGTGATTACGTCGACCTTGGCCAAGGCAGCTTCCGCAGCGTCGTCATTCACTGGCAGCGCGGGCGGCCCCGCGGTGGTAGACTGCGGCACGGGACTATCCGGCGTGAAAGCCGGCTCTGCAAGGGCTTGCACGCGCTCCTCATCGCCCTCAAAGTCGTCCACCGCACCAAGCAGCTCACGCAGCTCGTTGGCACGTTTGCCATCCAATCGCCGTGCAAAAGCAGTCTGAGCATACTCGAGCGCCTGCTCTGCGATGAGATTGCTGGCGCCCTCGATAAGAGCAGCTAACTGTGTGAGCGAGCACTCATCGAGGCATGAGGCTGACCAATTGTCGTCGTCGCACATTGCCCCAAGGGTGCGCAGCACGGTTATGGCCGTCTCATTTATGGGGAAGACGGTGTCTTCAGACGGATCGAGGTCGTCGAGCCAATCATTGAGCCGCCCCGCTCGCCGCGCTGCCTTGCGTGACCACTCGACCTCCTCGCCCTCACGCCCACGCACGCGGACGCGACGCCTGCACTCCGCCATGTCTGCGTTCATGTGAATCTCTCAAGAAAAGGCGCCACCACTGGAAGGGCGCGGATGGACCCAGCTCTGTGGGAAACAGGTGTCTTTACAAAGGAGTTATCCAGCTTCACACCTCGTTCCAGAGCAAATGGTGATGCTCCTCTTTCTTGCGCTCGTAGGCGACGCCGCGTGCTTGCGTTTAGGGCCGGCGCCGAGCATGCTCGCCAACGGACGCATGACCAAGAAGCCTCCCGCCAAGCTTGGCGGTCGAGGCTTCGGCGCCGCCCCTCCGACGAGCGGCAAGCTCCTCGACGAACCCAGGTATACGGCGCTGTACGAGTGGCTCCGCAGTTCTCCCTTGACCAACCTGAAAAAGGTGGGCATCGCAGAGTTTGAGGGCGGGCTGCGCGGCGTGATGGCGCTGCAGGATATCATGGCTGGCGAGGAGATCGTCGCCATCCCCGCCACGCTTGCCATCGATCTGGGCGCTGACGGCGTAGACCCATTGCCCGCTGCGCGGCGCTTTCTGGGCGAGATGCACGGCGACACAGACGGCGAGTACGCTGCTTACTGGGCGGTGCTGCCACCGCCCGACGCGGCCGACCTGTGCACACCCGACTTTTTCAGTGAGAAGGAGCTCCAAATGCTTCAGTGGCCGCCGCTCGTCGTCGAGACACGGAAGCGATCCGCGCAGCTGCGGAAGGCGCTGGGCGAGAGGGCGCCGAACAGCGGCACGCCGAACGACGTGATGGCGGTCGCGGGCGGCAACATGCGCGAGCTGCGCTGGGCCGTCTGGACCATCCTATCACGAGTCCTCACGGTCGCCGATCCGACGGATCTCGGAGGACACAAGTTGCTCATTCCCCTGATAGACATGTTCAACCACCGCGGCGGCTCGAAGCACTATCTCACAGGGCGGACGGACGGGATGCTCCGCGTCGTCGCGGGCGCGACCGTCAAGGCCGGCGAGCAGATCTTCATCAAGTACGGCACCGACCAGACGTCCAATGTCGAGTTTGTGGCCCATTACGGCTTCGTCGATCCGAAAGCGGAGACGGCGGATCGGACGCTCTTGCGCATGCAGCCGGCGATGGTGCCCGCGCTCAAGCACAGCACGCTCGCGCAAGACGAGGCTGAGCTCGATGCGCTCAAGGCGGCGGATGGACCCTATCAAGAGCAGCTCGCGCTTGGATTGCGGATGGCGCTCAAGAGGGCTGCTCTCAAGGAAGGCCTGCTCGAGGCGTAACGTTACGTCCGGTTTCACAGCCGACTAGTTGGTAGCGGGTGCCTCAGTATTCGAAACAAAAAGGAACCGAACACGCTCGAACCGAGCCCGCGCGTACGCGTTACGTACGCGCAAGTTTCCCAGTAGCCCGGCCCGCGGAGACGCCCCGCGGACGCCGACGTCGGAGGCCGCAAATCGTTCGTTAGCAAATCGTTCGGGGTTAGACGTCGGTCAAACGACGGTGCGACACTAGTGCGACATGGACAAGGGACGCCCCGCGGTCGCGCCGGTACGTACCCGCTTACTGCTCTCGAGGATCAACTCGACCACACTCGTAGACGCACCGACCGCCACCACCGGCTGGCAGCGGGCGGCGCCCCCCCGGCAGCGGGCGGCAGGCCCCCCGTCTACACAGCTGCATGCCCGTGCCCGTGCTCCTCGTGATGGCCGTGCCCATGCTCCTCGTGGGCATGGCCGTCGTGCTCATGCTCATGCTCCTTGCCTTCTGCGTGCGGGTTGTCGGCGTGGTCGTGGCCGCAAGCACAATCGTCAACATGCTCCGTGTCGGCATGGCCGTGGCCGTGACTCTCAGCGTGCTCGTGCGCGTCTGCGGCAGCTGCCGCAGCGGGCTCGTGAGAACGCTGCGTAAACAACCCCGCCCTCTCTCCCGCAGCTACGGCCCTTTCCTCGGCGAGCGCCTCGTTCATCGCTGCCGCGACCTCATCTTTCGTGAGGTCAGCCGCCGCCTTGTACAGCTTGAACATCAGCTTCGGGCGGGGCTTCGCTCTTAGTAGCGTCATGACCACCTCAACGTCAGGGCAGCCGACTTCTTTGCAGGCCAGCTGGTTCACGATGACCGACGTCTCCTTGCCGGACGGAGCCTTGCCACCCTCTTCTTCATCCCTTTCGTCCTCTGGGAGCAGGCTCTCGAGCCACTCACGAACCTGCTTAACGCCCTGCTGCTGCGCCTTCTCGGCATCGACGTCCTTCTTTGCGAACATCATTGGACTCGGAGACACGAAGCGTACTGAAGGGCGCGCGAGTGAGCGCTACGGTACCCAGGTGTCGGCGGAGAAGCTCGGGGCCGTGTGTTCACACCGAAAAGTCTGACCATTTCCTGTGGAAGCCCGGCGCGACTTAGAGACCCCCCTCGTAGGGTCGAGTGGTGGGTCCATGCGATTCACAAGACGACTTTCCGAGCACACTTCACGGAGCCGCCCACCTTCTCCGCTGGCATCGCGCTGACCGCACTGGCCGGAGCCGATGGCGTCGCATCCGAAATCTCGATCACAGTCTGTGCGTGCGCCACAACATCGCCTGTTTGTCGCGTGGTCAATCCTACTCGGATTCGCGTCCACCTGGGAATCGAAATGCGCGTACACGACGTACGATTTGAAGCGCTCCACGCCAACGTGCACCACGTCCAAGGCAGCACCCAGGGCTGGGATGTGCTACTCGCTTCCTCGTCTGTGCCTTGATGCGCGGACAGTTGCCAAGCTCTCTCCGCGGTGGCTCTCAGGGCTCGCAGGCATGGGTGGCCCTCTCCTCTCGTGGGTACCTCTGTTGCTCCTCGGCGCCGACAATGCCATGATGGCGACCGTCCTGAGCTGGTACCTGGCATTCATCATGCCAGTGCGCCATGCCAAGCTGTGGCTCCCCTTGGGCTTCGATCCGAGTGGCCACGTCTTCGTGTACGGCGCGCAGCTCGTTCCGCTCGTCTTCACATTCACAGCGGTAGGGTCCGCTCAGCCACTCGTTCGGCATTCGTGGCTGCCGCAGCTGGCCGGCTGGCTGGGTGTCTGGTTGGTGACGCTCTGCTTCCTCTCCGGCACCACCAGCGCCTTTTTCCACACTCGCGCCGAGACGAGCGCCGGATGGCTCCTCGTCGCACTCCTCCATACGACGCTGCACGGCCATGGGCCCCTTGCAACTCGTCCTCTGATCGGCGGTGCATGCCTGTGGTGCGTTGGCACGGGTGCTTTCCTGGCCACCGGCCGGCTGAGCTCGATGCGGCTGGCGGAGATTGGCTACGACCTGGTCCTCTTCGTACTCCTCAGGCATTTGGTCAGTAGTGGAGGCGCTGAAAGCGGCGACAAGCAGAGTATCGGTAAGGACAAGAGCGCGTGAAGCTGACATATCTTGTGTGCATTTGGAGGTGTCCTCATGCTAAGAGCCGATGCGCGTCGAATAATGTCAATATTAGGATCACAATGTCGCGAGACTTCACGGATGAAGAGCTGTGAACAGCGAGCCCACCATGCGGGTAGACCCGACGAGAGCCGGCGTCGCCAGCCTCGTCGTGGCGGCCAGCATCCTCAGCAGTCGCCGAAGCTCACGCACGATTCCGATTCGACTTCTTACCGAGCCTGTCCGTGGCGACGAGTCCATCATGAGCGCCAAATCCCACGGCACCACAGCCGAGCCGGTGCAGCGCCTTCTGCGGTGGGGCGTGAACAGGGAGTTGGCGGATCGAATCTGCAGCTTCAATCGTGAGGGCGCTGAGAGTTCCGGCTACTTCACCGAGTGCAGAGAGTTTACCAAGCAGATCAACTGGGCGCGCGGCATGGCCACAGAGCCTGAGCCGATCACGTTTCACGACTCGGTGACTGGGTACTTGCTCTTCCGGGCACCCGTAGGCCGCACGATGGACGCATTCCTCTCGGAGAGTTTACGACACGGCTGGCCCTCGTTCCGGCCGGCCGAGGTGCTCTGGGACCACGTGCGGGTCCTCGACGACCACGAGGTCGTCAGCACGGCCGGTACCCACCTTGGGCACGTGCTGTTCGACTCGATCGGAGCGCGCTACTGCATCAACCTGTGCTCGGTGGCCGGCAACGCCGTCGAAGCGCCGTCGAGCTCGACGCCCGTCACAGCACCTGCAGGCGAGGGCCTCAAGGCCGCGTGGCCGTTGCTGCACGAGATCGCGGCGGCGGGGGAGTGGACCGGCAGCATGCATTACGCGACAGGCGCCGATGGCTCGCCAGCACCCTTTGTCTTGAGAGGCTCCCTTCGCGCCGAACTCGACGGGGGAGGCCGCTTGACCCTCACAAGCTCAGTCACGCTGCCCAACGGCATCGAGCGTGTGGTGGCGCTCGGCGGCGCACTCGGTGGTGGCCCGGGGGCGAGCGCGCGGCTCGAAAAGTTGGGTGGCGGCGTACCGGGGCCTATCTCGGTGATTATGGCGGAGCAGCCCGGCGCGGGCATGCTGCTGCTGCGCGAGCTCAACGCGACGACGAACGCGACGCTGGTCACCTCGTCCATCATGAAGGTGGCCGAGGGCGAGCTCGTGCAGACGGCGCATGAGCTCGGATCGGCAGGTGAGGTGAGCGGCGTGCAGATGTGGCGGTTGCGGCCAGTTGTGAGAGGGGGCGGTGATGAGGAATGGATTCAGGACGAGGAGGCGTTCATGACGTCGGGCAGCCAGCTGTGATCGAGACTTTCGGGAAACAAGTTTCGAGAGAAGTTTTTATGTTTTGGAACTTCTGCCGCGGAATTTGCACAGAATGTCATTCGTCTCCTCGAAGGCAACGCGGCCGGCCTTATGCCGCTCTCGTACGAGGTGCTGAAGCAGCAGGATGCGACGACCACGAATGCCATCATCGACGCTTTCAGCGCGGACGCGAGCTTCACGGCCTTAGCTGCCGCAGAGACCGAGGGCATTCTCGCGAGAGATGCGGAGGACGCCTCGAAGCTCGCGGCCGGCATCATCCTGGCGGTAGACAAGGGCGTCCTGGAGGCCGAGCCGCCCATCGAGCCGACCACGCGCATCGATGTGCTCGGCAAGTCGGTCGACGAGGTGTGCGACATCATCCTCGACCAGCTGGGCGATGCGCCGGAGTCGGGTTGCATCTTCGTGCTGTCGGGCCTCTCCGGGACCGGCAAGGGCACGACCGTCGCGAGGCTGCAGGCGCTGCTGCCTCGTGCGATCGCCTGGTCGAACGGCAACGTGTTCCGCTCGCTCACGCTGCTCGCGCTCGAGCACTGCGCGGCCGAGGGCCTCGAGTTCGGCGAGGAGGTGCTCACGCCGGCGCTGCTCGAGCTCCTGATGACGAAGCTCGCGTTCTGCAAGAACGAGGCGGGCGCATTCGACATTCAGATTGTCGTCTCGGAGGACGAGACGCTGCTCGTCTCCGAGGTTCAGAACACGCTGCTCAAGCAGCCGCGCATCGGCAAGAACATCCCGACCGTGGCTAAGATGACGCAGGGAGAGGTGATCAAGTTTGCCGCCGAGTGCGCGGGTTCGATGCGGGCGGACGGGATGAATGTGCTCATCGAAGGGCGCACGCAGACCCTCGACTATGTGCGCTCGAGGGACCCCTGCCTGATTGCCACTGATTGCCACCGAGTGATCATGATTGCCTATGAGAGCCACTGATTGCCACCTGATTGCCACCTGATTGCCACCTGATTGCCACTGATTGCCTATGAGAGCCACCGCTGGCTCGTGATTGTGTAAGATTGCCTTCCTCATCAGGTTTGAGCTCACGCTGAGCGATTCGCCCATCATCACTGATTGAGTCTGATTGCCTCCCTCATCAGGTGCGCACGCCCTTTCGGTTTGAGCTCACGCTGAGCGACTCGTCGATCATCGGCATGCGCCGCGCCGCCCAGCGCCTGATGGCGGCAGCACTCAAGACGCTCCATCCAGACGCGTCGGAGGATGACGTGGCCGACGCGCTCGGGAGAGCGCTCATCGAGATGGCGCCCGCCGCCCCACCGCCGCCGCCGCCGCCGCCACCGCCGCCGCCGCCGCCGCCGCCGCCGCCGCCGCCACCGCCGCAGCCGCCACCCAAATCGCTTCCCGAATCGCCGCCCAAGGCCGCGCCCACGACGGCGCCCAAGGATGCGCCCACCACGGCGCCGATCGACGCGGCGGCTCGGAAGGCGGCGATGGCGGCGTATTGCGAGGCGTACCAGCTGGAGGCCACGCTCGCGACGGCGCTGCGTGATGCGTGCCTGAGACGCGCCGGCGACCCTCGCGTCGAGATTGCGACCTCGCTCGCGCATGCTGCAGGTGCTTGTTTGCCTCCTCGATGGCCTCTGAGGGCCTCTGAGTGCCCTCTGAGTGCCTCTGAGTGCCCTCTGAGTGCCATCTGAGTGCCATCTGAGTGCCCTCTGAATGCCCTCTGAATGCCCTCAGAGTGCCTCTGAGTGCCATCTGAGTGCCATCTGAGTGCCCTCTGAATGCCCTCTGAATGCCCTCAGAGTGCCTCTGATTGCCCTCTGAGTGCCGCCTCGCTCGCGCACGCCGCAGGCCCCACAGGACCATCTGCCGTGATCGCCAAGCTTCGCGGCGGGACGATCGCGAGCTATCCAGACTCCGTGCTCGAAGGACATCTCCTCAAGTGCGATGAGTTCGATGGCATCCATAAGCTCAAGACGGCGCGACCGCACCCGGCGGTGTGGAACTTTCGGCAGGTGCGATCTCGTCTGATCTCCGTATGCTCAGGACGGCGCGCCGTGCACCCCCAGTAGACGTCTTCGGCGTGCTTCTGAGTGCCTCTGATGACCTCCGACGACTTCTGATTGCCTCTGATGACCTCTGATTGCCTCTGATCGCAGGTGCCCTCAGCGGATGTGTTCGGCGTGGGCCAGTGTCATCTGGACGGGCTCGAATTCCTGAGCCACCTGCTCGCCTCCAAACGGTATCGCCGCGTTCTGTGGCTCAACATGCGCGAAGAGCCTGTCGTCTTTCTCGGAGGCCAGGTGAGATTGCATCATACCATCTGATTGCATCTGATTGCATTTGATTGGATCTGATCGCCTCGGATGAGCTATGAGTGCCCGTCGTCCGTCTCGGGGCTCTTCACACTCGGAGCTCATCACACTCGGGGCTCAGGCGTGTGGTCTTCGTGTCGAAGAAGAGCTCAACGAGAACCTCGACTATTTGAATGGCATCGCGGGGCACGAGCTTGCGGTTATGGAAGTACGTTGATTGCCACTGATGACCTGCCTCTGCATGCGAGTGCTCACTACGGCGCCCTGCTCTGGCTCGCGATCACATCTCTTCACACTTGGAGGTGAAGCTGCGCCTCGAGTGTGAAGAGGCCGCCAATGCCCGCGACGGCGCGCCCAAGCTCGACGTGTACTACCAGATCGCGGGCGGAGTGAACGAGCAACGCTCGTTGCACCTTTGCCCGCGAGCAACGGTCGCCGAGGCGTTCGCGTCTCTCAACGAGCGCTCGCCCGTCCCAATCGACTATTATCGGTTGCCTATTGGGGACGAGACGGCGCCGCCCGCCGAGATATTGGCCGAGATCGTCGCGCTCATCGGGCCGGTGGCCCTCTCCAGAGCGCCACCGCCCGCGATCGTCTTCAACTGTCAGATGGGGAGGGGGCGCACCACTACTGGTATGGCGTGCGCGACGATCCTGCTCAAGGTGTGTAACGGCGCTGATGGCCTCGCTGATTGCCTCTGATTGACTCTGATTGACTCTGATTGCCTCTGATTTACGCTGATGGGCCTCGACTCGCCTCGAATCGCCTCTGAGTATTGCCACTAACGGTCCTTGATTGCCTCTGCTCCAGGTATGCAAGGGCTGGACGCTGCCCGACGACGCACCGACCTCGCTTCCGAGCGCGGACGCCACCGACGGACGCGACCTGCAACAGGTGTGCAAGGGCTGGACGCTGAGGGATGCTGAGGGACGCCGAGTGAATCTGAGTGACGCTGAGTGACGCCGAGTGACGTTGAGTGCTTCTGAGTGCCTCTGAGTGCCTCCGTATGTCACTAATTGTCCCCGTATGTCACTAATTGTCCTTGAACGCGACCTCCATCAGGGCGAATTCAAAAGCATCCTCAAGATTGCCTTGGATTGCCTCTGATTGCCTCTGATTGCGACCTCCATCAGGGCGAATTCAAAAGCATCCTCAAGATTGCCTTGGATTGCCTCTGAGTGCCTCTGATTGCGACCTCCATCAGGGCGAATTCAAAAGCATCCTCAGGATTCTCCCGGTGCTGAGCGAGATGTCGTCGGGTGACTCGGCCACCATTCACACCGCGCTTCACACCAAGCCCAAGGTGCGCTCGACGGTCCACGCGAGGCTCGCGCACAAGCACCCGACGGCGCGCCCGATCGAGCGCTATGTCGAGCGCGGCGTCGAGTCGAAGCTGCTTGCGGATGAGTGCATCCGAGATTGCGCCGAGGTGCAGAACCTCACTCTCGCCATCACCCAGTGCCTCAACGACGCCAAAATGGCGGACCCTACCTCGAACCGGCCGCCGGCGTTCTGGATGCGACGCGCACGCAACTACCTCGAGCGATACGCTGTCATCATCATCTTTGCCGCCTATTGCCTCGCCGAGGCTGAGAGCGCTTTCAGTACGCCTATGATTGCCTCTGAGCGCCTCTGATTGCCTCTGAGTGCCTCTGATTGCTTCTGATGTACTTATGATGGCCTCATCAGGTACGCCTTTCGACCAGTGGATGCGCCGCCACTGGTCGCTGCGCCGCCTGCTCAAGCAGCTCGACTTCGACTGAGCGGCGAGAAGTAGAGCGACCGTGCCCTCACATCGCGACCCCGATTCTGCTACCTTGATGGACACCGTGTGATCAGCCGGCACTATGTAGTTGGTCATGAACATATGTGCGGGTCGTGGACTCGTGTGTAGCTATCTAGCTGTAAGAGTCTCAGTACAAAATAACCACTACGGGACTCGACCGACCGGCAGTCTGACCGGCACTCTGGGGCATCGGCTCCTAGTGGAAGGTAAGGCGCTGCAGCAGCTTGCGGGATCGCGACCTGCGCGCCTCGCCCAGCCCCGTGGCGTGCGCGCGCTCGAGGTCCGCCGTCAAGAGATTCAGATGCTTGGCGCGCTTCCGGTCAACCTCGACCGCGATCATGTCCTCAAAGTCAAAGAGCAGCTGGACGACATGCTTCCTGTCGGCCCCCCCCCCGGCGGTGAAAAAGATCTGCTTGGAGAGCAACAGCTTCTTGCACTCGCGGAGAAGGCGCTCCGGCGACTGCAAGACCTCCACCACACGCGGGGCGCCAATCACGTCGATGTTGATGAGCTTCGGACCGCTCTTCTCCGCCTGCTTGAGCTCGTCCGAAAGCGCCAGGCCGCGCCGCTTGCGCTGCGTGAGGTGCGCGAGCATAATCGAGGCAGCGGACGTCTCAAAGGTCGGCCACCCGCGCGAGCGGTACGGCCGCAAGTTGTACATTGGTAACACCTTGCGATCCTTGCGTCGAAGCGAGTAGCCGCCCTCTTCCAGCGAGCGCACGGCGCGTGCCGCCGTCTCGTCATCAACACGCACCACGACCGCATCCCACGGCCCCTTCTCCCAGGCCAGTACGCCGTCGCCCAGCTCCTCGTGCAGCTCCTCGAGCCAGCGACGGCGTGCTGGCTCCTCGAGCGACTCGTCTCTGAGCGACACGACGAAGACGGTCCCCGTGCGCTCGGAGACGAGCTCGCTCGGCGCGCCGTCGTGACCGAGCATGCCGGGCGGGTCCGTGAGCTGCAGCACACAGGTGCCTGTGGCGGACGCGTAGAGGCTGCCCATGACAGAGAGGCCGCGCTTGAACTTGAGATCATTCTCGAAGACGTGCTCGCCCATCAGCTGTGGCTCCTTGCCGCCGCACATGCGCTTGAGGTCGGGATGGCGCCGTGCCGCGTCTGCGTCGCCCGCGTTGCGGAAGCGCACGTAGCCTTCGGCAGAGACTGCGTCGTCGAAGTGGTACACGCCCCTGAGGTAACGGTACAAGCGGTGCACGTAGTGATTCTCTTTTTCTTTTTCTTCGGCAGAGACTCTCTCGTCGAAGCGGTACTCGCCGGTGACGTAACAACCGTGGAAGAGCACACCGACGTGGCCGCGCGAGCGCAGGCCGAGGCTCTCAAAGTCCGCAATGGAGGCCAGCTCCCAGCGCTGTTGCTCACACAGGGCGATGAGCCTATCGACGCAAACCTGCGCCTCGTCCTCCGTGGCGACGCGCTCCCACTCAAACTTGAGTACGGTGTGCGGGCCCTCGCTCACCTCGGCGCCAAAGCGTCGCGAGATCGCCTGCGGGGCGTGCCACGACGGCCACGCAAAGAGCTGCGGGAGGCACGCAAAGTCCACAAAGAGACCGCGGTCGCCGTCTCCGCCTCTCATAACCTCGAGGGAGCGGCGGATCTTTTCGAGCGTGTAGCCATCAGGGTCAGCCATGCCAACCATGCGCCAGCAGTAGCTGAGGACGCGAACGCCGCGGCGCTGGCGCTTAAAGAGGGCCGCGGCGCGCTCAAGCGACAGGAAAGCGTTCGGTGGCATATCCTGGCAGCGTGGCAGAAAGGGCTTTCCCGTGACAATCTTGATGTCCTCGGCCCCAAGCTTATTCAGCCTCTCCTTAACCGCCTCAGCCTTGCGGCTCAGGCCGGCTGCGGTGAGCGGGGCGACCTCGTCAAACGTGCTAAGGTGGAAGGTGACCACAACTGTAGTCATGTGCCCAGCGGACGGAATGTGCCTAGGTGTGTGCCCAGCGGACGACCGATCCTCGAGCTCTATCCCCGCCAGGGGAGCCGCCTCCGGAGGAGAGGGAGGCGTCCACCACCACCACCTCCACTGCGGCCGCACTGGCGAGTCTGCCGAGGCCGTGACAGCAACTGTATCCGGATCGGAGCTCGGCAGAGCGCTGTAGTGCTCAGCTGATAGTGATCTTTGTGGAACTAGAGCGCTAGTCGCGACCTTGGGTGGAGGTGGCGAGCCGTTCAAGGTGGGGCGCCCCGGCATTGGCTTGGTTTGGTCGCGCGCTGACTCGTTGCGCTCGGCCGATAGTGATCTTTGTGGTTGCAGCGGCAACGGGGGCAACGAGTCGTCGCGGGCCCGGAAGGGCAAGATGGCAGCAGGCACCCAGTCAATCAAAACCTTGCTTGCAGCGAGCGCGGAGTCGATCATGAAGGCCGCTCGCAGATCATTGTCGCGGCACATGAACACCTTCCCAGAGCCAAGCCGTTCGTGTTCCACCGTGTAGAGTGCCTTCTCCACCTTGTACCCCTTCACATAGGCGAGATTCTCCTCTCCGTCGCTGCGCTTCACGTACACGCTACTGCCGATGGCGTAGCGTTGCAGGGGGGGCTCGCTGGCCAGGGGCGCGCTGCTCTGCGGTGCAAGCGCCATCGAGCTTTGGGCGGGCGAAGCATTCGTGCGCTCGCTCACGACCGTCCGAATGGCGACGAGCTCCGTGCCACTAGGCGAGGCGTTGAGGAACGCCCTCAGCTTCTTAGCTTGCCGCACGTCGAGTGTCACGCCGGCCCCGTCCTCGAGCCACTGCTCGAGCTCGCCGAATGTGAACTTTCGGAGCCCTTCCACGGAACCGATACCAGTGCCACTAGGCGAGGCGTTAAGAAATACCTTCATCTTCTTTGCTTGCAACACCGTGAGTGTTACGCCGGCCGCGTCCTCGAGCCACTGCTCGAGCTCGCCGAGTGTGAACTTTCGTAGCCCTTCCACGGAACCTTCCACGGCAGCCACCTCCGGAGGAGAGGGAGGCGGCGACGGCGAGGCTGCCGACGCCGCCTCCACCGTGATGCAGATGGACGAGGTCCCGCAGTGCGTTGCCAACCGTCGAATCAGCACGCACCTCGGCTCGTTGGAAGCGAGGCGTGCCACCACCTTGGTGACGCGTGGCAGCTGCCCATCCGAGCAGCGCGAATCTAGGAGCCAGTCAATGTCGATCAGGCGCACTGTACCGTCTCGGATGGCGGTCACGATGGGCGCGTCAATCGATGGAAGGTCCGGAGGCACCCACTCCCGGATTAACTCGCGCTCGCGTCGCCAACCGACGTAGACGACCAGCGCCGCACCGAGCACGGAGGCGCCGAGCAGCGCGCCAAGGCCCCCCTCGAACGCCAGCCGCACGGACCCGTCCTGCACCGCGCCGTCGTGCGTCAGAGTGCCGTACACGCAGGCCAGGATGATGGCCAGGATGTCAACGGTGTAGAGGAAGGCCTCGAGCCTATGCTGCAGACGCATCGCGTACGGCTGACGCTGGGCCTGCAGCCACCAGAAGCCGCCGAGGACCGCGATCGCGAGCGCGGCAAACACGCCGCGTGCGGTCTGATGCGCCTCGTACGGCGAGCGCCACATGACACAGTCCATGGCGAAGGACACGAGGAAGAGGAGCCCCTGCCGCGCCCACACGACGAGCTGCCACTGCGAGCGGAGCGGCCACCGCGCGCCTCCCATGCCGTTGTCGCTCCTGTACCGCTCGGTCAGGTAGCGCACCGCCTCGGCCGCGCGGCGCGCCTCTTTCTGCAAGCGCACCGCCTCCGCCCTCGCCGCCCTCGCCGCCCTCGCCGCCTCCACAGCCCTCGCCGCCCTCGCCGCCCTCTCCGCCTCCGCCGCCGCCACCTTCGCTTTTGCTGCAGCCGCTTTCTTCGCCGTCACCCGGGCCTCGCGCAGCAGCCGGCGGAAGCGCCGGAGCAGGAAGAGCCAGAAGAGCGGCAGGAGCCAGACGAGGCTCCGGGCGATGATCAGCCGAGTCTGGTCCGCGTCGTAGCGCTTGAAGAGGGCCAGGCTCGCACGGAGGCCGACACTGAAGAGAAAGCTGAAGAGCACGCTCAGAAAGTCATCGGCCTCGGCGGCGGCGGCGTCGGCCTTGACGGCAGCGGCCTTCGCCTTGGCGGCATCCTTGGCGGCATCGGCGACGGCGATCGTTTCCGCTTCAAGAACTTGTTGGACCTCTTCTCGCTTCACAGCCTCGCGCCGGCGGGCCTCTTCGAGCTCCGCAGCCTCGAGGGCGCTTTGGGCCTCTACTCGCTTGTCTTCCGCGCGGGTCGCAGCCTCGCGCCGGCGCCACGCGACGAGCCAGGCGCCCACGAGCGGCAGCAGCACGACGGCGGTCTCCACGTAGCTCAGCAGCGCCTTGAGCACCGGGTCGGTCAGGATGCACGGCACCGGGATGTAGCTCATGAACGGCAGGTTGATGCTCGCGAGGATCTCCTGGATGATGAGCGGCCAGCCGAGCTGCAAGCTGCCGATGATGGTGAGCGTCTGCAGATGGCCCACGAGGATCATGATTGAGGCGAAGTGGGTCTTGGCGTGCTCCGGGTACTTGCGCACGAAGCGCGTGTACACGTAGTACACGAGCCGCACAAGAAGCAGTACACCGCCCACGACGGCGCCGGCGATGACGGCGATCTCGAGCGGCGTCGGGCAGCGCACGCATCCGAGGCCGTCGAGCTCCACCTCGTAGCGCTGGCCCTGACGATTGAAGGCGCTGCAGCCAATCGGCGGGACGCCCGAGCACTGCTCCGCGCCGAGCGTCTGGCAGCGCTGCCAGAGCCGGCTGATCGCGACGGCGGACTCGGCGGTCGTCGGGTCGTCCAATGCGTTGTTGGCGAGGCGCAGCGGCGCCAGTGACCTGAGGCGGTCGAGGAGCCACTCGGGCACGGGGCCGGTGACGCCGCCCTCGTCGTCCCATGAGCGCGTCTGCGTCAGGTCGAGGTAGGTGAGGCGCGGTAAGCAGTCGGCGGCGGAGGGAAGGCTGCCCGTGAGCGCGTTGCCCGAGAGGTCGAGGTGCTGCAGGAAGGGCAGCTCGCAGAGCGCGCCGTCGAGTGAGCCGATCAGGTTGTTGGACGGGAGCAGCACCTTGACGACGACGCAGGTGGCGAGGTCGCGCGCGGTGCCCGTGACGGAGCCCGAGTGGCAGGCGGCGCTGCCCTGCGTCGTGAGCACGCCGGTGGCTCCACCGCCGTCGGCGGTGCACTCGTCGTCCCCGCGCAGGACCGGCAGCGCCTGTGGGCAGCAGTGCACGCCAAACCAGCCGTCGACGCACGGCTCGCCGGAGAGCCACTTGAGGTTGTTGCGCCACGCGCCGCCGCCTGTGGCCTCGTAGAGG
>Ga0210244_100986_pt1 | contig 25163 bp, 10 predicted proteins | sample ChrtobMetaP3_0mM_FD_155473 | JGI IMG/M metagenome (GOLD analysis project Ga0210244, IMG submission 155473) | Chrysochromulina tobin associated microbial communities from unialgal haptophyte culture, Seattle, Washington, United States - P3_0mM | ecosystem: Host-associated > Algae > Haptophytes >...
GAGACCACAGGTGCGCTCGCAGCCTCATTCATGACCATCCTTCGCCTCCTCGCTCGCCAGACGCGCCTCCCCGGCGCCACCGACAACACGCGATACGGCGAGGGCCGCGCGTCCCCCCGCAGCTTCCTCACACACCACGTCGCCAACATCTCCACTGCCATCCAAACCGCCGACGCCCAGACCATCCTCAACGCCGCCAGTGCGCGCATGCTACGCGTCTCGTTTGGGGTCATGTAAGGTGTGTGTATTCTGAGCGGGCAGTAACAGTGCCGTAACACCGGCTGTCGCGTCTGTCGTGTTAACGTTCACACACCGCGCGCACGGGCGCACCTGTCCGAACCCGGCAAATCGTGTATCGTCTGTGTGATCCCGCTTGTGTCTGTCCCGTGTGTGTCGCCGGCTTCCCCGGTGTTTTTGAACGGTACCAGCCAACAACACATGTTTTCAATATTTGCATGTTTTTGAATCATCCTACACCGCCGGTTGAGGAGATTGTAGACTCGAGTGACGCCCGCGGTGCGCGTGTCCGTGAAGCGAGTGTGAACGAGAACGAGGTTTTTCCTTCACGCGTTCGTGATCGCGTTTGTACGTATTGGTGTGCGGTGACTTGGGATGATACGAGTACATGAACAACTGACGAATCTCACTCATGGAGCCATCACGCGGGCGATTCACGGGCAAAGGCGGTGGCAAGGTCGGCAGCGGCGGCAAGGGAGGCGGCGGCGGAAAGGGCGGTGGCGGCAAAGGCGGACGTGGCTTTGGGAAAGGCGGTGGTGAAGCTGCCAGCGGACCGGCCGCCGCTCTGCTTGCGGCGGCCCGTAGCGGTGACGTTGCTGCTGCCAAGTTTGCCATCGAGGAGGACGCTGAAGCTGTGCATGCTGCGGACCACCTGCAGCGAACGGCGTTGCATCTCGCGGCGTGGTCAGGGTATCTTTCGCTGGTGGAGCTGCTGTGCGAATCAGGCGCACAGGTGCATGCCAACGGCATGGACTCAACGCAGCCAATCCACTTTGCTGCGCAAAACGGGCACACCGCTGTGGTCAAGGCGCTTCTCAAGAGGGGTGCACGCGTGAATTCGCGCGGCACCAAGCGCAACGACACGCCGCTGCACTTGGCCGCGTTCAAGGACCATTGCGAGACCGTCGAGTACTTGCTCAAGAAGTCCGCTGACGTAACGATTCGCAACAAGGTCGGGAAGCTGGCAGTGGACGTGGCGTCGTCGGAGGAGTGCAGAGCGATGCTCGCGGCTAAGGCGAGGACGGTGCCGCCCAGAGCTGGCGCGATGGCGTGCGCGGACGATGGCGATGGCGAGGTCGAAGCCGCGGACGGTAGCTGTGGCGCGAGCAGTGGCAGCAGCAGCAACAAGCGGCCTGCTGCGAGTGCGCCACTCGCCGCAGGAGAGGATGTCGACGCGTCATCCACGACGGCTTCTCGAGTGGGGGCGGGCCCACCACCGGAGCCAGATGCCAAGAAGGCAAAGCACGATGACGCCGAGTAGGGTCGCCTCCTGATCGCTGATGACCTGACCAGTGTGAAGTGTGAGTCTCACTCACGGATAGCTCACGGACGAGAGGTTTTGCACATTCCTGCCTCTGGGGGCCATGCAACGAAGGTGAAGTCCCGGCTCCCCCTATCCCCCGGTGTTTTTGAACGGTTTAAAGAGCAATTGTTAAAGAGATCTAACAAGACACCGGGGGGAGCCGTGATATACACGGTGTGTGACTTCTGACACACGGAGACGGACACACGAGCACACGAATCACACAGACGAGCCTCTTAACCATCCCTATTTGGACCCATGAACTTGATATTTTTGAGGAAATTTTGAGGACTTTTGGGGCTGTTTCAAAAAGAAGTTTTGTGTTTTGGCACAAAGCACTTCTCGTGGGACGACCCCGCGACGACTTCGCATTCACGGGAGTCGGCCTGCAAGCCACACCTCACAGTAAGAGCGCGTTGCAGGCGGCATCGTTCGCGCCGCGTGTTGCCCGGCAATAGCACGGCCTCATGCCCCCGTCAGCTCCTGAGGGTGGGAAGAAGAAGAAGGCGGCCGCAGAAGCGGACGGCGTTCAGCTCATGCCAGTTGAGAAGCTGCAGGAGATTGCGGATGCCAAGATCGCCGAGGCATCCGCCGTAGAACTGGCAGCGCAGCACATGTCCACAAGTCTGGAGCTAAAGATTGGGGTCGCAATTCAAAAGCAAAAGATGAGCGTTGCGGACCTCCTCCGCAAGTGGGACGCCAGCGGTGACGGCGAGATCCAGCCCATTGAGCTTCGGCAGGTTGTGCGCAACCACCTCAAAATCAAGGCTGACAACAAGGAGATTGACGCCCTCTTCAACAGGCTGGACAGTGACGGCGGCGGCTCGATCGATTTGAAGGAGATGGGCGATGCAATGAGGTTTTTCCAGCAGTCGGTGGCGACGGCCGCCGCAGATGAGGCAAAGCAGATGGCAATTGCCAAGGAGTTGCGCGATCAGGCAGCCATGATCTCTGATTGCGCAAAGAACACAGCCCGCGTGGAGGAGCTTAGGGTTAAGGTGAATGGCATCAAAAGCGGCGTGTGCAGTGGGCCGCTTTTTGATAAGATTGCTATGGCAATCGTGGGCTTAGCCACGTCGACGAACGAGAGCGACGCGAAATCAAAGGTGGCGAACTCTCTGGACCCCCAAAAGGCAGGCATCGTCGAGGCCAAGGAATTCAAGAAGTGGGCCAAGGGATTCATCAATAATCCGGATGGCGTGGCGCCCGATGAGTATGCCACGTGCTACGAGGATTTGCAGGTGGCGACCGGTACGTCTCCATTGGATGCCAAGATGGGCTTCAGGAAGCTGTGGGATCGCGTCGAAGAGACGATTAAGGAATCGGAGGCTGTAATCAAAGAGTTCGAGAAGCTTCAGAAGGAGACCAAGAAGGTGCAGAAGGCAATCAAGGAGATGCAGGCTGCGGACAAAGCCATTGCGCAGGAGAAGGAGGCGGCGGCACTCAAGGCGGAGGAGGAGAGGCAGCTAGAGGCCGAGGCCAAGAAAGCAGCTAAGGCGGCGGCCAAGGCGGCGGCGCTTGAGGCCAAGAGGAACCATGAGCAGAGCTTCAACAATCGCGTTGAGATGAAGCGCAAGGCCGCCGCCAAACAAGGGCAATCAGCGTCGGACAAGAAGGCGGCGGAGGCACGGATGCGCAAGGCCTTTGCCGTCTTCGACGTCGACGGCGACGGCAGCCTGACGGTGGACGAGCTGAAGGCGGTGCTGCTGCGCGGCGACTCGGTGCTCACCGAACAAGACGTTGAGGATCTCGTCAAGGAGTTCGACGCCAACGGGAACGGCGTGCTCGAGTTTGACGAGGTGATGAGGGCGGTCTCGAACCCAAAGCGTGCCCATTCGCGTCGCAGTCCAGCCACTGCTGTGTCTGCACCATACCCCTGCCTGCCTCGATTGCTGACTGCTGCGTGGTCCAATCGTGGCAGTTTCAACCGCTCTTCGACGTTCTTAACGAAGTGGGCTTCGACAATCCGATGGCGTGCTGAGCCACACGCTAGCATGGCCACGCGGTCATATCTCAGCCGTTTGGAGCGCTGGGATCTGGCTGGGATACGTGAGTGGGGTCGCCGACTGGAATATTGTCGCTGACATGCTCTTCTGGACGCCATCGCTGGTATCAATTAACGTGGTCGTGGCGTGTGTGTGTCTGTTAAAACGGCGCCTCGTCGTGACGTGTGTGTGTGTCGAAGGCGCCGTGTTAAAAGATGAAACGTTGTACGTTGGGTTGGGGTCGACCGACTCCTCAAGAGAGAGATTTGTAACTGACCAAGGTCCAAGCTCTAGTAGCTACCCACATAGCTCACATACTTTCGTACTTACGTGTTACGAATCCGGGATGTTGAACAGTTCTGTGAACAGTCAACGGATCAATACAGCGAACAGCCTAAGCGGCGCCGCTCCGCTTTCATGTAAGCCCAAGGGCCCGGCCCAAGGCCAACGGCCGGCGCGCCCGCTCGCGGGGACGTGTGTGAATAATCGCATTTAAAGAAACCGCTGAGGAGTTGCGATTTTTGCATTTGGCCCAGAGGCGCAAGAGGCCTGGGGTTCAGACCCGGGCAAAAACGAGGTGTGAATGATCATGCCATTCCGTCGTAATGCCGCTTGACCCCAACGGTTAAGCGGCCGTGAACCAACGTGTGAAGAGAGACAGACAGTCGCCCGGCCAGGGGGAAGGGGTATGCGGGGAGAGGTCTCCCTGCCGTTTGGGGTATTGGGCATACCATGGGGATACATACCTGGGGGAGATTCGCAGCGCAATGACGCGCATGATGTCGGTCTCTCTTTCGAGAGTTAAGTGTTCCCGCCCACCCACCGCGATGTAAGCCTGGTCTAGCTTAATTAGCAGGGACCGGGGTTTCGCGCTCACCAGGCTGCTTGTGTAGCTTTGATGATCTGCAATTCACAGTTTCAACGCGCGACCAGGTTTACTGCGGGGTATTTGTTGAAGTGTGAACACCAGCCACAATGAAAATGCCTTTGGCCCCGACCGAGACGGACGACGCTGCGAACGACGCTGCGGCCTTGCCGGATGACGCGGCCATCGGCGCTTCAGCCACAGCAGCCCACGCGGCTGACTGCACTCTGCTTAGCGCTCTATGGCACCCGTCAGCGGGGGTGCCAGTCGGCTGCCTCCTTGTGCCGAGTGCCCACATGAAGCTAGTGAAAGCGACACTCCATGCTGCAGGAAAGGAGGGCACGCAGTGGCTGCGAAGGGACGGGGTCCAGCGCGCACGCGTTGGCGCTGATGGAGCGCCCTCCAGCGGTGCTGACGGTGTCCCCCCTGCAGGCGCCGGCGTGGTCTTTGAGGTGCATTTGAGCCTCGCGGGGGCGGCACGGCTCGAGGCCCACCGCAACGTGCCGTGCGCGTTGTCCGAGCTGCTCTTGAGTGGTCAGATCCGATGGATGCCCGGGGTGCGGCTGCGAAGATCGCGGGCCGAACCGCGCTTGACTGCCACGGCCGCCGCCATGATCCAAACCGCAATCGCCGCCGCCGTCATGCCAGCTGCCGCTGCCGCCGGCGTCCATAGCACGACCACCGCCCTTGACCCAAAGCCCGCCGCTGATGCCTCCGAGACCGGCCGTCGTCCCTGCAGCTTTCGATTCGCAGAGCTCTTCGCTGGTATCGGCGGCTTCCGCGTGGCTCTGGAGGCGCTGGGCGGTGCGTGTGTCTTTGCGTCCGAGATGGATCCCCACGCGGCCGCCACGTACGCGCTCAACTTTGGCGCGCTGCCCGAGGCGGGCGACATCACCGAGGTGGAAGCGGCCGATTTGCCTCCCCACGACCTTCTCGTGGGAGGCTTCCCTTGCCAGTGCTTCTCGCTTGCGGGCGAGCAGCTTGGTCTGCGCGACGACGCTCGTGGTCAGCTGTACCTCGAGTGCTGCCGAATACTGTGTACAGGGCGCCCGGCCGCCTTTTTGTTGGAGAACGTGGTGGGGCTCTTCACCCTCGATGGCGGTGTATTCCACAGGGAGTACGAGCAGCGCCGTCCTGGGCGCGTGCACGAGCGTATCGTGGCCGACCTTTCCTCGTGTGGCTACGTCGTCCAGAGCGCCGTCCTGGGCGCACATGCCTTCGGCGTGCCCCAGTTCCGCGACCGACTCTTCCTCGTCGGCTTCCGATCCGCCGACGCCGCAAGCCGCTTTGAGTGGCCGCACAACCATGCGCACCCTGCCGACTGCTGCGTCGACAGCTGCCGTCCGCTACGCTTGATCCTCGAGCCCGACGACAGTGTGGCAGTGCGTGCTGCCTCGCTTACCACGGCGCAGTATGCCAAGGTGCGGCGCGGCATGGTGGACGGCAGCCGCGTGGCGAGGCTCGACAGGCCTTCACTCTGCCTCATGTCCTCTTATCGCTCCGGCTGGACACGTCAGGCATGCAAGCTGTTACGCACTTGTCAAGGAAAGACGGTGCTTCATGACGACAGAGGCATGCACAGAGGCGCCGTGGTGGGCATGTACGGAGGCGCCGCGCCGGCCGATGCCACTGATGGTGCCGAGAGCAACGGCGACGAGGGCGTCAGCGGCGAGGGCGGTGGCGGCGAGGACGGCGGCGGCGAGGAATGCGACGACGCGACGAATGGCAAGGTGGCGGGCGGTGCTGGGGGTCATAATGAGGGAGCGGAGCCTGCAGTAGAGGGCGCACGCGGCGAGGGCGCACGCTTCTACACGGCACGGGAGGCGACGCGCTTGATGGGCTTCCCGGAGAGTTTCCGCATCCCTGGCCACCCGACGCCCGAGCACGGCGGGCCCGCGTACGAGGCGCATGAGCGTTACTTCCGCCAGATTGGCAATGCCGTGTGCCCGCCCGTCGTCGAGGCGGTGGCGCGCCAGATGCTGCGCGCCCTCAATGTACCATTCCAGGTCCACGAGGAAGAGGAGACGCTATGAAGGGTCTCAGGAGTCCGTACTCAAGAAGTTCATGAAAGTTTGTGCAGGTGCTTGCGTTTCCGTGTTTAGTCCATCTTGAAAAAGAGCCGACTGACTGTGAGAGAGGGGTACAGAAAGCTTTGAAGGACAGGGAAACATGCGGGCCTTCGCGATCGCCACGCGGGCCTGGTGCCTTCATGAGGCTTTGAAACTTTGGTACATACCCGCCTCGCCACTATGGAAGACTCTTTCCTGGCTCATCGTCCTTGCGAGCTCAGCACGGCCTGCCCCTAAGACGTTTGCTCTCGCACTGGTTGTGCGGCTTGCAGATACGCTGTCTATCATGCCCGTCATGTGGGACAGCTATTACTGGTGCCTCCAAGTTGATGGTGGGCTGCTCTTGTGCGTAGGCTACCTCGCATTGGTGCGCGGTCTTTCGGCCGACTCGCACGCCGACTCGCTTGCAGCCTGGTGGGCCACCACCGCACGACAGCAGCTCGCCATCTTCTACCTCGCGGCAGGCGTGTGGAAGGTCAATACTTCGTTTCTCGACGCCCGCACTTCATGCGCGCCCATTTTTGTGCTCACGCTGCTCCAAACTCTTGGTTACACGCCGCCGCCGCTTCGCGCCTCGCAGCTTGCGCTGCTCGCGCCAGGCGTGACGATTCTGGGAGAGTTGACCATTGGCATTCTCCTACTGCTCCCGTCACGTGCTGCCGTGCGCATCGGCGTGCTATCCGCGCTCTTGCTTCACCTGGGCATCGCTCTCACGCCGCCGCCCAACAACGCGACGCCCTTCTCCCTGACGTGCGTCGTTCGTCTGCTTATCACGGAGTCCGCCGCCGTCGCGCGTGCATGGAATGAGATGGGTGCGAGTGGCAGCGGCATTGGCCAGTACCTCGCCACTCCCGCCATCGGCATGCTCCTCGCGAGCCTGTGCATGGGCATCTGCTACCGGCGAGCGCTTGCCTTCCCGCCAACGGCCCTCGGAGCGGAGCTCGACTGGTGGGTAGGTACGTACACTTGCCTCGCGGTCCTGATAGCCCGGGCGATGTACAGCGACGTCGCGAACAAGCCGACTCCGACTACGAAGTCACTGGCGCGCGGGCTGCGCCCAGCACTCGTGCTACTCGCTCTCGCTTACGCCTTTGGTGGTCCGCTCCTCGGGATTCACGACCTCGGTGCATGCAACATGTATTCCAACCTCAGAATGTACGCGGGCACCAACCACCTTTTCCTGCCGACGGGGCTGATCGGCCATGTGTGGCCGGAGGCGACGCAGCTCGTGCGCGTCGAGCAGTCATCGTCGGCATACATCAACTCGATCTACCCCGGGGAGGTCACCTCGCAGATCGCTCCGGGGGAACTCTCGTTGCTCGCCGATGCTGGCCACTCGGCACATATGTTTAATGCGATGAAGGCGCGAATCCTCGGGCCAGCATTCGCCCCTGCCCATGCCGCATTCCATCGGTACACCGTGACCGCGCTTGAGATGAAACGTCTGCTCGCTGAGGCGCGCGCCACTGGCGAGAAGTTCGAGATCACATATACGCTCCTCGACGCCACTGGCGGCGACGAGCGTTGGCGGCGCGATTCGCTCGGTCGCACCGTGACGCTCAAAGAGGATGGCAAGGGTAAGCGCTCATGCACGGTGGGCTGTGGGCCGCTCGAGCTCATACCGTGCCCGTGTGCGGCGGATGAACTGCCGCTGCAGCCTCCCCCGTCGTACTGGGCATCCAAGACGCTCATCCAGCAGCCGTACCCGATCGTTGACGACGCGCACAAGTGGGAGGGCGAACTTGTGTGCTTCGGCCCGTAAGTTATGAGTGCTCACCCTCAGGCCTCGCTATGGTCGAGGGGAGGCGTCCGAAGGTTGTGCCTGATTCCTGAGTTAAGCCCGCGCGCTCCACGAGACGCCGGCTCGACCGCTGTCGTGGCCGCCCGGGAACGCTGCGCGTCACGCTCTTGGCGTGCACTGCGTAGGGTGGCCCTCGCCGTCGTACTACGGTCTCATGTCCAGTGTGCCCCCTTAGGACTCCGACTCGGAGATCTACTCTCTCGCTACTCTCTCGCTTCTCACACGCGCAGGCGCCCGCCGATCGGCAATCGAATCCTGGAGTCTGGAGAAGGGCTGCGGGTTCGGGGCGTGTGAGCTGCCTCGTCACTCGGCCGGTTTCGGGATTCAAGGCGGTGAGTGGATTGTGTGCGAATGATCAGCGATTTATGCCTCCGAGGTGCCCTAGGAGGCCCACAGACGACGGTGGTGTTGATGAGCCTCTAAAAAAGTGAACGTCCCGGACACTGCACTGACTTCGAGCACCCCGCGCATTGCGTTGCATCCAATCCGCGTGCCCGGGCGTCGTCCGCCGTGCATGTCGCCGTGGGGCGCGTATGCTATCCGAGGAGCACGAAGCTGCTCGCGGCCTCACGCAGCTCTGAGGCGCGCTCCTCCCAGACGGCGGCGGGTACACGCGAGGCGAACGTATACAGCGAGCCGCGCGCCGCGCCCACCACGCAGATCGTGTAGCTCGGTGGCTGCGCCTCGCTCGTGTACTCGACTCGGTACTCGAACTGATAGAGCGGCAGTCCCGAGCGCGCGGAGGGGCGCTCGGCAGCGGCGAGGAGCGTCGTCTGGCGCACGACGGTCTGCTTGCTGATCGTCGCCTCTAGAAGCCGCTGCGCGCCCTCCCTCGGATCGCCTAGTGCGCCACGCAGAGTGAAGCCCGGCGCGAGCGCCCCCACGACCACAGAGAGGTTCTCATCGCCCGTGCCGCCCTGCGGCCCGACGGCGACCGCCACACCCTGCTGCGAACGGCGCGATGGCGTGCGCGACTGCGCGGTGGCCGCGAGCGTCGGGTCCATCATGCGGCGCGACGTTGCTGCGTCCAGGTTCCGCATGTAGATCGCTTGGTCCTGCACGTACGTTGCCGGGTACCGAAACTCGAATCGCTTGGTCTCGTCCACGTAGCGCTTGAAAGCGCCCGGTGTGCTGTAGTCGAGGTAGCCCTGGGCGTACGGGTAGAAGCGCCGCTCCGAGATCGGGTAGAAGGTGTCCAGCTGAGCTTCGCGAGCCACATCCGGTGCCAGCGAGAGCAAGAAACTGCCAATGCCCCACAAATTGGTCGCCGGCGCGATCAGGCCCCAGATGCCTAGGCTCGTGAGGATGCCCCGACGCGGCGAGGGTCCAAGGAGCCAAAATGAGAGCGGGAGCGGTTCGTCATCTGCAAAGCGGCCCGCCCCAGACCAATTGTCGCTGAACGTCTTCTTGGCAGCAGGAGCGGCAGATTGCGGCGGCGGCACGTGCGGCTCCGGTGTCGTGCACATGCGCGTGTATGCTCGCGCTCGTGCCACAGGAGGGCTTGTGGCTGGCAAAAGCGCCGCGAGGGCGAAGGAAGCGAGCATATGACTGGCTTGGGGCGTCGAATTGAGCGGACTCCTCAGACGCTCAACACGTTCGAGCGCGCTCTCGGGTTTCTGTCGCGCCAATTGCCTTTTGGATCTCGTCGCCAGATCGCGTTCTGCAGAATGCGTCGTGCCATTCTTTTTAGCGTCGGCGCTGCGTCGGCGCTGCGGCTCCCCGCAGCCGCCGCCCCGCTGTTGCCGCAGCAGCTGCCATTGCGTGCAACGGTGCGCCTGTGCGCCGATGCTGCTGGGAAACAGCTCACTGTCACGGTGAAGCGCTCCTCGGATGGCGCCACCGCTTACGCCGCTGCAGCGCCGTCAGTGCAGATGAAAGCAGAAGAAGCAGCTCCAGCGGCTGGCGACGCCCCAGTTGCCACGACCGCGCCTCCTGCCGCCGAGTCGGACGGGGAGAGCGCGTTCTCGTTGCTCGACGTGCGCGTAGGCAAGATTGTGGAGGCGTGGGCGCATCCTGACTCGGAGAAGTTGTGGTGCGAGAAAATCGACGTGGGCGAGGCTGAGCCGCGCCAGATCGCTTCGGGCCTGCGTGCCTACTACCCGAACGCCGAAATGCTCGTCGGCCGCAAGGTGCTCGTCGTCTGCAACCTCAAGGAGGCGAAGCTCGCGGGCTTCGCGTCCAACGGCATGGTGCTGTGTGCCGCGAGCCCGGACCGCTCGACGGTGGCCTTCGTGGAGCCGCCCGAGAGCGCCGCGCCAGGCGAGCGCGTGCTCGAGCAGGGTGCTGCGCTCGTCGAGCCCGCCAGCCCCAATGCGGTCAAGAAGAAGAAGCTGATGGAGAAGGCGGCTGAGGGGCTGCGCGCCGTCGACACGGTTGCCACCCACGCGGGCAAGACGCTCGTCGTGGCCGGCGGCCCGTGCAAGAGCCCCACCGTCACGAGCGGCACCATCAATTGAGCACGGGAGCAGAGAGGAGTCAGAAGGTGGCGGGTGCTTCTCGAGCCGCCGCCACAAGAAAAGAAGAGAGACAGAGATGATGGACCCCCCGGCCCCCGCGACTGTCGTTCTCTCCTGTAGCGCCAGGGAACGCATGGGGTTGTCTCTTGAATTTGCTGACCTAGTTTCCTGTGGAAAGCCCAGCGAGGCTCCGCAGAGCCCACCAGCTGGCTGCAGCGGATGCTCCAGTGGGCGCCGCGCAAGCCCTGGCATTAGCCCAATGCATTATGCCTGGCATAAGCCTGGCAATAACGTAAGCCTGGCCAGCTGGCACGTTCGCTCTTAGTTCGCTCGCATTGCCGCATGCGCCACCCACTTCGTCCTCGTCGTATGATAGCGACGATCTTTGCCAGTTGAGGACGACGGGGGAGCCCTGGATGCATGGCGCTCGAAGCGGGTCCGGCGCGCCAACGACCCAACGTCGGAACGTGGGAGGCGACGCACGCAGCCCACCTGCGCCGCCGCTGCCTCAAAAGCGCGGCGTAATTCAATAGACATGAATCTTGGCACAGAGGCACACTGCCGATTGAAAACCATGGCTGTGAATGTGAAAGGGTCGCTTTGAAGGAGCTCGAGCTCTCGTCCTGGCTTGCTTTCGGGCTACCTGCTTTTTCATGCGAGCTTTCATGCATGCGTGCTTTCATGTATGCGTGCTTTCATGCATACGTGCTTTCATGGACGATAAGTTGGACGACAAGGACTGGTGGCTCACGATGCTTCTCGCGATCGGTCTCGCGATGGTCGTTGGGCTGCCCATCCTGCTACAGCGCGACTACTGCCCGATCTGTATGAACCATGTGCTGGCCATGAGAATGTACCCACGCAGGAACTCCTCGGCCTGCGGCCACCGGTGCTGTGCTCCGTGTTGGCGACTTTTCTTCTCAACGCAGGAACGTTCGCTCATTCACGCGCTCCGCCGCGTGCGCGCCTCATCGGCGCTCTGCTGCTGGGGGTGCGCCGCCATGCTCGACAGCGGCGTTGTGCGAAAGTTTGCCTCGAGGGCACTTCACACGGTTGCGGCGCAGGTAGCGAAGCGAGAGGAGTATGAGCAGCGGGCCCAGAGGTTCAACTTCCAGTGCGTTGATTGCCCGGAGTGCTCGATTGGCGTTGGGTACAACGATTACAGTCAGCGGACAATCATGTGCTTCCTGTGCGAGCACCAGTGGGAGGTGGAGCGCGGTTGGGATTTGGGTGCAATAATCGCCGGATGGGTGAGCGCGTGGTGGCCGCTGCGCCCAGCTGGACTGGCTGGCAGCCGGCCTTGCCCACACTGCGGTGCCAACATACAAAAGGACGGCGGATGCCCAATGATGTGCGCCGTGCACCCCGCCAGCCGCGGCGCAGCGCATGCGGCCTCCTCCCTCGCTCCTCCCTCGCTCCTCCCTGTCTCCTCCCTCGCTCCTCCCTGTCTCCTCCCTCGCTCCTCCCTTGCTCCTCCCTCGCTCCTCCCTGGCTCCTCCCTGGCTCACCTCACGCTCACGCGCCGCAGGCGTTGCGGCATTTGCAACAAGCCCTTCAGATGGGGTTCCTTTAGCAACAGCACTGAAGATGTGATCATCGAGCACTGCCCGCCGCCGCTGCGCCGGCGCCACGACCGATAGGAGCGATAGGAGCGCAGAGGGAGCGCTCATGGGCCATGGCGGTGGCGCATGCGGCGATGTGGCGCTGGCCGCGTGTCGGCGTGGGCGCGTGGCTGGCCTCTTGATGAGCCCGATGCGCCTCGGCTGCACCCCGGCCCCCCGCACCCCCGACCCGCACGCCGCAGGCGCAGCACGCGTAAGCTGGAGCTCGTGTGATAATGTCGCGCGTACCCTGTAAAGCGTTGTTAGCGCCCGTGGTGTTAGCGCGCGGTCCCCGCCGGCGCCGCGGTCCCGGCGGGTCGCGTCGCAGAACCAGAAGGCGCTCGGGCTGACGGGCTCGCGGCCAACGTGTCATCTCCGCACTCAGTCCTGCGCGCTGTCGTGCGCGGGCACCTGGCCGTATAACTCATCGCACAGAATACATAGATTGAAAGGCAACTGGACAACCTCGACCATATGATGATCGGTTACAGACACCCACCACTATTCACACATGAACACGGTTGTGTCAATAGATTAACACAGCAAGCGAACACATCACACCGCTCAACACCCCCCCCGGACCGGAATGGACTCTGGACACGCATCTGAGCACATTCACCACGCACCCACCGTCGCTCGCTCCGAGCGCGCCCGGCCGCGTTCCTTCCCTCGCCCAGACTGCCCACGCCCCCACACCACAAATCGACGCGTTCGGGGGCGTAAGTGCTCACGAGCGCGCGAGCGCCTGCCTCCAAACCTCATCCAATCTCCAGAGGCCGCTCCCTTTGAGATCGCCGAAGCGCCATGGGCGCCTGGCGGGACGCACCGCCCCGGGCGCCTGGCGGAAACGCGCCGCGGGAGCCCAGCCACCGCCCGCACGCACTCACCTGCCGCTGCTGCACCCGTCTAGTGATTACGAGCCTCTCACATGCCTCTCACATGCCCATCGAGGAGGACGAGTTGTCGAAGATGACGAGGGAGAAGGCGAACGCCTGCATCGCGGAGAATGGGAAGTTGAAGTCAACGTTGAACTTGTTCTCATCGACCTTGCCCATGAGCATCTGCGCGTCGTTCTCGCCGCCGCCCTTGTAGGTGAGTTGGATGTTCTTGCACGAGGCGTGCGTCGCGCGCCCACGGAAGTCGAGCTGGTAGATCTGCGTCTCCTCATTCCACTTTGGCTCGCGGTTCTTGAAAATAGTCGCGTCGCTCGGCTTGGGCATTTTGATGCGCTCCTCGAGGGTATCCTTGCCTTCCACTTGGGGCTGGAAGAGTGCCGCCACGCCGTCGGCGTCGACGGCCGGCATCGCGACCTCCATCGCGCCCGGGTTACGGTTTCGCAGCGAGTTAATGAAGTGTACGTGCATGAGCTCGCGCCGCAACTCCTTGCCGGCCGCCTTCTTGTCACCGGGCGCCGCGCCGCCGTCGTACAGCGTGTATTCCATCGCCTTCTTGTCCACCTTGAGATTCCCGATGATGTTCTCGCCCGCCTTGGTCCCATCCTGGTCGAGCGAGATGACGTACACACCCGAGGACTTCTTGCCCGTGAAGCAGTACATGTCCTTGGAGGCCGAGATGGACATGTAGAAATCGAACTTGGAGGAGCCGAGCCGGCTCTTTGTGCGGAGCACGTAGCATTGCACCGGCCGCTGGGTGCACGAGGGCTCGACGAGCATCGCCTTGAGCTCCGTGTGCCGTGTGCCAAGCAGCTGCTGCAGTCGCGCGCGCACCTGCGCCTCGCCCTGGAGCGGCACGCCGCTGTCCTGTCGTGCCACGGGCGCGGGCGGCGCGGGCGCAGCAGCCCTGGGCGCCGGCGGCGGCGCTGTCGGCATCGAGGAGCCAGCACTGGGAGCGCTGGGAGCGCCGTACTGCTTGGGGTTGAGGATGTCGGCGTCGTGCTCCTGCCCCTTGGCCGCGAGGTACCTCTGCTGGTACGAGTAGTCGAGAGGGTGCTGCCAGAGCACCTGCTGCGTAATGGTGTGGATGTAGTACATGTCGCCGTTGGGCGACTCGGCCTGGTCCCATCCCTCGGGATCCTCAGCTTGCAGCGCCTCGTCGGCGATCCAGAGGAAGTCGAGGTCAATATTGAGGTCCATGCCCAGGTAGACTGCGTACTCGAGCACGTCGGACGCCTCCGACTTGAAGGTGATCTTGCGACGCGCAAGCTCTTTGATCGCGCGAGCGCGCAGCTCCTCCTCGGCCTGGATGGCATTCTGCTCGGCCTGGATGGCCGCCCTCTCCGCCTCCTCCTTCTCCTTCTTGGCCCTTTCCACCGCCGCCTTGTCTGCGTTCATCAAAGCCGCTTTCTTGTCGGCCTCCGCCTTGGCCTTCGCGTCCGCCTCCGCCTTCGACTCGGCCTTGCGCCGGTTCTCCTCCTCCTCCTGCCGCTTCTTGCGCTCCTCGGCGAGCCTCTTCTCCTCGGCTGCCTTCTGCTCGGCGGCCATCTTCTTGAGACGCTCCTCCTCTTCCTTCCGCAGCCGCTCCTCCTCCACTAACTTGGCATGCGCCGTCTGCGCCTTCTGCATCAGCACCGCGTCGACCCCCTTGACTTTGCTCGCCATCGCGATCGCCGCCGCGAGCGCCGCCATGTCGAAGCCGGCCATGGCCTTCTCAAGCGCCTGCGTCGCCGCCAAGCGCTCTGCCTCCTCCTGCTTGAGACGAGCGAGCGTCGCCTCCGCCTTGTCGACGGCGGCCTTGCCCTTGGGCGCCAGGTGCACGCCCGCGCTCTTCGCAGCGGCGATGGCCGCCGCCAGTGCCGGTATGTCGGTACCCGCCGCGGCCGTCTCCATGGCCTTCTGCGCCTTGAGCCGAATCTCACGCAGCTGGCGAGCCAGTTTTCGCGCCTTCATGGCGCGCGCGCCGGCCTGCAGCTTGATGACGACCTTGGCCATCCGCTCGGTGCGCTTGGTCTTGAGGCCGTCGAGCACGCCGAGCGCCATGAAGATTCGCTCCCTGCCCAGCTTGTGCTGCTTGGGCGTCACCTGCATGTTGGCGCAGATGGCGGCTGTCTTCTCCCTGGGCGAGCGCGTGTCGCCGCGCGGGATCTTCGCCACGTCACCAAAGTACGAGGCGAACTCGGCGTAGGTCATGCGGTCAGGGTAGCCTGTACGCGCCACGCGAAGCGCGTCGAGCACGCCGGACGTGTGCAGCTGGCGCGAGACCGTCGACTCGTCCCACACGTCTGCCGACTTGCGGTCGTTTGGCTTGAAGCAACGGATGAAGTGGAGTTGCGACGCCTGGAGCACGTCGTACAGGCTGGTCAGCTGCGTGCGGAAGGTGTCGACGACGCCCTTGAACTTGGTCGACTTGAACTTCGCGCCCTTGCCGCCCGCCTCGGGCTTTGAGGTGTCCTCGAAGAGCCGCTTGAGCACTGAGTTGTTGCTAAACTGCATCAGGATCACGAGGTCACCCGAGAGCGGGTCCTTGTTCTTGTCGAGCCAGTTGGTCGTTTTGTAGGTAACACGACCCGCGAAGTGCTCTACCTGGAAGCCGTCAGAGCGGCTTGCGCCCTTGACGATGGAGAGGGCCGAACCCTTGGCCTGCGCGTCGTGCAGCTTCTCGGTGAACCCCTTGTCGGAGCCCTTAGGCACCATGCACTCCTCGGAGAGAAGGTTCCACAAGCCCGTGTTCGGCACCTCGAAGATGGCGATGAGTGCCTTGTTGTCGACGTAGGTGATCTCGTCTGCGTCGATGCCGTCCGCCTTGTAGGCTTGTAGGGTCTGCTCGAAGACGGTGGCCGTGAAGAGCGCCTGCAGCTTCTCGTTGGTGAAGTTGATGCAGAGCTGCTCGAGCGAGTTGACCTCGAAGACCTCGAAGCCGAAGATGTCGACGACGCCGATGATCGAGGCCTTCGACTCGTCGATCACCTCTTCACCAGCCGCGAGGGCTTGGTTGATCTGCACGATGAGGTAGTCGAAGAGCTTCGAGTAGATGGCCTTCGAGAGCGCATCGCGACCGTCGTTGGCCGCATCGAGCTTGAGGTCCTGGTCGACGAACTCGGCGCCCGCCTTGATCTTGCGCTTGGTGAGTGCTTTGCCCACCGAGTCCGGCTGCAGCCCCAGCACCTGCTCGGCGTCCTTGAGGTACTGCATCGACGACGAGAGGATCTGGGCCGACTCGGTCTTGGCCGGGTCGAATGTGACGTTGCCGAGCAACATGACGCCAGCCATGAGCTGCCAGTACTCCTTCTGCTCCGCGTCGGACACGTTCTGTGCGGTGAGCGCCTCCTTGAGCTCCGCGAGGCCGTGCGCGTCGTGCTTGGCCGGCACCGGGTCGCCATGCTTGAGGTAGCTGTATGACTTACTGTCGCTCGAGCTGAGCTGGATACCCTTGAGCTCGGCAGCGCTCATGCCGCGCAGCAGCTCGTAGAAGATGTGGTACGCGCGCTCGCCGTTGCCGATGTGCGTGATGCGCGACTTTTCGAGCAGGTAAGTCGAGAGGGAGGCGCCCTGCGCAGCACAAGCCATCGAGCCGTGAGCAAGCGAGGGGCACAGGGATTCCAGCGCGCGCGCGGCGCCCGAGACGTGCCCCGCCGGGCTCGGATGGGGGCCGGTGCGCGGGCGGGGAGGCGCCTGGGCGGGGCGGGGCGCTGGGCGGCAGGCGCGCCTTGATGCGCGCGCTCTTGTCGAAGTAGAGCTTGAGGAACTTGCCGAAGCGCGAGCTGTTGTCATTGCGCACGGTCTTGGCGCACCCAAAGGCCTCAGTGATCGGCTGCGACTTGTACACCTTCTCCTCGAGCCCGTGCGATGCATTCGACACGTAGCGCAGGTACTGGAGGATGAAGCGCGCGCTCTCCGTCTTGCCCGCGCCCGACTCGCCCGAGATGACGAGCGCTTGGTTGACACCATTCGAGATCATCGCGCGATGCGCCGTGGCAGAAACCGCAAAAATGTGAGGCGGTTCGGACTCGAGCGACATGCTCCCCTTGTACTGCGCGAGCTTGCCATCGTCGTAGAGGTGGATCGTCTTGTACGGGTTGATCGCGATGAGCACGGCGCCGTTCTTAGTGTAGATTTCGTCCTTCTCGTGGCGCGTCTTGAGCGTCGCCATCACGACGCTGTCATCGATTGACGACAGCTGTGCGAGATCGTCTACCAACTCCGCCATGGGTGCCCGCACTTCTTTCTTGCAAGACTGGTCCGCTAAAGAGGGCACGCGCGGAGGGCCTGCGAGCGCGCACGGAGGCGCCGGCGAGGTGAGCAAACGGTGTGGGCTCGGGCGAGGTGAGCCAACGGTGCGCGCTGGCTACCTCACAGTCGTCCTCGCAGGGTGCACTCGCAACTTTGCTGATGCTTCGTTTCTTGGATGAAGAATGTTGCGTCGTCGAGGTTGAGGGAGGTTTACATACTACATGTAGCAACGCGACATCTTCAAACCCACTCGGTTCGCATGCTGTGAGCGACTGCTCGGAGAGTTTCGTTTCCTTCGCAATCAACGGACGTGGCGGTTCTCGGTGGTTTCTCGGTGCGTCTTTTCGCGGTCCACGAGGCATGGACACATGGCGTGGCATTGAGCTCACGTTCAAGCTTATGACGATGCGCCGGCTGCGCCGGCAGCTCGGCGGCACGATTACCAACCGGACGACCAAAGGCTTTGCCGTTCTGCTTGCGTTCGGCTGCGTGGCCTTCGGCGTGGTCGATGTGTACTTCGCCGACAAGCCGACACCAGGTGACAACTTGAGCAGCGCTGAGGCAGCGGTATTGACTCAGAACTCGGGCAACTCCCTCTACATCAGCATCGACCCGTTCGGGCTGCTCGATAATCGAGTGAATTGGCTGCTCTTCGCGCTCGCGTTCGTGGTGCTCGTGATCGTGTACAAGCTCGCTGATGTGGTCCGGAGCGTCATCGGCTGGATGGTGCTCGGACTGGCCGCGTACGCGGCGGTCGTGTTCGCGTGCCGCGATTCTAGCGTCCCCGAGTGTGAGCGCGAGAGTTCCTTGTATATTGTGATCGGCATCTTCGCTGGCGTCGTGCTGAGTGTGGTGGAGTGGTCGGCGCATCACATCGTCTACCCGTACATGGTGCGGCACGGAATTTGCTGCCTCGCGGACTTCGCATGGTGGTGGAGCGTGCGCCCACTCGGGCCGCACGCCCCCTCGCAGTTTGTCTACCGGTCCAGCTTCGAGCTGCCGTTCCTGCCGTGCACCGATTTCATCAGCAGTTGGCTGCGTGAGCCGCCGCGCTTCTTTGGCTATGAAGGGTCGCTGGACGCGGAGGGGCGGCCGCACGGGCTGGGCACGTGGAACGACTCGGCGCGCAACGGCGAGACGCTGAACGGCGTGTGGGAGCACGGCCAACCGACTGGTCCCTTCCGAGCAACCGAGTACGGGAGTGGCTTCACCTTCCGCTCGCTGCGCGTCGCGTACTGCCAATGCCGCGCCGAGCCGCTCGACGAGTACTGGTTCCAAACAGTCCGGCATCCCGACGGGGCGCGCTGGGGGGTGTGCTCGGTCGAGTGCTCCTCGGCCGGCCGCTTCTTTAATCACCTGCCCGAGGTGACGCCGCTCTCGGGCCCCGAGGCCGCCAAGCCCCTCGGCTGCCAGTGGCGCGATCTGGGCGCCGTCACCGACTTTGAGGGCGCGAAGCCGTGCAACGGCAAGCAGATAGAGAGCGCAGTGCTCGTGGATGCACTGCGCGCCAAGGGCGCCGGCAGCCACGCCTCGAACGTCCAATTCAGCGTCGACGAGTTTGCGGCGCTCGGCGTGTCCTCGCTGCGTCGCAACGACTACGTGACGGTGTGCGGCCATTACTGGAAGCCGTCGCAGCCGTCGGCGGCGTGGTGCATCGAGCAGCTCATCAAGCTGGATGATCCGGAATTGGCTGGGAGCAGGTACCCGCCCACGCTCGTCGTTACAGCCGGGCGCGACGGCGTTCAGATCTCGGGCTACAACGCCCCCTCCGTATACACCGCCTTCGAGCGCTCGACGGTGTCGATCGAGTTTGTGCCGGCCGCGTCGAATACCTTGCCTGTGCTGCCCGATCCAGCAGATGAGTCGACGAGCGACGCCGAGATATCTGGCTCGGCATGCCCGATAGTTGGCGCGGCAGGCGGTTCGACAGGCGGCGCGGCGGCGGCGGGCCCCGTGCAGGTGCCGGTGCAGGTGCCGAGCTCGGCCGCAGAGGTGCCCGAGCGCTACGTCGTCGTCAGCGAGCAGGGCATCCGCAACTTTGTGCTGTCGGAGCTCATGAATGAGGGCGAGGCTCGTGAGCTTGCGGCCAAGCAAACCCTCAACTGGGTGCTCTACAAGGTGAAGAACGGCGTGTACACGGAGGTGGATGCGGGAGGCATAGGGCTCGCGAGGCCAAGCATCCGGAGGCACATCGAGAGCAAGTTCGGCGCTGTCTCGGCAGTGGTGGAGCCAGGCTCGACAGGACCAAACGGGGACGACCCGGTGTTGGCAGGTCTTAGCGTGCGTGGACCCGACGGGCGGCGATGGCGTCTCAACTCGGAGGATGGCAACTACGAGGCCGTCATCTTCATGCATGGCTTCAACAGCCCCACATCGGACGCTCTCAAGCGCATAGCCCAGCTCTGGGCGCTCGGCGACTTCCCGAACCACCTGCATCCCTTCGTCTTTGGCTGGCCCGGAGGGAAAACGTCGGGCTACTTCAATGCGAAGCACGTGGCCTCGCAGGAGCCAGCGATGGCGCAGGACTTTGTGGACTTTATTGAGTCTCTCATCGAGGCAGGCTGCCGAACCATCCATATCCTCGCGCACTCGCTCGGGGCGATGCTCCTCTTCACTGCCTTGCCGCTGCTCACCGACTTCCTGCTTCCCGCGGCTGACGGCGGCGGCGCCGTCGCCGCCTCAGCTGCGGAAAGTGCGGAGGCCCTTCGTCGTGAGAAGCCCATCAGCCGATCTCCAGTAGAATGGCTGGCGGAGCAATTGGGCTGGGCCCCACCCCTTTCCGCCCACCCCTCAGTTCGAGGTCACCTCGACCTGAGCGACCTCAGCAAGCACCCGCGACAGCCGCCGCGGAGCGGGCCAAAGATGCGACTCGCAACGACGCTCCTGCTGAACCCGGACGCATCTCTGAACCGATTCGTCAAACACGACTTTGCCGCGCTCCGCAAGCTGTGTGACCACATCACACTATACGCCGACCACGCCGACGGCGCCCTCGCCTATTCTGAATTCTTCAACCGCGAGCACGCTCTCGGCAAGCACCCGTTTGACCTCGTCCACTTGACCGACCAGCCGCCCGACTCGCCCATGGGCAGCGCGCCGTCCTCGCCGCGCAGCCATAGCGATGCCGCAAGGCTGAGCGACGCCGCAAGGCGGCCACCCATGGCCGCGCCCAAGGCTGCGGTGAGGTCCGAGCGACCGACGCACCGGCGCTCAGCATCTGCGCCTACGAGCCCTATGAAGCGGGCTCTCTCCCCGCTGGCTTTGACCCCCAGGGTGCCGAAGGTGGAGGAGGGGGATGAGGGGGCGGAAATGGAGGAGGGGCGCGCCGCGTCACGTACATCGAAGTCAAGGTCTAAGGCACGGTCTAAGGCGCGATCTAAGGCACGGGATAAGCCGCTGGCGGTGGTGAACGTCGAGCTCAGTCACTTGGAGTCGGTGACGGCGGAGTCGCCGGGCGGTGGTGCCGTCGAGCTGAATGGGGCGGGCATCAGGGCGGACACAATCGAGGTGGTAGTGACCGACCCGCCGCCAACGCAGGTGGGGTCGCCTGCCGCCCTGACGGGGTCGCCCGCCGCCCTCGCCCTGTCGCCAAGTGCAGCGCCGATCCGACGCCAGTTCACGCCGCTGCACTTGCAGCGTAGCCAGGATGACGGGGCCATCCTGCGCCCAAGGCGCGTGGTGCGCGGTGCGCCGCCGATGGCGCCCCGCGGCAAGCGCATCATGCCCCTCGACCTAGACGTGATAGACGTCTCGTGGATGGATAACAACGTGCACGAGATGCGGCACAACTTCTTCAACCTCAACCGCTGGATGATTGATGACATCCGCGAGATTGTCATGACGCAGCGGCGTGCTCGCCTTCGCACCTCGCGCATGACCCACCGCTTCACTAATGTCTGGTCCTTCCTCGCCGCCCCGAACCACGTCGTCAACCCGTGAACGTGTGAGTGGCGAGACTGTCGACGCGACGAGGGTGTGAGAGGCAGAGCCCGGGGTATGCCCGCGTTGACTCTGCAGTCTGGATCACGGCCGGGGCTGAATACATCAATGGTGTGGGCGAGCGTGCACGGTGTGGCAGCACATACCTCACACACGCGGCGCGCGCATGTGGGTCATGCATGGTTCCCTGCAAGCTGCATCCTCGCTGATGTGATCGCTGATCCAGGAGATCTGGTCCCGATCTGATCCTGTAGCGACCGCGTCGCGTGTAAATCAGTGCGGCTCGGTGCAAGATTTTGACCTTGGGGGAGGGTTTCGGCTTTCGCTTTCACTTCATATTACGCTATAATTCCCCTCCGGAGACATCACCCCGCAACACCCCTGCGTGCCTGCGAATTGGGAGTTTGCGGTCGTGCGCTATACTATCGGCTACACATTCTACGTCTCTACTAGTACTTGTGTAAAGTAGAGCTCGGAGGATCGATCGGGTTTAGGCGGCGCTCGACGTCGACTCGTTCACGTGCGCAGCGCCTCCCACGGTAGCACGGAGGGTCGGTCCTCACCTTGGCCCCCCATACCAAAAGGGACGTACGCCTCGTTCTCCTCTTCGCCCTCGTTGTAGTCGACGTCGTACTCGTCATAGATGGGGAGCGAGTCGCTCGAGCCCCACCGCTCGGGAACGTCGCCCAGCTGTTGGAGCTGCTGCCGGAAGATCCCCATCCTTTCGCGTACCTCGTCGAGCGCCTCCTCGAGCGCCGCCACCTCCTCCTGGCACGCGCCCGCCACGATGCGGGCCTCGAGGGCACTTTCGACCGCTGCGCGCGCCGCCGCCGCCTCAGGGCACTCCTCAGGGCCTATCGAGGACGCCCTCGGCTTGTCTGTGGCCGGCGCACTCCCCTCGCCGTCCTGCGCTGCGCCGTCGGTGGTCACAATGGCGTCGGTCGCGGCGGCGCGCGGACTCTGGGCAATTTGAAGCACAGCCTCCACCTCGGCACCGGGCGGCGCCACAAGGGGTGGTGGTGCATCCAGATCTGGCGCATCCAGATCGAGGGCGTGGTCGTTGCTATCATCAAAGGGCAGCAGATGATGTGCTGCTTCGAATGCGGCGCGGCGCGGAGCGTGGCCGTTGGCGCTGCTGCCTATCATTCTGGTGGGCGAGTCGGCCACTGTGGCGGGCGCTGTGGCGGGCGAGTCGGTCGCCCCGGCGAAGCTCGTCGCCTCGAAACCGTTAACGAAACCGTTGGACCATGGTTCGTTCGTAAAGCCCGCGACTATGAGCTCCTTGAGGGCGAGCTCGCGAGATCGCCGTGGGGAGATGCTCGAGTGTGGGGAGATGCTCGAGTGTGGGGCGATGCTCGAGCTGCTCGAGTCGGCCACTGTCGTGGGCGCTGTGGCGGGCGCTGTGGCGGACGAGGCTCCCACGGTGGCTACTGCGCCCACTGTGCCTCCACTGCCACTCGTCGTTCGTGACGCCGATGGAGACACCGCATCATCGGGTCCATCGATCATTCGCAGAACCTCCGCACTCCGTTCGGTCACTGCGTCCACAAGGCCAGCGACAGATCTACGGAACCATCCGTGGATGGAGTTGAGCTCATCGCTCGCGCACTTGGAAGAGGCGGCCGAGATAGCAACGCGAGTGGTCTTCACAGTGGTCTTCGCATCCTCGGGGCCGTGAATGGCGGCGGCGGCAAGCCCACCGGCAGCCGGCTCCTCCGTCATGCGTACCACCAACGCTGAGCGCACCACGGCCGGGCAGATGTCGCTCACGAGGTCGGCGCGTCTCGCCGCCTCAGCCGCCTCAGCCGCCTCGGCTGCCGGCGCGACCACGTATCCACGTGTCCACGTGTCGAGCGCGTGCGTGACCGCCTCGGCCGCACACGCAGCGCCGAGAAGCGCAATCGCGAGCACATCCGCTGCACTCGCCGCGCGCGCCGCCTCGGCCGCTGCCTCGGCCGCCGCCTCGAGCTCCGCGACGAGCTCTGCCTCGTGCAGTGCACTCTCGTCGAGCGCTTCGCGCAGTTCGACAATGGCCAAACGGCCGAGCGTGCTGCGGAGCGCATCGATCTGGGCCGCGAGGACGTCGTTCTGCTGGCGTAGCGCCTCCCGTCCACTCAAGCCATCGCCGATGCTATCCTCGCTCTCAGTGCGGCCCAGCGCCACCACCGCTGCACCTGCGGCCGCCGTGTGACTCACATCCGCCTTGGCCCCGGCCGCGTGCTCGTGCGCGATCAGGGCGGCAAGCTGGGCCTGGAGGGCGGCGCGCTCGCGCTCGAGCGTCTCGAGCGCCGCACTGCTTCCCTCGCCGCCGCTGCCGGCGACCTCGCCGCCGCTGCTGCTGCTGCTGCTGGCTGGTCGCCCGGCGGCGGCGGCGCCGACGGTCTGTGTGGCCGTTGGAGCGGAGCCATCGTCGTCGTACCCATCGAGGTAGGACGCATCGGTGACCTCGGTGCCCTTGGCGCCTTCGGTGCCCTCAGTGGAAATGCGCTCAACGAGCGGCTCGGCAGTGGGCGCCGCCGCCGTCTGCCACGACACACGCCGCGCAATGCCGCCGCCCGCGCCGCTGCTGCCTCTGCTGCTGCCGCCACGGCCGCCCGTGGGGCCAGCGGCAAAGACGGAGGCGGAGAGGCCGAGGGCGGTGGCAGCGCGCATCTGCACGCTGCCACCGACGACGCTCGCTGCGATGCCCGTGGGCGGCTCCGTGGAAGTCACTCCCGCTGTCGCCGAGACGAGGACCTCTGGCTTGGGAACGGCGGCGGCGGCATTGCTCGTGCTCACGTGCAGACCGCCCTCGAGGCCGTGGACAAGCGCCTCGAGCGAGGCCATAGGTGGCAGGCCGGCGTCCGCGTCAGCGGGCGTGCCGGCGCTGCTCGGTGCAACTGCGAGGCAACTGCTGCTCGCCGCGGCAATCCTGGCAATCGCGCCTGGCGAGGCCAGCGGAGGGCGAAGGCTCCCCGGGCTGTCGCCTGGCGACGCAAAGTGCGGGCTGCCAAACTGCGCGATGGGCGAGGTGGGCCTTCCGCCCGCCCGGCTCGTGCGGAGCGCGGCCTCGGCGGCGCTTTCGCCGATTGCGCGTGCCCACTTTTCGCACTCAGAGCTCCCGCCCGCTGCAAAGAAGTAGTTCCCAGAGCGTGCCTGCACCCAGAAAACGTTCGGAGTGCCGCGCACGAGCTCGCGCGAGGGCACGCAGATAGCACCGACGAGGGGAATGCGCTCGGTCGCGGCGGGCGGCGGCTCGCGGAGGCTCCAGTCAGCACGGGTGTTCTTGAATGTGCAGAGCACTGGCAGCTGTGAACGGCGGTCGCGGAAGAGGACGAGCCACCGGGGGCGCCAGAGGCCGAGGTGGCGGCTCTCCTTCTGCGCCCAGCCCTCGTGCAGGATCTCGGCAGTCTCTTGCCGGTTCAAGCCGCCAAGTTGGCGTTCGACGCCGGCCATTTGCTGCATAGCCATTTGCTCGACGCCATTTGCTCGACGCCGGTCATTCACAGCTCTCACAGTAGACCGGGTAGTAAACCTGGTCGCGCGTTGAAACGTTGAATTGCGGTTCATCAAAGCTACACAAACGCAGCCTGGTGAGCGCGACAACCCGGTCCCTGCTAAAGCTAGACCAGGCTTACATCGCGGTGGGTGGGCGGGACACTTAACTCTCATCGGAGGATTCGACGACATGCGCGACATTGCGCTTCGAGAACTCCCCCCGAGGTGCAGAGGTGCCGAGTAGCACACAATCTGCCACGTGCATCTCCCGTAGGGGTTAATCAGGATGCGCATCGACTAGCTT
>Ga0210244_100992_pt1 | contig 25092 bp, 18 predicted proteins | sample ChrtobMetaP3_0mM_FD_155473 | JGI IMG/M metagenome (GOLD analysis project Ga0210244, IMG submission 155473) | Chrysochromulina tobin associated microbial communities from unialgal haptophyte culture, Seattle, Washington, United States - P3_0mM | ecosystem: Host-associated > Algae > Haptophytes >...
CGGGGTGTGGGGGCGGGGGCGGGGGGGGCGAGGGCGAGGGGGGGGGCGGCGGCGGCGAGGGCGAGGGGGGCGGCGGCGAGGGCGAGGGCGGCGGCGGCGATGGCAGTGCCGGCGGCGGTGGCGGCGAGGGCGACGACGAGCAAGTTGCGACTGAGCCAAAGACGCCGGTGAGGGTCGTTGCCCAGGAGCAGACGGTGCCGCCGCTAACATCGACATTGGCCCCCTGAGCGAGGAGAGGGGAACGAGAGGTCACAATGGAGGTCACAAAAGCAAGGCATCCCACACGGGGCGATGGGAACTTTTGAACATGAGCACGCACAGTTTGTGCTGTGTTCCCACTGATGGTACACGAATCAATGGTCACTGAGCCACCATCGACAAAGACACCGCCGCCCTGCAAACAACGAGCAAAACGTGAGTATCCCATGGGGCGATGGGAACTTTTGAGCATGAGCGCAGCGCGCACAGAAAAAGCTGTATTCCCGTAGATGAAGGAAGACGTTATCGTGACCGTGCCGGAAGAGACGAAGACACCGCCTCCCTGCAAGCACAAGTGCAACACATGTGAAAATCCCATCGGGGCCATGGGCATTATGCAGGCGTGGCTGGCACGTACCCCTGACTGGTAGAACAAGATCGGATCCCAATAGAACGGCGAAAATCGAATTTGGCATGTCAGCAAGGCAATCTCCCATCGGGGCGATGGGAACTTTTGAGGATGAGCGCGCACAAAGTAAGCTGTGTTCCCACTGATGGTGCACGATGAGATGGACACTGTGCCGGAAGAGACATAGACACCACCGCCCTGCAAACAACGAGCAAAACGTGAGTCTCCCATGGGGGCGATGGGAAATTTTCAAGGTCTCTGCGGCACGCACCCCCTGTAGTTGACCGAAGCGTTCGCAGTTGTGCAAGCGTGAGTCGGGGCAAGCACATCAGCAACTCTCCCATCGGGGCGATGGGAAGTTTTCAAGGTCTCTGTGGCACGCACCTCCTGAAAAGTTGACCAAAGCGTCGTTGGTAGTTGTGCAAGCGTGAGTCGGGGCAAGCACGTCAGCAATTTTCCCATCGGGGCGATGGGAAAAATTCAGGCCTCTGCGGCACGCACCGGCTGTAGTTGACCGGAGCGTCAGCCGCAGTTGTGCGAGCGAGAGTCGAGGCAAGCGCGTGAGCAATTTTCCCATTGGAGCGATGGGAAATTACAGGTCTCTGCGGCACGTACATAAGGCTATAGTTGACCAGGGTGTCGGCCGCAGTTGTGCGAGCGAGAGTCGAGGCAAGCACGTCAGTAATTTTCCCATTGCCCCAATGGGAACTTTTGAACATGAGCACGCACAACGTTGTTGTAGCCTCCCGTGATGCCGAGTCCAATCAGCTGCACGACGCCCGATGAGCCCGGGTTGATGTTCAGCACACGGCGCGGACTTGAGGAGCTCGCTTGTGCGTTCAGGGTGACCGTGGCTCCCGCCGCCGCCTCGAGGATGACGCTCCTGGTGATGCTGAGCTCGGCGACGAGGTTGTAGGTGCCGGAGGCGAGGACGATGCGGCTGACGGCGGTGTTGGCGAGTGCGCTGGTCAGGCCAGCGCTGGTGCTCACCGCGGTCTGCAGCTCACGGCGGTGGCTGGGCACCGCGAGCTGCAGACCTCGGTTCAACCCGGGAACGTCACTGGCCTCGGTGCAAAGCAGCATGGTGCACCATGCAAGGAGAGTGAGGGCACCGTGCACGCCCTGCTTCTCTCGAGGCCGATGCGGCCGAGAGCAAGGAGACTTGGCGAAACGACGGTGCCATGCCATGAGCGATGCCATCAGCAAGCACCCTGCGGCTGGGGAGAGCCAAGACGTGAAACTGGGCAGGCTCAGATGATTGGGCATTCGCGGTAAACGCCGTCGGCCGATTTCAACTTCAAACGTTGCAGTGGATAGGTCCGTCACTTTCCATTTGGATTTCCATGAAGGAGAATGACTGTGAGTCACGGATGACAAGCCCCGGACGCTCGCAAAGTGCCGCGCTGTGTTGGGCATTTCTCGGGGAGTCATCGGGAGTGGCCGACACGATCGCAGTGCGCACCGAGCCGTTCCTCCGTTCCGCCGTCCCTGCGAGCCTCGTGTGTGCCGCACAATCCTAGATGCTGGTCCGCCTCGTCAACCTGCTCAGCGCGCTGCTTTCGCCCATCCTCGGCAAGCTCTTTTCATTCCTCGAGCCTTACGCCACCGGCGATGGCACCATGTCTCTCCTCCTACGCGGCTTTGCGATCCGGCGGCGGCACGCGTCGCGCCTTCAGCAAGTGGCCCGCGCTATACACGCTGGAGCAGTGAGAGGTAAGGTCGTCCTCGTCACAGGGACTGGGCGCGGCCTCGGTTCTGGCATCGCGGCGTGCAGCTCATCTTCCCCCAGCTGGTGGCGTGCAGCTCATCTTCCCTTGTGCTGGTGGCGTGCAGCTCATCCTCCCCCAGCGCAAGGGTGGCGATGTGCCCGTCCTCCGCCAAAGGCTGGCACGCACAGGAACAGATGCGATGCGGGCTTGCGCCAAAGACCCGCACGCGGTGCCGCAGCTGGCGCCCAGCGACATCGATGTGCGGAGCATCGATGTGCGGAGCCCTTTGTGCGGTCTGGAGATGGGCTCGCTGGCTTCGATTGATCGGTTCGTCGATGAGCTTGCCTCGCAGGGCGTGCTGCTAGATGGTCTGATCAACAACGCGGGCATGGTGCCCATCTCGGGCGGCGTTACGGCCGAGGGCTTCGAGCCCGCCTTCGGCATCAACTACCTCGGCACCGCCCACCTCACGCTTGAGCTCCACAGGCGAGGCCTGCTCAAGCCTGACGCGACGATCGTGAACGTGACGTCGGAGGAGCACCGCCTAGCCTCCTTCGCGTCCGTCCTGGATGCGCCGCTGCCCAGCACGCACCAGGGGGAGCGACGCCTCGACGCTCATCTCGGCGCTCTGCCGGTCGATGCCTCCGTCTTCAACGCGATGGAACGGTACGCGTTCTCGAAGCTGCTGCTCACCACAACGCGATGGAACGTTACGCGTTCTCGAAGCTGCTGCTCACCACCTTTTCACACGAGCTCGCGCGGCGCGTCCCGTGCACGATCAAGGACGTCTGCCCGGGCCCGGTCGCGTCGGAGATTGCACGAGATGCACCCTGGCCTCTCGTCGGAGATTGCGCGAGATGCACCCTGGCCTCTCGTCGGAGATTGCGCGAGATGCACCCTGGCCTCTCGTCGGAGATTGCGCGAGATGCACCCTGGCCTCTCGTCGGAGATTGCGCGAGATGCACCATGGCCTCTCGTCGGAGATTGCGCGAGATTCACCCTGGCCTCTCGTCGGAGATTGCGCGAGATGCACCCTGGCCTCTCGGCGACCTGACGCTCGTCGGCATGTGGCTCACGTTCCCTTCGCCCTCTGACGCCGCATTGCCCATCATCGAGCGCCTCCTCGCCGGCAAGACGGCCGACGTGCACTATCACATGAGCGAGGTGCGAGCGGCGGGCAGCCACGCACAGGATGCCGCCGTGGGCGACTGGCTGTGGAAGCAGACCGCTGAGCTCCTCCGGACGCGCCAACCGCCGGCATAGTCCGCAGCGCCGTGGTGGGCACGGCAACCGCCGGCCTCATTGGAAATAGTCCGTAGCGCCGTGGTGGGCGCGGTAACCGCCGGCCTCATTCGAAATAGTCTGGTCATCAGTGCCAGCTGTCGCGCACGGTCGTGTGCGGTGTGCAGTGGTGGCTGGTGCCGTGCTGCTGAGCGGTCCAGCCGAGCAGTCCTAAGTCCCCACAGCCCTAAGTACCCACAGCCGAGCAGTCCTATGAGTCCCCACAAGTCCTCTAGCGCCCCACAGCCGAGCAGTCCTTAGAAGCGCCTTAGTAATCGATAATAGGGAGGTGTTGTAACGGTAACGCCTCGGGTCCACTAGGGCGTTTTGACCGCCAGACCCGGCGCGCGATGCGGGATCCGGGATGCGGGGCGCAAGCGGGCCGGAGCCGCCCCCGCCGGGCATGCGGGCCACGGCGGCCGCGCAGCGACGCGAGGGAGAAGACACGAGGCACGTCACGCGTGTCGCGTCGCGGTCCGCACGATGACGGGAATTAAACTGCTCTAAAAGCGACGTTGGTGGTTGGACGTTCAACACACGCGCGACACGGCACAATCTCACAGCGTCTGGCTCCGTCCCCGGCTCCGCTGTGCCGCGCTGATCAGCCATGGGGGCACTGTACTCTGAGTTGAGTGGGCTCTGAATTGAGCTGTACAGCTGTAATTGAGTGTTTGTAGAGCCGCCGCCGTGCGCTGATCCGCTCTGCAGCCGTGTGTGCTGCTTCCCTTCGCCGGGAGGTGAGCGCGTATCCCCCGCCCCCTCATCCCCCGCCCCCTCGCCCCCCGCCCCCTCATCCCCGGTCCCCCCGGCCTTGCTGCTTCAGCTTGGCAGCATATCTGGCGGCAGACTCCTGGCGCGTCCTCGCGCGTGGCCCGAGGTGAGGGCGGTGCGCGACGGACGCTACAGGCATGCGCGCTTGCGGAGTGTCCCACTGTGGAACGCCGCCCTCACTGCAAATGCCGGGCGCGGTGTATGAGGGGGGCAGGCCTTCCATGGTCGCCTTGTCGAGATCGACTGCGAGGTCGCGCGAGATCGCGCGAGATCGCGCGGGCGGGGGCACGGGCGGGAGACACGTGGCAGATCGGTGTGAGATCGCGCGCACGAGATGGGGCGAGATGGCAATCAGCAGCCATCAGCGCGCACGAGATGGGGCGAGATGGCAATCAGCAGCAATCAGCTCGAGGAGCACGCACCCTTATGTGCGCAGAGCGTGCCTGGGGGGAAGGAGCCCCAGCTGAGGTATTTCATGGAGCCCCCGGTGCAACTGATCTCATGCCGCGGGGCGATCCCAGCGACTTCGATGGCCTGTGAAGAGGGAATTTCACGCCGTGTTGAGCACATGCATGCTGAGAGGTCTCATGCGGCCAACGGGCACGTACCTTGAACATCGTGGGCAGCGCCACCTCACATTGCACATCCCAAAACGACTGACGCGTCATCTTACGAAAGGCAAGCTGCGCGTTCGTCGGTATGTACCTGAGACCGCCCAGGGCCATTCGGGGCTCTCATAGGCAATCAGAGGCAATCAGGGGCACTTGAGGGCAATGAGTGACCATCAGAGGCAATCAGAGGCCATCAGTGACCATCAGAGGTCATCAGAGGGCACTCAGAGGGCACTCAGAGGGCAATCACATCCAAAGAGAGGCACTCGCTGGTGGACACGTACGCGACGTCAACCCAGCTGGTGGCAATCAGAGGCAATCAGAGGCAATCAGAGGCAATCAGAGGCAATCAGAGGCAATCAGAGGCAATCAGAGGCACGTACGCGACGTCAACCCAGCTGTAGCAGCACTGTTTGCGCTCCTGCCATCGTCGTGAGCCCGAGGCGCCGCCTAGCGCACTCACGCTGAGGGAATCCACAGCGGCCTTGCACCTGAGAGACACGGCGCTGTGGTGAGCGCTTGCATGCAAGGCAGGCTGAGGGAATCCACAGCGGCCTTGCACCGTGGCTTCGAGTCAAGCCACGGCGCTGTCGTGAGCGCTTGCATGCAAGGCAGGCGCACCGTGGCTTCGAGTCAAGCCACCAGAACCACGCCTGGCTAGCGTTCAGCTTCTCCCACGAGGCCTCCACGCAGATTGAGGGGGTCGGGAAGTAGCTCACCTGTGGGGAAGCGAGCGGACGCCGTGGTGAGCAGGAATGGTCATGCGTCATGCGTGCAGAGGGGAGTGAGTGCTCATCACGGCGCGCGCTCATCACGTCGCTCAACACGACGTGTGCAGAGGGGGTTGGGTAGTCGCTCACGCCATCGAGGCTGATGAGGGAGTCAATCACAGGTTGGGTAGTCGCTCACGCCATCGAGGCTGATGAGGGAGGCAATCACAGGTTGGGTAGTCGCTCACGCCATCGAGGCCGTGATTGGGCGCCATCGTGTGGTTGCCTAATTCGGCGATCTTGCGCGCCCAGAGGGGGAGGGAGAGGAAGACATCCGCATGCGCGTACCTAGTTTAGCATGGAGGCGATCGTCACGTCAGCAACCGTCACATCGGCAATCATCACATCAGCAATCATCGGCACTCATCGGCACTCATCGGCAATCACAGGCCATCAGCGAGGCGACGACCAGGGAGGCAAGACGTACGCGTGCAATCACATGTAATCACATGCAATCACAGGCACACAGGCGTACAGGATGTGCTCGCGCCCCGTGCAGAACTCGGCGATGTTCCTTTGCTGGTACTCGCGATGGTGCTTCGCCTCATGGCAGCGGCAGAAGCGGGTCCGCTCGCCCTCGTCGCCGTCAGTGAGGCCGGCCGGCTTGCAGATCTTCTGGCACCTGGGGGATGTGCGGACGCCGTGGTGAGCGTGAATGCGCCGCGGTGAGCATTTGCATGCTGCGGGCTTGCAAATCTGCAGTGGCGCCGCGGTGAGCACTTGCATGCAGCGGGCTTGCAAATCTGCTGTGGCACCTGGGTAGCTCGCCCGGCTGGACCATGACCACCATGCGCATGTTGAGCAGCTCGAAGAAGCACCGGTACCGTAGCACGTGCAGCAGCGTCCACACGCGCGCGTGGCCCGTATGCACATCCAGCCATGGAAAGTGGAAGAGCAGCAGCGTGGGTGGGAGGGGCTGGTTGCCAAAGGAGGCGCCGCAGCTCGCGTTCATCGTCTCGCGGCTCGGGCAGCGGGGCAGCGGCGGCGCGCCCGGAAGCTCCTGCGCGAGCACGTGCCGCAGCGGCGGATCGGTCTCGAGCGTCTTCTGCGGCCAAATCTTCGGATCATACTGCGTGATCAAACTACGAAAGGTCGTGTTGAGCAGCTCGTGGGCCACGAGCTCACGCCGGACCTCCGAGACCACAGAGAGGGGCTGGCCACGCCGGAAAGTCTCGGTTCCGGGGATCATTTCTCCCAGCAGCTGTTTGATCACATTGCTGGCGGCATCGGAGAGTGGCATGCGCGCCGCGCCGCAGGGTTTGTGTTGACGCGCGCGCGAGCTCTGTCGTTACACATGTGTTAGGACATGTTTTGCAAAACGGCTCGTAAGATTGAGCCGAATCTCACACTATTCAGTGAGGTGCCCGCTCGGTCATGTGGACCAGGTGCAAACGTGGTATGATCCAGGTCACTCCAGATTTGGGAGAAGTTTGCCAAAGAGGAATATTGACGAGCTGATTCGCTCGCGGCGATGTTTGTCGGCCGAGAGCTGCGGCCGACGGCGCTGGTGGTGCTCCTCGCGTCGCTCGCGGAAGCGGTCGACCCCCAATGGCGTGCCGTACATGAGCGACGACGACTGGTCGCACCGATCTCGGAGGCCGCTCAGAATCGGCGCACCCTGGAGCGCTTCACGAGAGGACATCCTGACAACCAGATCTGCTGGGATCGAGATGGGCTCGATGGCTTCATCAACGTCATCGACGCGCACCAGCACCCGGTGCCGTTCGGTGGGCCAGAGGTGCCGTTCTCACTGTACACCGACTGGTTCATCCAGCACGGCACGGTGTTCTCTGTCTTCATGGGCATCGGCCAGAGGATCGTGAAGCAAAATGCGTCGGCGCCCGACTGCTGCTACTACATGCACTGCCCGACGTACGACTACCCGGTGATCCCGAGCGCCATCGCCGATGAGGTCAACGCAGTCGCCAAGCTCGAGCATTACTACGGCAAGGTGCGAATCCGGACGAGTTCGCGCTGCATGCAAGTGCTCACCACGACGCCCCCCCCCCCTCCTTTCCCCACAGGTCGATCACAGGCTCCACCTCATCACCTCCGCCACGTTCCCGAGCCTGCAGAAGCCGCAGAACCAAAAGGAGCAGTTGCTCGACCTGTGGGCAAAGTACCCGGATACGTTCAAGTGGCTGGGCGAGATCAACGTGTTCAAGCATGGGCTCGCGGGCAACGCCTTCTTCACCGACTTCACCGGCCCACGGCTCACAGTACGCGTTGTATCGGGCGAGCGCGCGCTGAATGCCTCTGATGGCCGCTGGGTGCGTCTTGATTGCGTCCGAAGGCGGGAGAGTGCCTCTGACGGCCTCTGATGGGCTCCCTCATCAGGTGAGGCGCATCGAGTCGGGCGAGCTCGATGCCTTCTTCAGCGTGATCGGTCCGAAGCAGCCCAACGGCGAACACATCCCCGCAGCCACGATCCACTCGGACATGGGGTACGTGCTGATTGCCTCGGATGACCTCTGAGTGCGTCTTGATTAGCCACAATTCTCTCGGACATGGGGTACGTGCTGATTGCCTCGGATGACCTCTGAGTGCGTCTTGATTAGCCACAATTCTCTCGGACATGGGGTACGTGCTGATTGCCTCGGATGACCTCTGAGTGCGTCTTGATTAGCCACAATTCTCTCGGACATGGGGTACGTGCTGATTGCCTCGGATGACCTCTGAGTGCGTCTTGATTAGCCACAATTCTCTCGGACATGGGGTACGTGCTGAGTGCCTCGGATGACCTCTGAGTGCGTCTTGATTAGCCACAATTCTCTCGGACATGGGGTACGTGCTGAGTGCCTCGGATGACCTCTGAGTGCGTCTTGATTAGCCACAATTCTCTCGGACATGGGGTACGTGCTGAGTGCCTCGGATGACCTCTGAGTGCGTCTTGATTAGCCACAATTCTCTCGGACATGGGGTACGTGCTGAGTGCCTCGGATGACCTCTGAGTGCGTCTTGATTAGCCACAATTCTCTCGGACATGGGGTACGTGCTGATTGTTGGCGGATGACCCCAGCTCGCACCCGATCGAATCTGATTGCCTCCCTCATCAGGTGCGACTCGTACAGCCACTTCCATCCCTTGATTGCCTCTGATTGCCTCCGATGACCTCTGATTGCCTCCCTCATCAGGTGCGACTCGTACAGCCACTTCCATCCCTTGATTGCCTCTGATTGCCTACGATGACCTCTGATTGCCTCCCTCATCAGGTGCGATTCGTACAGCCACTTCCATCCGGGCTCAGGCGATGGCATCACGCCCCTCAAGTGCGAGGCGTCCGAGGAGGAGAAGCGTGTGGCGCAGAATGATCATGTTTGGTGGAAGCAGACGCTCGGTCCCTTCTACCCTGGCTTCTTTGATGAGGAGAGCAATCAGCCGAAGCCCAACTTTCGCAAGATCATGCACATCCATGTGACCGACGCGTTGATAGCTAGGTACAAGGAAGTCAAGTTCGTCTGGGCGCACATGGGATTGAGCATGGAGCTCACACAGGTGCGATTGCCACCGATTGCCTCCCTAATTACCATGAGCTTGGACAGGTGGGATCGCCACCGATTGCCTTCCTAATTGGGACAGTTGGGATCGCCACCGAGAGCGTCGCCCCTCCTCCGCCCCCTCTTCCTCCTCCTCCACCTGCTCGTATGCAAGTGCTCACCATGATCCCCCTCCCCGTCCCCACCCCCCCCTCGCCTCCTATCCCCTTCCGCCTTCCCCTCCTCCCCACCCTCCCCCCTACCCAGCTGCACCCGGCCGTGCATGCACGTATCCTCGAGGTCTTCTTCGAACGGCACGCCACCAATCTGTGGATCGACACCTCCTGGGACGTGCTCGCCAAGCACAACTTCGTCAATTACGACGGCCGCCCCATCGAGAGTATCTGGTCTTCGTGGGCGTCCGAGGACCTCACTGATGACGCTCTCTTCGACATGCCCAAGTGGACGAGCGCGCGCGAGCGACTCGATAAGATTTGGCAGGCGAAGAAGCATTTGATCTCGAAGACGGTCACGACGCTCACGGGGCCCTCGCACAAGATGGCCGTGCTGCTTGACCTGATGGAGCGCTACCCGGACAGGTGATTGCCTTTCTACTTGCCCCACTGATTGCCTCCCTCATCACTGCCCGGACAGGTGACTGCCTTTCTACTTGCCACTCGAATGGCCACGCTCTTTGCCCCACTGACTGCCTCCTTGCACCACTGATAGAGGACTACCCTATGCAAGTTCCTCCCCGGGACGGACCACGTCGCCTCCTTGATTGCCACTGATTGCCTCCCTAATCACGATGCAGGTTCCTCCCTGGGACGGACTACGTCGCCTCCTTGATTGCCACTGATTGCCTCCCTAATCACGATGCAGGTTCCTCCCTGGGACGGACCACGTCGCCTCCTTGATTGCCACTGATTGCCTCCCTAATCACGATGCAGGTTCCTCCCCGGGACGGACCACGTCGCCTCCTTGATTGCCACTGATTGCCTCCCTAATCACGATGCAGGTTCCTCCCTGGGACGGACCACGTCGCCTCCTTGATTGCCACTGATTGCCTCCCTAATCACGATGCAGGTTCCTCCCCGGGACGGACTACGTCGCCTCATTCGGCACTCACGACGACTTCCCAGGCTACACCCCCCCCCACGGGGGCGTGGGTTTCGCCCCCGAGGGTGCCCCCAAGTCGCCGCACCACATCAGGGAGGGGCTGGATGACCGTGCCGCCGAGGATGCGGTGGCGAGCGCTCAGTCGCCCGATCGCGGCGTCGCGCATGACCGCGGAGGGTGCCATAAGACGGAGATGACGCACTCGGAGCAGGTCACTGATACCTCGTCTCTCAACATGTTCTTCAACGACGAGCTTTTCTCCAAAATGGTGCGCGGAGAGAACTCCCGAGTGCCTTTGTCCGAGCGACTGCCTTTGTCCCTCTGCCTTTGCCCGACTGCCTTTGTCCCTCTTCCTTTGCCCGACTGCCTCCGCAGGTACTCGGAGAGAACTTTTTCCGCGTAGCTGGCCTCGCTTCCAGATTCGCCGCCCCGCCGCTCTGTCGAAGTGATCCTTCCACACCCCGCCCGACGACGACCGCCGGATGGAAGCCAAACATAGTCGCCTCCTCGGGGTTGCGGACTCAGAAGCCAGGCGTAGTGGCCTCCTCGGGGTTGCGGACTCAGCAAGTCGAGCCCACGTCGTTCTCAGCGTCGTTTCGGCCGCTCAACGACGGGATGGACGATCCTAACGGGGACGGTTGGGCGAAGCGGCACGATCTCGCGACGTACGAGATTGCGGCCGAGGAGGCGTTCGTGGACGCACGCTACACGAATCGGGCGAGGTGCGCGACTCTGATTGCGCCTGATTGCGCCTGAGTACGTACAACTCGGCTCGAATGGCCACTCATTGCCGCTGATGGTCACTGATTACGTCCCTCATCAGGTCTTCCTGGGCCGTGGTTGGCCGCTGGCTTCTGATAATCAGCATGCTCACCTTGATCGGCTTGTTCGTGGCTGGAGCTCTGATGTCGGATACCTGCTCGAAGCTAACTGACCGCAGCAAGTGGTCGGCGCTTCCTGACGATGCGTCTGCATGAGCACCAGAGCGATTGGATTCTCAAAGACCCGGCCCATTATCGGATTGCTGGGATCGGATTGCTAGCGGATCCCGATGTCATCCGTAATCAGTGACTATGTATTTACTCATCGGATTGCTAGAGGATCCCGGCAACTAGCCAACTACTACAGATGCGAGAGCGTCCCTCGCGCGGTGCCTGTACGCGTGACATACAGTCCTCCCGTGCTCCAGAGCCTTGACGCAGGCGCTGCTGCGGAGCGTGCAGAGTCAGTACACAGTAGAGTGGCGCGGCGGGGACTCAGTGATGTCTGACCGATGGTGTCATCCGATCGTGAGGTGTGCGTGCGTGCCAGCGTGCGGTGTACTTTTTAGCGAATTCGATATACGTCAACGCGCGGACTCAGAATGCCACTTTGGACATGATATTTCTTCAAGCGGTTCTCGGCAAGCGGTAGAGATACGAGAGCTGAGAGGCTGCCCAACACCCTCTGGTGTGATGGCTCCGATTGACAATCTCTGACCGGCCACACGAGATCTGGAGAGATATGGTGAGATATGCACCTCGGACGACTGCTCGCGTCTTCGCCTGGGTCATAAATCTCGCCAGACCTCGCCATATCTCGCCATATCTCGCCAGACTGGCCTCTGCTGCGACTCTGCTGCGGTTCCTCCGCTCTGACCCTCGCCTGAAGACGGCGCCTGACTGCACTCTACGCGATGTCGTCCGAAGCCTTCTTCTGCACCTGGCTGCTGTCTACGTGATGTCGTCCGTCGCCTCCTTGATCTTCTTCTTGACAGCGAGCAGCATCGTCGTCTTCTGAGCGTCAAGGCGCGACACCTCATCGTACTCACGCACCACCTGATGAGGGACGCACTCGGCAGCAGTTAGGGAGGCAATAAGTGGCAATAAGTGGCAGTCAGTGGCAATAAGTGGCAATCACCTGACGAGGGATGTACTCGGCGGCAGTGAGTAGGTCGCGAGGAAGGAGGTAATTAGGGAGGCACTCAGTGGCACTCAGTGGCACTCACCTCGGTGAATTGCTCCTCATCCATGGCCTCGTACGCGCTCACGAGCGCGCGGAGGAATTGGCCCTCCCGTGTCGTCGAGAAGGAGGCGTCCATGCCCTCATATCGCTCCAGAGCGTTCACAGCTGCGCCAATCTCACCGGACGCGAGCCGGCACATGCCCGCCGAGAGGAGGTAGCCCTTGACCGAGAAGCGAAGCAGGTTCGACTCGAGGGAGGCGATCGCGACCTGCATGCAATGAGGGAGGCACTCAGAGACGCAATCAGGTTGGACTCGAGGGTGGCGATCGCGAGCTGCGCGTACAGGGGGCCATCAGGGCCATCAAGGCCATCTTGCGAGGCGACCGCCACACCTGTTCATAGATCTCGATCGCGCGCGTGTAGTTGGATGCGTCGGCCGCAAGGCTGGCCACCTTGAGCAGTATCTGGTTCGCCTGCGACTTGCTCTCCTCGGCATTGTAGTATTCGGCCGCCTCCTCGTACGCCTTGAGAGCCGCCGCCGTGTCGCCCTCCGCCTCATAGAGCTCCCCAATCTCCTTTTGAACCTTCGCGGCGGAGGTGAAGCGTCCCAGCTCGATGTGGATCTGCGTGGGCGCGGTGGGCGAGGGCGGCGTGGGCGAGGAGCCAAGCATGTGAGTGAGAGCGCGCGCGCGCAGATGGCGGCGTGCTCCGAGCCCATGGCCCGGTCGAGTGCGCGACGACAGCGCGCGTCGTGGAAAGGCAAGCACTTGCCGCCTCAACCGGTGCTGGCGAGATCGCACCTCGCTCGTCTGCTTGTAGCAGCGAACGGCCGCGTTGGTGTCCGTCTTCCGGTAGCAGACGGCGGCCTCCTGGTACGCCGTGGCCATCTCGTGCGGGCTCTTGAGCTTCAGGTGGCACTCTGCAGCTTTTTCAAAGGCGGCACCGGCGTCCCTCCCTGCGCGGCAACGTAGGGCACCATGGTTGCCTGAGGGCGACGGAGCGGCGTGCGTGCATGCGCGCCAGCCACGTGGCAGGCAGCAGGGGGCAGCGCACAGCATTTCGCGGCCTTGAATTGGTTGGCCGCCTGCTTGTACAGTTCCTCAGCTTCCTCGTACTTGTTGCCGCCAAAGAAGCTCGAGAGCATGGACTTGAGCTTGGCGTCCGCCTTTTTGATGATCTCATGGGCCTTCTCCTCTGCCTTAGACATGCGCCCCGAAGGCGCGTCCATGGGCGGCGGCGGCGGCGGCGGTGGCATCGACATTCTGTCGCGCTGAGCACGCAGTGGCCCTTGCTCGGTGGCGCGGCAAAAGGGGCTTGGGAATCATCAAGCCCCGCGGCGAAACACCCCAGACCCAAACATGTAGCCCCTTGGCAACACCGCCGTTAGTGGACGCTTGCCAACTTTCTTTTCCGTTTCATGAACTGTGAGGAAGGCCAATGCCGTCGCCAGCGACTCTCATCGCACCCGTGCGCCATCTCTCGCCGGTGCCGGACACGCCGGAGAAACTCAAGGGCTTCGTCGGTGGGCAGAATGTGGTCATCACGGTAGAGCAGCCATATCAGCCTCACGCGCAGTCCGAGGCGCTGCTGAGCGCGCTCCGCGACAACCGCTCGCGCGTGATTGACATCTTCCGGCGGCTCGACAAGGACCTATCGGGCGCCGTCGATAGGACGGAGTGGCGCCAGATCATCGTCTTCGTCTCTAAGGAGCGGCGCGACTCGGGCGAGTTCGACTCCACCTCGATCGACGCCACCTTCGACCTGCTCGACGCGGACGGATCGGGCTCACTGGATCTGCACGAGCTGGACCACCTCCTCCGCGCCGGCTTCGAGACGGTGCTCGCGCGCAAGCTCCAAAAGGGCGCCGCGGGCGAAATCGTCCTCGAGGCCAAGAACGCGATCGAGCTGCGGGCCGGGCCGGGCACCATGCACCGGCCGGGCACGTACAGCGGCGGCGGGCATTCCGCCGCGGGTGGAACGGCGACGGCGCACCAGCGCGACCTGCGTTCGGGCTCTTACGAGGTGATCAAGGAGGGCCAGCGCATCATCGCGAACGCGCACACGATCGAGGCGCATCTCGACCTGGACGCCGATGGCGACGGCCAAATCTCCGATGACGAGCTCGCGGCGGCCGCGAAGGTGCTCCGGACGGCGCTCTCCACGCTGATGACTTCTGATTGCCACTGATTGCCTCCCTCATTGCATGCATGTGCTCCGGACGGCGCTCTCCACGCTGATGACCTCTGATGGCTTCTGATTGCCACTAATTGCCTCCCTCATTGCATGCAGGTGCTCCGGACGGCGCTCTCCGAGAACGCGGTGCGCGTCATCGACCTGTTCCGCGATTGGGACGTCAACGGCGACGGCGCCGTCTCGTTCAAGGAGTTTGTCATGGGCGTCACCCTCCTCGGCTTCCCTGGGGATCGTGCCGCAGCCATGCTGTTCCGCGAGTGGGATTCAGATGGCTCTGGCTCGCTGCAGGTCATTGCATGCTGATTGCCCTCCCTATTTGCATGCACGCTCATTGCCCTCCCCGTGTGCATGCATGCTGATCGCCCTCCCCCTTTGCATGGCTCTCTGCAGCTACGGGAGCTCAACCGTGTGCTTCGGCGCGGCAACGACTTCTCCTCCGACTCTGCGAAGGTCGACATCACCGTCAACATCTCGTCCAGGCGGAACTGGAGCAGGCGCAAGGTGATGGCGTGCTGATGAGCACTGATGAGCACTGATGAGCACTGATGACCACTGATGAGCACTGATGACCACTGATGACCACTGATGACCACTGATGACCACTGATGACCTCTGATGACGGAACTGGAGCAGGCGCAAGGTGGATGGCCACTGATGAGCACTGATGAGCACTGATGAGCACTGATGAGCACTGATGACCACTGATGACCACTGATGACCACTGATGACCTCTGATGACGGAACTGGAGCAGGCGCAAGGTGGATGACCACTGATGACCACTGATGAGCACTGATGAGCACTGATGACCAATGGTTGCTTCCCCCATCAGGTGGATGGCGCGAGTGGCCTCGTACTACACGTGCTGGATGCCTCACCGATGATGAAGGTAATCAGCTTCCTGATGACCTCTGATGATTCCTGATGACATCCTGATGACCTCCGATGACCACCTGATGACCACCGATGACCACCTGATGACCTCCGATGGCCACATGCTCGCTGCTCACGACCGCCATCCCTCTCCTCGTGCCAGGGACCTCACGGGATCGCCCTCCGCCAACGGACGTCGGCGGCGTCACAGCACCAAGTGTGGCGCCGCTCAGCTGCCGCGATGCTCTCGCCTCTGCGTACCGGTACTGGTCGGCTCTCACCAGGGCGCCGTGATGGGCGCGAGGACTCGCCGCCCCGCTCGCCCGAGCAGGTGCGCGTGCATGCATGCTGATTGCCCATCCCATTTGCATGTCGCATGCATGCTGTGTGCCTAACCCATTTGCACGTTGCATGCATGCTGTGTGCCTTCCCCGTGTGCATGCTGACTGTTCTCCCGCGCTCCCCCGAGCAGATGGTCGAGCATCTGATGCATTCTCCCACCGCGAGCTCCAAGCAACGGGTTCGTCAAAAGCGCTGGCTCCCGCCGCCTCTGCCGCGCCCCGATGTGGTCGACGTCTTCGAAGGGAACGGTTTCGTCAGCCGCGATGCCCGATTTGGGCAGCCGCCGCCACGGCAGGTAGGCACGGTGATGGCCACCACAGGCGGCGGCGGTGCCCCTGGCATCTGGAGCCCGAGATCAGAGCTCGCGCCATCGCCGTCCGCTCCTGCCCTCTTTAGGACCTCGCCGTCGCGCGCCGTCCCGGGCAGCCGCGGGCGTGATGCCGGCCCGGCCCTCTCACCGAAGCGCATGAGCGAACGCGGGCCATTTGCGGCCGATAGTCGCGCCCAGGACGGCGCCGATAGTCGCGCCTCGCCCAAGCGCGTTGCCGTGGGCGCTGGCGCGCAGAGTGCCCAGGACGGCGCCGAGGATACCCGAGCGTCGATCGATGCTGTGAAGGGCGTCCTTGCATCGCAGCCCCCCTCGATGCGCCCGGCACAGCGCGACGGCGCTCTGCCTTCCCGCGCGAGCCCTTTGCCAGCTGCCGACCCGCGCGCCGTCGGTGCCCCCCCACGAAGCGCCTCAGGGGGGGTCTTGCTAGTCCGTCGCGGCACTGCGGGGCTGCCGGGTGGCTCTGCGGGCTTGACGGCTGGCGAGATGCCGCCTTCCTATTTTGGAGCGCTCGATCAAGTCGGCAAGACTTCGCCACGTGGCACCTCCGTGTACCTGCAATCTCCGACGGAGATCGTGGGATCCCCTCGCGCTCGCGGCGGCGCTCATAAGCAGCTCACCCGCCCGGGTTTCTCTCTCGTGACGGGTCCGCAGCAGAGGGCTTCAGCTCTATTAACGGGCGGTGGCTCGCCAGGACCGCATGGAGGTGTGAAGGGAGGTGTGAATGGAGGTGTGGAGGGAGGTGCGTTGAGCCTGGGCGACTGGCGTAACGACTGGGTGGATCCGCCGCACCCCATCCTCGCGCCCGTGACGGCGGCGCCCCGCATACCCAAGGCGAATCACATCATCGTGGTCGGTCCGAAGCAGCCGCATGGCATCTTGCTGCGTGCGGATCGCGACAAGGTGGCCAGCGCGGAGGTCCATGCACGGTATGCAGGCATGGCAAGCCAGGGAACCGAGGTGATGCTGCCGTTCAGGCAGTCGCCCGCGCCCGCGCCCTCGCCCACGCCATCCCTCGAGTCTCGGCCGCGGCGGACGCACGACTACTTTCATTTGCAGACAGCCTAGCAAGAGATACGTGGCGCCTAATTGCATGCTATTACGCCTAATTAGGCTGCTCAGCATGCAATTAGCAAGAGATACGTGGCGTCTCGGGCCGGCGCCGAGGCCTGCATTGCCAGCGCACAGCAGAGACGGAGCAGGGCCGCGCATGGGTAGCAGCCGCGGCCCGCGCCAGCCGCCACCCTCTGAGGGGTGCCATGAGGGGTGCGTGCCCGCCCGCCGCCCCATTGCCATCCCCCATGCTGCACATGCATGTGAGGAGTGTACTCTCTCTCGACACAACGTACCGGGGAACACGGCCTTGACGTAACCTTACTGCATGGTGCATGCCACCGATTAAAGATGACCTCCAGACGCAGAGGACGCTCTGAGCCAACACGCATATACACACGCTAGGGCCGCGTGGTAAAGTCTCGTCATGACGGATTCTTTTGGTTTTCCCGTTTTTCTCGCGCGGGATCGCGGTCCCTCGTCGGCCGGAGTCGAGCAGAGCTCTATTTCGATTTGCCGTAAGACCGAGTATTTTTGCGTTATGGGACTCGTCTGAGATTCCAAGGACTCAAAAGGTTTACTTTCAGCATGGGTTGCAGGACTATGCAGGACCAGACTCGTCGGCTGTTGGTGGCTTGGTGCTCGACACATCAACAAAAACAGTGTTAAAAACAGGTTGGTTTTTGTCGAGTCGTCGGCCGGAGTCGAACGAGCTCTATCTCAGTACTCTGACGACTTTGAGTCGTACTTACGGGAGTTTTTGCAGTATCCAACCTGAAAAGACGTGCAAGGAAATGCCTCAAATAGATTGGACGCTTTTTGCAAGCTTTTGCAAAAGGGCAAGCTCTTGATGATGTCTCATTTCGCGAGCGCTTCCTATGCCGCAACCGACCATCTTGCCGCTCAGTCCCATGGCCACGCTGCTCAGCGCGCACATGGCGCAGCGCAGCGAGAAGGTGTTGGGCAACGGCCACGGACGAGGACGGCCCCAGGAGTTGCTGTCACCCTTCGGCGCGGCGGCACCCGCGCCGGCGAGCGGCATGATGGTGGCTGGTACCATGAGCGGCATATTCATGAGCGGCAAGACCATTCCGAATGTTCCTGGTCTCCTTCATCCTCGTGAGCCAGAAACGTATGTGTTTGCGGTGCACGAGGATGGACACACGAAGATGGCAGCGTTCAAGATCCCAGGTCCGACAGCGACGCCAGTGTTTATAGAAGGCCGCGCCCACGTAGGTAAACTACTTCCCGTCGATGCTGGTGCCATAGGCGACACGTGGGACAGCGCACAGAATCGCAACGTGCGCCACGAGGAGTACAAGGTAACTGGCATTGTGTGTCGGCCATCTCCACAAGGGGCAGCCGGTAGACCCGCCAGCGCCTCGCTGGCCGAGGTGACAGTCGCAACTTCCACCATAGCAGTCGTTCCATCGCAAGCATCGCCCATCCTCAAGGAGATCGCGCGCCTGGACGCCCTCGCAGCACAGGGCTGCACGATCGACGACCGAGTCTACGCGACCAAGAGCATTTGCATCGCTAGGGCCTTCTATGCCTACACGTCGCTCGGCAGGCACACCGAGCGCATTCGGCGCCTCCTCGCCCAAGATGCAGCACTGGCTCGGAAGGCGGGTGACGCTAGCGAGTTTGAAAATACGCTCGTCTCCATCGTGCAGATGGCGTACAAGCTGATCACGGCCCGAGCCGCACGCTCGCAGACTGACATTATGGGTGGCCAGATGATCGTCAGCACCGTCCAAGCGCTCTGGCGCGCCCTCGGCACGCAGCAGCAGCTGATGCTCAGCCATGCGCTGCGGGAGATCCTCGAGCTCGAGCAGCCTGACGGGCTCGTCGCCAAGCTGTCCGAGGTGTGTGACCGTGCGCCGCGCTGCTCGTCGGCTCAGAAGCAAGCCTTCAACCTTGTCATCCAGCACGCTGGGAAGCTCACTGACGCCGCGTCGCGCAAGCGAGGGACGGCCGACGACGCCATCCATCGGGACCCGATCAAGGGTTACGTCGCCCTGCTGCACGAGGGCCTCCGGTATATCTTTGGCCACAAACCAGCTGGCGAACCTGTCTTCAGGACCCCTGTGGGGAGATCACCTGTGGGGACAATGGAAGTCTCGGAGCTCGACTGCCGCGAGGGAGCCTTGGAGCGCCTGTATGCCGTCTTCGGCGACTACCTGGACGAGCACAAGGAGCGAGCGTTCAAGAGCGCCTTTGAGGAGCCAGCGCGCTTCTACTTTGACTGCGTGGGCGACGCGGTCGGGCGCGACCATGTCAACGTCCATGGTCTCAACTGGTACCTTGCCCAAGATGCTCCTTGATTGCGTCTTGATTGCGTCTTGATTGCATTTGAATTGCATCTGAGTTGCACCGTATTGCACCCCTCATCAGGTACCTGGCGCTCGTGCAGACGGGGTTGGGCTTCGCGATGCCGATAGTGGCCGACGAAGCGGACTGGTGTGAGTTCGGCCTGGTCGACTTTTGGGCCGGGCTCACAGAGGAGGCATGGGCTCACTTTGCGAGCGACGAGAATTTCGGCAAGGAGTATGGCGGCATCCGTGCGCTGCACGGCCGGACCCAATCTCAATGGGTCGCGAAGCACGTGCACTCCGCGGGCGGGGGGCAGTTCCCTTACGGCATCACAGGAATGTCCCCACCCTCACGGCTCGCAGAGCGGATCGTCGACGCCGGCTCGAGCGCGTCGCAGAGGCTGCGCCGCTATGCTGAGCGCTTTGCCCACTTCTTCACGCAGGGCTTCTTCGTTCGAAGGTGCTTCGAGGCACTCCACTCGGAGCTCAAGCCCGAGCACGCTGGGTTTCGGCGTGCGGCGGACACGCTGTTCAGCGAGTACCGCGCCGTGCATGGGATTGAGGCGCTGACGCTCGTGGAGTACGTGTACGACGAGATGTGCCTCGAACTCGACGTCGAGGCCGTCGCGTGCTTCTTCGGCTGGTGCGGACTGCTTCAACTCACGCCCACCCAGCGGGCCAAGCTCTCGCAGCTCAAGGCGGCAGTGGACGCATCCTCGAAAAAGGCCGGCGGGGAGGAAAAGCATGCAAAGCTGGTGGCAGAGGAGGCGAAGAAGAAGGCCCACACAGCCGCCGGCGGCGGCGCCGCCTCCACCTCGGCCGCCGCCACCTCGGCCATCTCCACCTGCATCTCCGCCATCTGCCAGCCCTCAGCTGGGGACGCCGACCCGCGCGTCTGCCCCATCTGCTTCGAGATGACGGGGGATGTGACCCCGGTGAAGCACCTCAATCCTCCGGTCGGCGACGCCTCCTCCCACCGCATGTGCCGCGCGTGCCGGCAAGCGTGGGGCCAAAGCATCTGCCCCTTTTGCAAGGAAGTGACCACGGCCGCCGAGCTGGTCGGCTTCATCCAAGGGTTCATCCGCACCGTCTCCTCCTCGACACACGACGCGAACGCGAGCGCGGCGGTGCTCGAGACGATCCAACTCTTCGAGATGGAGCACGAAGGGCAGCCGAGCGTCATCAGGCGCGTCTACAAGATGATCGCCGAGGACGCCGAGCTCGGGGCGCAGATCGACGCCGCGCTCAAGGCTCAGCACGAGTGGCCTCGCGACATGGCGGGCGTCTTTTGGAGGCTCGACTGCGCCGCCGAGGCGGGGGAGCTCAAGGGGCTGGAGCCAACGGCCCGCATGCGGCTGCAGAGCGTCGTGGCGGCCATCTGGCGTCCTTTTGAGCGCGGCGCGCGCGAGCCGAACGAGCTCGACCCCCACTATCACGGTGCCCTCTACACGCAGGCACTCGTCGCGTGGCTGTGCGCGTGGCGGAGCGGCATGGCCACCGATGGGCTCGTGGCCGTGGTGCAACGCTGCGGGCGAAATCTCGTCGAGTGGAAGCGCACGACCAAGATGCACAAGGACAGCTGCACTGGGCGTGTGCGCGAGCGCCTGCACACCGAGTACCTCCAGCTCAGCCACGAGCCCATCTGGGGCTCGCGCGATGCAGACCCCGTGTGGCAGGCGTTCTATCAGTGACACTGCGGCTGTGGGCTGTGGGCTGTCGGGTCGGGGGCTCTACTCTGGTCGTGGATTATTTATACACAGGGTCGTAGAAGGTGTGAACTGTGTTAGAAATCCTCACAGCGCCGTTGTAGTAAACACGTCGGCTCAATACCGTATCTGCTATCTCAAGATACGCGTAGGCGGCGCAAGATTTTGACCTTGGGGGAGGGTTTCACTACTCAGGTAGTTACCCTATGGTGTTTCTATGGTGTTTCAACACAGTGGGGCGCAAGATTTTGACCTTGGGGGAGGGTTTCACTACTCAGGTAGTTACCCTATGGTGTTTCAACACCGAGGAGTGGTAGGGTTCACGCCTCTTTTCGGCCGGCGGCGTGCTTGCACGGCGGCAGTCATAGTGGAGCGGACGATCCCCGACCCGGGACGCTCTTAACAAATCTCAGAACACACTCTCCATACTCCAACGTCCAACCGAACACCCGCGTACAAGCACATGTGGATGTGCGTAAACGCGGCGTCGGGTGCGTAAACGCACCTACCCGACGCTGCGTATACGCAGGGACGCGACGAACGTCATGCGATAACCACCAACATGAATGCTCACACTACTTTAGTCATTTTCAGAGAAGCCCCACAGCCTGCGCCCACGCCATGGCCCGCTCCTGCTGCTGCCCCAGGCACCACCGAGCGCCCTTAATCCACCGATCGGTGAAGGACATCTCGCCGGCGGACAAGTCGGGGGCGGGAGGCAAGCGGAGGAGCACCAGCGTGCTGCGTGCCGCGTACCACAGCTGGATGAAACACCTGCATGCAATCAGAGGTATTCAGTGGCAATCAATGACAATCGGTGGCAATCAGTGGTGCCACAGCTGGATGCCGCACCACACACAAAAGAGGGCAACAAGGTACACGCCGTCCATGATGTCGCCACCGCCACCGAACCTCCACCGCCGCCGCCGCCGCCACCGCCGCCGCCGCCGCCGCCGCCGTCGCTACCGAATCGCGGGAGGCCGACGGTAAGGGCGACGGCGGCGCAGACTTCGACTGTGCAGTTTAGGCAAATAGAAATCGCGTTCATTCGACTCGATCCCCTTGATGACCGCCTTGTGTGATGAGCTCGGCCTCAGCTCGACCACGCCATTCATCTCCTCGGACTGGCGCTTGTTCTTCCATGGTTGGAACGTGACGCTAAGCTCTGGAAAATCCTTCAGAGCGATCGTGACTTCCTTGCCACGACAAATAGGGACATCTTTGTCTTCGCCGACCTTGCAGAAACCCTCAAAGTTGTTGTTGGGGGGAATGTCATTTTGCGGGTGTAGAACGAACTTGAGGATGAGCGGTAAATCGAGATCTTCTGGCGCAAACGCGGTCACGCCCACCGGATGGTCGATGTAGGTATTCCACACAGCGAAGGCGAACTTGGCAGCTTCCAACGCAATCTTCCACACGGAGAACGAGGTCACCTCGACCTCGGCGTACCCATCGCTCCAGAAGCACCCACCTTCGACGAGCTGCATCTCGCTGTCCGGAGTCTCTGCTCGATAGAAGGCGAGCTGCCCAAACTGTTCCGCTGACGCGTGGTGCCGCATGCGTAGCAGAAGCGGGTATGTCACGTCGCCGCTGACAACCTTGATGTCGACAACCTTGCTCAAGGCACCCGTTGCGAGAGGGTCGTATCTAGGGTGGTCGCTCTGAATGAGCTCGACGCTGAACATGTCCGCGCGCAACGGCCCTCCCTGAGAGCGCGAGGAACTGCGCAGCTCAACACCGTCAATGAGCTTGAGCTCCGAGGTGTTGCCCTCAAGCCGTTCAGCGTCTCTACCGTCCGATTGGGGGTAATAGTGCAAGAACTTGGCGTGTGCGGGGCGTGTGTGGGGCGTGTGCGGGGCGAGCGTCCCCGGCTCCAGCTTCTCGAGCGTCTCCACCACCGCACAGCGCACGCCCTCATCCTTCTCGAGCGTCTCCACCACCGCACAGCGCACGCCCTCATCCGAGTCCTTGAGCATCGCAACGAGGGCGGCGCCGTACTGCGCGAGCGTCCCCGGCTCCAGCTTCCCGAGCGTCTCCACCACCGCATGGCGCACGAACTCATCCGAGTCCTTGAGCATCGCAACGAGGGCGGCGCCGTACTGCGCGAGCGTCCCCGGCTCCAGCTTCCCGAGCGTCTCCACCACCGCACGGCGCACGAACTCATCCGAGTCCTTGAGCATCGCAACGAGGGCGGCGCCGTACTGCGCGAGCGTCCCCGGCTCCAGCTTCCCGAGCGTCTCCACCACCGCACAGCGCACAAAATAATCATAGTCCTCGAGCCTCGCAACCAGGGCGACGCCGTGCTGCGCGAGCGTCCCCGGCTCCAGCTTCCCGAGCGTCTCCACCACCGCACGGCGCACACCCTCATCCTCGTCCTCGAGCCCCGCAACGAGAGCGGCGCCGTGCTGCGCGAGCGTCGCCAGCTCCAGCTGACCAAGCGTCTCAACCACCGCCTGGCGCACCTCCCATTCCTGATCCTCGAGCATCGCAACGAGGGCGGCGCCGTGCTGTGCGAGCGTCGCCAGCTCCAGCTTCCCGAGCATCTCCACCACCGCACGGCGCACGAAATCATGTGAGTCCTCGAGCCTCGCAACGAGGGCCTTGCCGTGCTGCGCGAGCGTCGCCAGCTCCAGCTGACCAAGCGTCTGCACCACCGCACGGCGCACGTCCGCGTCCGAGTCCTCGAGCATCGCAACGAGGGCGTCGCAGTGCTGCGCGAGCGTCGCCGGCTCCAGCTGACCGAGCGTCTCCACCACTGCACGGCGCACGAACGCGTCCGAGTCCTCGAGCCTCGCAACGAGGGCGGCGCCGTACTGCGCGAGCGTCGCCGGCTCCAGCTGACCGAGCGTCTGCACCACTGCACGGCGCACGAACGCGTCCTCGTCCTCGAGCCTCGCAACGAGGGCGGCGCCGTACTGCGCGAGCGTCGCCAGCTCCAGCTGACCGAGCGTCTGCACCACTGCACGGCGCACGCCCGCGTCCTCGTCCTCGAGCCTCGCAACGAGGGCGGCGCCGTGCTGCGCGAGCGTCGCCGGCTTCAGCTGACCAAGCGTCTCATTCACACCCACATTCACACCCACCTTCGTCTCGACGACGCCGTAGTAGCCCTCACGCTTCTCAAACTGGCCTGCCTTGTACGCGGCCCATGCCGCCTCCTTGGGCGACTTGTCCTTCTTGCCACGTGTCTTCTCGTGAAACTTGGCCTCGAAGCTCTGGATGGCTTCGGCCGCGCTCTCAAACGGGCCGTCGAGCTTATCGCCGTAATCCTTCTCGCCAATCAAGCCGAACTTGAAGTACGTGGCGAAGGTACCGCCTTGCTTCTGGAGCACCTGCAGAAAGTAGTACTTGTTCACGTTGGCGCCGTCCACTAGGGGGTGTTGGGAGAGCTTGACGTCGTAGTCCTCGTACACGGCATACTGCGCGCCTCCGGGCACGGCGCGATCGACGCGGAGAGCGCAGCTCAGTTTGTGGCGAAGCCCCCGCCGCATCTCAGATACAAGCTCAGCCTTCTTGCCACTCGTGTCGAGCCCGCGTGCGCTCAGCTCCTCCTTGAGCTCGCCTGCGGAGATTGCACGCACACGCACAAAGTGAGCCTAACACGGCGCACGCGTGGGGCAGACAACTTGCATGCACGGGCTTGCATGCACGGGCTTGCATGCACGGGCTTGCATGCACGCGTGGGGCAGGCAGCTTGTGAGAGCGAGCGTACCCATCGACATCTTCGCCACCGCCTCGGGCGCGATCGTCGGACGAACCGGCTCGGCCTTCTGCTTGCCCTTGGGTTTCTTTGCGGCTGGCGCTTCGTCCTCCACGTCCGCATCCGGCTCGGCCTTCTGCTTGCCCTTGGGCACGCGCGACGACATGGAGAACTTGTCCTCGAGGGCGTTGCCCACCTCTTTGACGTGGATCTCGGCGAGGTTGCCCATCTGCTTGCGCGAGAGCACCTTGAGCCGCGTGCCGGGCACGAGCAGACGTTCTTGCTCGTGCGGGTAGATGGAG